>Ga0074046_10001847_pt1 | contig 18677 bp, 17 predicted proteins | sample BogForMeECP23OM3_FD_94441 | JGI IMG/M metagenome (GOLD analysis project Ga0074046, IMG submission 94441) | Bog forest soil microbial communities from Calvert Island, British Columbia, Canada - Bog Forest MetaG ECP23OM3 | ecosystem: Environmental > Terrestrial > Soil > Wetlands ... | reverse complement strand
GTTGACTTTCAGGCCACGGCTTTCGAGCAGGCATCCAATGGAGGCCGCCGCCAGTCCCTTACCCAATGAAGACACCACACCGCCGGTTACAAAAATGTACTTGGCCGACATCGCTTCCTCGCTCTGATTTTGTTTGGAAAATTGTGCGGGCTGGGGTGCACGATCAATTATGGCAGAAGTTTTTCCGGAAGGGAATGTGGAAAAAAAGGCAGTTCCCAGCCGTCCGTTCGACCTACGTGCTAGGGCGAAGGAACCACGTTCGACAGAGTTGTTCCGAGCCCGTTGATGGTGTCGATTTCCTTCCCATCCGGCAGACTCAGCACCCGAACCGTTCCGCCCTTGCGCTCCACTGCCAACAGGTAAAGCCGCTTGCCGCCGTTTCCAATCGCGGCGTCCCAGAAAAGATTCCAGGAGGGATGCAAGAAAGAACTCTTGAGCTCAAAGAAGCCCTCCTGCTGCAGCGTCTTGGCATCCAGCACTGCAATGGCGTCACAGGCGTGCATATACAGGTCGGATCGCGAGAGCCGAACGTAGAGCCGTCCTTCCGATTGCAGTATCCGTGCGCCGACGACCCTGCGTCCCAGGGAGGGCACGTGCTCGGCTCCCGGAGTCGACGGGTGCCAGCCTGCGGGCGTAAGCGGCGGAGAAAACACAATTTCGCCCTCTTGCACGGTACTCCCGGTTTGGACGTTGACCTTACTGTACTTGCCGTCGGTCATTAGGACAGTCAACTCATTTTCGCCGGACACAAATGCGGTGCCCAACCGTCTGCGCCCCCAATCGTGAGGTATGGCAATGACGGCCGGCGGTTGGGCCGTGGGAACACCCTGATCGCTGAGCTGTATCGTGCGCACGTCCTCGGTGTCGAAACACAGCACTGACAATGCCCGGGCGTTCGGCCAAGGCACCAGGGAAAAAGCCCCACACTTCGATAGCGGGATCGTCTCCGGAAGGAACTTGGCGCTGGCGGTATCGAATATCGCGACAAGTACGGACGCCGTTCCCTCCGGGCCAGGCATTAACTTCGGCATATACAGCCAATGCCCGTCGGCGGAAAGCGCCATTTCGGAACCATAAATAGGCCCCATCGCAACCCAGCGGTGAGGGTTGGCGACAGAAGCCAGAGTCGCACCCGTCGCCGTGTCGATAACATCCAGCCTTCCGGCCCCCGCGCCTTCTGGACCCTCTGGAACTCGCGATTCACTGGCCACGTAAAGGCGCGTCCCGTCGCGCGAAAGCGCTATGTCGGGACGGGAGCCGGTGGGATAGGTCTTGACGATCTCTTTGCGCTCGGGATCCACGGCGAACAGCCGCTCGTGGGAATCGGAAATGCCGCGGTCAGAATCCACGATATAGAGAAGTTGATGCGGCTGGTCATGGCTTGCTTCATGGCTGGCAGCTTGTTGGCAGCTTGATAGCACAGCCGTCGCGACAACACATGTCGCGATCCGCAAAATGGCGGACAGATGGTGAGTTGCAGAGCTTTCTGAAAAGTTCATGACCACCCCTTCCAGCTAGTACTTTGGATGCTGCCGCAGTTCCGCCCCGCATCTAATTTTTGAACTGACACCGAGAAGGACGATAATGTTCCCCAACATGAAATCCGGAATTCGCAAGGCGGGAACTAGCTTCGCCGTAAGTCGGGCCGTCAGTTTGGCTGTCAGTCTGGCTGCGCTCTTTCTGATTCTGCCAGTTCCCTGCCCCGCCCAACCCCAGGCCCACCGCCTCATTTTGAAAGACGGCACCTACCAGTCCGTCACCAAGTATGAAGTTCACGGCGAGCGTGTCCGCTACTTCAGCGCCGAGCGCGGCGAATGGGAGGAAGTCCCGAAATCGCTAATCGACTGGGACGCCACCGATAAATTCGAACAAGGCCGTGCGGAGAACAAGCTCGCTCCGGAAGCTGTCGAACTCGATAAGGAACTCGATGCCGAGCGCAAAGCCGAACAAGCCCGTTCCCCGCAAGTCGCACCCGGTTTGCGCCTGCCCGACGAAGGCGGCATCTTCCTCCTCGATACCTACCAGAATCAGCCGCAGTTGTCCGAGCTGCAGCAATCGGGTAGCGATCTGGATAAGAACACCAAGTTGAATATTCTGCGGTCGGCGATCAATCCCTTGGCCGGAGCCAAACAAACCATTGAACTCCCTGGAGCCCATGCCAAGACCCAGTCGCACACTACCGTGCCGTCCCTCTACATCAACATCGACGCCAATCAGTGTGCACCCGCAACTGTGCAGGTCGCCACCGGCGAGCCTCCGCCGCTCGCTCCCAGCAACGGGGATCGCTTCAAGATCATTCGCATCGAGGTCAAGGGCGGCAAGCGCGTTGCCGGCGCCGTCAAGGTCGCAGTCACCGGAAAGATGAAAACCGACGAACGGTTTGTCGCGGCCACCGTCACCACCATGACCGGAGGCTGGGTGAAGCTCGCGCCCACCGAACCCCTCCCAGCAGGCGAATACGCCGTCGCCGAGATGCTGAGTAAAGAAGGAATGAACCTCTACGTGTGGGACTTCGGCGTCAACCCCTCCGCCCCCGCCAACGCTTTTACGTGGAAACCGGACCCGAATGAAGCGCATCCGAAAACCGGCCAACCCGCCGATCTGCAAAAGCAAGAAAAACAGTAAGCAGCAACTGTAGTGCTAAGCTTTTCAGCTAGGGATACAGAGCGTGCCCACGCCAGCTACGGCTAGCCCGGCAACACGACGAGACGAACGGGAGTTGCACGAGGCGCTCTTCGCCATGCGTCTCTCCCTGATTGTCGGTGTGGCCATGCTGGTCGGTAAGACTGCAGCCTATTTCATGACCCATTCGGCGGCGATTTTCTCCGACGCCGCCGAGTCGGTCATCCACGTGATCGCCGTGGGGTTCGCCAGCTTCAGCCTCCGGCTCAGCACCAGATCCGCTTCTCCTCAGTTCCTCTACGGTTATGAGCGCATTGCCTTCTTCTCCGCTGGATTTGAAGGAGCAATGATCATCGTGGCTGCGATAGCAATTTTCTTTGAGTCCATCAGAAGGTGGATGGCCGGCCTGCAACTGGAGCACATCGGAACCGGCGCGTTGCTGGTGCTGATCGCCGGACTAGTCAATGCGGGTCTCGGATACTATCTGCTGCGGATCGGCCGGCGGACGAACTCCCTCATTCTCGAAGCCAATGGCAAACACGTATTGACGGATAGCTGGACCAGTTTTGGCGTTGTGGGAGGACTGGGGCTGGTGCTGCTGACGCACTGGAAACCGTTTGATCCGCTGGTGGCCATCGCTGTCGCCGCAAATATTCTCTGGTCCGGCGGGCACCTGGTATGGCGTTCGGCGGTCGGACTGCTGGATTATTCTGATCCGAAAGCCGGCCGGAAAATTCGCGATAAGCTGGATGTAATCTGCTCGGAATTGGCCATCCAATACCACGGCGTACGTTTCCGAACTACCGGGTACCGCCAGATCATCGAAGTACACCTGTTGTTCCCGCGCCTGACGTCGGTCAGTGAGGCCCATCGCCTGGCAACCATTCTGGAAGAGCGCCTGCCCGCCGAACTAGGGATGCCCGCGGAAGTCACCACTCACCTCGAGTCCCTGGAAGACCATGCCGACGTTCATCGCGACGAACACTACACCGGAAGACCTGACTAGGCTCTGCGCACTGCTCGGCGTTTTTGTCTAGGGCGATTCTCCCCGAGTGACGGACTTATCCGAAAAAATCGGCGAAGCCGAGACTGGCGATCCTTACACCACCACTCTACGGCTCGAGGGGATCGAGCAGTCCGCGCGACGCCACGCCGATGTTATCGCGGGTCGTGTTTTTAACCATGTACATCATCTCGTCCGCCTGGCGGATGATGTCGTGCGGCGTCCGCGCATCGTGCGGAAAAGTCGCCAGCCCCATACTGGCGCGCATGGTCAGATTCAAGCCCAGTTCGGTGCAGAAGTTCCCCGCCCGCACCGAATCCTGCAAACGTTTCGCCACCACCACCGCCTGATCCTTGATGGTTTGTGGCAGCAGGACGACAAACTCGTCTCCTCCATAGCGGAAGGCGAAATCAATCAGCCGTAACTGCGCTTTGATCAGGTAGCCGACTTCGGCGAGCAACCGGCTTCCCACCAGATGTCCATGCGTATCGTTGATCGCCTTGAAGTGGTCGAGGTCGATAAAGATCACGCTGAATTCGTAACCGAAACGCGCCGAGCGGTAAACCTCGGTTTCCAGCGTCTTGTGCAGATGCCGCGCATTGAACAGGCCCGTGCAGTCGTCAGTGATGGTCAGTTCCTGGATCTTCTCCACCGCCCTCGCATTCTCGACGGCGATCGCGGCGTAATCGCACAGAGCATGCAGAAAGAACATCTCCTGTTCGCTCAGGCCCACGTTGGCATTGATCAGTTGAATCACTCCCAGCACGCGATGTCTCGAGCGCAAGGGCACGCAAATGACGGAGCGCGTCTGCAGCCGCGTCATCTCGTCCAGCCGGGATGAGAAGCGCGGGTCATTCTGCACGTCGGGCACGATCAACGCCTGTCCGTGCTTGGCCACCCAGCCAGCAATTCCCTCCCCCATCTTCAATCGTGCGCGCGACAGAATCTCAGCCGCCGCTCCCACCGCGATCGCGAAATAGAGCTCATCCTTTTCCTCATCCACCATCAGCAGCGACCAGGTATCCGGGCGGAAGTATTCCGCCATTTTTTCCATGATGGTCTGCAGAATCGCATCGAGGTTGAGCGACGAGGTCAGCGCCTTGGCGACATCGTGAAAGATGGTCAGCTCTTGCGACAGGCGAATGTGGGATGTGCCCGCTGCCTCCGGCATGAACTCCTCGTTCGAGAGTTGGATACGAAATTATAGGTTTGGTTGCACCGCTCGGGCAACGTACGTCGGTAACCGGTACCTGACCCGCCAACCCTGCCGTTGAAGCGCATACTGAAGAGTTGGCTGCAAGCTGCGGACAGCCGTCTGTCTCGCGGCGCCCAGCTCGCGGCTCAGCACCACCGGAATAGTCTATGATGTTGCTTCTCGACAGAGTAAAATTCCGTTCGCCGTCCGGCGAAAGCGGGAGACTGGCTTGCCTTCCTTTGGCGAAAGACTGAAACAGGAGCGCGAGAAACGCAAGATCACACTGGAGCAGATTTCCGTCTCCACCAAGATCGGAACCCGCATGCTGCAAGCCCTGGAAGAGGACAACTTCAGCCAGTTGCCCGGCGGCATTTTCAACAAAGGCTTCGTCCGCGCCTATTCCCGTTTCGTCGGCCTCGACGAAGATCAAACTGTTGCCGAATACCTGGAGGCTTCCGGCGACGCCCCTCTCATTCCCATAGAGCCCGAATCGCTTGGAGAGGAAGCCAGCGAAATCGAAGAAACCGTGAGTCGCAAAACTAGTGACACGGCTCCCGCCCGCCAACTCCCCTGGGGCTGGTTCGCCGCCGTGCTCCTCGTCGTCGCACTCGCACTCTCCTTCTGGAACCATCGTCGGCGAGAACATCCTCGACCCTCTCTTCCGCCAACTCCAACCGCAACTGAAACGCAGCCATCCGCTCCTCAATCATCAGTCGGAGCGTCCGCCCGTCCGGATGGCGCCACCTCGGCCACCCCGGTATTGCCCAAGAATGGCTCCTCGCCGGCCGGTTCGCCGATCGCAGGATCCGCCAGGCCCGTCGCTCCCAAAGCATCTCCCTTAGCGCCTGCCCTTCCCGCCGCGTCACCGGGTGAGTTCACACTCGTCATTCAGGCCCGCGAAGATTCCTGGATCTCGATCGCCGCCGACAACAAAGCCGTCTCCTCCGAACTTCTGGTCGCCGGCGGCCAGCGCACCGTCCAAGGCAGGAAGGAAATCATCGTCAAGGCCGGAAACTCAGGCGGCATCGACTTTCGCCTTAACGGCAACAAACTTGGTACGGGAGGAGAAGCCGGGGAGGTCCGTACCTTTACTTTTGGGCCTCAGGGAATCCTGCCAAATGCCCCCGCCCCACCTTCCACGCCTTAAAGTTTGTCTCTTTCTTTTCTTCCGTTTACCCCGCCCTCCCGCCATTCGATGCCCGATGGCGTCCACTCAATGTCAGATCCCTCCGGCCCTCCCTATTCCATTGCGCTTAGGAGGTAATCTCTGGTACCGTTTCTAAGAAGATTTTGGCCAAACCCCGGTCAAGAGCCCGTGGCTCTTTTAAACCTGCCTGATCGGAAGTAAAGGCATCAAAGCCACCTTGAGGAGATACCAGCTTGCCTGAAACGAATCGTTTTCTGTTTACCTCGGAATCCGTAACCGAGGGACATCCGGACAAGATCGCCGACCAGATTTCCGATGCCATTCTCGACGCCTGCCTTCGTGATGACCCGACCAGCCGCGTTGCCTGTGAAACCCTGACCTGCACCGGCCTGGTCGTGATCGCCGGCGAGATCACCACCAAGGCCTATGTCGATTTCCAGAACGTGGTGCGCGGCGTGGTGCAGTCGATCGGCTACGACAACGCGGTCTATGGCTTTGACTCGAATACTTGCGCCGTGATTTCCAGCATCAACAAACAGTCCGGCGATATCGCCATGGGTGTGGATACCGGCGGCGCCGGCGACCAGGGCATGATGTTCGGCTACGCATGCAACGAGACTCCCGAACTGATGCCCCTCCCGATTTCACTCGCCCACAAGCTCACCATGAAACTTGCCGAAGTCCGCAAGAATGGCACCTGCCCCTATCTGCGGCCCGATGGAAAATCCCAGGTCACGGTGGAATACGACGCGCAGCGTAAGGTAAAGCGCGTGGACGCGGTCGTCGTCTCCACCCAACATTCCGAAACCGTGGGCAACGACGAACTGCGCGCCGACATTTTGAAGCACGTGATCCAGACCGTAATTCCCGCCAACCTGCTCGATGAGGACACCAAGTACCACATCAATCCCACCGGACGGTTCGTGATCGGCGGTCCCATGGGCGATTCCGGTCTGACCGGGCGCAAAATCATTGTGGACACTTACGGTGGCATGGGACGTCACGGCGGCGGCGCCTTCAGCGGCAAGGACCCGACCAAGGTGGATCGCTCGGCCGCCTACATGGCCCGCTACATCGCCAAGAACATCGTGGCCGCTGGCCTGGCCGAGCGTTGCGAAGTGCAGCTCGCTTACGCCATCGGTGTTGCCGATCCGGTCAGCGTCCTGGTGGATACTTTCGGAACCGAGAAGATTGATGCGAGTCTGATTCCAGGTTTGGTGCGGGCAAACTTCAGGCTCAAGCCGCGCGAGATCATCGAGACGCTGAACCTGCGCCGTCCGATTTACCGCAAGACCGCGTCATACGGACACTTCGGCCGCACCGATCCCGATTTCACCTGGGAAGCGACCGACAAAGCCGCCAAGCTGGCGTCGGACGCCGGCTTGAAGCAAGAACCGGCCGGGGCGAGAAAATAGCCTTAGGTAGAGACGGGGCTCGCCCCGTCTCGCCGCCTAGTCAACCCAAGGTTCGTATCAGGGCATCGCTTTAGCGATGCCGAGTTCATCAAGAAGAAGATGCCCCTTTAGGGGCCGTGCGTGCCACAGCACAAGATATTATTAAGCGTCATCATCCGGGGATAGGGAGAGAAATGGCAACGACATCGATTAGCAGCGACGTAAAGGGATTTGAACTGGCCGATCTGGGCAAGAAGCGCATCGAGTGGGCGAACCAGTCGATGAAGGTGCTCCAGATCATCCGTAAGGAATTCATCAAGAACCAGCCGCTCCAGGGCGTTCGCGTTTCGGCCTGCCTGCACGTGACGGCTGAGACGGCAAATTTAATGATCGCGTTGCGCGACGGCGGCGCCGACGTGGCACTGTGCGCGTCGAACCCGCTCTCCACGCAGGATGACGTAGCCGCCAGCCTGGTCCGTGACTTCAACATCCCCGTGTTCGCCATCAAGGGCGAGGACAACGACTCCTACTACTCGCACATCATGGCTGCGGTCGATCACAAGCCGCAGATCACCATGGATGACGGCGCCGACCTGGTCTCCGTGCTGCATACCAAGCGCACGGCGGAACTGGAGAATGTAATCGGCGGCACCGAGGAGACCACGACCGGCGTGATTCGCTTGCGCGCCATGGCCAAGGAAGGCGTGCTGCGCTATCCCATCGTCGCCGTCAACGACGCCGATACCAAGCATCTTTTCGACAACCGCTACGGCACCGGACAATCGACCATTGACGGCATCATCCGCGCCACCAATTTCCTGCTCGCGGGATCGAAGTTCGTGGTCGCCGGCTATGGCTGGTGCGGCCGCGGCCTCGCTTCGCGCGCGCGCGGCGCAGGCGCGGAAGTCATCATCACCGAAATTGATCCAACCAAAGCGCTCGAAGCCGTCATGGACGGATTCCGCGTGATGAGCATGGAAGAGGCCGCGAAACTCGGCGACGTCTTCTGCACCGTCACCGGCAATAAGAACGTGCTCGCCAAACAGCATTTCGAACACATGAAAGATGGTGCCATCATTTCGAACTCGGGCCACTTCAATGTCGAAATCGACATCCCGGCGCTCGAAAAGCTGTCGTCCTCCAAGCGCACCACGCGTATCTTCGTCGACGAGTACACCATGAAAGACGGCCGCCGCATCAACCTGCTGGGCGAAGGCCGTCTGATCAATCTGGCTGCCGCCGAAGGCCATCCGGCGTCGGTGATGGATATGAGTTTCGCCGACCAGGCGCTTTCCCTGGAGTACATGGTCAAGAACTACGCCTCACTCGAAAAGAAGGTGTACACGGTTCCGGTCGACCTCGATAAACGCGTTGCCAAACTCAAACTGGAATCGCTCGGCATCAAGATCGACCGCTTAACCTCGGAACAGGAAGAGTACCTGGCCAGCTGGTCGGAAGGAACCTAGAACCAGGTCTCAGGTCTTAGGTCTTAAGGTCTTAGGGGGCGGCGCAAGCCGCCCTTTTGTTTTGTATCAGGGTATCGCTTCAGCGATACCGTACCCTCGTCAACTCAGATGCCCCTTTAGGGGCCGCGACTTCCTCGGCCCCTCAAGTTTTCCGCCAGTCTCGCCGATGAGCCCACCAGAGGGATGCGCGTGGTCAAGGTGCTGCTGGTCGACGACAGCAAGTTTCTACGCATGGCCAACGAGCATGCTTTATCCAGAGCCGGCTACCTGGTCTCGACCGCCGCCGACGGAGAAGAAGCGTTGCAGGTCGCTGGGGATAAACTGCCCGATATCATCCTGCTCGACATGATGCTTCCCAAAATCAGCGGGCCAGAAGTCCTGAAGGCGCTCAAAGCCAATCCCGCCACCAGGAACATCCCGGTCATCGTGCTGACCAGCCTCTCACAGAAGAACGAAGACAAACTCCTCCATGACGGCGCGGCCGCGTACTTCGAAAAATCCACGTTACAACTCGACAAGAGTTCCGATCTCTTGGCAGCCACGGTGGCAACCGTCCTCCGCCGGGTTAAACACCAGAAGGAAGTGGATCTTCGTTTAGACGAAATAGCCGCCAAGAAGTCCGCTGGCCGTTGACGACCGGCCCGGTGCCGGGCCATCGAATGCCTGAGAAATTCCACCCGTGGCGATAGAATGAAGTCCATGTATCACTACAATCCCGCAACCGCCCTGGAAGAATTGACCGAAGACGCTACCCTTCCCAACCCAGTCCACGTGCGCGACATGATGCTGCGCCACAAGCTCACCGCCGACCAGTCGCTAGAGCTGAACCGGATCTTTGTCGAATACCAGAAATTTTTCGGTGAGGCCCAAAAGCTGGGCAAGGAAATCTTGAAGCGCCTAGCCAAATAGAGCGGGCAAGAAACTGGCCTTCAGCTCAGCCAGGTTCGACCTGGGCCTGCTCAGTGGAAGTTCTCGGCCATCATCAGGCTGTTGCGCGCCTCGTCGAGTTGCACATAGAGGAGATACTTTCCGTCAGGTGAGACAGAGAGACCGGGAGCGCCTTCGAAAGGGGATTTCTCCATATCCCCCAAAGCGGTGACTTTGCGAGTGGCAAAGTCGAAGAACTTGAAGCCGGCATGATGTTTCGGGGGCGTCCCGGTGTCTCCTAAGAAGTACAATCCATCGGGACCGACGGCAAAGTATCCCCAGAAACCTTTCGGCGGTTCGTCGGTGACCTTGATCTCCTGGCCGCCATCAGCCGGGACCTGCCTGATACCGCCCTCGTCGAACTTGGTGTAGTAGATGGATTTGCCGTTGGACGATTCGAGCGCCGCGAATCCTCCATCGCTTGTAACCTGCACCGGTTGTCCACCATCCACAGTTCTTTTCCAGACCTGCCACTTACCACTGCGGTTGGAAGCGAAATAGAGCCAGCGCCCGTCGTGCGACCAACTGGCAACGCCATCGTCAGAGCTGTCGTTGGGGAGACGGCGAGCCGGTCCACCGTCAGCGCTGAAGATGTGAATGTTGGGGTGTGGGCCGGGACGCGTGTCGCAGGAAATCTGCCGTCCGTCCGGAGACCAGCGCGGCGTGCCGGTGAGCGGGCCACCGAACGAGGTCAACTGAACCAGGTTGGTCCCGTCGGCGTCCGACCGCCAGATTTCGAAGTTGCCGGAGCGGGTGGACTGAAACGCGATGTGCTTGCCATCAGCCGAGTACTGCGGACCTTCTTCCTGCATGCTCGAAAAGATGATGCGCTCGGGTTTTCCGAGGTGATGTCCGGGAGCGACCGGAACTCGCCAGATGTTCTCATTCCATAGCCCACTGGCGTAGGCGAGACGATTCCCCTTGAGACTGACAGAGGGAAAGTAGGCGCGTTCGGATCCGACCGATAGGCGTTCGGGAATGCCGCCAACCGCTGGCATGCGCCACAACCCCCAGCTCGAACCGCCACGGTTGGAGGAGAAGATGAGTTCTTTGCTGTCGGGCATCCAGGCAAGGCCGGAGAGGAGCCGGTTGTCAAAGGTAACGCGCCTCGGTGTGCCACCCTCCGCAGGCATCACGTAGATATCCTCGACGTCTTTCGTATTGTGGATAAAGGCGATGCTCTTGCCGTCGGGGGAATACTGCGCGTCCCAATCGCCGGTCGATGGTACGGGTGGGAAGGAAAGTCGGCGGATGCTGAGGTCTTCGATGGTAAGCCGCTTCACACTGCAAGGTTGATCTCCAGCGCGATCGGCGTACAGCAGGAACTTGCCGTCGGGAGACCAGTTCAGTGAGGGCCTGCAGTCAATGTCGGGGGCAAAGTCGATCAGCCTGCGGGGCGGCCCGCCCAAGGCCGGAATCACGAAGATGCCAGGAACTTCACCGCGACTCCCGTGCAGAAACGCGATATAACGGCCGTCCGGTGAAAAGACGGGGAAAAAGTTGAAACCAAACTTCTGAGTGACCTGCAGCGGTTTTTCGACGCCGATCTGCTTGACGTAAACGTCGATGCCCTCGTCGGGCTGGTCGCCATCCCAGGAGAAGGCTACCTGGTTGCCATCGGGTGAAAACGATCCCTTCGAAAACTCATTGGAAAAGGCCGTAAGCGGGACCAGTCGGACGGGAACCGCGCTGGCGAGGCTCCCGGTGCGCCACGGGCGAAACCATGCGACCAGCGCGAGCGCCAGGGCAAAGCCGACAGTACCGGCGGCCCAAAGCTTCCAGTGCCGGGCGTGAGCGGTTGCCGAGGACGCAGGCGCGGAGGTCTGAGCTGAACTTTCGGCACCGTCGCTGGATTCTGCGAGTTCGGCGGCGGAAGGAGCGGGCAAGGAACTGTTGCTCAGCGGAGCAATGAAACGATAGCCGCGGCGAGGCAGAGTTTCGATAAAGCGTGGAACGTCCGGGTCGTCGTTCAAAGCCTGACGCAACTTCTTGACTGCGCTGTTCAGACTGTGATCGAAGTCGACAAAAGTGTCGGCGGGCCAAAGGCGGTCCCGCAGTTCTTCGCGTGTGACGACCTCACCGGGCCTCTCCAGAAGCAGAGCCAGAATCTGAAAGGGCTGGTCCTGCAGCTTGATCCTGAGGCCGTGCTTGCGAAGCTCGCGGGCACGCAAGTCAAGTTCAAAGCTCGAAAAGCGCAAGGGTTGGCCGTTCGATCTGGTATCGTCCACGGGCACGCGAGAGTCCGGCGCTTGAGATTGGAAGCGATCTGAAAGCAAAGTTTACCATCCCTGTCTGTTACAACCTGTCTGCCACAAAATGTTACGAGCTGTGAGTGGGCGAAGTTCCCGATTGGTTCACCTCTCTGATTACACCCTGCAACTTCCGGCTTCGATCCCGAGACCAGGCTTGCTGCACAAGTCACCTGACAATTTAAGCGCTGTTCTTTCAGCAGATTGCGTGGTCACCCGCAAGTTGCCCACGTTTCACCTCGGGAGCATTTCCATTTTCTCTGACCTCTCGTTCAATGCACATGTGAGCGCGACAAAGTCTGGCAAGGCGTCGCGAGAAAGTTCAAAGAAAGACCCAAGGAGGGGTTATGAAGAAGAATCTGGCAGGCGTAGCCGTAATGATGTTGCTGGTGTCGGGCGCAGTGGTTCCGGTAATGGCGCAGTACTCCGGGCCGATGAAGGTAACGGTTCCTTTTGACTTTGTGGTGGAAAACGCTCGCATGCACGCTGGCGACTACACGATTCAGCGGGTGGCAAACGGGGGTCTGCGTATCCAAAGCAACGATGGCCGCACCACGGCGACTTTTATCGCCATTACAAAACAAAACAAGGCAACGTCGGCGCAGGCCCACTTTATTTTTCACCGCTACGGCAGCGAATACTTCCTGGCGACCATCTGGACGCCGGGACTGGACGTGGGATGGGAGCTGCTGCAGGGAAAGCTGGAGATGGAGTTGGCAAGGAAGGGAACGTCTCCAGTGCAGACCGCGATGGTGATGGGACATTAAGGAGCGAGCGGAGGGTGGTGGGCTGAGGGCGCATGACGGCCCGATCAGGCCTTGCCCTGGATCTTAGCCCACCACCAGCGCACGCCGACAAACAGGAAACGCCAGTCGTGGAAAAATTCCGGAGGCTTTCCCTCGAAGGCGTGCCCGATGAATTGGAAAGCCCATCCGATCAGGAACAGAGCCAGCGCGTACAGCCACAGCCGATGGAAGAAGATGCTGGCGATAAACAGCGGGCCCGAGAGCAGGATGGTCGGGATGCCCAGCGTGTGACACACCCGGTTCACCGGATGCTGATGACTGGAGCCGTATTGCGCGATCCACTGCTCGTTAGTCCGTCCGCCTAGCACGCGCAGGATGATATCACGAAAGAAAAAGATCGGGTCATCTAAAGAACTTCGACGGCCCGATGACCCGATGGTCAGATGACCCGATTTTCATTAGCGGCGCCCACCGTGGGACCCGCCGCCATGGGACCCTCCGCGATTGCCTGCGACCGCGCCGCGTCCTTCGAAGCCGCGCCGGCCTACTGGACCACGTCCTGCAAAACCGCGTCCCTCAAAACCACGTCCGTAAAAGCCGCGACCGTAGCTACGTCCGTAATATGGGTGTCCCCAGCCGTGGTACCAGGGACCTGCGCCGATGAAGATCCCGTTAGCGAACCAGGTCGGACCGTAGTAGCCGTAGGGCGCGCAGGCATACGGATAGTCCGGGTAATAGCCGTAAGCGCAAACCGGCGGACCAGCCACATAGCCGCCGACGCCGATGCCCACTCCAACTCTGACCTCAGCCTGCGAGTACGCAAGCGGCAAAGCCAGTAAAGCCAGCAGTGCAACATATCTCAGGTATTTCATGGTGAACCTCCCTTGTCTTCCGCTCCAGTGATTCGAGTTCGTGTGGTGACGGGGCTAAGCCCCGTACGCGGGGCGGAGCCCCGCTACCACACAAGCCCTGCGATCTACCGGAGCTTGAGGTCCTTCAGCTGTCTGTTTCCTCTGAAGCGCCTACTCACTCAAACTCGGATGGGGGAGAAAAGTTGCGGAAAACCGAGTGGCTGATTTCAGCCATCCTGCGTGAAATCAACCAGTTGGGGCGAGTGGAAGAGTCAGCCTTCGCATCGTATGGTTTTGGTGGAAGAGCCGGCCTTCAGGCCGGCGTCGAGACGGGAAATCACGAGGGCTTTAGCCCCTGACAGGCGCGACCACTGGGCCTGAAGGCCTCGTTCCATGTCCCCGAACGCGGCCCTGAAGGGCCGCTCTTCCACGGTAGCACGAACGCCGTCGCGAACCACAAGCACAATCGTTCTGCACGTTACAGCCCCTACCCGATGCGCAGCGCACCCCATCGTTTACAATCGAAGATTCTCCATCGATTGGAAACTATAACCATGCACCGCTGGTCGCAACTCTTTATTCCCACTCTTCGCGAGGCTCCGGCTGATGCCGAAGTCGCTAGCCACAAACTGCTGGTCCGCGCTGGATACATTCGTCAACTGGGCGCTGGCATCTACTCGTTCCTGTTCCTCGGCAGTCGGACCACCCAGAAGATCATGGGCATCGTCCGCGAGGAGATGGACAAAATCGGGCAGGAGTTCTACCTGCCAGCGCTGAATCCACGCGAAATCTGGGAAGCGAGCGGGCGCTGGGCCGTGATGGGCGACAACATGTTTCGCCTCAAGGACCGCAAGGGCGCCGACCTTTGCCTGGGCTTTACTCACGAAGAAGTCATGACCGACATCGCGCGCAAGGAACTGCGCAGCTACAAACAACTGCCCCAGATCTGGTACCAGATTCAGACCAAATTCCGTGACGAGCCTCGTCCCAAGTCGGGCCTGCTGCGGGTACGTCAGTTCATCATGAAAGACGCCTACTCGTTCGACATGGATGCGGCCGGGCTCGACGTCTCTTACCAGAAGCATCACGACACCTATTGCCGCATTTTCGACCGCTGCGGGCTGAAGTATATGGTGATCGAGGCGCACTCGGGAGCCATGGGCGGATCGAGGTCGCAGGAATTCATGGTGCGCACTCCGGCGGGCGAGGACCTGATCGTGAGCTGCGAGAAGTGCAACTACGCGGCGAACATGGAGAAGGCTACGTCGAAACTGGCTCCAGTTGAGGATCTGAAGCCCGTGGGCGATGGCCAACCGCTCGAAGTCCACACTCCGGGGCAGAAAACGATTGAGGACGTGGCGCGGTACCTGGGTGTGTCGCCGAAGAACAAGATCAAGACGTTGGCGATGATGACCACCGAAAAGGACGCGAAAACCGGCAAATCCAGCCAGCAAGCCGTGGTGCTGTTGATGCGCGGCGATCACCAGATGAACGAAGCCAAGCTGTCAACGGCCGTTGCCGGCAAAGAGACGCGTCCCATGCTGGAAGAGGAGATTCGCGATCTGTTCCACTCCCCTGCGGGATATCTTGGCCCGCTCGGCATCGACTGGGCCAAGGACATGAAAGATGCGGGCAAGCCGATCTTGCTGGTCGACAAGGCGCTCGAAGGCCGCGTGAACCTGATCGGCGGCGCGAACAAGGAGGACTATCACGTCAAGCACCTGACGCCGGGAAGGAATTTTCATCCCACGGCTTACGTGGACCTGCGCAGCGTCACTGCGGGCGAAGATTGCCCTAACTGCCGCGCTTCTGCTTCCCTGCGCATCGATACCGCGGTCGAGATCGGACACATCTTCAAACTCGGCTACAAGTATTCCGAATCCATGGGGGCGCGCGTACTTGACCGCAATGGCAAGGAAATCGCGCCCATCATGGGAAGCTACGGCATCGGCATCGAGCGCATCCTGACCGCGGCGGTCGAGCAGAATAACGACGAGAACGGCTTCTGGCTGGCGCCTTCCATTGCCCCCTTCGAGGTGGTGGTGGTGTCGACCAACTCCAAAGACGAGGCCATCCGCAACGCCTCCGAGGACGTTGCCCGGCGGCTGGAGACGGCCGGCTTCGACGTTTTGCTGGACGACCGCGACGAACGCCCGGGGGTGAAGTTCAAAGACGCCGACCTGGTGGGTATCCCCTTTCGTATCAACGTAGGGAAGAAGGTTACCGAAGGCATGTTGGAAGTCGTTCAGCGCTCGACTCTCCACAAAGAGGACGTTAAAATTTCATCCATAACGGAATATTTCCAGGTACTGCGTCCGGCCGCTCGCTAACCGGCGGAATGGGCCGGCGCAGGATGGAAATCTCCCGATGGGAACTCGCAACCAGCGATAGGGCGTTGATTGGTTATGGCAACTCTGAAATTGATCTTCGGTGTAGCCATCTTCGGACTGGTTATACTGGTGTGCATCAAAGTCATTCCGCCGTACTTCTCGAACTACGAACTCGAGGATGCCATCAAGACCGAGGCCCTGAATTCGACCTACAGCACGCGCTCGGAAGAGGAGATTCGCGACGCCGTCATCAAGCAGGCCCGCAGCTACGATATTGAGTTGACCCCCAAGCAGGTCCGTGTCTCTCGGAGTGGCGCCTATGGCAGCGGCACTACCGCCATTGAGTGCGAGTACAGCGTTCCGATCGAACTGCCCGGTTACTCAACTACCATCGCGTTCAATCCGTCGACGAAGAATAGAGGCGTATTCTAGAAACAGCCCTCAGCTGTTAGCTCTTAGTCTTCCGGTCCTTCCCAGCACATCAATCGCCCGGCTCAGCGTGGTTTGCGCAGAGGCGGAACCGTCTCGCTTCCCTTTCGGGCAGCGGCTTCGGACGTCGAGGCGCTGACCGCCAGGTCGGCGGACCAGCAATCGGCAAGAATCTTCCAAGTGCCGGCGGGTTGCCGCACCAGGACGATCAGATATTTTCCGCGCTCTTCGCGGCGCTTCCCCATGGCGACGGGCACCAGCATCTTGCAGCGACCGAGATCGAGAGCAATCTCGCCCATCACTTCGACGCGCAGCGATTCCATCTCCACGTCGCCCAATCCGGCCTCGAGCAGCGAGATAAGAAATTCCCTTATCGCCGGCAGGCTGCGAACCGGCGGAACGCTGGAGCGAATCAGAGTCGCGTCAGCAGCGTAGAGTTCCAGCAGGTCGTCGATGTGTTTGGTGTTGCAGGCCTGCACCCAGTCCTGGACAACCTGGCGGGCGCCGGCCTCGGCGCGGCCGCCGGGCGATGTGCCCGCGGTACCGGGAGCACGGCCGCGGGGAGCAGAGGACTGGGATTCGGCAGAGGGTGCCCCGGATGCCGTCCCCGAACCGGGGACAAGATGATGATAGTGGTGGTGGACGTGATGTTGTGCGCCAGCGCGAGAGTGTGGTTGAGCGCTGGTAGCGTCGCCGGGCTCCTTCTGAAGGCCGCACCACACGCAAAAGCGAGCGCCGACCGGGAGCGAACCTCCGCATCCGGAGCAGGCGTTGTCCGTTGCGCTCGCGTCGCCGGCGGCCGCCAAGTCCTGCGTGACGGCGCTTCCTGACATCCGGTGTATCGCTTCCACGGCCGCAGCCACGGCTTCAGCATTGGGCTTCGGCCAGTGAAAGTTGCCGGGCAGCCGTTGAAAAAACTCGTTGACCTCCTTGCCCTCGACGAGTTGGTCCTTCTGCTCGTCGGGTTCGGGATCGGGACGGTTTGGAGGGTGTGCGGTCACGGCAACCTCATCGCTGACATTGTAGGAGAATTCCCGGGCTAGCGGATGCTGAATCTTACACGCGCTTCGGAATCCGTCGGAACGCCGTTGCAGAGCGCGGGCCGATAGCGCCAGGAGCGGATGGTGCGCAGCACAATCTGGTCCTCGTCGAGGCCGCCGCTATCCAGAACAAAGGCGCTATGTACATGCCCGTCGGATCCGACAATGAAGCTGACGCGTACGTCCAGATTGCCATGTTGAACGTGCAGCAGCGGGTCCGGGGTGAGCAGGGCCTCAGGCGGGCGCACGTGTCCACATTTCGGTAGGGCCAGCGGTGCCGACACGGGAGAGAACTCGGAGATGTGCGCCGGTACGCGGCGCAGGCTTTTTTCCGACTGCGCGAGCGGAGTCTGATACGGAATGGCGACCGACGGCGACGTCACTGCGCACCAGGCGAGGACCGCACTCAGGCCAGCCACCGGCACGGCCGCCCCCAGCGCCCTCAGGATCATCGTTACTTTCGCCCTCGGCCAGACACACTGCATCGTGGAAGAGCAGGCAATTCGCGTGCCAGCCGAAGCAAAAGCTAACACTTTGATTAGCCGTAGGTTAGTCGTATTTCCCGGACAGCCCTGTCAGCGCCGGATGCAATCCCTTGCAAATGAATCGCGGCCAGCCGCGACCGCAGGAAGGCAGAGAGCAGGTTTCGAGGTCTTCTTGATCCGCTTGGGACAACTGCAGGCTGGCGCAGGCGCTCGCCCGCCAGTAGTTTCCCTCTAATTCAGGCCGGCCTGGGTCATCTTATACGCGGTACCAGGACCCAACCGGGCGCCGAAATAAATGCTGGAAGCCTGGGCATCGCTGCTGTAGTTATCGACGACAACTCCAGTGGGCCCGCCATTTACTACCTTTGCAAGCGGGGTCGTGGTGCCACCGTTGATGGCGAGCTCCTCCACACAACCACCAGCCGTGCCCGCCGCGGTGCAAGCCTGGTTCAGCCCGAAGAAAAAGAAATCGGTGCCGCCCGTGCCGATATTGGGATTGAAGAACTCAGTCCATCCCGTACAACCGGCGGTGGTGCCCGCCGGAACAGTAGGAAGTTGCTGGTGGACGGTAGGAATGGCGTTCAGAATCGGCTGCGCAACGGGCACGGTGAACCCGAAGGTGTAATGGTAGGGGGTGGTATCGGCCGGGCCAGTTCCGCACAGATGGATAAATCCAGTCGACGGTTTGTTGTAGTAATTGTTGTCGAGAGCGGGCTGGTATAGGTCGACCGCACCGCCTGCGGACGAGCCTTGGCCGATATTGACTGCCGCCAACAAACCCACCGTAGCGGTG
>Ga0074046_10001846_pt1 | contig 18679 bp, 19 predicted proteins | sample BogForMeECP23OM3_FD_94441 | JGI IMG/M metagenome (GOLD analysis project Ga0074046, IMG submission 94441) | Bog forest soil microbial communities from Calvert Island, British Columbia, Canada - Bog Forest MetaG ECP23OM3 | ecosystem: Environmental > Terrestrial > Soil > Wetlands ... | reverse complement strand
CCACACGCTCGGGCTGACGTAGTCGACGATCGGCAGATCGGGCAGCGCCTTGCGCACCCGGCGCGCAACACGATGGGTAAAGTCGGGGCTGTCGATGATGACAAGCCCATCCGGCCGAGCCGCAATGATCGCTTCCGCGGTCTCACGGATGCGCTTGAGGACCGTCCGGAGACGAGCGATGACCGGCAGAATCCCCATGACCGCGATGTCGCTGATCGGGAACAGGCTTTTCAGGCCCTCGGCCTCCATCGCCTCGCCGCCGACGCCGGCAAAGACGACGCCCCAGGGATGGGCGTCCCGAAGGGCGCGCATCAGCTTGAAGCCGAGCTGGTCGCCGGAATGCTCGCCGGCGACGAGGGCGATGTGCAAGGGACCGGAGGCGGGGCTGCTCAGGAGGAAAACCCCGCGATGAAAAGGCCGGCGGCGTCGGCCTCACGGATGCAGCGCTCGCGCCCGGCTATGAGGACGGCGCCGGCCGCAAGCGCGATCCCGCGCAATTCAGCCCGCGCGGCGCCTGCGACGGTGTCGGGACCGACCGCCGGCATGTCGAGCCGCAAGTCCTGCCCGCGCTTCGGCGCCTTGACCAGCACGCCCGCAAGCCCCTTCAGCCGAAGCCGGCCGCTTTGTCGCATCTCGCGCACCCGAGCCAGCATCGCGTCCGTGCCCTCGGCCGCCTCGATCGCCAGCACCCGTCCCGCCGCCACGACCGCGCACTGTCCGGCGTCGAAATCGGACAGAGCCTCGAGCAGCCGCGCGCCGAAAGCGATATCGGCCTCGTCCTCGGGCGTGGGCGCCCGCGCGGCGAGCGGCCCCGCAGGCGCAACGAGCCGCGGCGCGATCTCGTGCGCGCCGACGATCCGGACGCCCTCGCGCTCGAAGATCGCCGCAAGCCCGACCAACAGGCCGTTATCGCCGCGGCGGAAGAGCTGCGCGAGTTCGGCCGCGCGCTTCACAGCGCCCCAATCGAGCCGGAGATCCGAGAATTCCGGCCGGCTCATCGCGCCAACGATCGCCAATTCCGCGACCTCGCGCCCCTTGAGCGCGGCGAACAGCTTACCCACCTCCCCCATCCGCACCCAGACATGCGGATAAGCTTCGATGGCGGAATCCGACGACCCGACGACGCCGATCAGGAACGGCTCGCGCCCTGCGCGGCGGGCGTCGGCGGCGACCTCGAGCGGAAACGCGCCGGCGCCGCAGAGGATGGCGAGGTGAGGGGCCGCCGCCGCGGCCGCCGGCCCCCCGGCCGGCGCGCTCACGCTTCTTCGCCCTTGCCGTCGCGCGGCACGCAGATCGCCCGGTCGCCGCCCTCGCGCAGGAAGGCGACGATCTGCTGCACCGCCTCCTGGTCCGGGAAGGCCTCGGCGACGTCGCCGACGCGCTCCTTCAGCGTGCCCTTGCCGAAGAACAGCATGCGATAGGCGCGCCGGAGCTCGTGGATCGCCTCATGCGGGAAGCCGCGCCGCTTGAGGCCGACGAAGTTGAGGCCGGCGAGCGAGGCGCGATTGCCGAGCGCCATGCCGAATGGGATGAGATCGTGCTCGACGCCGGCGAGGCCGCCGACAAAGGCGTGGGCGCCGATGCGAACGTGCTGATGCGCCGCCGCCCCGCCGCTGATGATGGCGAAGTCGCCGACCGTGACATGGCCCGCCAGCATCACATTGTTGGACAAAATGACGCCCTCGCCGATCCGGCAGTCGTGCGCGACATGGGCGTTGGTGAGGAACACGGATCGCGGACCGACGATCGTCACCGACCCGCCGCCTTCGGTGCCCGGGTTCATCGTCACGTGCTCGCGGATCAGACACTCCTCGCCGACGACGAGACGGACAGGCTCGCCTCGATACTTGAGGTCCTGCGGCTGATGCCCGATCGCTGCGAAGGGAAAGATGCGCGTGCGCGCGCCAATCGTCGTGTCGCCGGCGAGGCTGACGTGGGAGACCAGCCGGACGTCGTCCCCGAGCGTCGCCTGCGGGCCGACGTGGCACAACGGGCCGATCTCGACATCGGCGCCGAGCTTGGCGCCTTCCTCGACGACCGAGCTCGGGTGAATCTTTCGCGTCATTCGCGCACCAGCATGGCCGAGACCTCGGCCTCGCAAACAAGCGCGCCATCGACCTTGGCCTCGCCGCGGAACCACCACATGTTTCGCTTCTTGGCGATCCGGGTCATGTAAAACCGCACCTGATCGCCCGGCATGACCGGCTTGCGGAACTTCGCCTTGTCGATGGTCATGAGATAGACGACGCTCGGCGGTCCGCCAATGGGCTGCGAGGCGACGCAGAGAGCCCCCGCCGTCTGCGCCATCGCCTCGATCAACAGTACGCCGGGCATGACGGGACGGCCGGGAAAGTGGCCCTGAAATTGGGGCTCGTTCACCGTCACATTCTTGATCCCGACGCCATACTCGTCGGCGTGCGCCTCGACGATCCGATCGACGAGAAGAAACGGGTAACGGTGCGGCAGGAGCGTCAAAAGCTTCAGAATATCGTGACTCTCGAACACCTGACCGGTCGTGTCGGTCATCCCGTCCCCCTATCCTTTCGCGCGTGGTTCTGCGTCATGGTTCATCCGAATGGCTGGCGTCGGCGCGGGCCGCGGCGAGCTTCTTCACCGCCGCGACCTCACGGAAAAATTCGCGGATCGGCTTGGCGGGGGCGCCTCCCCAGCGCTCGCCCGCCGGAATGTCGTTCATCACGCCCGCCGCCGCGGCGACCTGGGCGCCGGCGCCGATCTTGAGGTGGCCGGCGATGCCGGCCTGCCCACCGAGGGCGGCGAAGTCGCCGATGACGCTCGAGCCCGACACGCCGGACTGCGACACGAGCACGGCGTGACGTCCGATGACGACGTTATGGGCGACCATCACCAGATTGTCGATCTTGGCGCCCTCGCCGATCACCGTGTCGCGGTTGGCGCCCCGGTCGATGGTCACGCCGGCGCCGATCTCGACGTCGTCCTGGATGATGACGCGTCCGACCTGCGGCACTTTGAGATGGCCGCGCGCGCCGAGCGCGAAGCCGAAACCGTCCTGCCCGATATGCGCGCCCGGATGGATGATGACCCGGTCGCCGATCAGCGCCGCCATGATCGTCGTCGTCGCGCCGACCGCGCCGTCGCGGCCGATGCGCACGCCCGGTCCGATGACCGCATTGGCCCCGATCACCGTGCCCGCGCCGATCTCAGCGCCGCGTCCGATCACGGCGCCCGGGTCGACGACGACCCCGGCTTCGAGGCGTGCGGCGGGATGCACATGCGCGGCGGGCGACACCCCGGTCTGGTCGAAGGCCGATCCCGGCTTCATCGCCGAGGGATAGAGCCTGGCCATCACCTGGGCCATGGCGCGATAGGGTTCGCGCGCGACGACCGCCGCGCAGCCCGCCGGCGCGGAGCCAGCAAAGCGCGGCGCAACGAGCGCGGCCGCCGCCCGCGTCGAACGGAGCGCCTCGATGTATCTCACGTTGTCGAGGAAGGTCAGATCTCCCGGACCGGCCTGATCGAGGGCGGCGACGTCGTGAACGATCCGGCTTCCGTACGCCTCGTCGGCGAGCGCCGCGCCGCACCAGCCCGCGACCTCGGCGAGCGTCGGGGCTGAGCTTTGCGGAAAGAAGCGAATCTTGGCCAAACGCGAGGTTCCGTCAGATGCGACGACGGGCGCGTCAGCCGATGACGCGCCCGCATTTCGCGAAACCCGGGAGGGTCGAAGCTAGAACGTCGCGCCGCCCGAGAAGTTGAAGATCTGGGTCTGGTCGTACTTGCCCTTCGAGAGCGGGAAGGCGAAATCGAACCGGATCGGGCCCATCGGCGACGCCCAGATGAGACTCGCGCCCACCGAGGTGCGGATCAGGTTCGGATCCCAGACATTGGCGCAGCTCGGCTGGGTGATGAGAAAGACGTTCTGCCCCGGACAATAGGTGTAGCCGAGGAAGTTCGAGAAGTTCGTCTGTCCGCTATAGCCGATCAGGTTGCCCGCGTCGGCGAACAGCGCGCCTTTGAGCCCGATTTCCCTCGGCAGGCCGAAGATCGGGAAATCGACTTCCGCCGACGCGCCGTAGTAGCTCGTGCCGCCGAGCGCCGCACCCTGGATGTTGTCCAAACCGCTCGCGATATCGCGCGGGCCGATGCCGCCCGGCGCGAAGCCGCGCACCAGCGTCGGCCCCATCATGAAGTTGTTGATGATGTCGAGGTCCTTCGACCCGTATCCGTTGATCTGGCCCGCCTGCAGGTGGACGATGCCGGTGAAGTCGTCGGTGATCGGATGGAACCAGCGGGCGTCCAGCGTTTCGCGGATGAAGTCGGACTGCCCGCCGACGCCGGCGAAATCCTGCTTGTAGGTGGCGGTCCAGCCGCTCGTCGGATCCTTGTGGTTGTCGAGCGTATTGTAGCTGATCGCGAAGCCGACGAGCGAGGTCACCTGCGCGCCCTGAGCCGCAGCCTGCTTGATTTCCACCGGCGCTTCGCCGTTGGTCAAGCAGTTGATGAACGGCGTCGGCGTCACCGCGTAGAACGTTCCGCCAATGATCCAGGGCGAGTTCGGCCCGTAACAGTCGTCGTAGGGTTGCGACGAGGTGTTCGGGATTGTGATCTTGGATTGATACAGCGCGTAGTTCGGCTGGAACGTCAGGTCGTCGGTGACCGGGATGCCCAGGCGCAACGTGCCTCCGGTCGTCCAGTTATTATAAAGCGCGTACTGGTTCTGCCGGTTCACCTGGTGATAGAGGTCGAAGCCTGCCGCCAGACGCTGGCCGAGGAAGTACGGCTCGGTGAAGGACGCCTTCCAGCCCTGGCTGTACTGGCCGTCGGACACGCTCAGGCGGACGTACTGGCCGCGGCCGAGGAAGTTGGTCTCGGTGTAAGCCAACTCGGCCATGATGCCCTGCGTCGTCGAATAGCCGCCGCTGAGGCTGATCGAACCGGTCGGCTGGTCCTCGACGTCGACGACCACGATGACGCGGTCCGGCGACGAGCCCGGCCGGTTCGAGATATGAACCTTCTTGAAGTAGCCGAGGCCGTTGAGACGGCGCTCCGCCCGTTCGATCAGCGCGTGGTTGTAGGGGTCGCCTTCGCCGATGTCGAACTCGCGGCGGATGACGTAGTCGCGCGTCCGGGTGTTGCCGGTGATGTCGATGCGCTCGATGTAGACCTTCGGACCGTTGTCGACCGAATAGTTCAGAGCAATGGTGTGGTTATTGGCGTCGCGTTCGCCGTGCGGCCGGACTTCCGAGAAGGCGTAGCCCTGGGTCGCCACGGCTCGGGTCATGGCGTCGACCGTCTTGTCGACCCCACCGGCGTCGTAGACGTCACCCGCATGCAGCGTCGAATACGGCAGTAGCGCCGGCCCGTTCACCTGGGCGATGTGCGAGTCCACCGACACGCCGGAGACTCGATACTGCGGCCCCTCATCAACCGTGATGGTGACGATGTAGCCGGGCGGGTTCGCCTGGTAGGCCACGTCCGTGTTGGTGATGCGGAAGTCGGCGTAGCCGTTCTTCATGTAGTAGCGGCGGATCGCCTCCTCGTCGGAAGCGAGACGGTCCGGATCGTAGACGTCGGTGCTCTTGATCCACGACAGGAAATTCATCGTGCTGGTCTGCATCAGATTGTGCAGACGGTAGGACGACACCGCGTTGTTTCCGACGAACCGGATCTCGCGAATACCGGTCTTTTCGCCTTCGTTGATGGTGAAGACGAGGTCGACGCGGCCGTTCGGCAACTGGACGAGCCGCTTGGTGACAAGGGCCTCGTTGCGTCCGTATTTCTTATAGGCCTCCTTGATGCGGCCGATGTCGCCTTCGGCTGTCGTCTCGTTGTAGGCTTGGCCGGGCTTGGTTTGCACCTCGACTTCGAGCTGGTCCTTGGTGATCTTGCTGTTGCCCTCGAAGGCGACGCGATTGACGATCTGCTTGCCGACGTTGAGCGACACGATGATCCGCCCGTCGACGACCTTGGCGCTGACCGACGAATAGATTCCTGTCGCTTTCAGATCGTCCACGCCGCGCTGCACGGAAGCGGGATCGGTCCCGGTGAAATAGGGCTTCAGGCTCTCGGCGGACACTCCGGAGCCGCCCTCGACGACGATCTGCTGCGCGAAAGCCGGAGAAGCCGGGATGATTCCGCTGAAGGCGATTACGATCGCCAGAACCAGAGCGCCGAAGAAGCCGCGAATCCAATTCATATCGCCCAAGTCCCTCTTCGCGCCGAGGCGACCATGGCCGTCCACGCCGCTCCAGCTCACCACATAACCTTTCGCGATCGCGGTTCGGTCCGCGACGCTTCGCTCGCGAGGCTCGGCGCACAAAGCCACGCGCGTTCCCCCGCGCGAGGACGAGGAAACGCCACGATTAACGGCCTTTTACCGATTTCGGTCACTCCTGCAAACCTCTATTCCGCGAGTCTTTACCATTTCGCGAAGGCGTTGCCGGAAGGACACGGAAAGATGGTCGACTAATCGTTAATTGCCGTTCGAGACAAGGCGAAGAATGTCGTGCGATGTGGTGAACACCACCAATAGCGCAACCAGCACGATGCCGATTTTCAGGCCGATTTCCTGCATGCGCTGGCTCAGCGGCCGTCCCAGCGCCGCCTCGAAGGCATAGAACACCAGATGTCCGCCGTCGAGCAGCGGAATCGGCAAGAGGTTCATGAAGCCCACCGACACCGAGAACCAGGCGGCGAGGCTGAACAACTCCCAAACATTGATCTTGGCCATTTCTCCGGCCATCTGCGCAGCGCCGATCAGGCCCGAAACCTGGTCGGTCGACTCGCGCCCGGCGAAGATGCCGACGACGTAGGCCGTCGTCGCCTTGACGATGAACCACTCCTGCGACGCGCCCCAGGCGGCGCAGACCGGCAGGCTGCAACGCTCGATCTTCACGTCGTTCGGATTGGCCGAGGACGCGAGGCCCAGATGACCCATGCGGCGCTTACCGAACACCCCCTGATCGACGACGCTGACCCGCGGCGTCGCGGTCAGCTCGACGTCGCGTCCGTCCCGCTCAACCACGAAGGTCATGGGCAGGCCGGTGCTCATGAGCGAGGCTTCCTGCAGCGCCTCGAAGCTGCCGATCGGATCACCGTCCACCGACTTGACCAGGTCGCCGGCCGCAAATCCCGCCGCGGCCGCTGGAGAGTTCGACTCCACCCGGCCGATGCGCGCCATGTGCTCGACCCGCCCGAAGGACACAAAGATCCCGGTAAAGATCACGAATGCGAGGATGAAATTGGCGACCGGCCCGGCCAGCACGATGGCGGCGCGATTCTGGACCGGCTGGGCGGTCAGGGTCCGAGACGAATCGACGGAGAGATCGAGCGTCCCTACGTCGACGCTCGCCGGATTGGCGTCGCCGTGGAACTTGACATAGCCCCCAAGCGGCAGCGCCCCGATCCGCCAGCGGGTGCCGCGGGAGTCGATCCTCGCAAACAACTCCGGACCGAAGCCGATGGAGAAGGCGTCGATTTTCACGCCGCACCACCGGCCGACGAGATAGTGCCCGAGCTCGTGGATGAACACGATCGCGCTGAGGATGACAATGAACGGAAGGACGTACCATCCCAGCCAGACAAGGAGGTCCGAAACCGTATGCAGCAACGCCATCACCGTCTCCGCGCGCTCAAACGGCGCGCCTTCGCCGGCGGATACCGGTCGACCTTGGCCAAAGTCTTACCGGACGCCGGCCGTCAGGCCAAGAGACTCCGGGTTCGCTCGCCGGCGATATGGTGTATCGCGAGCGCCTGCGCAACGCTTCCCGGCGTCATGAGCTCTCCGGCCGCCTCCATCATCGAGACGGCGCGCTCGACGAGGCGCGCGATGTCGCCGAAGCCGATCCGTCGATCAAGGAAGGCGGCGACCGCGATCTCGTTGGCGGCGTTGAGCGCCGTCGGCGCGCCTCGGCCGGCGCGCAACGCGTCGATGGCAAGCCCGAGGGCGGGAAAACGTCCGAGATCCGCCCGCTCGAAGGTCAGCCGGCCGAGCGCAGCGAGGTCCGGCGGAGAAACGCCGGAGGCGATGCGTTCGGGATAGGCCAGGCAATGGGCGATCGGCGTCCGCATGTCGGGCGAGGCCATGCCGGCGATCAGCGAGCCGTCCGCGAAGGCGATCATCCCGTGGACGATCGACTGCGGATGGACCACCACGTCGAGCCGATCCGGCGGCAGGCCGAACAGGAAATGCGCCTCGATCAGTTCCAGCCCCTTGTTCATCAGGCCGGCCGAGTCGATCGTCACCTTCGGCCCCATGACCCAGTTCGGATGGGCCAGCGCCTGTTCGCGGGTGGCGGCGGCGATGCGATCGGCGCTCCAGTCGCGGAACGGGCCGCCCGACGCGGTGATCGTCATCATCGCAATGGTGTCCGGATCACGCGACCCGATCGCCTGGAAGAGCGCGTTATGCTCGGAGTCCATCGGCAGAAGGACCGTCCCCGCGCGCGCCGCTGTCGCCATCACGACCGAGCCGGCGCAGACGAGCGTCTCCTTATTGGCGAGCGCGACCGTGCGCCCGGCCGCGACGGCTGCGAAGGTCGGCTCGAGGCCCGCCGCGCCGACGATCGCCGAGACCACGAGGTCGGCCTCGCGCAGCGCCGCCTCGCAGACCGCTTCCGGACCGGCCGCAGCTTCGACGCCGGATCCGGCGAGACCCGACTTCAGGTCGGCGTAGGAGGCCGGATCGGCGACGGCCGCGAATTCGGCCTTCAGTTCGATGGCCCGGCGCGCCAGCGCCGCTCCGTCCCGGCCGCCTGCGACCGAGACGACGGAGAATTTGCCCGGCGCGGCCGCGATGACTTGGGCGCAGGAGCCTCCGATCGACCCGGTGGCGCCGAGGATCGTGAGCCGCCGAAGCGGCGCCGGCGCCGCGCCGCTCGGGACGCGCGCGGACGCGCGGTCAGCTTGTTTGATCGCGCTCACCATTGGAACAGCCCGCTCGCGATGAAGGAGCCGCGGGAATTCGCGGCGGCGACGAGAGCGGCGAAGGTCGAGGCGGCGATGAAGGCGTCGAGCCGGTCCATCAGACCGCCGTGACCGGGAATGAGACGGCTCGAATCCTTCACCCCGAACCGCCGCTTGACGCCGGATTCGAACAGGTCGCCGAGTTCCGACACGATCGCGGCGGCAAGGCCAAGCGCAAACATCGGACCGATCCGGATCGCGCCCGGCGCGAGTACGAGGCCGACGACCAGCCCGAGCGCCGCTCCCACCAGCGCCCCGGCGAGCGCGCCAGACCATGTCTTGCCCGGAGAGACGCTCGGCCACAGCTTCGGTCCGCCGATTCCGCGCCCAGCGAAATAAGCCGCCACATCGGCGCCCCAGACGATGGCGAACAGCCAGAGGATCGCGGCCAGCCCGTAGCTTGGGCTCGCCTGCAGGAGGCCGAGGCTGACCACGAGCGCGCCGGCGTAAAGCGCCCCCGCCGCCGTCCAGACCCTTCTCTCGGGCGCGGCGACGAAGCCGACCGCCGCGGCCGTCGCGGCGAGCGCGAGGACGGCGAAAAGGGGCCGGTTGTGCAAGGCGAGGAGCGCTGCGGCGGCGAGCAGCAGCGCGCCGACGGAGACGCGCACGAACAGCCGGTCGGCCTCGACGATCCGTTGCCACTCCCACAGCACGACGACAGAGGCGATCCACCAGAAGGCGACGAAGCCGATCCCGCCGATCCACGCGACAGCAAGCGCGACGAGCCCCATCACGACCGCGGCGGCGACGCGCGGCCACAGGTCGGGCCCGATGCGGGAGCCTCTTGCCTGCGCCCGTCGGGCGTCTGTCTCGTCCGGGTCCGCGCTCATCCCGCGCGCGCTCACGAGGCGGTCATGACCGCGGTCGGCTTGATGACCGCCCCGAACCGCCGCTCCCGCGCGGCGTACTGCTCGAGCGCCGCCACGAAGGCCGCTTCGTCGAAATCGGGCCAGAGAATCGGCATGAAGACGAGCTCGGCGTAGGCGGCCTGCCAGAGCAGGAAGTTCGACAGCCGCATTTCGCCGGAAGTGCGGATGATGAGGTCCGGATCGGGAATGTCCGCCGTATCGAGTCGCGAGGCGAACGACTCCTCGTCGATCGAGTCGGGATCGATCCGCCCGTCGCGGGCCTCCATGGCGAGCCGCCTAGCGGCTGCGACGATCTCGTGGCGCGCCCCGTAGTTGAAGGCGACGATCAGGCTCAGGCCGCGGTTTTCGCGCGTGATCGCCTCCGCCTCCTCGAGCAGCACGCGGATGTCCGGCGCCAGGCTTTCGCGCTCGCCGATGACGCGCACGCGCACCGCATTCTTGTGCAGGTCGGCGAGGTCGTTGCGGATGAACCGCTTCAGGAGGCCCATCAGCACCGCCACCTCGTCCGGCGGCCGGCGCCAGTTCTCGGACGAGAAGCTGTAGATGGTCAGGTAGCGCACGTCATGCTCGATCGCCGAGCGCACCGCGCGACGCAGGGCTTCGACGCCGCGCCTGTGGCCTTCGAAACGCGGCAGACCGCGCGCCTTCGCCCATCGCCCGTTGCCGTCCATGATGATGGCGACGTGAATGGGCGTCTGATCGGAGCGCGGGCCGTCTGTGGAGCGGGCGGGAGACATGCAAGGGTCCTCAAAAAGCAGGCGCATCGCCTAGACCTGCATGATCTCCTTTTCCTTCGCCGCAAGCGAGCCGTCGATCTCCTTGATGGCGAGATCGGTCGCCTTCTGCACCTCGGTCTCGTGCTTGCTCTCGTCATCCTCGCTGATCGCATGCTCCTTGAGCAGCTTCTTGAGAACGTCGATGCCGTCGCGCCGGATGTGACGCACCGCGACGCGCGCGTCCTCGGCGTACTTGTGGGCGATCTTGACCATTTCCTTGCGACGCTGCTCGTTCAGCTCGGGAATGCGGATGCGCAGCGTCGTGCCTTCGACTGTCGGGCTGAGGCCGAGATTGGAGTCGCGGATCGCCTTGTCGACTGCATGCACCATGCTCTTGTCCCAGACAGAGACGGCGAGCGCGCGAGGCTCGGGAACGGTGATGGTCGCGACCTGGTTGAGCGGCATCCGCTGGCCGTACGCTTCGACATTGACGGGCTCGAGCAGGCTTGCGCTCGCGCGGCCGGTTCTCAGGCCTCCGAGTTCGTGCTTGAGCGCGGCGTGCGCGGCCTGCATGCGCCGTTTGAGATCCTCGAGATCGAATTTGGGCAGTTGCGCCATGATGGTCCTACACGATGTTCCTTCGAGGCCGCTCGCTTGCAAACGCGGACAAGGGTGGCCCGGCCGCCTTCTTTCCGGACGGCCGTCGGCCTCCTTAGCATAGCTTTCCGGCTGTGACAGCGGAGAATGTCGCGGCCTGGCTAGCCGACCGGCGCCTTCTCGAGCTTGGCCGCTTCCGCCATCACCGCAAGCGCCGCCTGGCCGTCCGGCTGGATCAATCCTGCCGACATGATGAGCTTGGCCGCCTCATCGGCGTTGATCGGCAGTTCGATCACATCGTCGGCCGCAATGTAAAAGAAAAAGCCGGTCGTCGGATTGGGCGTGCAGGGCATGAACACCGACACCATCGGCCTGTCGCCGGGCAGAACGCCCGAGACGACGGGACCCGGGTCGGACGACAAGAAGACGATCGACCAGCTTCCCTTGATCGGGAACTCGACCAGACCGACCTTGCGGAACTGCGAGCCCGACTGGCTGAACACGGTCTCGAACACCTGCTTGAGGCCTTTATAGACCCCTCGCACGACGGGCGTCCGGTCGAGCAGCGACTCGCTGTATCCGACCATCGTGCGGCCGATGATGTTCGCCGTCAGGAAGCCGAGCAGCGTCAGTCCTGCGGCGCCGATGAGGACGCCCATGCCGGGGACGTGGAACGGCAGATAGGCGTCGGGCGACAGGCTCTGCGGAACCCACGGCCGCACCCAACCGTCGATGGTGTCGATCACGAACCAGGCGATATAGGCCGTCACCGCGACCGGGCCGAAAACGACGAGGCCGGTGAAGAACCACGATCTCAGGCGATGCCCGAACGAGCGGTGAAGCGGGGCTGACGGGGGTTCGGTCGACATCGGGGGCGCGCGCGGTTGCGGCGCAAAATGGCCGTTCCCCGTGGCGAATGCAAGGCGCCCGGGCGAACGCTTCGGATGGCGAGCGCCCCCGCTCTACTCGTATTCGTCGCCGTGTTCATAGTCCTCGCAGGATCGCCCGAAGGCGTCGAGCGCGTCCTGCAGGTAGTCGGGGAGCAGGGCCATGCCGAGCAGGTACTTCCAGGTCGGCCCTTCGCGGCGTTCGTTGGCCGCGACGACCGCGCTCTTCCAGTCGTCGGCCTCGAAGTCGCCGCTGCCGATCCAGGCCAGCGCGACCAGGGCCGCGGATTCGTCGACGTCGAGGTCGCGGATGAACTCGACGAGTTCGCGCCGGATCGAGTTGTTGGCGTCGGTGAGCACGATTCGCTCGTCGTCGTCGGTCGGATTGGACGCATCCGGCGCCATGCCGACGTCCTCGCTGAGGAGCTCGCGCGATTTTTCGATGACGAAACACACCTTCGCCGGATTGATCTCCGGCATGGGGCGCTCGCTCGTGTCGATTCTCCGCATTGCCGCCCTCTCCTTCCGCCGCATTCATGGCGCCGCCACGCGGCGCATGACTTGCGGCAGGTCAACTTTCATTCAAGAAATCAGTTAAGCGCGGGAATCCCCGCTGACAAGAGCGGAGAAATGGGCCGTTCTAGTCGCCACGCGTCGCGCCCAATCTCAAGAACGGCCGACTCTGAAACAGCGGCGCCGCCCTACTCCACCGTCACCGATTTCGCCAGATTGCGCGGCTGGTCCGCGTCTTTGCCCATGATCACCGCGGTGTGGTAGGCGAGCATCTGGACCGGGACGGCGTAGACGATCGGCGCGAAATTCGGGCCGACATCGGGCATCGCCAGAAAATGCTCGATCTCGACCGCCGCCTCCTCGGCCGCGTGGCGCTCGCCGATGAGGATGAGCCGCCCGCCGCGCGCGGCGACTTCCTGCATGTTCGACACCGTCTTCTCGAACACGGAATCGTGCGGAGCGATGACGACGACCGGCATATCCTCGTCGATCAGCGCGATCGGCCCGTGCTTCAGCTCGCCCGCCGCGTAGCCCTCGGCATGGATGTAGCTCAGTTCCTTGAGCTTCAGCGCGCCTTCCAGCGCCACGGGATACGAGGTGCCCCGCCCCAGATAGAGCACGTCGCGGGCGTGGGCGATCGCACGGGCGAGCTTCTCGGCGGCCGGCTCGAGCTTTAACGCCTCGGCGAGAAGGCCGGGCGAAGCGACGAGCTCGGCGAGAAGTTCCGCCTCGTCCGCCTCGTCGATCACCCCCCGCGCCCGTCCGAGCCCAATGGCGAGCGCCGCCATAGTCGCCAGCTGGCAGGTAAAGGCCTTGGTCGACGCGACGCCGATTTCGGGTCCGGCCAAGGTCGGGGCGGCCACGTCCGTCAGGCGCGCGATGCTGGAATCGGGCACGTTGACGACGCCGATCGTCTTCGAGCCGTGCTCCTTGACATATCTCAGCGACGCCAGCGTGTCGGCGGTTTCGCCCGACTGGGAGATGACGATCGTCAGGCCATTCCGGTCGACGGGCGCATCGCGATAGCGGTATTCGGAGGCGACATCGATCTCGACCGGCAGCCGGGCGAAGCGCTCGATCCAGTACTTGCCGACGAGCCCGGCCATGTAGGCGGTGCCGCAGCCGATGATCGTGACCCGGGCGAGCGACTTCGGGTCGGCCGGCCAGTCGAAAGGCTTCAGCCGCATCGCGGCCATGTCGACGTAATGGGCGAGCGTATGCCCGACGACCTCGGGCTGCTCGTGGATCTCCTTGGCCATGAAGTGGCGATAGTTGCCCTTCTCGGCGAGCAGGCTGCCGGCGGAACGCTGGATGCGCCGCTGCACGACCTTGCCGGAAGCGTCGCGGACCTCGGCGCCCGCACGCGTGACCACGACCCAGTCGCCCTCTTCGAGATAGGCCACCCGGTCGGTGAAGGGCGCCAGCGCCAGCGCGTCCGAGCCGAGATACATCTCGCCTTCGCCGTAGCCGATCGCGAGCGGCGCGCCCTGTCGCGCGCCGATCAAAAGGTTGTCCTGGCCTTCGAAAATATAGACGAGCGCGAAAGCGCCGCGCATCCGCTTCAGCGCCGCGAACACCGCCTCTGGCGGCGTCTTGCCGGACGCGAGCTCGTCCTCGACCACCAAGGCGGCGATCTCGGAATCGGTCTCGGTGGCGAAGCCGTAGCCCTTGGCCCCGAGTTCTTCCCGCAGAGCCTTGAAGTTCTCGATGATGCCGTTGTGGACGACCGCGAGCCCGCTCGCGGCGTGCGGGTGGGCGTTCGACTCGGTCGGCTTGCCGTGCGTCGCCCACCGCGTGTGGCCGATGCCGATCGCGCCGTACAGCGGGGCTGCGACGAGCTTCGCCGCGAGGTTCCTGAGCTTGCCCTCGGCGCGCCGACGCTCGAGCTTTCCGTTCTCGAGAGTCGCAATGCCTGCCGAGTCGTATCCGCGATATTCGAGCCGCTTCAGCGCATCAACGATCGAATCCGCGACCGGCCCGGTCCCCAGAACGCCAACGATTCCACACATCCCCGTGACCCCCGTCTTTGTATTTCGCGCACGCAAAGCAAGCGTTAGACCACCGTCCCGCGCGGTCACAAGTCACTTTCGGTGAAGGAATGCGAACTCCGTCTCGCCGCCCGACCCGGCGATTGCGGCCTGCCGCGCCTTACGCTACGACTGAAGTGGTTTTTCGGGGCTTGGCCGGAAGGAAATCAGGCTCGGTGGCGGGAAACGGCAAGCGAGAGCGTCGGACGCGCCGGGCAAGGCCCAGCGTCGCGCCGTTCCGTTCGACGCTGACGGCCGTCGTCGCGGCGCTGGCGCTCCTCTTCCAGCTCGCCGTAATTCCCTTTCACCAGGCCCTCTCCGCATCGGCTCCGTCCGACATCGCTTCGATTGCGTCGGACCTGAAGGCGACCTTCGGCGATGCGGCCGCGCTCTGCGTCCAGACCGACGACAAGGGCGCTCCCGTCGCCCCGGCCGGCGATTGCGACGATCATTGCCCGCTCTGCCATTTTTCCGCGCAGGCCGGCGCGCTCGTCGGGCCCGACCTCCCGGCCCTGCCGGAGCGGCTCGACGCGGCCTGCCTCACGCTCGGCGCGGCGCCGGAGGCCGGCGCCGTTCCCGCCTGCCCGACCCGTCAGAACCGCGCCCGCGCGCCGCCCTTCTCCGTCTGAGACCGTCATCGTACGGCCGCGCCTGCTCCTGAGCGGGCGACGGCCGCCCGTCCTCAGACCCAAGGGTTCCGTTCATGCCACCCCCAGTTACACGCGCCATCGCCGGCGCGATCGCCGCCACAGCCGCGCTGTGGCTCACGCCCGCCTTTCCGCACGCCGTCTGCGGCGCTCGAATCTTCCCGGCCACGATCGCCATCGACGATCCAGGCGTTCTCGACGAGCTCACGCTGCCGACCGTCAGCTGGGTTCCCTACAATTCCGACGGCGCCCACGAGTGGGACTCGAGCTTCAGCTGGACCAAGACGATCACCCCGGGCCTCAGCGTGGTGATCAGCGACGGCGCCACCTGGGAACACCCCGGAGGCTACGGCTGGGACGCGCTCAACACCGAGTTGCAATACCAGGTCCTCAGCGTCCCCGACGCCGAGTTCATGATGAAGGTCGGCTTCGACATCAGCTGGGCCGGAACCGGCACAGGGATCAATGCCGCCTCCGGTCGAGAAAACAGCTACTCTCCGCTGGTGGACGCAGGTCTCGGCTTCGGAACGTTGCCGCCGAGCCTCAAGTACCTCCGACCCTTCGCGATCACGGCCGAGTTCAGCACGACCGCGCCGGGCTACAACTGGGTGAACGGCACACCCTACGTCACGACGTTCAACTGGGGGTTCACCCTCCAATACAGCCTGCCGTACTTCAACACGCAGTTGGCTGCGATCGACAACGACTTCCTCAAGCATCTCGTCCCAGTCGCCGAGTTCGCCTTCCAGACGCCGATTCACAACGGAGGCGCCGCCGGGGTGACGACGACAGGATATTTCCAGCCCGGCGTCATCTACGAAGCTGACAAATGGCAGTTCGCCCTCGAGGCGATGATCCCGATGACCGGCGCGACCGGTCACGGCGTCGGCGTGGTCGGCAGCCTTGATTTCTATCTCGACGACATCCCCAACAGAATCGACGAACCGATCTTCCCCCACGGCCTCGGCATAGCTCCAGGAATCTGACCCATGCGCAACACTCTCCTCAAAATCGCTGCTTCGCTCGCCTTCGCCTTCGCCGCGACCTCCGCCTTCGCGCACGCCCAGCTCGAGACGTCGTCGCCTCCGGTTGGGGGAACGGTCTCCTCGCCCAGCGCAATCCGGCTCGAGTTCAGCGAGGGCGTCGAGCCGAAATTCACCGGCTTGACCGTGACGGGCGCCGGCGGCGCGGCGGCGCTTGGCGCGCCTTCGGTGGAAGCCGGCCATCAGAACGTGCTGATCGTTCCGGTGGCCAAGCCGCTCGCGCCCGGCGTCTATACGGTCAAGTGGCACGCGGTTTCGGTCGACACGCACCACACCCAGGGAACGTTCGAGTTCACTGTGAAATGACCTCCACTCCGGGCCGCCATCGCCAAGGGCGGCCCGGATCGGACCTCCACCGTTAGCAAACGTCTACCAAGGAAAGACAAGACAATGACCCGCAAGACTGTTCTCGCCCTGGCGCTGGCGCTCGCCACGGCCGCCGCTCCGGCGCTCGCGCAGGAGTTCAAGGCCGGCGACATCACCGTCGACAAGGCCTGGTCGCGCGCGACGCCGAAAGGCGCCGAGACCGGCGCCGCATACCTGACCATTCACAACAACGGCGCCACACCCGACAAGCTGACCGGGGGCTCCGCCGATTTCGCCGCCGTCGAGATCCATGAGATGACAACCGAGAACGGCGTCATGAAGATGCGCGAACTGAAGGACGGCCTCAACATCCCCGCGCACGGCACGATCCGCCTCGCCCCGAGCGGCTACCACATCATGTTCACCCATCTGACCAAGCCCCTGATGAAGGGCGAGAAAGTCTCGGCCACGCTCAATTTCGAGCATGGCGGCTCGGTGGCGGTGGAGTTCCCGGTCGAAGCCGTGGGCGCCGCCGGCGCCGCGCCGATGAAAGGCGACGACATGAAAGGGATGAAGATGTAAGCGGGCGACGCCCGGTCCGTGACCGCACTCGCCTTCTGCCGCTTCGTCCATTTTCTGGCGGCGATGCTGATCACCGGCGCGAGCGCGTATCTCCGGCTCTACGCGCCCGTCAGTATCCGGCGGGCGCTCTCGCCGACGATCAAGGGGCTTGCCGTCGCGGCGAGCCTCGTCGCGTTCATCACCGCCTGTCTCTGGCTTTCGCTCGAGGCGGCGTCGATGGCGGACGACTGGAGCGCGGCGACCGACCCGGGCGCGGTCGAAGCGGTGCTGACCGACACGGCTTTCGGCCAGGCCTGGAGCGTCCATCTCGTTCTGACAGGGGCGCTTGTCGTCGCCGCGGTCTTGGCGCCGCGCGGCCGCTGGACGGCGGTCGCGGTCCTTTCCGCCCTCATGCTGGCGAGTCTCGGCCTCGTCGGGCACGTCGCGATGCAGACCGGCGTCCTGGGGGTCCTTCACCGCGCCAACCACGCCGTGCATCTCCTCGCCGCAGGAGCCTGGATCGGCGGGCTCGTTCCGTTCGTCATGTGCCTCGACCTTTGCGCGCGCGATGCGCTCCGTCGCGACGCCGTCGCAGCCATGATGCGATTCTCCTTCTGGGGGCATTTCGTCGTCGCCGCGATCGTGGCGACCGGAATCGTCAACATTGCGCTGACCTCGGGCCATGCGCCTCTGCCCCCAATCACGCCCTACCGCGTGCTCATCGACATCAAGATCGGCGTCGTCACGGTCATGATCGGGCTCGCCGTCGTCAACCGCTACGCGCTCGTCCCGCGCCTGAAGGCCAGCGCCGACGCCCTTTCCGCGCTGCGCGCGATCAGCATCGCCAATGTCGCGCTCGGAACGATCGTCGTCGCGCGCGCTTTCGCCCTGCTCGATCCGGCATGAGCCACCGAGCCCAATAAACATCGCCCCGGCATTGCCGTGGGACGAGGACGTGATATCGTACTCCTTGTCGATGGATATTAAATTTCCGTCGCTGTTGGGAGGGAACGATGACGCTCGACGAAACGGTGATCGCATACTGCGCGGCCTGGAACGAGAAGGATGAGGGCGCGCGGATGGCGCTTCTGGAAAAGTCCTGGGGCGACAGCGGGGTCTACGAGGACCCAATGGGCGTGGTTCCGGCCGGACGGTCGGCGCTGCACGCGCATATTGCGAATTTCCACCAGGGCTATCCGGGCGCCAAGATCGTCCCGACCAGCAAGGTCGACGAGCACCACGGCAAGATCCACTTCACCTGGCGGCTGGTGATGCGGGACGGCTCGGTGGCGATCGACGGGCGCGACTTCGGCGAGATCGATGCGACTGGCCGCATTGCCCACATCGTCGGGTTCTTCGGCCCCCCGCCGCCGCTGTAAGAGCGGACTCTCGGATCCCCAGGACGTCCGCTCACGCGCTCGCTCCTCGGACCGTAGCGCCTGTCGCGGCTCTAAGAGCCTGACCTGAAATTGGTTGACCGGCCTCGCGGGGTCTGATTCTCCCTGGTTTGCAACAACTTGGGGAGATTCGCGATGCCTTGGAACGAGGCCGATCGGGCAAAGTATGACGTCAT
>Ga0074046_10001844_pt1 | contig 18694 bp, 22 predicted proteins | sample BogForMeECP23OM3_FD_94441 | JGI IMG/M metagenome (GOLD analysis project Ga0074046, IMG submission 94441) | Bog forest soil microbial communities from Calvert Island, British Columbia, Canada - Bog Forest MetaG ECP23OM3 | ecosystem: Environmental > Terrestrial > Soil > Wetlands ... | reverse complement strand
GCGGTGTCACCGGCGGGGAGCGGCTCGACGCTCACTTGCCGCTTCTCACCCTTCGGCTCGTACTTAACCACACCGTCGATGAGCGCGTAAATCGTATAGTCGCGGCCGAGACCGACGTTGCGCCCCGGATGCACGCGCGTGCCGAGCTGGCGGATGAGGATATTGCCGGCCTTGACGGTCTGGCCCGCGTAAATCTTGATACCGCGGCGCTGGCCCGGACTGTCGCGGCCGTTGCGCGTCGAACCCTGTCCTTTTTTGTGCGCCACGCAGTGTCTCCTTGAATCGAAAGCCTGCTGAAACTCTTTCCCCTCTCCCTGCCAGGGAGAGGATCGAAGGTGAGGGTCCTTATTCAGCACGCGATTCGTTTCGCGCGCGATTCAGGATTCCGCCTCTGGAATCAGTGATAGAAGGCTCTCCTCTAATGGGCGGCCTTCCGGGCCGCGGTAAAATAGAACTCGCGCGACGACTATGCGCCCGCGGAGATTTCCTCGATCTTCAGAACGGTCAGTTCCTGCCTATGGCCGCGTTTGCGGCGGTAATTCTTGCGGCGCTTTTTCTTGAACACGATTATCTTCGTGCCGCGCGGCTGCTGGACAATCTTCGCCGTCACCGACGCGCCCGCAACGACCGGAGTGCCGACCTTGGGCGCTTCGCCGCCGACCGCGAGCACCTGGTCAAGTGATATAGCTGCGCCAACCTCGCCGGCGAGCCGCTCGACCGTAATCTGGTCGCCGACGCCGACGCGATACTGCTTTCCGCCTGTCTTTACTATTGCAAACATCGCTATGCCGAACGAACACAATTATCGGACGCAGTCAGCCGTGTCAACGCGTCGGGCGTTGTGAGCGCGGTCCCCCGAGGCTGCGGTACGTTGCTTAGTCAGTTAGTCGATGCCGAGGCGCTCGCGGCCTTCGGGGGAAATCATCTGCGGCGTCCATGGCGGATCCCAGACCAAATCGACGTCCGCCTCCGACACGCCCGGCAGGCTCATGATCTTGTAGCGCGCGTCGGTCGCGATCGAGGCGCCCATGCCGCAGCCCTGCGCCGTCAGCGTCATCTTGACTTCGACTTTCCTGGTGCCGTCGCCGGCGTCCTTAACTTCCATTCCATAGACGAGGCCGAGGTCCACGATGTTGACGGGAATTTCCGGGTCGAAGCAGGTCTTGAGCTGCTCCCAGACCATCGCTTCGAGGTCGCCGCCGCCCGACGCTGACACGACGCCCGCATCCTCAGGCGTTTTGCCGAGCGCGTCGGCGTCCTTGCCCGCCACGCGAAACAGGCCGCCATACGCGGGGACTTGCAGAGTGAAGGTTCCGCCGAGCGATTGCGTGATAAAGGCCTCGAGCCCTTTTTCGAGCATCATCTTGTTCCCGGCCGGGACCTGGACGCCTTCGCATTCGCGGGTCAATTCAACGCGTTCCATCGACAAATACCTTCCTTGTCAGGTGGAGTATTCTAACGCGACAGCTGGGCGCGAGCCATAGGCGGGCGACGCGGCGGGATTGGCCGCAGACTTTCCGATGTGGGATATTGGCGTCGAAAATTCAGGGAGGTGAAATTTTCGATGCCCACTACGTGGTTTTGTTTCATCTGACTCAAGGGACTTGACCATCTTCGAGGCTCGCCCGATCGGGTCGATGCGGCGAAGAAGACTTTCAGTCAGCACGGCGCCAAGGTAAAGGACTTCTACTCGCTGATGGGACAGTACGATTCGATGTTCATCGTCGAGGCGCCGAACGACGATGTCATGGCGCAACTGTCGCCGACGGTCGGCGCTCTGGGCAACGTGCGGACGGAGACGCATCGCGCCTTCAACGAGGAGGAGTATCGCAAGATCGTCAAGAACATTCCGTGACGGTCGCGGCGTGAAAGGCGGCGTTGCCGCGGCGCATCGTCCCTGCTAAAGCGAAGGAAGGACGAAGGGGCAGGCGGTTGGAAGAAGCGGGAATCCCGGGCGGGAATCAGCGTCATTTTGGCGTCTCGGCCAAGCAGAAGCTGTATCAGTTCCTGTGCTCGCGGCCGGCCGGCGCCGACTCAAGCGAGTTGATTGGTCTGCTGCTGAGCGGCGTCGGCTCCGACCCTGAACTCGGCGCGCGGCTCGTGCGCCACCTGCTCGACGGCGATCCGAATTTCATCTTCGACATCGACACGGCGCAGTGGCGGCTGGCGCAGAGCGATCGGCTGCGCGTCGAGCTCGACCAGGCTGAGTTCACGGTCGTCGATCTGGAAACCACCGGCGGTCGCGCCGGCCCCGGCACGATCATCGAGATCGGAGCCTACCGGATGGTTGGTAAGCGCCTCACCGAGACCTTTTCGCAACTCGTGCGGCCGCAGGGCGGGGTCGTGCCGCGCTTTATCACGGGGCTGACGTCGATCACGACGGAGATGATTCGCGAGGCGCCGCCGATCGAGGAAGTGCTGCCGGCGTTTCGCGAGTTCATAGGCGAGCGCGTGATGGTCGCGCACAACGCGGCCTTCGACTTCGGCTTCCTTGACTTCGAATACCGGCGCATCTTCGGAATCGGCCTCGCCAATCCTGTCCTGTGTACCCTTCGGATGGCGCGCCGGTTCATGCCGTCGCTCAAGCGCCGCCGGCTCGATTTGCTCGCGAACCATTTCGGACTCTCGCTCGAAGGACGGCATCGCGGCCTCGGCGACGCGCGGATGGCCGCGGAGATTTTGTCGATTTTCCTCGAGATGGCGCAGCGGATGGGCATCACGCGGCTCGATCGCCTACTCGACGATCATCATCGCGGACTTGCGGGCAGGAGAATCGAGCGTCATGTACCGCCCGAGGAAATCGCGGCGCTTCCGCATGCACCCGGCGTGTACCTGATGCGTAACGAGCGCGGCGACTTGCTCTATATCGGTAAGGCGCGGCGGCTCCGGGAGCGGGTGAGCTCATACTTCACGGCGTCGGTGAAGGCGAAGACGGCGGAACTGATCTCGCACGTTTACAAAATCGAGACGCGAACGACGCGCTCGCCGCTGGAGGTGGCGCTCGACGAAGCGCGGCTGATCCGCGAGCTGAAACCGCCGTACAATCGCATGCTCAAATCCGCGGCGCCAGCGTATTTCATCAAGCTCGACATGATGGACGAGTTTCCGCGCGTGATGCTTTCCACCAAGATGAGCGCGCGGCGCGGCGTCATGCATCTTGGCCCGTTCATCGGGCGGCGCGGCATCGAGCATTCAGTGCGCGCGCTGTCGCGGATTCTCGGCCTGCGCACCTGCGGCGGCAAGCTCGCGCCGAGTGGGGAAGTTTCGCCGTGCATCTACGGGCAGATGGGCCACTGCACCGCGCCATGCAACCTGAGTATCGACGAAGAAAAATACGCTGAGCGCGTTCGGCGCGCAGTTGGATTTCTACGCGGCCGCACTGGCCCGCTGCTCGGTGAACTGGCGCGGGCGCGCGACCAGGCCGCTGCCGCCATGCGCTTCGAGGAGGCCGCGCGTTTTCGCAGCCATCTCGAAGCGCTAACCACGCTGGTGCATCGCGCGACCCGGCTGAGCGAAGTGGTGACGGAGAACAATCTCGTGATCGTGACCGGCGCGGCTGACGATCGCAGGGCGCACGTCGTGCTGTCGGGTCGCCTCGCGATGACCCTGCTGCTCGATCGTGATGAGGCTGCGCGCGAAGTGGCAGAGTTCGTCGCCGGCAACTACGAGCGGTACAAGTTGAAAGCCGTCGAGCGAGGCGAGCTGGAGCCGATGACGATCGTCGCGCGATGGCTCCGGGAGCGCACGCCCGACGAGGGCCGCGTCATTCATTTGAGCGGTCCGCATCTGGATCCGCGCGCGTTGGCGAATTGATCGCCACCGTTATTCCTTGGCCTGAGTGCCGATCCCGGTCAGACCGACAGAACTCGGCGAATTGTTCGCGTTACTCCTGATGGTGAGCGTGCCGCCGCGCGTGCCGAGGGCGGTGGGCGAGAAGGTTACGGTCACCGAGCATTTGGACTTGGGGCCGATCGTCACGCCGCATCCGCTCACCATCGCGAAATCACCGCTGGCAACGATGCTCGAAAACGTGACGGCCGTGGTCTTGCTCTTGTTCTGGATCGTGACGTGCTGGGGTTTGCTGACGGCGCCGTTGCCGAACACGACCTTGCCGAGTTTGAGTCGATGCGGTGAGACCTTAAGCGCGACAGGGACGGCGGTGGCGGTGGGAGTGGCCGTGGGAGTTGAAGTCGCAGTGGCGGTGTCGGTTGCCGTCGCTGTCGATGTCTGAGTTGGCGTTGCTGTTGCTGTATCGGTGGCAGTCGGAGTCGCGGACGGGTGTTGGTTGCAGTCGCCGTTGCGGTGTCGGCCGCTGTCGCTGATGAGGTCGGAGTCGCGGTCTGAGTTGCAGTTGCAGTATCGGTTGCAGTCGCCGTCTGAGTCGTGGTGGCGGTCGCTGTTGCTGATGCGGTCGGAGTCGCGGTCTGAGTTGCAGTCGCGGTGTCAGTCGCAGTCGCCGTTGCGGTGTCGGTTGCAGTTGCGGTTGCGGTCGCTGTATCGGTCGCACTCGCAGTTGCGGTATCAGTCGCAGTTGCGGTTGCGGTGTCGGTTGCAGTTGCGGTGTCGGTCGGGGTCGCGGTCTGAGTTGCAGTTGCAGTATCGGTCGGCGTTGCAGTCGCTGTCGCCGTGTTGGTCGGAGTAGCGGTCGCAGTCGGCGTATCGCTCGGCGTGTCCGTGGCGGTTGAGGTCGCGGTAACAGTCGCAGTCGCCGTTGCACTCGCAGTTGCGGTGTCAGTCGCCGTCGCCGTGGCCGTGGCAGTATCGGTTGCCGTAGCGGTCGGCGTGTCAGTTGCAGTCGGAGTGTCAGTGGGCGTGTTGGTGGCTACTGCCGTATCGGTCGCAGTCGCAGTCGGCGTATCTGACGCGGTCGCGGTTGCGGTAGTAGTCGGCGTTGGACTCGCGGACGGAACTACCGGTTGATCGAAACGCAGCACGCGATTGTTGGTTTTGTCGGCAACGTACAAGTTGCCCGGACCGTCGAGGCTGATACCGGCGGGATTGCAAATTCCGGTGGCGCTCGAGCTCGAGCACACTTGGGTCGTGAAACTCGTGCCGCCACCGCCTTGGCCGAAAACGAGGTCCGCAGTCGTATCGCCCGCGCCAGTGGTCGCATTGAGCGCCGCCAGCGGTTGATTGAATTCGAGCACTCGCGAGTTGTCCGTGTCTGAAATGAACAGGTCGCCGCTTGGGTCGGTAACCAGCCCGCGCGGAGTGCACAGCGTGTCCGCACTCGGAACGTCGCCGCCGTTGCACAGCCCGGAGGTGAAGATTCCGCTTTGTCCGAACACGTTGTCGGCGACCGTATCGCCGGGGTTGAACTCGAGCACGCGATTGTTGTCCGTATCGGACACGTACAGATCGTTCGACCGATCGACCGTCACTCCTTCGGGTAAGCACATCGAGAGGCCGTTGATAGTGGCCGTGCCGAAGTTGCATCCGGTGGTCGTGAAGCTGCCGTTTTGTCCCCACACTTGACCGGCGCTTTGTCCGGCAATCGGCGCGGAAATGGCGAACGGGGTAAGATATTCGAGCACGCGATTGTTGTCGGCGTCGGCCACATACAGATTGCCGGAACTGTCCACCGCAACGTCCACCGGATTGCACAGGCTGTCCGCGCCGATTCCGTTGGAATCTCCCACGGCGACGCCGTCGTTGCAGTTGACGGATAGCGCGTCAGGTTGTCCGATAAACGATATCAGCCGGCCTGCCGTTGACGAACGCGGCGGCGTTGGCCCATCCGAGCACGCGATTGTTGGCCGCGTCGGCGACGTAGAGGCGGTTATTGCCGCCGCTGGAATCGATCGCGACTCCCGCAGGCGCCTGCAGTGCGGCCGCGGTCGGATTGTCGATTCCGTTGTGAACCAGGTCGAACTGTCCGAGCACCGCGCCGGCAATCGGCGGCGACGACAGCGGCGTCAGGTACTCGAGGATGCGGCTGTTCGAGGCGTCGGCGACAAAGACGTCGCCCGGACCGTCCACGGCGACGCCGTCCGCAGGCATAGCACGGCTCCGCTGGGAGCGATCCCGCTGCCGGCGGCGCCGCCGCAGACGCCCGCGATGAAACTGCCGTTTTGGCCGAAGACCACGTCCGCGGTCACGTCGCCGGCGCTGCCGGGCGTGCCGGGCGAGCCGCCGCCGCTCGCGAGCGGGTTCAGGTATTCGAGTACGCGGCTGTTGTTGATATCGGTGACGAACAAGTCGCCGCCGCTATCCAGCGCCAGCCCGCTCAAGTTGCAGAGTCCGTCGGCGCTGGGTGCGGGATCGCCGCCAGCTCCGTCATAACAGAAGAAGTCGGTGAAATCGGCCCCAGTTGAGCCCTGGCCGAAGACCCGGTCGGCGGTTACGTCGCCGGCGCCGGTGAGGATATTCGCAGCCGCCAGCGGCTGATTGAATTCGAGCACGCGATGATCGCCGTCGTCGCCGACGTACACATTTCCCGAGCCGTCTACGGCGACCGACAAGGGGTTGCACATCCCGACCGCCGACGCGCTGCCACCGTTAATGACGCACACGCGGTCGATGAAGTCGGTGCCGGTCGCGCCTTGGCCAAAGACGAGGTCCGCAATCGTGTCGCCGGCCCCGGTGACAGCATCGAACACCGCCAACGGCTGGTTGAATTCGAGCACACGATTGTTGCCCGCGTCGGCGACGTAAAGATTGTCGCTCGCGTCGGTGGCGACGCCCTGGGGAAAACACAAGCCCGCCGCCGTCTGCGCGCATGCCGACTGGGTGAAGCTGCCGCCCTGCCCGAATACGGCGTTCGCCGCGAAGCCAAAAGCAATTGCCTGCGCGAACGGCTGATTGTATTCGAGCACTCGATTGTTGCTCGTGTCCGCCACGTAGAGATCGCCCGCGCTGTCCACCGCGACCCCGCCCGGCAGGCACAGGCTGTCCGCGCCAAGGCCCGCGACGTCGCCGAGGGCGGTGCCGCTGTTGCATCGCGTGGTTTCAAAATCCGGCTGGCCGATCTCGATATCCGCGTTCTGGCCGTTGGTGAAGCTGCTGGCGTTGTTCCATCCGAGGATGCGGTTGTTGCTGCCGTCGACGACATACAGATGTTCGGGCGAACTGTTCAGGTCGACGGCCATCTGGCTTGGCGAATTGAGGCTCGCCGCATTGGTGTTGTTGATGCCGTTGTGCGCGAAATCGATTTGTCCGAGCACCGCGTCCGCGATGTAGTCGCCGGTCGCCGCCGGCAGCGCCGTCACCATGAACACGGCAACCACGGATACGAACGCGATAGTGCCGAGACGAAGGCTGGAGATTCCTCGCGGCGATCTTTGCGGTATCGACATTCCAGCAGTGTCGTGCCCGCGCAATAGCGAGGTAAGTGGGGTGACAATTTGTGCCTAAACATACTGCAGGGCGCGCGATGTAGCGCGTCGCCGCGCATCGCCAGGTCATATGGAAGAGGCTTCGGAAACTAAGTCTCGAGAGCGCTTGCCAAGACGATTCAATAATCATAAAATCAGATAACAATGAAATCAGAAATATCAGCTACCGAAGCAGCTCGGCGATTTTCAGAAGTTTTGAATCGGGTGCGATATCGCAACGAGACTTTTGTCGTGAAACGCGGCGGCGAACCGGTTTGTGAGATCGTCCCCGTGCGCGGCGCTACCTTTACCGGCCGTGAACTGGTGGGATTGCTCCGCTCCTTGCCGCACCCCGACAAGGAATATTTGGACACAGTCGAAAAGCATGTTCGCAGACAGCCGAAGGCCGAGAAGTCAAAGTGGCCGCGTTGATCGATTCCAGCGTCTTCATCGCTGGCGAGCGCGGTCGGATCGATCTTGCAGAGCTGCTGGCATCGCTCGGCGGCGAACCGCTCGCGTTGTCCGCTGTGACCGCGTCGGAACTGCTATACGGTCTGCATCGGGCTCATACGACTGCGCAACGAGATCGCCGCAACGCCTACGTCGAGGCGATATTCGCGCAGATGACGGTGCTGCCGTTCGATCTCTCCGTCGCGCGAGTCCACGCGGCGGTCTCGGCTCAACTGGATCGCACCGGCCGCCAGGTCGGCGCGCACGATCTGATAATCGCGGCTACCGCGATGGCCCATGATTACCGCGTAGCGACGCGGGACCTCAGGAGCTTTCCGAAAATCCGGGGCCTCGAGACGGTAAGGATTTAACGCTCGCGCTGGGGCTCATCCCTTCAAGTTCGCGGCGAACAGCTTGAGCGTCCGCTCCCACGCGTCCTTGGCTTCGACGGGGCGATAGACGTCGGCGCGAGTATCGTTGAAAAATCCGTGCGAGCATCCCGCGTAAACCTTGACCTCGCCCGGCTTGTCGAATTTCTTAAGCGCCGCCGCCAGCCGCTCGACGTCAGCCCGCTGGATCCATCCGTCGTTCTCGCCGTAGGCGTAAAAGATCGGGCAGCCGAGCTGCTTGAGTTTTTCGTCCGCCGGTATTTCGCCGTAGAACGGCGCCGCGGCCGCGATTTCCCTGTTCTCGCACGGCAGCAGGATCGCGTAGCTGCCGCCCATGCAAAATCCCGTGATGCCGATGCGCGCTGCACGCGTCTGTTTCTGCGCGCGCAGCCATTCCACCGTGGTCTGCAGATCCGCGATGCCGTCTTCTTTCTTCAGTCCGCCCATCAGCCGTGCGGCTTCGTTGGGGTCGGTCGCGACGCGATGACCCTGGCGCGAGTACAGGTCCGGCGCGATCGCAAAATAGCCCTCGCGCGCCAGCCGGCGCGAGACGTCGCGGATATGTTCGTTCAGCCCCCACCATTCCTGTACTACGATCGCCGCTGGCGACGACTCCGCCGCCGCCGGCTCGGCGACATACGCTTTGAGCGCGCACGCCCGCCCCGCATAGCTCACTTCACGCGTGGCGATATCTTCCTTTGCCATTGTCACTCACCTCGAAAAATAAATTACCAGCCCCGTCTGCTCCGCAGTCCGCCATGCGTTCAAGTCTGCGGTGGATGTGCAGGCTGATGCCCTTCTTTGGGAGGGGCGCCGCCCCAGATCAAAACGTCGGGGCAGAGGTCAGCCCCGTTTGGCCAGACCACCGTCCCGCCCTCGACGCGCACCTTCGCGAAAACCGCCGGATCCTTTCGGATGGGCTCGAATATCGGGCCGACCAGCAACCGCGACACGTCGCGTTCGATAACAGAGCCATCGGTCAGCGCCAGCCTTAGCTTGAAGCCTTCAACGGCTTTCACCTCACGAATACACAAAAGCGCCATGTCGTTTCACCTTAATCGAGGGGCTCGATCTCCTTAAGCGTTTCTCCGTTGCGAGCACGTTGCCAGTCGTCGCGAAGTTCGGTGCGATGGAGTGCAGCCCATTCGAGTACCAGCGCGAGTGCGCGTCGCGGCAACGAACCGCGGAATACCGACAGAGTTTAGACTTCGATTAGCGCCTCGTACTCGCCATAGATAGCGTGGAAATGTGCCGGCTCGTGGTCGCTGTAAAACATTCGGACCACAATTCCGAAGAACCGGCTCAACTCTGGCATCGCCGAATCGCTCGCCTAAACAATGTGCCACCAGGCCCGTCGCGCATCTACTCCGCCGCCGCCACCGGGATGAAGCCGATCGTGCCGTTCTTGAGTCTGATCTGCAGATAGTCGCCGGTGATTCCGGTGACGTGAACGTACTTTTTGCGGCGCACCTGCGCGATCGTCGCGCTGGTGTCGTCGGGATTTAGATATACCGCCGAATTTTTCGTCAACAGGAAGAGCTTGTTCAGCGGCTTGATCTTCGGCGCGACGGCTCCGGATGCCGACGCGGTTGTCGTCGCTGCTCCGGCCGGCGCACTGGCGGCCGCCGTCGCGGCCGGCGCGGGCAGCAGCTTGGCGTCGAGTGCCCGCACCTCGTCGAATTCCGCGTTGGCTTCGGTCGCCCGGCCCGGCTCGGCCGCGAGCAGATTCGCCAGCGCCAGATGGGCCTTCGCATCCCTGGGGCTGAGTCCGATTGCGGTGCGGATTTGATCCTCGGCCTCGGCGGTCTTGCCTTCCAGTCTCAGCACCTCGCCCAAATCGAGATGGTAGTTGTAGCGGTCGGGCTCGAGCGCGACCGCGGCGCGGTACTGATTTTCCGCGAGCCCGCGCTGGTTCTGATCGCTATAGAGGTTGCCAAGCGCGACATGGGTCGCCGCGTTTTTCGGATCGATCTCGAGCACCTTCATGAACTCGACTTGCGCGTCGCCCGGCTTGTGCTCGAAGACGTAGAGATTTCCAAGTGCGATATGGACGCGCGGGTCGTTGGGCGCGAGCTTCACCGCCGCCTGGTACGCCGTCTCCGCGTCGGCGAGCTTGGTCGTCTGCATATCGGTGTCGCCCTCAGCCAGAAAATCGTCGGCGGTCTTGTGATGGCATCCCGCGCCTATCAAGATCAAGGCGCCGACCACGATCATCGCCGCGGTCCGGGCCAGTAAGCTTCGCGTCATGTTCATTTGCCGAGGTTCCTCCAAGACGATCGCCATTTCCGAGGTGCGATGATCGGACCAGCGATTCAAAACGCTACAATTCATGTTGAAGTCAGCACGGAAACGGTGTCAAGCATTCTACGTCGGCACGCGCACTCGGGCGAAGCCGGTAAATTTTTCAGAGCAAACTCCGCCTGCATCTTCTTCTTTAATACTGTGTGCAGGGTCGCCCCTGCCCTTTGGATTGCTCGTGCTTGTTAGGTTATAAAGATACGCCGTGCGCTTTATCCTGATTGCAGCCAAGCAGCTCGAATTCGCCAAGACCCGGCTCGCGCCCGTCCTGCCTCCCGGCGAGCGCCGTGCGTTGGCCGAGGCGATGTTTCGCGACGTGCTGGCCGCCTCGCTCGGCGCCACCGCCGCCGACCACGTCGCCGTGGTGACGTCCGACGCCGGCCTGCTCGCGATGGCCCGCTCCGCGAATGCGCTGGCTATCGACGAGGAATTTCCGCGCGGCCTCAATGTCGCAGTCGCGCTCGCCACCACCGCGCTGATTGCGCAGGGCGCGCGAACCGTGTGCACGGTGCTGTCCGACATTCCGCTCGTTGCCGCCGAAGATATCGACGCGGTCTTTGCCGCGATGCCCGACGCGCGTGGCGCGGTGCTGGTTCCCTCGCGCGATTTCTCCGGCACCAACATTATATGCCGCTCACCCGCCGGCGTTGTGCCGACCCGATTCGGCCGCATGAGCCTGGTGCGCCATCTCGACGATTGCCGCACCGCCGGCGTTCCGGCTACAGTGCTGCGACTTGCGCGGCCGGCGCTGGATCTCGACGTAATCGCCGATCTCGCCGAGTTCGAGCGCGCCGGGTCAGCCACGCATACTCAAAACCAGTTGGCCCGGCTCGGGATTGCTCATCACTAAAAATTGAAAAACGGACTGATGTCGATCGTGGAAATGGTTGAGCGGCTCGGCGCGCTTGTGCTCGACGGCATCGTCCGCCTCGGCGCGTTCATGCTCTTTTTGCTCAACGCCGTGTTCTACGTGTTCGTTCCGCCCTTTAAGCCGCGCCTGTGGATTCGGCAGACACGCATCATCGGCGCCGACTCGCTCTTTCTTATCATTCTGATCGGCGGCTTCACTGGCATGGTGCTCGGCCTCCAGGGTTACAACACGCTGCGCCGGTTCGGCTCCGACGGCGCGCTCGGCACCGTCGTCTCTCTAGTGCTTGTGCGCGAGCTTGGTCCCGTGCTCGCCGCCCTGATGATCGCGGCGCGCGCGGGCTCCGCGATGGCCGCCGAGCTCGGCTCGATGCAGTCCACCGAACAGATCGACGCGCTCACCGTGATGGCTATTAACCCGATCCAATATCTGGTCTCGCCGCGGATGCTCGCCGGGGTGATCAGTTTCCCGCTGCTGACGTCCATCTTCGACGTAGTCGGAATCTATGGCGGTTACATGGTCGGCGTCGGCCTGATGGGCGCGCCGTCGGGCGCCTACTTCAATGGTATTGCCGCCAACATGGACAGCCACGACATCATGACCGGCCTCTACAAGGCCCTGGTCTTCGGCGTGATCGTAATGTGGGTCTGTTGCTACAAGGGATATCACGCCGAGCGGATGGCGACCGGGGTCAGCCGCGCCACTACCGAAGCGGTCGTGCTGTCCAGCGTCCTGATTCTTGCCTTTGACTATTTTCTTACGTCTATACTTTTGTAATAACGCCGTGACGATTTACCAATCATGAGCGAAACTGAAATCAACCGCCGCGCCGGCAGTGCGCAGCCGGCGCGCGACGCGGCGGGCGCCGGTAACGCGATCGAAGTGCGCGATCTGCGCCGCCGTTTCGGCCGCCAGCAGGTGCTCGCCGGCGTCACGCTCGATTTTCCCGCCGGCAAAATCACGACCATCGTCGGTCCCAGCGGCTCCGGCAAGACCGTGCTGCTCAAGCATCTCAACCTGCTGCTGCGCCCCGACTCGGGCAGGATCGTAATCGACGGCATCGAGGTCACGAAGCTCGGCGCGACCGGCCTCGACGCCGTGCGCGAAAAATTCGGGATGCTCTTTCAGGCCGGCGCGCTGTTCGACTCGATGTCGATATTTGACAACGTCTCGTTCCCTTTGGTCGAGAAAACCAAACTCACGCGCGCCGAGATCGCCGAGCGTGTGCACGAAACGCTCAAGGCAGTCGGGCTCGACGGCATGGAAGCCAAGTTTCCTTCCGAGATGAGCGGCGGGATGCAGAAGCGCGCCGCGCTCGCGCGCGCATTGGTGCGCCGCCCGAAAATCCTGATGCTCGACGAGCCGACCACCGGCCTCGATCCCTCGCGCACCGGCGCGATTCACGATCTCATCCGGCGTACGCAGGAGAATTTTCACCTGACCGCCGTGATGGTCAGTCACGACGTGCCCGCCGTCTTCCAGGTTTCCGATCGCGTCGCCTTTCTTCATCAAGGACGGACTCATCTCAACGGCACGGTGGCCGAGGTGATGGCGGCCGACGACGACGTATTCAAGCGCTTTCTGGCCGGCAAAGCCTCCGGCGAGGAGAATGAAACAGCCCTCGCGGGCTGAAGCAAAGACCTATGTACGCAACTCGAACTACGCAGTTTATCGTTGGGATTTTCGCGATTCTCGGGATTATCGCGCTCACGATTCTGTCGCTGTCGCTGGGCAAGATCGCGCTCTTTCCCGCGCCGGGGTACACCCTCTACGCAAGTTTCGATAATATTTCAGGCTTGAAGACCGGCGATCAGGTTCAACTCGACGGTGTGCAGATCGGCAAGGTTGTGAATATCGGGCTCAAGGACATGCGCGCGCGAGTTGCGATGCGGGTGAACGATGGCGTGCAGATCGACAAGGACGCGATCGCGGCGATCAAGACCAGCGGAATTATCGGCGACAAGTACGTCTCCATCGCGCTCGGCCCCAGCGAGCATATCCTCGAGAACGGCGACACGATTCGCCAGACCGAGTCGGCCTTCGTGCTCGAGGACGCCATTGGCCAGCTCATCAACAGTTCCGGCAGCGGCGGCGAGAAAGAAAAATCATCGGGCTCAGACAAGGACCAGAAGTCCGGAAAATCGGAGAAATGAAACAAGTGAAATATACGATAACGCGAACTTCCATCCAGCGACTGCTGCGCCACCGCGCGCTCGCGATGCTTACCTTGACCGCTGCACTCGTCTTGAGCCTTGCACCGTCGCGCTTTTTGGCGCCCGCGTGGGCCGACGATCCGATGTCCGTCGTGCAGACCACCGTCAATCGGGCGCTGAGCGTGCTCCGCGACAATCAAACCCCGCTGGCCCAGCGTCAGGACAAGCTGCGTCAGATCGTGTCCGCGACCTTCGATTTCACCGAGATGGCCAAGTCGGCCCTGGGCTACCATTGGAAACAGATCACCGCCGCTCAGCAGCAGGAGTTCACGACCGCGTTCGTCGCTTTCATCGAGGATTCGTACCTGAGCAAGATCAACGACTATCGCGGTCAGCAGGTCGCGTTCCTCACGGCCAGGAATGATGGGCCGCAGTATGCTCAGGTCAACACCAATATCATCGAGCCGAACGGCCAGGACCCGATCCACGTGAACTACCTCCTGCTGCAAAAGGACACCACCTGGAAGATCTACGACGTGACCGTCGACGCCATCAGCATCATCGCCAACTACCGCAACCAGTTTAACCGCGTGATGAACAACAAGGGTTACGACACCCTGATCAGCGACCTGAAGAGTAAACAGGCCGCCCTCGCGGCAAGGCTCGCCAACCACTAGCGGGTATGGATTCGTCGAGGCTGGAAAGGTACCCTTCTACCGAAGTTTCTACGGCGATAGCGCAATGGAGAGGCAAATGAGATCTGGTTCGAAACAAATCGAAAGGACAAGCGCGCGCTGGATGATGCTCGCATCGTCCCTGCTTGCGGTCATTTCATTTGCAACGCCGGCGCTGAGCCAGGCCACCAATCCGCAGACCCCGCCGGCCGAGAGTCAGGCCGTCACTCCCGATCCGTTGTCGGGATTCAACGAGCCGATGTTCACCTTCAACTTGAAGCTCGACGATTGGGTGCTGCGCCCCGTCGCCAGCGGATACTCCGTCATCGCGCCGCAGCCCGTGCGCGAGGGCGTCGGCCGATTCTTTGACAACGTCCGCGTCATCCCGCGTTTCGCCAACAACCTGTTTCAGCTTAAACTGGTCGAGGCCGGCGGCGAACTCGCCCGCTTCGGAATCAACTCAACGCTCGGATTGGTGGGCTTCTTCGATCCTGCCGACGAATTGTTTGGTCTCCAGGAACATAACAACGACTTCGGCCTCACCATTCGCTACTACAACATCCCGACCGGTCCGTACCTGATGCTGCCGTTCTTTGGACCTTCGACGATTGGCGACACGGTCGGGCTGGTGGCAGACGGCGCGATGAATCCGCTGGACTACCTGGTTCCGACATGGATTTCGGTCACGGTGGCCACCGGACAGCGCGCGGTTGAAGCGGTGAACTACCGCTCGCTCCACATGAACCAGTTCGAGGAAGCCGATCGCTACGCGATCGATCTCTACGGCGCCGTTCAGGATGCGTACCTGCAGACGCGCGCGCACAAGGTCAAGGAACTCCACGAAGAACAGTGGTAAGCCGAACCTGGCTCAAGCGTAATTTGCCGATAAGCGCGCCGCGGAACAATATTCCGCGGCGCGCTGTTTTTTCGGGAACCAGAAAGGAGCCGGGATTTTGCTTCGCCCTGGAATGACACTGAAAAGAACTTCTAACAGGGACGAAGTCCCGCATCACTCTCTTAGTACTGGGTGCAGGGGTCACCCCTGCCGAAGGAAGCGTGAAACCCACCGCAGGTTTCACATTCAATTAAGTGATTCCCCTGCGCAATCTTACTGAACGTGCTCCCACGCATGGTACGAGCTGCGCACCAGCGGCCCGGATTCCACATGATGAAACCCCATCGCCAGCGCCGCCGTCTTGATCTCCGCAAACTCCGCCGGCGGCACGTACCGCGCCACCGGAATATGCTCCGCCGACGGCCGTAGATACTGCCCGAGCGTCAGGATGTCGCATTCGACGCCGCGCAAATCGCGGATCACGTCGAGCAGTTCGCCGTTGGTCTCGCCCAGCCCCAGCATCACGCCCGCCTTGGTGAACATCGACTTGCCGATCCGGCGCGCGCAGTCCTTCGCATGACGGATTACGTCGAGCGATCGCTCGTAGTTCCCGCCCGGCCGGACTGAACGATAGAGGCCGGGCACTGTTTCGACATTGTGGTTGTAGATGTCGATCGGCGATTCCACTACCGTCTCGACGCTGGCATACGCTCCCTGGAAGTCCGGTACCAGCACCTCGACCCGCGCCGGCGAGTGGTTCGCTTTGATCGCATGCGCCGTGGCCGCGAAATGCGCCGCGCCGCCGTCGGGCAAGTCGTCGCGATCGACCGACGTGACCACGACGTGCTGCAAGCCCAGCCGCGCGACCGCCTCCGCGATTCGCCGCGGCTCGTCCGCATCCAGCGGACGCACCTTGCCGTGCGCGACCGCGCAATACGGGCAATTGCGCGTGCACACGTCGCCCATCAGCATGAAGGTGGCCGTGCGATGCGAAAAGCATTCGCCGATATTCGGGCAGCACGCCTCCTGGCAGACCGAATGCAGCTTGAGCTCGCCGAGAATCGCCTTGGTCCGAAAATATTCCGGCGACACCGGTGCGCGCACCTTGATCCAGTCGGGATGCTTCCGTTCAGCCATCGCCAGCCATCAACTCAGGCGTCCGCAAAATTTGCGCCGCCCCCGCTGAAACAATTTCATCGTAGTCGAACACGCGCGCGAAACTCCCGCGCATCACATCGGCGAACTCGCCCATCGATACAGCGCGATTCGTCACCTTGCACACCGACGTCATGCGGCATCCGTCGATGCCGCACGGCACGATCGAATCGAAGTAACTGAGATCGGTCGACACGTTCAGCGCGAAGCCGTGCCACGTAGTCCAGCGCCGGATACCGACGCCAATCGACGCGATCTTGCGCGCGCCGACCCACACGCCGGTCATTGCCTCGCGCCGACCCGCGTCGATGTCGAATTTCGCGAGGGCGTCGATCATCGCCGCCTCGAGATTCCGCAGATACTTGGTAACGTCGCGGTCGCGCCCTTCAAGTTTGAGTATTGGATACCCAATCAACTGCCCGGGCCCGTGATACGTCACCTGCCCGCCGCGCGACACCCGCCGAATCGGCGCGTCCGCCGTATTGCCCACGATAAACCGCTCATCCGCGCCGCGCCCGAGCGTGAATACATGCGGATGCTCCATCAACAGGAGCGTATCGCCGACGCTGCCGTCGATCCGCGCCGCAAGCATCGCGGTCTGAATCGCAAGCGCCGCGTCATATTCGACGACGCCCAAATTTGCGACTGTCAGTACTCCGCGCGCGTCCATTATCAAAAGTCTATCGCTTTCCCATCCGCCGCCAAAGCCGCCTGCATGATCACCTCCGACATCGTGGGATGCGGATGCGCGGTCTTGCCGATTTCGGTGACCGTCGTCTCCAGCGCCTTGCCGAGCACGACTTCCGAAATGATGTCGGTGGCGCCGTGTCCTATTATCTGGCATCCGATCACTTCGCCGTATTGCTTGGTCGCGACGATTTTCACGAAGCCCACCGTCTCGCCAATCGCAACCGCCTTGCCGTTCGCACGGAACGGAACCTTGCCTACTTTCACCTCGATTCCGCGCGCTTTGGCCTCGGCCTCGCTGAGCCCCACCGTCGCAACTTCCGGCTCGCAGTAGATACATCCCGGAATCTTGAGCAGGTCGAAGCCCGGCTCGCGCACGCCCGCCATGATTTCCACCGCCGCGATTCCCTCCGAACTCGCCTTATGCGCCAGCAGCGGCGGCCGAATCACGTCGCCGATCGAGTAGATACTCGGCACGCTGGTCTGGAACGAGTCGTTCACCTTGATAAACCCGCCGCGCTCCAGCTCGATCCCAAGTTTTTCCAGTCCGACATTCATGCTGAGCGGCGTGCGCCCGACCGCGACCAGCACCACTTCGCCCTCGATAGATTTCTCGGCTCCATTCGCATTGACGGTGACCGACCACAGGCCGCCCTTACGCGCCATCGACTTGTAGCCATGCCCGAGCATCACGGTGATTCCCCGCTTGATGAACGCGCGGCGCAGCTCTTCGGCGACTTCCGCGTCGAAGCCGGGGATCATCTGCTTTTCCAGCTCGACGATCGTCACCTTGGCGCCGAACGCGCTGTAGAAATATCCGAACTCGAGTCCGATCGCGCCCGCCCCGATCACGACCACGCTCGCCGGCATCTTGTCGAGCACCAGCGCCTCGTGACTGGTGACAACGCCGTCGCCAACTTTCATCCCCGGAAACAGTTTCTCGCCGGACCCGGCCGCAATCAGAATCCGCTCCCCTTCGAGCACGCCGACCGCAGGCGCCGCCTTGCCCTCGACCTGCTTCAGCGAAACGGTATGCGGCCCCGCGACGACCGCGTCAGCCTCGAAGTAATCGACCTTGTTTTTCTTGAGCAGGTAGAGCACGCCCTTGGACAGCTTGTCCGCCGCCGCCCGCGACCGCGCAATCACTTTCGCGAAATCAAACCGAACCTCGCCGACCTCGATCCCATGTTCCTTGGATGCTCCCCGAATCGTATCCATCGCCCCCGCCGAACTAAGCAACGCCTTCGACGGAATACACCCCCAGTTGAGGCACACGCCGCCCGGCTGATCGCGCTCAATCACCGCGACGCGCATCTTAAGCTGCGCCGCCCGAATCGCCGCAACATACCCGCCAGGCCCAGAACCAATCACAACAAGGTCATACCGAGAATTTGCCAAGATAAATTCCTTCCAAGGTTTTGCTAATCCATTATTCCCCGAATCTGAACCTGATCGTAGTGAAACCCGCCGTGGGTTTCACGCTTCCTTGGGCAGGGGTAACCCCTGCACCTTAATAGAAAGAGAGAGCCGGGCTGTGGAGGCGCTGAGGAATTTACCTCGCCCGTTATTTTACGGGAGAGGAGGCCGGCCGCATCGCGGCCGGTAAGTGAGGGTTCCGCGGCGCAACCCAATTGCTTGCCTGCTAACTTTTTGTGTCATTCAGAGCGAAGCGAAGAATCCCGGTGCCTAGCCTCTCTCTGTCAGGGAGAGGCCGACGCGCGTCCTCACGCGTCGGGTGAGGGTCAAAATTTCTGGTTTCCGTCACTTTGTGATGCTGCGTTAGTCGAACAGCTGATCGTTTAGCCATCAGGATCGCGAAGTTCCCGGTCTTAGCCCCATACGGTTTGTTTCGGCGCGTGTACGAATTTCGCG
>Ga0074046_10001843_pt1 | contig 18696 bp, 16 predicted proteins | sample BogForMeECP23OM3_FD_94441 | JGI IMG/M metagenome (GOLD analysis project Ga0074046, IMG submission 94441) | Bog forest soil microbial communities from Calvert Island, British Columbia, Canada - Bog Forest MetaG ECP23OM3 | ecosystem: Environmental > Terrestrial > Soil > Wetlands ... | reverse complement strand
ATCGGGTCTGAACGTAGGCTTGAGTTTGGCCAGATCAGCCATGGCGAGGCCGAAGCGGGGATGTTCATCCTGATCGAATACCAATGCCTGGCCCTTTTTGCCCGGAAGCTCGAAGGGCGCGATTTCATCCTTGAAACGCCCGGCCTTTATGGCGGCTTCCGCATGCTGGTGGCTGGCCAGGGCCACTTCATCCTGGGCCGCGCGCGAAATGTGGTACTTAGCCGCCAGGTTTTCCGCCGTGATCCCCATGATCATGGCTTCCCCCAGAACGCGGCTGCCCGAGTGGAGCATCTCCCAGACCGAATCCACTACCTCCTGGTTTTGCAGACGCATGCCCCAGCGGGCGCCGGGCAGATAGTAGGGGGCGCTGCTCATCGATTCCACGCCGGCCACCAGGACAACGTCCGCATCCCCGCAGCGAATCTGCTGCACGCCGGAATTGAGCGCCTGCATGGACGAGGAGCACTGCCGCTGTACGGTGAAAGCCGGAACTTCAAAAGGGATTCCGGCCGCAAGCTGCGCGGTGCGGGCGGTATTGGCCTCATCAAAGCACTGGACACAGTCGCCGACGATGATATCGCTCAGCAGGTGCGGATCCAGGTTGTTTGCCCGCCGCAGGACTTCCTTCATGACATGTGCGGCCATCTGGTGGGCTCGCACATCTTTTAGCGCTCCCCCAAACTTGCCGATGGCGGTTCGCGCTGCCGAAATCATTACAACATCGTTTTCTGGACTCACGGCACGTACTCCTTAGTACTCATTTGATGGTTGATGAATGGGGTCTATGCGGAACGAGTCTGACCGACGAGGTGCGTCAAGGGCGGTTTTTATGCTCGCCGGCAATGGCGCGCCGCACCCGCCGGGCCGGACAAAGCCCGCCCCTTGTATCGATCTTGGAGGTTTCGGATGAGCATTAGGTGGATACTGATCGAAGGATGTCGAACTTGGGATAAGGCAGTGCGCGGCTAGTATACACTCAAGACAGGAGAGATTTGAATTGTTGAGTGAACGTGGCTTTGATTTTTTCAATATTGGTGCCATGCGAAACTTTTGTCATTTTTATTTCGAAATCCGGTACCGGTTTATTGACCAATCTCCAGGTGGACGCAACTGAGCATTAAAATTAACTGCAAAGCATAAGGGGAAGGCTGTCCGCCACAAGAAAACCCCTGCGGGTGGGTTGGATTCTCCCGTTTGTCACTTTTACCAGACCCGACTTCTGCAACTCTGCCAGAGCCTCATCCATTATCAATCTGCCTCCGAGAGCATGAAGATCTATGCCGGCGCTTGTCCTTAAGCCAAGGTCGAGGGTTTCAAGGTCGAGCTGCTCTTCGGAAAGAACCTCGGAGGCCTCAAGGGGCGCCTTTCCCTCCGCGAGGAGCCGGCAGTATTCCCTGATTGATTTAACATTCCACCATCTGCTGCCGGCATGGAACGAATGGGCCGACGGACCCAGGCCAAGGTAAGGAATATGGCTCCAGTATTTTCGGTTATGACGGCACATGAACTGCGGGCTTCGAGCAAAGTTGGATATTTCGTAGTGTTGATAGCCGTGCTTGTCGAGATAGCGGGAAGTCCAAATGAAAAATGCACTTTCAAGCTTTTCTCCGATGGATCGAACCCGGCCGGCCGCTTTCATCTTCCATAACGGGGTGCCCCTCTCGAAGGTCAACTGGTAACATGAAATATGTTCGGGCCCGAATTCAAGGATTTGATCCAGTGTCTTTCTCCATCCTTGTATGCTCTGAGTTTCCAGCCCGTACATAAGATCTGCGCCAACATCGGCAAACCCGCAGGAGCGTACCATATCGAGCGATTTAAGCGCCTGCTTCGAACTGTGAGTTCTTCCCAGGTATTTAAGGTCCCTGTCATCAAGGGATTGAACACCAAGGCTGATGCGGTTGACGCCCAGAGCTGCGACGGCTTTCAGTTTATCCCTGGACAGGCCGTCGGGATTGGCTTCTATGGTCATCTCCGATTGGGGACAAAAGGTAAAATGCTTATGGAGGCACTCCAGCAGCTCGGCGAGTTCCCTCTCAGCAAGAAATGCAGGCGTGCCCCCCCCGAGATAGAGTGAGTCAAAGTCGTGGAATCTTTCCCTGTATAGAAGTACTTCCCTTTGAACGGCTTGCAGCCATGCCGGGATTTCAGCACGGGAAGCAACAGAGTAGAAGTCGCAGTAGGGGCACTTTGAGCCGCAGAATGGGATGTGAATGTAGAGTCCGGGATGTTGCTCTTTATTCATCTCTGGCTTTCAAGACGGAAACAAATGCGCTTTGAGGGATCATACCGGAACCCACCATTTTCATTCTTTTCTTTCCTTTCTTCTGCTTTTCAAGAAGTTTGCGCTTCCGGGTGATGTCCCCACCGTAGCATTTGGCCGTGACATCTTTTCTGAAGGGCGAAATGGTGGAACGAGAGATTATCTTTCCCCCGATCGCGCCCTGAATGGCGATTTTGAAGTTGTGTCTAGGTATTTCCTCCTTAAGACGGTCGCAGACCTGCACCCCCCACTCCCTCGCACGTTCACGGTGCACAATAAGAGATAGGGCGTCAACCCTTTCTGCGTTCACCAGAATATCAAGCTTTACCAGGTCGCTCTCCCGGTATTCGATCAGCTCGTAGTCAAATGAGCCGTATCCTTGAGTGACCGTCTTCAGCCTGTCATAGAAGTCGAAGACGACCTCGGCAAGAGGCATATCGAACGTAATTTCAACGCGGGCCGGTGTCGGATAGGTGATCCTTGGATTGGCTCCCCGGCGCTCCAGGCACAATTTCATTACCGCGCCCATGTAGCGCTCGGGAAGGATAATCGTGGCCCGTATAAATGGTTCCGCAGAACTTTTGATTACGGTGGGGTCTGGATAATATTGGGGATTTTCCACGGTGAGGGTAGTACCATCGAGCAGCGTAAACTGGTACTGAACGCTCGGCACCGTCATGATAATGGACTGATCGAACTCACGCTCCAGCCGCTCCTGGACAATCTCCAGGTGAAGAAGCCCAAGAAAGCCGCAACGAAATCCCTGGCCGAGGGCTACTGAGGAATCTTTCTGATAGACCAGTGCGGCATCATTGAGCTTGTACTTTTCGAGCGAATCCAGAAGGGATGGGTAATCATCGGAAGATATGGGGTAGAGAGAAGAAAAGACCACAGGCTTTATATTCTTGAACCCAGGCAGTGAAGATGAAACAGGATTGGAGTCCAGGGTTATAGTGTCACCGATTTTGATATCGGCCACGGTCTTTATCCCTGCAATCACGTACCCCACCGAACCCGTCGAAAGTTCTGCGCGAGACTCCCTGTTCAAGCGGAAGACACCCACCTCTTCCACCTTGTGAGTTGTTCCGTTAAACATGAGGCGGATGATGTCCCCGGGCCGAAGCGTGCCGTCAAAGACACGGCAGCTCACAACGGTGCCACGGAAAGGGTCATAGTGAGCATCGAAGATCAGCGCTGCAAGAGGAGCCTCAGCATTTCCCGACGGCGCCGGAATGCGATTTACGATAGCCTCGAAAACATCTTCAATTCCAGTCCCTTCTTTTGCGGAGCACAGGAGGGCATGGTCCGATTCAAGTCCAAGATCATGTTCTATCTGCTCTTTGACCCTGTCAATATCGGCCGAAGGCAGGTCGATCTTGTTGATCACCGGGATAATGGTGAGGTCATGCTCCATGGCTGCATATAGATTGGCTATCGTCTGCGCCTGAACTCCCTGAGAGGCGTCTACAAGAAGGAGCACACCCTCGCACGAAGCCAACGCGCGGGATACTTCGTAAGAGAAATCCGCGTGACCCGGAGTATCTATAAGATTGAGATGAAATAGCTCTCCGGATCGGCTCGTGTAGGGGAGCAGCACGGTCTGGCTTTTGATGGTGATGCCTCTTTCCCTTTCGATATCCATGTTATCAAGGATTTGGTCGCGAAACTGCCGGTCAGTAACCAGGCCGGCGAGCTGAATAAGACGGTCGGCCAGGGTGGATTTACCGTGATCGATATGGGCAATAATGCTGAAATTTCTAATCTGCTGCATGGTCAATTTGATTTTTCTCTCCAGCGCAATGCTCAATGAAAACTGACAATAACATACAGAAAAATCTTTGACAAAATTTCAATAGATTGCACGTCAGCAGTGCAAAGAGGAAAGAAAATCCACACCTCGCAGAGTCTGAAATTTCGGCAATCATTTCATGTCGCAAAACTGCCCGGTTTGGTTTTATCGGCATCCTCTGCGTCTCTTCAACGAAAAGGGGCTTCAGCTATCAGTCACAATAGCATAGGTGAACCAACTTTTCATGGTTTAGAGTCAAACAATACGTAGTAGTTGCCGGGCAGAGAAACGATTGAGCAGTGGTGAAGCAGCAGGCCATCGAAAAAAGTGTCGCAAAAGAGTTGCCAATACGAAGGGAAAGTTTTATATGAAACACTCATTTTTTTGCCAATAAAAGGAGCAAACATGAAGATCATCTGCCCATCATGTCATTACGTCGGGGAAAGCAAGGTAATTGCCAAAGGCTCTCGAAAAATCGAAATCACGCTTTGGTGCTGTTTTATTTTACCCGGCATGCTGTATACCATGTGGCGACAATCGAAGGACGGCCAATACCAGGGATGTCCACAGTGCCACGAAGCGAACGTTCGGTTGATGAAAAGAAAAGAATGGCAAGCATATGAACGAAACGGACAGTTGCCGCCCGAATAATTTTCGAAAAATCCCCTCCTGAAACAGATCGAAGGACTCTCAAGGGCTCCCAAAGCAATAGTGCACTCCAGACCGGCAGAAGTGCAAAAGGCGTAAAAAGGCTGAAGGGGCCGGACCCTGCTCGCACCCGGAACAGGATTCGACTTCGAAAAACGATTTAGCCAACAATCCAGATCCCACTTATAATGCGGCCAGGAACTCCGTAAAGGTCTGGACGATCATGGAACAGGTCACATCCGGCCGGTTCATTTTTGCCGGAACTTGAGAAGCGCCTTCCCCGGGACGTGCCTGCGAACATATCATTCAGCGATAGAAGACCGTATAGTTCTCTTCAAAGCAACGCTCTTGAAAAGCAGCGCTAATGGGACGCCAACCAGGGAAAAGAAACCAAGGAGCCTGAAATTATCGACAAACGCCAAAAGAGTAGACTGGTCCACGAGGATATTGTAGATGGACAGATAAGCTTTTCTCATGGCTGTAACCGGATCACATTGAGTGGAGAACAACTCCATCAGCCTGTGGAATGATTCTCGAAACGCCGGATCATACGGCGTGAGATGAGACACAATTAGCGACTGGTGCAGTTGAGCATGGCGGGCAAGCAAAGTGGTGACTACTGCAATGCCGATGCTCCCGCCCATACCCCGCATCAGATTATAGAGGCCGGTTGCAGTCCCTATCATTTCATTGGGTAATGTACCCATCGCAATAGTGGTCAGGGGAACGAAGATTATTCCAACCGCAAATCCCATGATAACGTTGGGCCAGATGATACTGCTAATGGAAATCTGAAGATTAATTTCACCTAGAAGAAAGCTGCCCAAAGCAAGGATGATGAAGCCGGCAATGATCATGATGCGGCCGTCGATCTTCCTTACTAACCGGCCTGCAAGAGTTACTGAAACGAGCGCACCTACTCCACGTGGAGTAATCGCCAGTCCGCTTCCCAGTGCGGTGTAGCCCATCAGGTTTTGCAGAAAAAGAGGCAGCATCACTAACGCTCCGAACAGAGTGATCCCGTAGACCGTGGCCATAATGATCCCAACAGTGAAGTTGCGGTTCGCCAAAATGTGCAAGTCGACTATCGGTTCCTTGGAATTCAACTCCCAAATTACAAAACCAAGCAAGCAGGCCCCCGAGGCGATAACGGCCAGCCACACCCAGGCGGAAGAAAACCAATCAGCCCTTTCCCCTCTATCAAGAACGACCTGTAGCGCTCCGAGGCCGATAGCCATCAGAATAAAGCCAATGTAATCGACTGATTTCGGGGTTTCTGCCTGGATATATGGAGGGTCCTCGATAAGCAACTTAGTCAGCAAAATTGCCAGCAGGCATACCGGCAAGTTAATATAAAAAATCCAGCGCCAGGAGTAATTGTCGGTAATCCAGCCGCCGAGCGTGGGGCCGACGACGGGGGCTACGATGACCCCGAAGGCATAGACCGCCATAGCTTCTCCTCTTTTTGACTGCGGAAAGCTCTCGAGAAGGATGGCCTGAGATATCGGAAGCAACGCGCCCCCGCTCGCGCCCTGGATTACACGGGCGATTATCTCCATATCCAGGGTGACGGCGGCCCCGCTGGCAAGAGATGAAAAGGTGAACGCGATCATACTGATTATAAGAAAGCGTCTTCGGCCCAGAAACTGGGTGATCCAGCCCGAAATGGGCAGCACAATGGCATTGGCAACCAGGTAGCTGGTGAGCACCCAGGTCGCTTCGTCAGCGCTGGCCGACAGACTTCCGGCTATATGTGGAAGTGCCACATTGGCGACCGATGTATCCAAAGCCACCATGAACGTGGGCAGGACCATCGTGGCCGCAATAAACCAGGGATTGACTTGCGGACGCCAACTATGGGTATTCGCCATAAGATGGCTCCCCTGCCGCCTTTTCCGATTGCAGCATTACGAATAAAGGATTGTCCGGGATGGACGCCTGGAACTTAAAATCGTTTCCACCACGTACGTTATTCACCTGAATAATTCCTCAAAGCGGTCGCCAACGGACGCCGAATCACATTCGCGGTCAGATTCTACCCGAAAAAGGTTTTGAAAACCCCCCACGCCTGTGGAATCATACGATATGTCCATTAAAACCCGCAAGTGCAATGCTGGTTAGACAGGTCCAGGGGCTTTGGGGGCACACCACTGCCCCCGCAGTTGACAGCCTTGTTTCCCGCCCACCGTCGGGATCTCATGCTGCGAAAAGTTGAGATTTTTTCCGCTGTGTGTTACGAGTTGAGCTGATGACCGGCAACTGCCGGGGTTTTCCCGTGGAGGGGTTAAAGCGTGCGGTTAAAAGGCATTCACCACTTGGCTATGGCCACCAGAGACATGGAGGGCACCATTCGCTTCTGGCGCGATCTGCTCGGCATGAGGCTGGTGGGTGGACTCGGGAAAAAGGGATACAAACTCTATTTCTTCGAAATCTGTCCCCAAAATTATGTCGTCTTTTTCGAATGGCCAAATGTCGAGCCAGTTGCGGAAAAAGATCACGGCATTCCGGTCTCCGGCCCCATGGTTTTTGACCATGTCTCTTTTGCTGTCGAAGACGACGAATCGCTCTGCGCGCTGCGGGAAGCCCTCGATGCGGGGGGCTTCTGGGTTTCCGATGTGATCGATCACGGCATTATCCACTCGATCTACTCATTTGACCCGAACGGCATTCCAATAGAATTCAGCGCTGCTGTGGCGGGAGTCGATCTGGGGGCCGATCCCAGGCTCGTCGATACGGCGCCGGCGCCGGCCGCGCTCGAAGGCCCGGAGCCCGTGGCCGGAACCTGGCCCAAATCAAGGAGAAGAAGCGCTCAAAGCCCCGCCGGGGACGGCTTCGATCCGGAGTGCCTGATTTTCCCCGGCGAAGGAGAAGAGTTGGTCAGCGGCAACAAGAAAAACCGCTTCACCTGATGCCGCATGAGGTACAGCCGTAATCGCGGGTCCAGGCGCAGACGTAGAGGTCGCAGCGGTACCCGCTGATCGAGGCGCAAGGTTTGCAACTGTCGCAGTCACGAGCAGCGTTACGCTCATAGTCACCGGCGGCGCAGCGGTCGCAACCCACATCGCGATCGCGCACGTTGGTGGTGCCGTAATGAGTCTGCCAGTCGGGGTCAAATCGAGGGTCCCAGCTCCCCTGCCACTTATAGTCGTTGGGGTTATAGAACAACTGCACTACGGTCAGGCAGTTCACCACTGAGCACTCAGCAGAAGCAATATCGGTTAAGAGGGCCGGGACAAGGACTGCCGACACCAAAATAAAAGTCAGGGCCAAAAGGCCGAATTTTTTGCCGGGCATGTAAATAACTCCTTAAAAACGTTAGGTGAGCAGGTGAACGGGTGATTCGGCAAACTTCCCTTTCTCCTGCTTGCGATATCAGCCATCCGAACTCCGACGTTCAGGGCGCCGGGGGTTTTTGTCTTCACCTGCATTAGATAATCATCACATGTGGCCTTTTCAGCAAACCTGTTTCCCCCGTTCACCCCCGTTTTTTGATAAACGTTTACCGCTTGCTCAGCACCGTAATTCTCCACATCTGTGAAGCCTGAAAATTTTTTCACGCGAAGACGCAGACGCGAAGCCTGAATACTTGTTTACATACAATCCTGCACCTTGTATCCAGAGTCCACAACCCCGGATCAAGTCCCCCCGGATCAGAAGCCTGCCACGGACTTGACCCGGGGTCCTGGGCAGGCCTGGCAGGCTCTCGAAGGCGATTTCGCTAACCTCCGCCTGTTTTTTCTTTCTTCACTTCGCGTGAACCAGGTATTCAGGCTTCGCGTTTTTCCCGGACAAAAACGCGTGCACCAGGCTCCTAATTTATGCGACCCACATTTTCAGGTGAACCATTACGACCCAACCTGTTTCAAAATGATGTAGACAAGCCCGCCGGTCCAGGCCAATGAAAAAACCACCGGCGCCCCCAGTAAATAGAACCTGGATGGTACTGCTCCCAAAAAACGCAGCCAACGGGGTGCCGCCAGTTCGGCGGCCTCCGTGTCGAGTAGTTGAAACCGATGGTCTGCCGTATATGTATTTGAAAGTGCTGTCGCCTTTGCCTGCCATACTTTTTGAAATAAGCTCGTCCTGCCGATAGACATGACCCATACTGCGCAAAAGACCGAACCTGCCGTGAAAATTGGCCAGTTAGCGATGTGAAATCCTCCCGTCACTCCAAGAGCGGATGCCAACAATGCATTAACGACCAGTAAAACCTGAAGCTTGCACGTCTTTATCGGATTTTCAGCGGCCCATAAGTCCACATATGCCTTGTAGGCGATGTAGTCTTTTTCACTTTGATCCATATTGGCTCCTTCAATTGATGCCTGACCATGATTATGCACTCTGTATAAAACGACAAACACAGACGGCCTCTTTCCAGGCAATGGCGGCTCAGTCTTGCTGTTCAAATAACGCTTGTTATTTCATTCAGTTACGACACTTTCGTTTCAGGGAAGTTCCGGCTTATACGATCTCCAGGAACAGGTTCAAAGTCTATCGGCCGGACCGTAACGATTAGCCGCAGAGACGCCGAGATCGATGTCTAAACTCCAATGCTCTTTCGCTGCGCTCTCTGCGTCTCCGCCTTGAGTCCCGCTGGCTGTGGGTTCCCCTTTCCACCTTTAGTTTTGTGGGGCCGGCTCAGGCTCGCGCAGCATGGCGTTCGGGTTTATGTCCGGGTCCAGCACACAGGCCGGGCAGTAATAGGCGGGCCAGACGCTGCCGCAGCCTGAGCCTATCAGTTCGAAGCGGGCGCACGCCTGACAGAGCGCCTTCCCGCATCCCGGGCAGGTGGTAAATACCTGCCCCCGACAGATTTCACAGGAACTCCCGGATTTGCGGTTTTCCATATCGGTCATTGATTTGCTCCGGCCGGCTTCGAAATACACCCGGCACCCGCTAGAACCATTTGCAGGATCTAATAAAGCTTCAGACAGGATTAACAGGATTTACAGGATTATAATAAAGCTCCAGATTCCTGTCAGAAAGATTATCCCGGGAGAACGGCCGCGACTCCCCGGTTTACCGCGATTTCCACATTTAAAGACTTACTCGCCGCGCATTGGATTCCTGAAACGGGTACTCCATGTGCCGCGCCGTTGACCGGGCAACGGTTTCGCCGCAATAGCGCCCCACCACACGCAGAGCCATGTCTATACCGGCCGAGATGCCGGCTGATGTAATGAGCTTGCCTTGTTCCACCACGTGCGACGCTGAATCGACCATAATCTTCGGGAAAAGTTCCTGCATCAGCCCAAGCGAACGCCAGTGCGTAGTAGCGCGTAATCCGTCAAGCAAACCGGCATTTCCCAGTATCAGAGAACCCGTACATACGGATGCCAGAGTTTCAACCTGTGCTGCACGAGAAACGACAAACGATAGCATCACATCGTTTTTCATTTCCCTGCGCGTTCCCCAGCCGCCCGGAACAACCAGAATATCGAGAGGCGGGCAGGTATCAAACGTGAAGTCCGGCAAAACTTTCATTCCCCCTGACGTTGTTGCCGGCCTGTCGAATTGCGCAATCAACAGCACTTCAAAGGGGGAAGGCTCCTCGCGGCGATGCTCTTCATTCAGCCGCGCAGCCGAGAACACCTCAAAAGGCCCGCAGAAATCCAGGACCTCGATATCATCAAAAATGATGATGCCAATTCGCTTACGATCCATAGGTTTGCCTCAAAAATCCAACATCAGCATGAGCGGCGCGCAACCACGCGGCTGGTTGGGCGCTCGGTCATAACTCGAATTCACTCCCGGGCACACCAGACTGGCGGGTGATGGACTGAAGCGTGCCAATACGCAGTCCATCATGGTTTGGAACCGGTACAGTGTCGGGTCACGTAGACTTCCTCATGCAGGCGTGTCTGAATTTCACTTTGTGAATCGGTTTCGAAAAATAGCTCAACGTATCCATTGTCGAGCCGGCCGTCTCAGGACCGGCCACAGAGGAAACTGCAATGCTCACCACCGGCGTCCAATCCTCGCTGGTTCACAGACTCCCCAAGTTGTTCAAGGGCGGCATTGCCGTTGGGTGTTTTTTTCCCGGCATTCCCCGGTAGCTCTGAGGATTTTCTAAGTCGGCCTGGAGGCCGTTTGTTCCCCCCCGTAAGAATTTGCGCGCCCATCGTCCACGGCCTCAGCTGCGGCCGGACAGCTCTCAAGGGAAACCTACCACCCGTGTGCCGTCAGCTGGAAGCCGTTGTTATGCCACAGCCTCTCACGACCTCACGATACCTTCTTTTGATCCAGTCAGTCAGACCTGCTTCCATCGCGAGCCGTCCGAGACGCTCGGGCGAAACTATCTCGACAGGAGATGAAAATTGAAAAACATTTCCCTAAAGATCTCTACGTTCTCCGCGTCAGTCTTCTGCAGCCGGCATCGCAGGTCCTTCGGAAACTTGAGGAAAAACTCTTTCTTGTGGCGAAGGTGGTTAAGTTACCAAATGCATCCAGGTAGGTGATGTCCGTTCGCTCTTGCCGGCTTCCAATTCTCCGATAAACTGTAAAGTCCGTTTTTTGCCGCCAAAATCACCCTTCCAAGGCCCCAAAGGCCACCCCATCTACGGTGTTTTGCATTCATGTAACCCACAGGCTATAGGCGGTTATTAGATAACCTGGAAATCTCCTCAACTAAATTAGAATTGTTATCCTCAGGCAGATTCATTTTCAACTGTTCGGCCAAATTTGCAATAAGTGCAAGTGATTCTCTCTCCGAAAGGATGATCCCCTCACTTTCCTTGAGGATTGCAAATAATTTGTCGATTTCATCATTCAGAGACAATAAGGCTCGTTCCAGTTCATCGTGTGACATTCCGGACCCGTTCTCGATCAAGCCGAGCGTTTTCCCACGAATGCCTCTATAGACTTCAATAGCGTAATCCGGGTTGATAAAACTCCTGTATTTCATGAGTCTGCTTATCTTTAGCCGAAGATATTCCAGAGAAAACGGCTTGGGTATATAGTCGAAAGCACCTAGTTTCAGAGCCTCTATGGCTGTCTCGACGGTTGGATATCCAGTCATCATGATGACCTCAGAAGACAAGGACTGCGATCTCACATGCCTCAGCAAGTCAAAGCCACCTTCCCGGTTTCCATCAATTCCCTGCATGTTCTTGTCAATCAGCATAATGTCATAGTCATTGGATTCCATTAATTCCAGGGCTGCGTTCACTCCTTCAGCCGCGTCAACACTATATCCATTAGCCTTTAAAAAAGTGCCAAGCATATTACGCATACCATTGTCGTCGTCAACCAGCAGAATCTTTCCGGGCATTTCGTGGACCTCGTCAGGTTGGGCTTCACTGCAACACTGTGCAATCCTATTCTTCCATTACATGCCGATATCGAAAAGATTGATCCCTCTGTGGCTACGGGAAAACCGTCGAACTATTGTTAATGTCTTTTATCCTCATCCCCATGAAAAACGCAAGTGGAAATGTCCATCAGACCATGTTGGGCAGTTTCAGGCCACCCACCTCCGGTTTGGCAGTTGATGGCCTCAACTCAGCACACTCGTGTTATAAGGAAACCAACGAAAACACCACGCTCCGCGAAAACCTGCCCCGGAACCTGATCCGGGGGCGAAAAGGGACTTTTTTGACGTATTTAGGCGAATCCGGGCGGAAAATATCCAGTGTTGGGATTCATTCAGCGCTGACACGTTTCCTGATCAAGTAAATCCCGTCACGGATTGTAAGGAACAGCTTTTCGGCCCGGCCGTCTAATTTCACCAATTCGTTGAAGTCTGCCATTGCTCGGCTTTCATCGTCTTTCGGATCGAAGATCCTGCCGTACCACAGGGCATTATCGGCAAGTATCAATCCGCCATTACGCAAAATCCTCATCGATTCTGTGTAGTATGCACAGTAGTTTTGCTTGTCGGCATCAATGAAGACAAGGTCTGTCTTTGCATCAGGCAGGGTCTTAAGGATTTCAAGCGCCTCACCTGTTCGCAGGGTGATCCTGAAACCGCTCGGGCTCCTGCCGAAGAAATCCTGCGCTATCTTTGCAAAGTGAAGATTATGCTCGATGGTCAGGATTTCCCCGTCATGGGGCAGGGCCTCGGCCATGGCAAGGGCCGAGTAGCCGGTAAAGGTGCCGATGTCGACGATTCGCTGCGCGCCGGACAGTTGAACCGTTAACTGCAGGAACCGGCCTTCGACCCGTCCGGTGAGCATACTGGGATAAGGTGTCCTTGTCAGTGTAAAGTGTTCAACCTCCTCAAGGAGCGCGGACAGGGGCGTTGTATGATCGGCGGCATACTCTTCGGCCTCCCTGGCCACGATATCCATGAAGCAGTAAATGCCGGCCGATCTGCCTGCCTGCCCGGAACCTTGAGTGTTTTTTGGGCTCACAGGACCCTCCTGTTTAATTGTAATGGTTCACCGGAAAACGTGGGTCTCATAAACCAGGAGCCTGGTGCACGCGCGGCGAAAATGACACGGAGACGCGGTGACGCGGTGACAAAACCGTCTCCCCTTCCCCCATCTCCCTGTCGGCCCTCGCTTTCCTCTGCGTCCTCTGCATGACCTGTCCATGACCAGTCTCTGCTACGAAAAGGCTGCCCACAAGGGGCCAGACTACGGTTCATTAGACCGCCCTCAACGTACTGCTGCGAAAAGTTGCACCTTTTCATGGTTCAGGGTGCCCAGCGGGTCATGAGAGACTGCGGTGAAATCCTGTCTTCACGCTTCCTGGCTTGACGCCGCGATATGCCCGCTATATCGCGTCGAGCACCTCGCCGTTCCCAGCGCCTTCGAGGACTTGCACATACGCGCGCGCAACCACTTCGATGGGAGTTCCGATCGATGGGTCCATGTTGAAAGCCTTGAGCGTATCAACCACCCAATTCGGGCTTACGACGTTGATGCGTATGCCCCTGGGCATTTCCAGCGCCGCCGCCCTGGCAAAGCCTTCGATTGCCGAGTTCACTAGACTGATCGCAGTTGAACCATTCATGGGCTTGCGGCTTAATATGCCGCTCGTAAGCGTGAATGATCCGTTATCGTTTATGTGTTCCATGCCCAGGCGCACCAGGTTTACCTGCCCCATCAGTTTGCTGTGTAGACCAAGTGCAAAGTCGGCATCCGTAAGAGAAGTCATGGGACCAAACCTGGCAAGTCCCGCTGCGCTGATCACGGCATCGACTCGTCCTGTCGCCTCGAACATCCTTGAAAAGGATGTGCTGTCAGCAATATCGACCTTTATAACGGATTTGCTCAAGCTGACCGGGATCACCTCGTGGCGGTTGCCGATCGCCTGCACAACGGCGCCACCTATTGTTCCCGTCGCACCGATTACAATGATCTTCATGTCTTTATCCTCCTGAGTAATGATAAGAGGTCTGGAAAAAGTTTGGATAGCAAACCGGGGAAAAATTCCGATATCATTTGAGGAAGCATGAATATTCCCCGATCCCCGTAAATCGATCATCGGTCCCATCGAGAAGAGATACTCAATTGTAATTCTGTACGCGCCGAAACTGCCGGGAGCTCTGTTCGTGCCGGGTACGTTTGCGAGCAAAATACGGTGCAGGTCGCGGACGAGATTGATGCAAAGCGGCCGGTGCGGAGTATACCTGCAAATGTTCTGCCCATAACTGGAGAGAACCACATGTAACGGCAGGAATCAAGGATTAAGCTACGGGACACTTTGGAAGCCAGGATGGCGTTTAGAGAAGTTCGCGCTGCATTGTTGCCGATTTTCAATTAATCGCAATTAATCTGGTCATTTGTTCGAAATATGTTGCACTTCTGAGATTAGCTGTTATAATCTATCGCGTGCCAATGGAGTAGGTAGTTGTGAGTTACGCAGGAAATCGATCTTTCACCGGTGTTAATTGGTGCGGTTTCGCAGTAGCTCTAAGTGCCGCGCCAAAAGAGCAGTGAAAAAAACACAAAATTTAAAGAAGGATCAAGAAATGGTGGAAGGTCGAGTAAAATGGTTTAATGATCAAAAGGGCTATGGCTTTATTGAAGCTGACAGTGGCCATGATGTCTTCGTTCATCACTCAGCCATCGAGGGCGAAGGTTTCAAGACTCTGAGCGAGGGTGATCGGGTCAGTTTCGCGGAAGAAAAAGGCACCAAAGGGCCAAGTGCCACAAACGTGAAGAAGCTCTAATCAAAGCTTTGTGAAAGACATTAACAACTGACATTAGCCGGAGCCATGAAAAGCTCCGGCTTTTTTGTGGACGCAATGGCCTGGAACATAAGTTGCCCACCAACAGTCAGCAACCGGCTGGTTCGCAATTGCAGGCCGTTGAGGCTCCCGTAAACGGGTATGCCGCCTTCGATGCTGTAACTAAAGGGCTCTTTGGCAAACCTAGTTCCCAACAAAAAATCGAGCCGCTGCCTGCCGTAATTTTGGGGATCGGCATCGGGTGCCGGCCTCCACCACTCATGTTCAGCAGCTTCTGGATCTCGGTGTCCCGCCCTCGGATTTCACCCGTGTCGTTGAAAGCCATGCGCAGCCACCCGATAACGGGGCCGAAGGCACGCTGGGAGAAGCGCCCATGCCCATATCCATAAGCATGCTCATCTCGCCGGCCTGATAATTCGCCATGACCATCACGGCCAGTTCGTCCGTGACCCCGTACGTCAACATCATCATGTGCATGTCCTTCGCGCGGCAAAATTTCCAGCCCCCACAAGATGTGGAGAATTGAACATACTTAGCGAGATTCTTATATTAACAGCGTCGTGGCCAATTAGACGGAGTGGAACGCAGCCCGTTCGTTTTAAAAATGTCTTTCGGATAAGGGTTATCTGTCTTCAGGATATTTAAACGAATTTTTGCATGCTTTGGAGAAAGCCCATGTCAACATTTGAGTACGGGGGAAAGAAAATCCAAGTGGATGATGAAGGTTATCTGGAAAACATGGAGGATTGGGACGAAACGGTGGCTTGTGCCTTGGCCGAGAGAGAGGGAGTCGGTAAGGAGTGTCCCTTGCGTGAAGAGCAGATAGAAATATTGAGATTTATCCGGGAATATTATAAAAGATTCAGCTCTGTCCCTGTCGTCCGGGCTGTCTGCACAAATGTGCATCAACCCAAGAAGTGCGAATACATTCAATTTCCTGATCCCGTGACTTCCTGCAAAATCGCCGGAATCCCCAAACTGAATACCGGCTATGAGTTAATGTAACCATTTCTCTGCTGCCTACCTGCGGAAACAATCCCTGATCAAGGTTGACTAAAGAAGGGGTCGGCTGGAGAAATTGATTTTGAATTCCTCAGCCCATGGCTTTTCCCAATCTATCTTTTTCCTTCCGGAATTTTTTGAAAACAGTCTCCGTTTACCTTTATTGAGGCCCTTCCTTGCGTATTCAAATATCGACATCTTCGCGTGGAGCGGGTGAGCCTGTCAGGTATTTCACTCCAGCGGCAAGGTTACTATGAATGTCGATCCTTCACCGGGCTTACTTTTCGCTGTAATACTACCCCCATGCCGCTCGACTATCTTGCGGCAGATGGCAAGTCCCATCCCGGTCCCTTCATAGGCGCTCTTCCCGTGAAGACGCTGAAAAGGCGCAAATATGCGGTCCAGGTATTTCTCATCGAAGCCGATGCCGTTATCTTCTATGAATATCCGGCAATCATGATCCGTTCGCCGGGAATATATTTTTATGTGAGGCTGTTCTTCGCCGTGAAATTTCAGTGCGTTGGCAATGAGATTTTGAAAAAGTTGACAAATCTGGCTTTTTTCACCCTTGATGGCAGGCAACTCAAAAACTTCTACATTAGCTCCCAACCGTTCAATTTTTAGCTCCAGATCCGAAATGACCTCCATTACAGCCTCTCGCAAAGCGACAGTGTCCTGAGGTTCGGAACGGGTAGCCACTCGGGAATATTTAAGAAGATCGCGGATTAATTGCTGCATCCGCTTTGCCGAATTCTGCATCCTGCTGAGATACTCTTTTCCGTCTTCGTTCAGCTTATCACCGGATTTTCTCCCAAGAATTTCCCCGAAGGCGAGGATTTTTCTAAGAGGCTCCTGGAGGTCATGGGAGGCAATAAAGGCAAATTGCTCAAGTTCCCGGTTACTGAGCTCAAGCCTTTCCGCAAGTGCCGTAAGTTTTTCCTCTGCTTTTTTTCGATCCGAGATATCTGTCATTGTCGTCCGGGTAAGATTTTCACCCTCTGAATCGAGCAGGTATGTACTGTCAAGTTGCACGTAACAATCGATCCGGCTCCTGCCGTCAAGCTTTATCTCGCAGGTGTGGGGATGTTTTGTCTTAAAGACCTTTCTCAAATGAAGGTGCAGTTCGTCCCTGTAATTTTCAGCCGCGTAAAGATTGAAAGGCTTTCCGATCAGGATGATTCTTTCCGTTCCCAGTTGCTTTGCGGCAGTTAGATTGGCTTCAACTATTCTGCCTCCTTCACTTAAAGTAAGGTAGCCGACAGGAGCGAAATCATACAGGTCGGAGTACTTCTTCCTGGACTGCTCCAGTTCGTACTGGATGGAGCGAAGCTCTTCGTTTTGCATTTCAAGCTCAACCTGGTGGATCTGCAGTTCTTCGACGAGCTTGCGTACATCCTCTGCCGGCATCTTCTGCATAGATGAACGCCTGGATTTTAGAGTCTCCATGGCCCGTCTACGAAGTTCGGCAATTTTTGCATCACAGTCGTTCATCGCTCTCCGATCCGGATTTTTTTCATTCGGTGATATCCTCCATCGCAAGCACGATCAGATGCGGCCGGCTGCCCCTCTGTTCGATTCGCCCGGCATTAAGGACCAGGACTCGATGACCGATCTGCGGGAAATCATGTTCGACTCTAAAACCCTGAAAAGAACTTTTCTTGGGTATGATCTTTTCGAGAAGTTCCCGCAACGCCGGAATGTTCCACTGACCGTTACCGAGTTCATAAACGGGGACCCCCTCGGATTCCTGCCTTGAAGTCCTGAATGTCTCATAGAAAGCTTTGTTGCCCGAGACAACCCGAAAATCGCCGTTTCCGCTTCAGGCGGTAAAGAGGTTAAGGAAGTCCCCCCCTCACCGGTGTCCGCAAAAACCTCGGACTGTCGTGCGGGTCTTCCTTTTGTGGTTTGATCCCCGAGCTTCTTTGCCATTGGGACGGCCTTTTAATGCCTGGCTGGATATGGATGCTAATTTTAGACAGTAGTACGAAAATTATCTCATGGCAAATTCTGAATGCTTCCCGGCTTCCCGGCCGCATATATTCCGCCTATCCTATGAAGGTTGGTTCAGAGACATGGTCCAACAGGTTGTTAGCTTCGGATACGGATATGGCATTTGCGGGTAATTGAAAATGCGTGAACGACGTGACATGCGGGTAAAGCTCTTTGTACCTTGCCAAATCCGAAAGGCGCTCCGCAGCAACCCACCGCAAATGATAGACCCCACCCCGGATTTGCGCCCCACCTAAAATCACACAATACAGCGCCTTTCTCACTTGTGCTTTTTGTCTGGATAGCTCGCCTCAATTTATTGGACGTGTTGGACGTGATTTGGGAATTGAAAGCCCTGATCGGCGCCGGCGAGGGCTGCGGAATTGAGCGGGTGCGCTTTGGGTCGGCCCCGCGTTTCACCCGCTCGTTCTATGCAGAGCCGTTTTAACCGTGTCCATCTACGCGCCTTGGAAAGTTGTGAGACGTTTGAACCGGCCGGGCTCAAATCGAGCCGGAATGATTATGCACAACGATCAGGGCCAGCGGTGCCTGCGATACGCCGCCATAGCACCTCCATGCACGTTTTGCATCTAATTATGGTAAACTGCGACATTGAATTGGCATGTCTCCGACATGCCGTTCTTTGCTACCGAGCTAGACTTTGTTAAGTCTATCTCGGTAGGATCTTGCCCCGACTATTTTTCGAAAATATGATTTTGACATCCCTATCTGAGGGTTTCCAAACAACAAGGCATCCCGCTGACGGCCCAAAGCGCATGACAGACGAACCGAGCGGGATGCCTTCCGCGCTACGCGAAGTACATCGCCAAGGGATGCCCGGGAGAGCATTTCACCAAATGATCGCTTACT
>Ga0074046_10001842_pt1 | contig 18712 bp, 12 predicted proteins | sample BogForMeECP23OM3_FD_94441 | JGI IMG/M metagenome (GOLD analysis project Ga0074046, IMG submission 94441) | Bog forest soil microbial communities from Calvert Island, British Columbia, Canada - Bog Forest MetaG ECP23OM3 | ecosystem: Environmental > Terrestrial > Soil > Wetlands ... | reverse complement strand
CTCGACTGCGGGCGCAGGCCAGGCTGTCGGTGCGCTCGGTGGTGCAGGAGCAACAACCGGAGGCGCAACATAAGCCAGGGCTGAGGCCGAAGCCGCGGCGCTGGCGGCGATCGCCGGGCCAACTTTCAGAGCGGCGGGCGTAACAACCGGCGCTGCAGGTACGACTTTGACAGCGGGAGCGGCAGGCTGCGGCTTGGCGACCGGAGCGGCCTTCAGGAAATCTTCGCCCAGAGATGCCTCGATATCGGCCACAAATTTGCCCAGGACCGGGGCAGCGTGCGCGGCCGGAGCCGGGGCATGCGCGGGGGGCGGAGGCGGAACCGGCCTTTTCGCAGTCTTGGCCGCCGTTCCAGGCAGGAATTTATCGCCGAGAGAAGACTCCAGGTCGGAAACGAACTCGGTAAGGACCGCGGGCGAGTGCGCGGGTTCGGAAGCCACGGGTTCAGGTTCGGGTTCTGGCTCTGGCTCTGGCTCAACGGCAGCAGTTTCTTCTGCGACTGGAACTTCTTCCGCTTCAGCGGCGGCCGCAGTTTCCTCGATGACCCCAGGAACCTCCTCGGGTGTAACCTCGATGGTGGGGATATCGTCGGCGGTCAGTTCCTCGACCACCGGCTCAGTTTCTACCTGGACCTCTTCTGAAGGCTGCTGCGCAGCGGCTTCCACCTCGGCGCGGAGTTCGGCGAGCAGGTCGTGATCGCCGGTGAGCGTCTGAAGCTTGGCCAAAGCCGCCATGGCCTGCTCGGGCATGCCGTTGGCGAGGTAGAAGCGAATTTCTTCGATGGTTTCTTCTGTTTTGGTGGAATCACCCTCAGCGGCTGAAGCCTCGGCTTCGGGCACTTCTGCCTCGGGCGTCTCGGCTTCGACGGTAACGGAGTCATCCCACTCGGCCGACAGATCAATCTCAGACTCCGTCGCCTCAGCCTCAGCCGGAACCGCAGCAGAATCTTCAACCACGGCGAACTCAGTCTCCTCAGCCGGCTCGACCGCGACCTCTTCGGCTGCTTCCGCCTCGGCCTCGGAGGTTTCCTCCACCACTTCGACTTCAGGTTCGGCTTCTGAGTCGGGGACAGTCTCTGACTCGCCGGTCGCGGCTTCGGGTTCGGCCGCGTGCGCCGCTGGCGCTGGGGCCGGAGCATCCAGGTAAATGTGGGCTTCCTCGTGCGCGACCACCGTACCGGGCACCGAGGAGCGCTCTTCATAGCGCTCAGCCAATTCCCCGTAGCGCGTGGCTTCGTCGGGGTATCCCGCCTCGGAATAAAGATTCTGCAGGGTGCGGCAACAGACGCCGGCGTCGGCGAAGCGGCCAGCGCGCGTGTGCAAGGCCGCCAGACGCTGGTTGATGCGAAGATCGTTCGGCGCCATGGGCAGAACCGTGACCAGTGGTCCCAGCGCCTTGGCCGGCATGTTGTAAGAGATGAACAGTTCGGCGTCGGTCAGAGCGGAGCGCACGGCGAGCGCCACTTCGTCGGAGTAGTGCTGGTGGACCGAAGGCGCGGTGGCTTCGATGTCGTCAATGAGAACCACGGCTTCTTCCGGCGTAATCAGCTTGACGTCGGAAGTGCCGCTGAGCTGGCTGACCACCTGCTGGTAATTCTGCATGTGCAGGGGGTTCTGGGGCTCGACTTGGGCCAGCTTCTGGTAGAGATCGCGGGCGCGCGGCAGGTCGCCAGCCTGGACGCTGGCATGAGCCAGCAGTTCGATGACCTCGCTGACATGGGTGGTTTCACCGGCCTTGTTGAACAGATCCAGCAGCTTTTCCAGAGAGGCGGGATTGTCGCGCACGTGCCCGATAATGCTGTGCAGGTGGGCGAGCACCTTGTCCGAGTTCTCCGCCAGCAGACGCTCGGCATGCTCGTCGTATACCTGCAGGGCAGTATCGTACTGGCCCGCCTGCATGAGGGCGTCGGCGAAGCTGGAGATCGCTGTCAGATCATTGTGGACGGTCAGCAGCTTGTTGGCGGTAGCCCCGGCTTCGGAGAGTTGCCCGGTCTGCAGGTAAGCCTTGAGCAGATCGCGCAGGCCATCGGGATTGGAATCGATGTCGGCGACTTTCAGCAGGGTGGCGACGGCTCCGGCTGCATCGCCCGACTCGGCCTGGTTTTTGCCCTGCATGAGCAAGGCATACGCATTGCCGGGTTCGAGGGCCAGCATGCGCTGCAGAATCTCGTCGGCGCCGTTGAGCGAACCCTTGGAGCGCATGCTCTCGGCGGCAGCAGTGAAAATCTGCCAGGCTTCCGCCTTCTTGCCCAGGCGGACATAAACCTCCGCCAGACGCACCCGCATGGTGGTATTTTCCGGGTCCATTTCCAGGATCTTCTGGAAGATGCGGACCGCGTTTTCCAGTTCGTTGGCCTTCAGGAATTCTTCCGCCACCTGGAGGTACTGGGCGCGGGCGTCATTGAAGAGTCCCTGCTGGGTGTAGAGTTCGGCCAGTTTCAGCAGGCTCTCGAGCGAAGGCTTGAGCTTGCTGATCTTCTTGTACATGGCGATCGCCTTGACCGTGAAGCCCTGGCTGGCATAGGCATCGCCTACGGTCTTGAAGCACTCAGTAGCCTTGTCGGCCTCGCCGATGCGCGAGTAAAGGTCGCCGACGGTGTTGGTGACGGTTAGATCCTTAGCGTCGTTCTTGAGGATCTTTTCGTACTCCGAGATGGCGTTCGGCAGCTTACCCTGCTGGACATACTTCTCCGCATTGGCGAGGACTTTCTGTTTGTTGAAGCCGAACAGCGCCATAAGAGTGCGAACTCCAGACCCTGGTCTTGTTACAGAACCCGCCGAACGTGAGGGAGTCGCTCCCGGGTACAGTTCGGGCGGACACCTCACCTATCGGCGGGTGGCCGGCCGGACAAGCCCCATTGTAAGGCCATGGGTCATGAACCGCATGGTTACCAAGGGTTACCGAAAGGGAGTGTACGAAAGGTTACCGGCGGAAGGGGACGCGGCATCGGGCAGGTTCTGACTTCCAGGAAGCTAGTATGAACGCGTTATGGGTAGGCCGCGGGCTGAAAGTGTATCTTTCCGCACATTGCCGGGACATCGAAACGGGAGACAAGCACAATCATGACCTGGATTCGAACTGTGCCGTTAGCCGAGGCAGACGAAAAGCTGCGCCGCGCAATCGAAGGCGAGAAGTTGCTGTATCCGAAAGAGTATGCCGAGCCGGTGCATCCCGATCCGTCACGGGCGTCGTCGATTGTGGGGTCGCATACGCTGATTCCGGAGGCGCTGTATCACGCCTTCTCGACGTTTGGGGCGCTGATGTCGCCGGATTTGCCGCTGGAGCGGCGGCAGCACGAGATGATCGCCACCATGGTCTCGGTGACCAACCGGTGCGTGTATTGAATCGAGTCGCACGCAGAGTTTCTGCGTAGGGTGACGCTGGATAAAGGATTGGTCGAGGCGCTGGAGAAGGACCACACCGCAGCGCCGATCACGCCGCAGGACCGGGTGATGCTTGATTATGTAGTGAAGCTGACCAGGGACGCGACCAAGGTCTGGAAGGATGACATCGAGGGGCTGCGCCAGGCCGGCTTCGACGACCGGGGAATTCTGCAGATTACGCTGATCGCGTCATGGTTCAACTACATCAATCGGGTAGCGGACGCGCTGGGCGTGGGGCGGGAGTAGGGCTGCCGTGGTTTGCATTGCCGGGGTGGCTAGTGCAGTTGGAAAACTGTACTCCCACCCACTCCTGCGCCGCGCGCTTCCACTACACTTGAGCTGAACCGAGGGCGATGGCTGAGTTCAGCTCTTGCCCCGCCTCGTCATGGCCGAATCGTTAGCAGAGTTCTTCCTGGAAAATTTCCGGGAGCACCAGCACGAGTGCGCCTACCGGCAGCATCGCGGATATCGCACGGAGTCGTTCAGTTACGGCCGAGTCCTGGACATGGCCTTTGGCCTAGCCCGCAAGCTGGAGGCGCGCGGGATCGCGAAAGGCGATCGCGTGATGCTCTGGGGAGAGAACTGCGCCGAGTGGGTCTCGGTTTTCTTCGGGTGCGCGCTGAGCGGGGTGATTGTCGTTCCCATGGATGACGAGGCGGCCCCAGACTTTGCCTTGCGCGTAGCTCAGCAAGCCGGGGCAAAGTTACTGGCCGGTTCGCGGCGGCACGTGCATGACTGCGCAGTTTCCGCGTGTTCTCTCCCAACCCTGGCATTGGAAGATCTGGCGCAAACGCTGGAGTTTTCTGCAGCCGCGCCTCCAAGTGTTCCACTGGGCGGCGACGACATTCTGCAGATTGTCTTTACTTCGGGTACGACTGCAGAGCCCAAGGGAGTGGTGATCACGCACGGGAACGTGCTGGCCAACATCGCGCCCCTGGAGCGGGAGATGCAGGGATATCTGAAGTACGAATGGCTGGTGCATCCGCTGCGATTCCTGAACTTGCTGCCACTGAGCCACGTATTTGGGCAGTTTCTAGGGATATTCCTGCCTCCTCTGCTGGGCGGGACAGTGATTTTTCAGAACGAACTGAAGCCTTCCGAGGTGATGAGCACGATCCGGCGCAAGCGAGTTTCGGTGATGGTGAGTGTGCCGCGGGTGCTGCAATCGCTGAAACAGAAAATCGAGCGCGATCTGGAGGACCGAGGCGAAATGGAGGCTTTCCGGCGTGATTTCGCAGCCGCGAAGGAGAAGCATTTTCTGCGGCGATGGTGGCGGTTTCGCGCGATTCGGCGGCAATTCGGCTGGAAATTTTGGGCGTTCATTTCGGGTGGGGCGGCGCTGGATGGCGAGATCGAAGAGTTTTGGGGACGGCTGGGATATGCCGTGATCCAGGGTTACGGGCTGACAGAAACCACATCGCTAGTCAGCGTGAACCATCCTTTCCGGCTGGGGAAGGGTTCGATTGGCAAGGTGCTGCCAGGACGGGAGGTGAAGCTGGCGGAAGACGGCGAGATTATGGTCCGGGGCGGAGGCGTTGCGAGCGGGTACTGGGATGGGCTAGGCGCGCGGAGTGCTTCCGATGAACAGGGCTGGTATCGCACCGGCGACATCGGCGCGCTGGATGCCACGGGGAACCTCTATTTCAAGGGACGAAAGAAAGAAGTGATCGTAACTCCGGGCGGAACGAATGTTTATCCGGAAGATTTGGAAGCGGCATTGCAGCGGCAGCCGGAAGTGAAAGGTTGCGTGGTGGTGGGAATCGAGCGCGGAGGAAACGCCGAGCCCTGCGCGGTGGTGATCCCACGCGGCGAGGCTGACTTAGACAGAGTGGTCGAGCGGGCGAACGAATCGCTGGCGGAGTATCAGCGGATACGGATGTGGGTCGAGTGGCCGCAGGAGGATTTTCCCCGCACGAGTACGCAGAAGCCGAGAAGAAATCTGATTCGAGATGTGGCGCAGGCACGGATACGTCAGGAGCGTGGGGCAGGTCGAGAGAGCGGACCACTGGCCGAGTTGATTGCGCGCGTCTCGGGGCGTTCTGTGGGCGGGTTGCGCGATGATGCCAGCCTGGATTCCGATCTGGGCCTAAGTTCACTGGATCGCGTCGAACTGCTCAGCGCTTTGGAGGATCGCTACCAGGTTGATCTCAGCGAGACACGCTTCAGTTCGGTGCAGACGGTCGGGGACCTGGAGCGCATGCTGCGCGGAGAAACTGCGCCCGGAGCCGGATATCACTATCCGGCCTGGACCCTGCGCTGGCCGGTCACATGGGCACGATTTCTGGCGCATTATCTGCTGATGCGGCCAGCAATTGTGCTTTTGGGCTGGCCGCAGATCGAAGGGCGCAAGCATTTGCACGGAGTCGAAGGCCCGCTGCTGGTGGTTTCGAATCACGTAAGCGACGTGGATGCGGGATTCATTCTGACCGCGCTGCCCGGCCGCTTTCGGCACCGACTGGCGGTCGCGACCGGAGGAGAAGCGCTCGAAGCGCTGCGCACACCGCCGGCAGGCAGAGGATTCTTCTTGCGGATTTATGACCGCGTGCAATGGGTTCTCGGAGTTTCGCTGCTGAATCTGTTCCCCCTGCCGCGCGAGGCGGGATTCCGGCGAAGTTTTGCCTACGCGGGAGAGGCCGTGGATCGCGGTTACAGTGTGCTGGTCTTTCCCGAGGGACAGCACACGAAGGATGGAAAAATGCTGCCGTTTCGCGCCGGGATCGGGCTGCTGGCGGCGAATTTGGGAATCCCCGTTTTGCCCATGCGGATCGACGGATTATTCGAACTGAAAGCCGCAGGCAAGAAATTAGCGCGACCTGGGAAGATTCGTGTGCGAATGGGCGCGCCGATGAGATTTCTGCCGGCAACCGCGCCGGAGGATTTTGCCGCGGACTTGCAGAAGGCGGTGGAACAACTTTAGATCGTTCGGAACCAGGCGCTAGAATCCGCGCCTCAGAGACCGACGAGGACTGGCAGATCCCCCGGTAAGAGCTGCCGCGGCGTGTTGCACTTTACTCTTCGTCCTCTTGCGGCTCCGGCGGATGCGGGTCTGTCTCCAGAATGATCTCGGGAACCTTGGATTCGCGGAGCAAGCGATTGAGCGCGGGCAGATCCAACGTCTTCAATTCATTCCACCGTTTCAGAAGGTCGGGGCTGTCGTGTTCGGTGGTCGCAAGGCCTTCCATCTGAGAAGACGTCGGTGCGGCATCGGCCTGCCAAACCTGCCGGTACAAAGTGCTGGCATTGCCGTTCAGCCGGCTCAGGGTCACTTCCGCAGATGGTGGCGCGAAGAATCCGCCCGCGGCGCCGATCAGGCTTGAGAGTTTCTTCCCAAACGATTCGATGGCAGCTTTGGCTGGGGAGTCGGCTTGCGCGGGCACTTTTTCCAACTGCTCGCGAATCGAGTTGCCCTGCAACAGCGCCAGCGAGGACTCGCTCAACAGAGAGGCCAGGCGTGTCTCCACCGCAAATTTCTTTTCGAGCGCCGCGGGCGAAGTCTTTATGCGCGGGTCCATTTTCACCGTCAGCGGGGCGGTGAAGGTTTTTCCATCGACGGTAAGCCGGACGGTGTAGTTCCCCGGCAGGACGGTCGGGCCGAGGGGGTATCGAGGCGTGTCGTGCGGAATGGCTGCGCTAGGAAAGTCGTGGCGCACCGAGGTCGGCGCCGGATAATGCAAGCCCCAGACCCAGCGGTGCATTCCGGCATCGGTTGGAAGCCGCCCACGTTTGCGCACCCAATACAGAGGAATTAACTGCTTCTGAAGTTCCTCTTGGGTGGGGCCGCGTTGGTCGGTACTGGAAAAACGCCGGACCAGCTTGCCCTGCGCGTCCAAAATCTCCAAGGTGACCGAGCCTGCGGCCGCGGGCAGGTAATAGTCAAGGATCGCGCCATCGGGTGGGTTGGCCGCGGCCGGCTCGTCGGGCGGAAGCGGCGTGTCGGTGTTAGTGTCGCGTTGCACACGGTAGGCCGGTGCGGGAGTGAAAAGATGGATGGATTGCGCAAGTTCAGTCGAAGCTTCGCGCAGGGGCGAGATGTCGTCGAGGACCCAGAACGAGCGTCCGTGCGTGCCGACAAGTAGATCATTCCCGTGAATCCAGAGATCACGCATCGCCGTGTGCGGCAGGTTCAACTGCAGAGGCTGCCAGCGGTCGCCGTCGTCGAACGATACCCAGACGGCGTTTTCCGTGCCGGCGAACAGCAGGCCCGTGCGGATGGAATCTTCGCGCACCGTGTCAGCGGGCCCAAAGTCGGGCAGGCCGGTCGTGATCAGCTTCCAGCTTTTGCCGCCGTCATGCGTGCGATAGATGTACGGATGGGTGTCGTCTATGCGGAAACGGCTGACCGAAGCATAGGCGGTTTGCTCGTCAAAATGCGAGGCCGAAATCTGCGTGACCTTACTCCACGGGGTGAGTTCTTTAGGGGTGATATCGGTCCAATTCTTGCCGCCGTCGCGGGTGAGCCAGATCAAGCCGTCGTCAGTGCCCGCCCATAATGTGTTGACCGTTTTGAAGGACGGCGCCAGGGCGTAGATGACGCCGCGCTGCTTATCTGCATCCTTGGGCATCTCACGGCCCACACTGGGGGGCGCACCCGGGCTTTCCCGCGTCAGATCAGGGCTGATGATCTGCCAGGAATTGCCTCCGTCGGTGGTCTTGAACAGCACGTTGGCCGCGTAGTAAAGCGTGTGGGGATCGACCGGAGAAAACATCAGCGGTTCGGTGCGGTCGGAGCGGTACTTGGCGCTGCGCAGCGGGATGGGAGTAACGTTCTGCAGTTGGCCGGTGGACCAGTGATACTTGGAAACTTCGCTTCGGCCGCCGCCGTAAATGATGTCGTCATCGAGCGGATCCGGTGCGATATAGCCGTATTCGATCGCGCCGACGGGATGCCACTCGCGGAAGGTGATGGCGCCGTCGTTGCCGCGGTTGGAGATGCAGACCGAGCCGCTTTCCTGCTGCCCGGCGCAAACGCGATAAGGGAATGTATTGCTGGCAATCACATGATAAAGCTGGGCGGTGGGCTGGTTGTACCACGAACTCCAGGTCGCGCCGCGGTTGACCGTGATGATCGCGCCCTGATCGCTGACCAGAAGAATGATGTCGCCGTTGTTGGGGCTGATCCAGAGATTCTGGTAATCGTCGCCGCCCGGTGCACCGCGGAAACCTGACCAGGTCTTTCCGCCGTCGGTGGAGCGCATGGTGACGGTGCTGGCGATGTAGACAAGGTCCGGATCTTTCGGATCAACTTTTGGAATCGGAAGATCACCGCCGCCGATGCGGCCCGAAGGACGCGGGTCGGTTGTGATCTGCGACCAGTTCTCGCCGGCGTCGTCAGAGCGGTATACACTCAACTTTCCGGAAGCAGCGGCGACCGTGGCGTAAAGACGGCGAGCATCGCTGGGCGCGATGGCAACGTAAATCTGAGCAATATCCTGGGGCAAGCCGCTGGTTAACGGACGCCATGTATCGCCGCCGTCAGTGGACTTGAACAGTCCTCCATTCGTGCCGTTGAATTCGTTGCCGTCCTCCCACGGGCCTTCGCGGGCTTCCCACATCGACGCGTAAACGACGTCAGGATTCGAAGGATCGATCTGCACGTCGGAGCCGCCGGTGTTCTCGTCCTTGGAAATCACTTTCTCCCAGGTCTGGCCCCCATCGGTCGATCGGTAGATGCCGCGCTCCGCGCTGGGCCCGTAAGGATGGCCGAGCACGGCGGCGAAAACTCGGTTGGGATCGCGGGGATCGACGGCGAGCGCCGGGATTTGCTGGCCATCAACCAGGCCGAGGTGAGTCCAAGTCTTGCCGGCGTCTGTGGATTTGTAGACTCCATTCCCCACCGACAGATCGGGGCGATGCAGTCCTTCGCCCGTGCCGACATAGACGATGTTGGGATCGGAGGGGGCGACGGCGATGGCGCCAATCGACTGCGTGGGTTCCTGATCGAAGATGGGGTTCCAGGTGCGGCCGTAGTCGTCGCTCTTCCACACGCCACCGTTGACCTGCCCCATGTAGAAAACGTTGGGCTGGCTGGGAACGCCCACCGCGGCGCGGGTGCGGCCGCCGCGGAACGGGCCGATCATGCGCCAGTGCAGTTCCTGATAGCTGCTTTCGGGAACCTGCGCCCAAATTGCGTTCGCAGACAGGAAAACCAGGCAGGATACAAACAGACGAAGGACCGTCCGAGATCGGATCAAGGTTCGCCCCCCTCAAAGAGCAAACTGCAAACTACGTAGAATAAACTAAAAACGCAGCGATCGGGATCCGACACGAATTCAGTCTCAAATATTAAAGGCGGCCATTTCTGGCCGCCTTTATTCGAATTGTCACTTGCGAAGCGCTCTAGACGCCCTTGACGTTTTCTGCCTGCCAGCCCTTAGGGCCTTTGACCACGTCGAACTGCACTTGCTGTCCTTCTTGGAGACTGCGGAATCCGCTCGCCTGGATGGCGGAGAAATGCACGAAGACATCCTCACCATTCTGGCGGCTGATGAAACCGTAGCCCTTAGCGTCGTTAAACCACTTCACTGTTCCTGTTTCCATGTTGTTGCACTGTTCCTTTTCTTATTGATGTAGCGCTGAAACTTTCAGGGTCTTCTGCAGGCAGGTCACACGCTGGGTTGAGCGGAGATGCTTGTACTGCGAAGGAACTCTAAAGATCAAACGCAATATTATTTTACCGGAACTGCCCTGAAATAGCTACACAATTCGTCAACAGCTACTCCCAACTTACAGATATATATGGCTTTACGGGTTCATGCAGGCGGGCGGGATGGCAGATTGAAGATTTCAGATTGCAGATTTTCAAAACCTTCGCGGCGCAGGGGACTTCAAATCTGCAATCTACAATCTGAGATCTGCAATCGTCTTGCGCGGGATTTGCCACTTTTGGGGCGGAGGACTCATCATTAAAGCATGCGTTTAAGAATGCGTTTGGGGACTCTGTTGGCTTCTGTGGCGCTCACGGCTGCAGCGTGGGCGGGGATTGTGGACGAGGTTCGTCTCGCTCTGCTACGTAACAGTTTTTCAGCGGCGGAGTCAGAACTGAATTCTTATCGCAGCCAGCAGGGACTGACCCCGGAATATGTTGAGGCCTATTCCTGGCTGGCGCGCGCCGCTTTGGATCAGCAGCATTACGAGCAGGCTGCCTCTTACGCCAAGCAGACCAAGGCCATGGTGCTGGACCAACTCAGGCAGTGTCCGCTTGACGGCGATCCGCACCTACCGGTCGCCCTCGGAGCAGCGCTGGAAGTGCAGTCACAAGTGCTGGCTGTGCAGGGTCAGCGGACGCAGGCCATCGCGTTGCTGCAATCTGGGCTGCGGACTTATGGGAATACTTCCATTCACGACCGGCTGCAAAAGAACCTGAACCTGCTCTCGCTGCAGGGGAAGCCCGCGCCTGCGCTGAGATCAGAAGAGGAATTCGGCGCGAAGCTGACACCACTCTTCCAGCTCAAGGGGTCTCCGGTGCTCTTGTTTTTCTGGGCGCACTGGTGCGGGGACTGCAAGGCGGAAGCGCCCATCATTACCCAGTTGCGCTCGGAATTCGCTGCGAAGGGGCTGACGGTGATCGGCCCGACTCGGCTCTATGGCTACACCGCGCAGGTCGAGCACGCCTCACCCGCGGACGAACTCAGGTACATTGACGCGGTGCGGCGCCGCTTCTATTCGGGACTGCTCGACATGCCGGTACCCATCAGCAAGTACAACTTCGATACCTACGGGGCTTCGACCACGCCTACGCTGGTGCTTCTGGACCGCGAGGGGAAGGTTGCCATGTACCATCCGGGGGCCCTGCCTTATGCCGAGTTGCGGGCGGAGATTGAGAAGGTCGTGGCGCGATAGAGAGAGTTCCTCAATGACCCAAATGTCAGGACGGATCGGGCGCCTGATTCTGAGGGGCGCGCGGTGGGTCTGTATCTATTTTCTTTGTTTGTCAAACTCCGCTGCGTGGCAAGGAAATTCGAGCTCCAAAGTTGAATCATCTCCGTGGCCGGAAGCCGACCAGATCTTTCAATCAGACCCGCGATGGTTAGGCGGTGACGCGGCGTTTTCGGTCGATCTTGGCGACGGTCGCGTTTTGTGGATGTTCGGTGATTCTTTTGTTGCCAAGAAAGCGGGTGAGACCCGCATGCAGGCGGCCTTCATTCGGAACAGCGTAGCGATTCAGACGGGATACGATCCGTCGCGCGCCGCGATAAAGTTCTATAGCGCAACGCGGCACAACGAGCCGGGCGATTTTATGCCGTCCAAAGGCACGACTTGGCTCTGGCCGCTCCATGGTATCCGCTTGCGGGATCGCCTGCTGCTCCTCTACATGCGGATGGCCCGCGACCCGAACAAGAGTTCCCTTGGATTCCAGTCCCTCGGATGGAATGCATTCATGGTCGACAATCCAGATGCGGAACCCTCGAAATGGAAACCCCGCAAGTTGGACGGACCTGAAACCCAGGGAAAGATGCTGGTCGGCATGTCAGTCATTCGCGACGAGAAGTTTGTCTACGCCTTCGTTTTGCACGATGTCGAGCATCATGCCTATCTGCTTCGATGGCCGCTGGGCGAAGCCATGGCCGGACGCCTTTCCTCGCCTCAGTGGTGGTGCGGTTCCGTAGAAGGGTGGCGCGAGAATTCAGCGCATCGCCAGGTCGTGATTCGGGATGCTGGGAGCGACTTCAGCGTGCAGCGCGATCCTCGCGGTGAAGGCTTCCTCGAGGTGAACACTGACGGCTTTGGCGCGACTAACATCGTGTTCCGCCGCGCCGCGCGACTGGAAGGCGCGTGGAGCGAGCCGCAGAAGCTGTATCGCCCGCCTGAATCCGCCGCGCCCAACGCATTCGTATATGGCGGGAAAGCGCACCCCGAGCTCTCTGGAGGCGATCTGATCGTGACCTACACGGTTAATGGCTCCGATGAGCGGTTGGCTCACGATATGAGCATCTATTTCCCCAGATTTGTGCGGGTAACGTTCAGCGAGGATTCAACAGGCGGCCAGCCTCGCATGCAGCACTAAGAGCTTATGAAAGACAGATATGACGATCCTAATGCGCTCCGGTTAAGATTCTTGGGCATTTCTTCACTGGTCCGGCCTCAACTGCGGTTCATTTGCTCGAGCCTTTTGCTGCTGGTTGTCCCTACGTTTGACGCTACAATCGCCCCGTGAACCTCGATGACACCATTGTCGCGATCGCCACGCCGCCCGGGCGCGGGGGCATTGGCGTCGTGCGGTTGTCCGGGCCTGACGCACGCAAGATCGCCTCGCCGATGCTGCGGTTGAAGCATGAACTGGAGCCGGGAAGGGCGGTGTTCGGGGAATTAGCTGAACCTGGTGGTGAGGCTGCCGAGCTTCGCTCGGCCGGACAGCCGGGGGCGGCTGTCCCCACACAGACTACTCGCATCGACGAAGTGGTCGTCACCCACTTTGCCAAGCCACATTCTTACACCACCGACGACATCATCGAGATTTCCGCACACGGCTCCCCGGTCGTGCTGCGGCACGTCGTTGAGCTTTGTGTGGCTGCTGGTGCGCGCCTGGCGGAGCCGGGCGAATTTACCATGCGGGCCTTTCTCAATGGCCGCATTGATCTGACGCAGGCCGAGGCCGTCCGCGACCTGATTGACTCGCAGACTCTGTACCAGGCGAAAGTCGCGGCGCAGCAACTGGAAGGAGCGCTCTCGCGGCGCCTGCAGCCGATCAAACAGAAGCTGGTCGAGTTGATCGCGCTGCTCGAGGCGGGCATTGATTTTGCCGAGGACGACGTGTCTGTCCTGCCCGACGCCACGATTCTGGAGCACATTGACGCTGTCCGTGCGCCACTCGAACTTCTCGCCGCCAGCTTCGCCTACGGCAAGATGGTGCATGAAGGATTGACGCTGGCGATCGTCGGCCGTCCCAACGTGGGTAAGTCGAGCCTTTTCAACCGCCTGGTCGAGCGCGAGCGCGCCATCGTTACGGCCACTCCGGGCACGACGCGCGATCTGGTGAGCGAAACCGTGGCGATTGGCGGCATTCCGGTGAGACTGGTGGATACGGCAGGTATTCGCCAGGCGCTCGATGAGGCGGAGTCGATCGGCATTCGCAAATCCATGGAAGCGCTGGCGGATGCGGACCTGGTGCTGGTGGTGACGGATGCGTCGCAGCCGGTCACTGAGGAAGATGAAGAACTCGCCGGGCAGGCAACGCAGCGCGCTGCGATCGTGGTGGAGAACAAGTGTGATTTAAGGGCCAGCGGCCAGGGGTCAGGGGCCAGCACACCGAGCCCGACAGCCCCGGAGGGGCGTCCGAAAATAGCCCAGCGCTTCAGCGCTGGGACTGGCAGCGGGGAGGAGCGCGTCCCGGAGGGACGCCTGAGCCACGTCCGCACGTCGGCCATCACGGGCGAAGGCATCGCGGAGCTGCGCGCGGAAATTCTCCGGCACGTTGGAGGAGAAGCCGGAGCGCAGGCCGAAGCCGGATTCCTTACCAACGTTCGGCATCAGGGTCTGATTCAAGATTCCTGGACCGCGCTGGATGCGGCGAGGAACGCCGTGGCCGGGAAAGTCCCACACGAAATGCTGCTGCTCGATCTCTACAATGCCCTGCGTCCGCTGGATGCGATCACGGGCGCGACCACGACCGACGACATCCTCAACTTGATCTTCAGCACCTTCTGCGTCGGAAAGTGAGATTTGTGGAGGGGCGGACGCCCTCGTCCGCCAAGAAAATATTTCCCCGGACGAGGGCGTCCGGGGCTCCACGAACAACTACTTTGACAGCGCGGCCAGCGCTTCCCGGAACAGCGCATCGAACGACCCGCCTTTACCATTCTTCGTCGCGGCAGCGAGTGCCTTCTCCGCGGCGGCCCGCTGATATCCCAGATTCACCAGCGCTGAGAGGACATCTTCTTCCGTCGCGCTCATGCGAGAAACGGCCGGGGTGGTGGCCGGTCCTACTTCTGGCAGCTTATCGCGCAACTCGAGCACCATGCGCTCGGCGGTCTTGCGGCCGATGCCGGGGATGCGCGTGAGCCGGACGACGTCGTTGCCGCGAATCGCACCCACCATCTCATCGGCGGCCATACCGCTGAGAATCTTGATGGCCAGCGTCGGCCCGATGCCGCTTACCGTGATCAGCTTCTCAAACAGCAACTTCTCTGAGGGGCGGAGAAATCCGTAAAGCGCGATCGCATCCTCGCGAACATGCGTATGGATGTGCAGGGCAACCTCGGCGCCAGCCGCAGGCAAATCAGAAAATGTCGGCACACTGATAGTCACGTCGTAACCGACGCCGCCGGTTTCGACAATGGCCTGGTTGGGATGCTTGGCCAGCAGCTTTCCGCGCAAGTGAGCGATCATGCTGAGGACATTGTAGGGCAGAAGCGGCGAACTGCGTAGGAAGGCTTAACCGCAATTCCCACCACGGAGTCACAGAGAAATGCCGTTCGTGAGTGGCACGCTTGACATTGCGGCTGCTCCCCGTGTCTCTGTGCCTCCGTGGTGAGAGTTCAGATTGAATCCCGGATGGACACCTGCTCCGCAGCCGTCAGAGCGTTGCGGCCTGTTCCCTGCGACGGGCCTGGATTTCGATGTAGACATTTACTAGCGACACTGCCGCTGGGGTCACGCCGGGAATGCGCGAAGCCTGTCCGAGGGTGCGTGGCTGAATCTTCGTCAGCTTTTCCTGCATCTCGCGCGAAAGCCCGCTCACCGAGCGATAGTCGAACCATTCGGGGATGGTATGCTGCTCGGCCTTCTTTAGACGCTCCATGGCGCGCTGCTGCTGCAGCAGGTAGCCTTCGTACTTGATCTCCGTTTCGACGGACTTCAGCTCATTCCGAATCTCAGAAGAAACCGTGGCCACGGATTCGCACGGATTTGCACGGATCCCATTTCTTTCAAAGAAGCCGGGCGTGAGTTCCCTCAAGATCGGGGTAAGTTGCTCGACAGTCACTTCGGGACGCTTCAGGAGTTGCGCGAGCGTCTGGCCGACCGAGGACCCGAAGTCGGTTGCGGTGGAACCCGCTGCCGAGCTTCGCTCGGCCTGGACGGGCGGGGCGCCCGTCCCCACACGGCCATTGCTGATCACATCCGCCATCTCGAGCGTCAGCCGCGTGCTTTCGAGCACCTTCTTCATCATTGATAGCCGCTCCTGCTTCGCCTGGAAATCTGCCCAGGCTTCACCAGAAATCAGGCCCACGCGGCGTCCGTGCGGCGTAAGGCGACGGTCAGCATTGTCAATCCGCAGGTGCAGGCGAAATTCGGCGCGCGAGGTAAACATGCGGTAAGGCTCGTTGGTGCCCTTGGAGATCAGGTCGTCAATCAGAATCGCCGTGTAGGCTTCGGTGCGGTCGAGGATCAGCGGCGGCTGATGCTTCACCTTGAGCGCGGCGTTGATGCCCGCCATGATCCCCTGGCACGCCGCTTCCTCGTACCCCGACGTGCCGTTGATCTGGCCGGCGAGAAACAGGCCGGCAATCTTGCGGGTTTCAAGCGTGCGTTCGAGCTCGGTGGGATCGATCGAATCATACTCGATGGCGTAGCCGGGCCGCATCATTTCTGCGCCGTCAAGGCCCGGGACCGACTTCAGGATGGCAAGCTGCACATCCACGGGCAGCGATGTGCTCAAGCCGTTCACGTAGATTTCGTACGTGTTCAGTCCTTCCGGCTCGAGGAACAGCTGGTGCGTTGTCTTGTCAGGGAACTTCACGATCTTGTCTTCGATGGAGGGACAATACCGCGGGCCGATGGACTGAATCTGTCCGCTATACATCGGCGAGCGGTGCACGTTTTCGCGGATGACGCGGTGGGTTTCTTCGGTGGTCCAGGCGATGTAGCAGGGCACCTGCGAATCGTGGTGGGCGACGCGCCGGGTGCGGAAGCTGAACGGCGTGGGGTCGGGGTCGCCGGGCTGCGCTGGGAAGCGCGACCAGTCAATGGTGCGCCCGTCGAGTCGCGGCGGAGTGCCGGTCTTGAGCCGGCAACCGCGCAGGCCCAGTTTCTTCAGAGCCTCGCCCAGCAGGACCGCGGGCGGTTCACCGGATCGTCCCGCAGGATACTGCTGCTCGCCGCAGTGGATAAGTCCGTTGAGGAAGGTTCCGGTCGTAATGATGACCGCTTGCGCGCCGACGGTACGGCCGTCGCGCAACTGGATGCCGAGAACACGGCGACGATCGCTGGTCGTTGGTCGTTGGTCGTTGGCCGAGCCCCCAGCGGCTGAAGCCGCATCCTGAAAAGGATTCTTTCCGGCACGACTGAAGTCGTGCCCTTCCCGGTTTTGCTGAGGGCTGAGGGCTGACGCCTGACGGCCGTCTTCGACGATCAAATCCGCCACTTCCGCCTGCTTGATCTTCAGGTTTGGTTGCGATTCCAGCACCTCGCGCATCTTCAGGCGATAAGCCTGCTTGTCGCACTGCGCTCGCGGAGACCACACCGCCGGACCGCGCGAAGTGTTCAGCAGACGGAACTGGATGCCCACCGCGTCAGTGATTTCGCCCATGACGCCGCCCAGGGCATCGACTTCGCGGACAAGGTGCCCTTTGGCGATTCCGCCGATGGCTGGATTGCACGACATCTGCGCAATCAGGTCCACGTTGAGCGTGTAGAGGGCGGTCTTCAGTCCCATGCGGGCGGCGGCCATCGCGGCCTCACAACCGGCATGACCGGCGCCGACAACGACTACGTCGAACTGTTCGGTGAACTGCATACGGACTAGCGCCACCCCAGATTCGCTGCACTCTTTCCTCTTTCATTCTAGCAACTTGGCGGGACTGGTGATTCCCATCACTTCTGACTCACTAGACGCGCCGTATACTAGAAAGTCATACAGCGAGCCTTAGGGGGAATCGTGACTACAGCCGAATTTTTCGAGCAATTAGAGGCCCGGATCGCGCCCTACGACATGCTTCGCCATCCTTTCTACCAGGCGTGGGCCGCAGGCGAGTTGACCCGTGACGATCTGCGCGCCTATGCCCAGGACTACTACCGTCACGTGGAGGCCTTTCCCTCCTACCTGGCGGCCTTTGGGCTGCGCCTGGAGGAAGGCGAACTGCGGCGTGCCGTGCTGGCCAATATGTGCGACGAAAAGGGCGGGAAAGCCCGGCGGGGCATCGGGTCGGTGTCGCACTCCGACCTATGGCTGGACTTCGCCGAAGGTATGGGATCGACTCGCAACCTCGACTGGCACAGCCCCGTGCCGGAAATTCGGCAACTCGTCCGGCATTTTCATCGCGTGGCCAGCGAAGGCTCGCCCGCGGAAGCACTGGCCGCCTTCTACGTCTACGAGTCGCAGGTGCCGCGCATCGCGCAGGAAAAGGAACGTGGCCTGCGCGAGATGTACGGCGCTGACGACAAGACTTGCGGATACTTCAAACTCCACGCGACCGCCGATGTCTATCACTCTCAGGTCTGGCGCAAGCAACTGGAAAAGTGGATCGCGGCCAATCCCGACTCTGCCCCTGCAGCTCTGGATGCCGCGGAGAATGCCGCGCGCATGCTGTGGAAGGCCCTGGACGGGATCGAAGCGCGGCGAGAGGCGACAGTAGCATAGACCGAATCTCAGCTCAAAACGATTCGGGCCAGTGATTCGATAGAATCATTGGCTCATTCTTTTTGGAGGGGACAATTTTGGCCAAGGGCATTCCGATCGGGGCGCGCGGTGAAGCGGAGGAGACGGTTGAATTCAAGCACACGCTGACCTCGCACCATCCCGAATTGCCGCCGGTGTACTCCACGCCCGATATGATCCGATTGATGGAGACGGCGGCGTTCCACGCACTGCAGCCCTACTGTGAGGGCGATGAGATCACGGTGGGGACGTCGATCAACATCGAGCATCGCGCGGCCAGCCGCATCGGAACCCGGGTCAAAGCCGAAGCTGCGCTCGAATCTTTCGACGGGCGCTTTTACACTCTGCGGGTCACGGCGCGGGATGAGAAGCAGGAGATTGGCCGCGGTACGGTGGGGCGAGCCGTCGTCAGCATCGGAAAGTTCGTCGAGCGGATGAAGGGCGGCAGCGGTAGCGCTGCCCGCGAGATCCCTCGCCCCGCTCGCGAAAACGCGGGGCTTCGGGATGACGCACCACCGGGAAAGTGACATCTTACAACTGAGGAAGTCCGATTTCTATTGGCGTCATCTCCGACACCCACGGCTTGCTTCGGCCTGAGGCGCTCGAAGCATTGCGCGGGGCCGAGCATATCATTCACGCTGGCGACGTGGGCGCGCCCGAGGTTCTGGACCAGCTTCGCGCCATCGTCCCGGTAACGGCTGTTCGCGGCAACGTCGACAAGGGCGATTGGGCTCGCAAACTGCAAGACACCGAGATCGTGGAAATCGGCGGCGTGTCTATCTATGTCCTGCACGATCT
>Ga0074046_10001840_pt1 | contig 18717 bp, 13 predicted proteins | sample BogForMeECP23OM3_FD_94441 | JGI IMG/M metagenome (GOLD analysis project Ga0074046, IMG submission 94441) | Bog forest soil microbial communities from Calvert Island, British Columbia, Canada - Bog Forest MetaG ECP23OM3 | ecosystem: Environmental > Terrestrial > Soil > Wetlands ... | reverse complement strand
TCGCCAAAGCGGGAGCGGAATTCGCTCACCGTCATGATGGATTTTCGTTTCAACGGACTAGATTTCTTCATAAGCGATATACTATCGCCTTTCGTTCGCCTGTTCAAGCTTGATATTCATCAATTCTTTTTATGCGTTCGTTTAGAATCAATGGGTTGGATGGAAATTGTCTCCAAGTCACTGATAATTAAGTAAGTTATAGCTATCCAAGTCATTTCAAAGAGAGTTACAACGCAGATTTTCGCCGGTTCTTCGCTGCTGGGCGATCTTAAGGCATTTGTTCGCGAGTTCTCAAAGAGCTGATCGACCCGCAGCCTGAGCGCGGTCCGGGGGCAGACACACATCTCCCCTCCCTCACGCTACCTGAATAACAGGAGCGGCAACAGGTGCGAAAGGACGTAGGACACGTCGGATGGTGATAAGGGCCGACGCGGTCGGGGTGAGCGGAGCCGATTGGGAAACGATGTAGTCGCAGTAGAGTGCATGTCAAGTGATCGGCATTGACGTGCCGCCGTATCCTATGCCGTCCCTGCCGGGACTCACACGTCTATCGACGAGCGTTCCCAGCGCCGAGGCGCTGGGCTTTGATATATCGTCCCTCCGGGACGTTTTTGTCGGTACCCCGGCGAAGGATAAAAAACAAGCGCCTAATCGGCACGGCTAAGCCGGCTGCGGAGAAAGTCTCGACTGTGTTTCCTGCGGAGTGAAGAGTCTGTGTGAGAGCCTGTCGTCCCTACAGGACTCGAATCATTTTTCCCACTGTACCCAGCGTTCCGCCTTCGGTTACACGCTGGGCTACACTGAGCCGCCCCCTTCCCCCACCCCACGAAGCGCAAATGCGGCGCTTCGCAGGGACCCCGGCTTCGGGGCTGGTACTTCAGCGGGGTGTGCAACCGTCGTATCCCAGGCTTAGTAACTCACACAGACTCTGTAGACCGGGGTAAGAAACGCCATGACAAAGCAGTAGTGGCGTCGGCCGAAAAAGCTTGCCTAATGACGAAGGCTGGAGTGTGGTTGCCCCGCGGTCTCAAATCCGCGAATGGGAGAGTTTGTTGTCCCGCGAATTCTCAGCGTAGTATCGAATAGAAGAGATGTTCCAAAACGTCGCACAAGTTCGTAAGTGGCTGGTGGGTATTGGCGTTGCCCTCTCCCTCGTGGTTGCCGTCTCGTACTACGTCGCCAAACTGAAGGTACGGCCTCGGCTGCACAGCGTTCCGCAGAAACTCGGCATCGACATCCAGCAGACCAGTGAAGGCTTCACGCTCTCGAAATCCGAAGGCGGACGCACCATTTACACCATCCGCGCCTCCAATACCGTCCAGTTCAAGAGGGGCGGCCATGCCGACCTGAAGAACGTCAACATTATCGTGTACGGCAGGGCCCACGACCGCTTCGACCAGATCTACGGCAAGGAATTCACTTATGATCCCGAAAGCGGCGACATCACTGGCATCGGCGAGGTTCACATTGACCTGCAGGGCTATGCCGAAGGCCCCACTAAGCCCGACCAGGCTCCCCCTGACGAACTGAAGAACCCCGTCCACATCGTCACCAATTCGCTGACCTTCAACCAGAAGACGGGACAGGCCCACACCGATGACGAGATACAGTTTCGCACCCTGCAGGCCTCCGGCACGGCCAAGGGCGCCTTCTATGACTCCAACACGAACCAGTTGCAGGTGAAGTCCGACGTGCACATCGTGACCACTGGCGACAATGCCGCCGACATTACCGGAACCAGCGGCACGATCCAGAAAGATCCGCGCCAGGCGGTACTGCTTGACGCGGCCATTTATCAGACCGATCGGACGCTGACGACCGACAAGCTGACGATGCTTTTCGAGCCCGACAACACCATCCAGCATGCCACCGCGGAAGGCAACGTGAACATCGAGGTGCGCGGCCCGACCATCGTGGACATCACCGGCCCTCATGGCGACCTGAACATGGGTCCTGACAACGCCGTTGTGCAGGCGATCGTCACCGGGGGCGCGAAGTACAATACTCGCGGCGAAAACCTCAGCCACGGCTCCGCCGATACCTTCATCCTCGACTTCGAAGCCGACAACCAGCCCAAGTTCTTCCACATGGTGAAAAACGCACGCATGCGTCAGGAGCCGCAGCCCGGGAAACCCGGCTCGCCCGGGCAGCCCATGGAGATCGTAGCCGACAAGCTTGACTTCGTTCTGGAAAACGGCAATGAGCTCAAGACTGGAGACACCGTCGGCAAGGCGCAGATCACCATCTTCCCAGCGCCGCCCGGAACCAAGCCCGCGAAGCCCGCACCCAAGCCAGGCCAGGATTTCGGCTCGGGCAACGCTACCACCGTGGCCACTGCCGGCAAGTTTCACGCTAGCTTCGGCGAAAACAATCGCATGCAGACCCTGCATGGTTCGCCCGACGCCCGCATCGTTTCCAATTCACCCGGAGAGCCGGAGAAGGTCAGCACCTCGAAGAACGTTGACGTCGCCTTCGCTCCCGACGGCGGAGTGGACAAGTTGATTCAGACTGGCGACTTCGAGTATCACGAGCCTTCGCCGAACCCCGATACTGGCGGACGCGCGATGTTTGCCGACAAGGCGACCTACACTCCCGCCGACCAGATTCTCGTGCTCAATGGTTCGCCCCGCGTAATCGATAACGGCACCACCACGACCGCCGATGTGGTGCGGCTCAACCGCCAAACTGGCGAGGCCTTCGCCGACGGCAACGTCAAGACCACCTACAGCGATCTCAAGCCGCAACCCAACGGCGCGCTGCTGGCGTCGTCCGACCCTGTGCACGTGACCGCGTTACACATGACCTCGAAGCAGCAGCCCGGCGTGGCGCATTACACGGGAAATGTTCGCTTGTGGCAGACCAACAATGTGGTGCGCGCCCCGCTTATCGACTTCGACCAGCAGAACCGTTCCATTGTCGCGCACGCTGACACGGCGCAGTCCGTCTCCAGCTTGTTCATGCAACAGGGGAAGGACGGCAAGCTCTCGCCCGTAGACGTCACCGCCGACAAGATGACCTACATGGACACCGACCGCCGCGCGCGTTACACCGGAAACGTTCTCGCCAGGAGCACGGACGGCACCATCACCGCGGAGCAGATTGACGTGTACCTGAAGCCTGCGGATGCGGCGAACGGAAACCAGGCCACGACTACTGCCAGGGCTTCTCAACCTGCGATTCCTGGCGCCGAGGGGCCGAGCAAGATCGACCACATGGTCGCCATCGGCAAGGTCGTGGTCACCGAACCTAACCGCCGCGCAGTGGGTGATCGGCTGGTCTATACCGCTGACGACGGCAAGTATTTCCTAACTGGGAAATCCCCTAGCATTTTTGATGCCGAACACGGTTCCTCGTGGGGCGATTCGTTGACTTTCTATAGTCGCGATGATAGGGTTCTGGTGGAGAGCAAGCATACTCCGCCCACTGTCAGTCGCGCACGTATCACTAAGTAAATGCAGACCTTATCGGCGGATGAGATCGGGAAAAGTTACCGTGGACGCAGGGTCCTCAACGGTGTCAGCCTGCATGTAAAACAGGGCGAAGTCGTGGGCTTATTGGGCCCCAACGGAGCCGGCAAAACCACAAGTTTCTACATCATTGTTGGGCTGATTCCCACCGACACAGGTCGCGTGGTCATCAACGACCAAGAGATTACCGATGTCCCGATGTACCTTCGGGCGCGGAATTTCGGCATCAGCTACCTGCCGCAGGAGCCGTCGATCTTCCGCAAGCTGACGGTCGAGGACAATATCCTGGCCGTGCTGGAAGCGCAACCGCTCTCGTGGCATGAACGCCGGGAGCGCATGGAGTCGCTGATCGACAAGCTCGCTTTGGGGGTCATTCGCAAGAACCGGGGTTATGCGCTGTCGGGTGGAGAGCGCCGACGCGTCGAGATCGCTCGCTGCCTGTGTATTTCGCCGTCGTTCATTCTTCTGGATGAGCCGTTCTCCGGGATCGATCCTATCGCGGTGCTCGAGCTGCAAAGGATCATCTCCGACTTGAGGACGAGCGGCATCGGGGTTTTAGTCACCGATCATAATGTGCGCGAAACGTTGTCTTGCACCGATCGCGCATACATCATTAACGAGGGAAGGATCTTCCGCGCCGGGACTCCCGAGCAGCTCGGCAACGACCCCGAAGTGAAGCGCGTGTACCTCGGCGAGAGCTTTTCGCTGGTTTAGGTTTAGAATTTCCGCAGGAGGTTTTGGGGGCCCCAGAGGTTTCCGCTGTCATGGTGCTATTGCAGCCCAAGTTGAGTCTTCGCGTATCTCAGAAGCAGATTCTGACTCCTGGGCTCGTGCAGATGGTCAGTGTCCTCGCCCTCAACAAGCTTGAGCTGGCGGACATGATCAACGCGGAACTCACCGAGAACCCTGTCCTCGAAGAACTGGAAGACTCCGTTCCCCTGCTCGATGAAGTCTCCGCCCGCGAAGAGAAGATGGACCGCGACAGTTCAGCGGCCGTGCAGGAGGAGCCTCCCAAGCCCGCCGAGGAAAAAGACCCCTTCGACGAAATCGATTTCGGCAGCTTCTTCAGCGAGTATCTGGATCCCGGCCTGCGTACCTCGATCGAGATGGAAGACAACGAGAAGCCCTCGTTCGAGAACTTCCTCTCCAAGCCGGCCACCTTGTCGGATCACCTGCTGTGGCAGCTCGGCTCGTTGCACGTGAACGAGGATGTCTATCGCGCCGCCGAACTGGTCATCGGCAACCTCAACGAGGACGGCTACCTGATTGCCTCCGACGACGAGTTGCTGGGTCTGATGGAAATCGGGCATGGCTCACTGGAGTCGCGACCTTCGGGCCATGCAGAGCTGTCTCCCACGAAAGCATTGGGCCTTGAACCGGAGACTGCCCGTGGAAATGGATATCATCCCGCGGCCGCGGCCGCGAATCCGGCGCCAGTTCGGCATGAACCTTCCACCGGTTTCCTGGCAGATGCTGCCGCAGCACTTCCGCCGCGTCCGTCGCTAGTTCCGCCGCGCACCGAGCCATACCGCGTACCTTTCAGCCGCGATGCCCTGCGCGAAGCTATCGACCTGGTTCGCCAAATGGACCCCATCGGCGTGGGAGCGCGAGACCTGCGCGAGTGCCTCCTGGCCCAGCTGCACCACCTGAAGACCATGGAACACAAAAACGGCAATGGCAATCACCTGGCTGAGAAGGAAGCGGTCGATGATGCCATCGTCATGGTGGACCAGCACCTGCACGCTCTGCAGAACAAGAACTTCAAGGACGTCGCCAAGGCCATGTGTCGCCCGTTTGAGGCGATCACGCGCGCCATGGACTTCATCCGCACTCTCGATCCCCGCCCGGGTCTGCGCTACAACAAGATCGAAACCCGCCTGATCGAGCCGGATGTCGCCTTTGTCAAGCAGGGCGACGAATACATTGTCGTCATGAACGACGAAGAGATTCCGCAGTTGCGCCTGAATCCGGCCTATCGCCGGCTGCTGCATCGCGACGCTGCAGAGAAGGACGTGCGCAACTACGTGAAAGAGCGCTACAAGTCGGCCATCCAGCTCATCAAGAACATCGAGCAGCGCAAGCAGACCATCCTGCGCGTGTGCTATTCCATCCTTGCCCGCCAGCGCGATTTCCTCGACCAGGGTATCGATCAGTTGAAGCCCATGATGATCAAGGAAGTGGCGGAGGAGATCGGCGTGCACCCGTCGACGGTGAGCCGCGCTGTGGCCAACAAGTATGCCCACACACCGCAAGGCGTCTTCGAACTACGCTACTTCTTCACCGAGAGCGTCAACGGCCCGGAGGGAGGCGGCACTTCGCTGCTCATCCTCAAGCGCCGGGTCAAGAAGCTTATCGAGGAGGAAGACCCGGCCAGGCCGTTGACCGACGAGCAGATTACCCGCATCCTCCGTTCGCAGGGCATCCAGGTCACTCGGCGCACGGTCGCGAAGTACAGGGAAGACATGCGCATCCCGAGCACCCACCAGCGCAGAGTGAAAGATTAGCGGCTGTAACTGGCTTCTCCCGGTTCCACGCGTGTCTCTTGCAGCACGCAGATGCCAGCCAAAGGGAAGCCGACAAGGTGAAACGCACCGTGGCTCACGCAATCAACAATCAATCACGCTGCGGTGAGAAGGGAGCTCAATGAACGTAGAGTACCTGGCAAGGCAGTACGAAATTACTCCCGCCGTTCGTGACGAGGTCGAAGAGGGCCTCGGCAAGCTTACCCGCATCCTGGGTGAGAACTTCAAAAGCAAAGTCATCCTGACCGTCGAGAAGCACCGCTTCATCGCCGAAATCACGGTCAAGCGGCGCCGCGGCCACATTGTGGGACTCGCTGAGGCAACCGACATGGTGGCCGCCGTCAACCAGGCCCTCGAGCACATCGAGACTCAGGCGCTCAAGAGCAACGGACGCCGTCGCGCCACTCACCGCAAGCCCAAGGACAAGAGTTGGGCGTCGCCGGTTGAGGCCGAGCCCGAAACCCACATTTCCGTCGGCGCCAACGCTGCCACGGCGGTGCCCGTTGTGGTGCACAAGTTTCCTTCCGTAGCGCGCACCACTGAGGCCCACCTGGTGAAGTCGAGCGACTCGATCGCCATGCGCCCCATGACGATCGAAGAGGCGGTGAAGGAGTGCGAATTCCGCGATCGCGACGTCTTCGTCTTCCGTGACGGCAAGGGCCGCGTTAAAGTCCTCCACCGCCGCAAAGACGGCAAGATCGAACTGATCGAAGTGCCGTAGCACGCCAGCGCAACTCGAAGCACGAAAAAGGGACACCGCAAGGTGTCCCTTCCCGTCGTTATCTTGAATTGATCCGCCTTCACATCGCCGCGGGTCACACCCCGCCTATGCGGCGTGGTAGCCGTCCTTATAGGGGTCGCCGACAAATACGAAGGGATATTTCTTCAATGCCTCGACGTCTTTCGCCTGGGCATACCTCTCAACTTCTTCCATCAGCTTGCTGACTTCCTCCGCGGGCATGCCCTTGGTGGCCTGCCAGAACTTGTTGGGGAAAAACCAGATGCGTTCGCGGTAGTTCATATCGCCGGTTTTATCAGCTTCGACCTGCATTTCTTCTCCTCCCACAGTGTCAGATACCTGGTTTCGGCCGACGCGTGAGCGCTTGAATGAATGATTGAGTAAACGTGCAGTACACTTATTATCTCGAACGAGGGGCACAAAGTAAACTCCCTAGTTTGATTCATGACGCGTGCTCTGTTCGGCAAAACGGGAATTCGACGAAGTTCCATCCAATCATGAGCTTGGCAGGTAATTTTTCGGTAACGCCACACTGTAGTACTACGGGCATGAAGGTCTAGCTGTGGAAAACTCTCCGCCGGTTCCCCTGCGGCGGCGGCTTCGTGCGACAACATGGCGGCAATCCCTCCAATTGAGATGTGCCGTGTACGCACACGACGAGGCAGAAATGCGCGCCGGCATAATCAGTTGCGGTATACCACATTGTATGACATTGCCGTGAAGGGGTGCCCGCGCATCACAGTCGCACGGGCCTGGAGGGACATCAGAGTGAAATTCCGATGCACCCGCAGCGGCAATTTGGTTCCCGATCACGAGTTACAAGAATCGCTCGTCGAAGAGCAAACGTAGCCGGCTGAGTCTCACAATGGGGTATACCACAGAAATGGTCAGAAAGTGGCGTTTGGGCTGCGATCAATCACGCCACTTCACTTTGGTCTCGGCTTTCGTCTTCCTGCGTAACGCCCTCTGGCACCACCGGAACTGCGGCAAACGCCTGCTCCAAATCGTCAATCGGCCCCGTGCTTTTTCGATCCCGACTGAAAGCCCCACTATATTGCCGGGCAATTTGCTCAGCTCGACAACTTTCGGAGGCCGTCCGACAGAGTCCCTCCGCAACAAGCGAGTTTTCCTTCTGCATCACTGCAATCGCCAGCGCAAAATCTGGGACCCGCTCGCCTGCCAGCTCGCAGCCGTCAGAATCAATATCCGCACACTCACAGGTGAGAACGCCAAGCGTGCGCTCGAGCTTTTGCCCTCCGATACCACCGACCCCGAAGATCGGCGCAAAGGTAGTCGCGACAGCTCCGGGCAAAAGCTGAAGCAACTCGCGAAAAGCCGCAGTAGCACGACCCTGCGGCCTCGGGCGACCGCTTCGCGGGCTTCCGATAACCAGCCTTGTCTAATCCCCGTCTATCTAATTAGTTGACGCTGGCGGCCTCTGGCATGAATATAGGGGGCAATGTCAGAGCTCGTATGAGCACACACCCATCCAATCTCAGAAACCTTCGTCTCCGGAGGTTTTCATGAACACGTTCCCCATCATGCTGGCGACCCTTTGCGTTTTTGTCCTGGGTTATCGCTATTACAGCGCCTTCATCGCCGCAAAAGTTCTGGTCCTCGATGATCGCCGCATAACTCCTGCCCACGAATACGAGGACGGACACAACTACGTCCCTTCACCCAAGTGGGTTTTGTTCGGACATCACTTCGCCGCCATCGCAGGTGCTGGTCCGCTGGTAGGTCCTACGCTGGCTGCGCAGTTCGGCTTCGCGCCCGGCTTCCTCTGGATTCTGATCGGTTCGGTCTTCGCCGGGTGCGTGCACGATTTCACTGTGCTGGTCGCTTCCATTCGCCACAAGGGCCGCTCGTTGGCCGACATCGCGCGCACCGAAGCCGGGCCCTGGGCCGGTCTGGTCACCATGATCGCCCTGTTATTTATTTTGCTGGTTACTCTGGCCGGTCTCGGCATTGTCGTCGTCAACGCGCTCTCCAACAGTCCCTGGGGCGTGTTCACCATCGCGATGACCATCCCCATCGCCATCATCATGGGACTGCTCATGTTCAAGAGCTCGCCGGGCCAGGTCAAGATCGCCGTGCCCAGCGCGCTCGGAGTGGTGCTTCTAATTGGCAGCGTCATTGGCGGCCGCTGGGTCGCAGCGTCGTCAGCCGCCGGGGCGCTCACCTTCAACGCCCACCAGATCACCATCCTGATGGCGATCTACGGCTTCGTCGCGTCCGTGCTGCCAGTGTGGTTCCTGCTGGAGCCACGCGATTATCTCTCCACCTACATGAAGTTGGGCACCATTGCGATCCTGATCGTCGGTGTCTTCGTCGTGCATCCCGATGTGCAGTTTCCGATGGTCACGCAGTTCGTTAGCGGCGGAGGTCCCATCATCAAGGGCAAGCTCTTTCCGTTCCTTTTCGTGACTATCGCCTGTGGAGCCATATCCGGCTTCCACTCGCTCATCTCTTCCGGCACCACGCCTAAGATGCTCGACAAGGAAAGCGATGCCCGTACGATCGGCTACGGCGCGATGATCTGCGAAGGAACTGTCGCCGTGCTGGCCCTGATCGCCGCGACTGCGATGTTTCCTGGCGACTACTTCGCGATTAACACGACCCCTGCGGTTTTCGCCAAGCTTGGACTGCACACCGTCAACCTCGACATGTTTTCCCAGGAAGTGGGCGAGCAGCTCGCGGGACGCACCGGCGGCGCCGTTTCGCTGGCCATCGGCATGGCGCAGATCTTCCGCGGCCTGCCCGGCATGCACACCCTGATGGGCTACTGGTATCACTACGCCATCATGTTCGAGGCGCTTTTCATCCTCACCACGGTTGACACCGGCACTCGCGTCGCCCGCTACGTCATGCAGGAACTCGCCGGCAAGGTGTATAAGCCATTCGCCAACACCGTGTGGTGGCCGGGTACGCTGGCCGCAACCACACTGGTCGTGCTGGCCTGGGGTTATCTCATCTATACCGGCAACATCTCCACCATCTGGCCGCTGTTTGGCACCGGCAACCAGTTGCTGGCGACCATCGCGCTGGCCGTCTGTACTACCTTCCTGGTCAACATGGGAAAGACGAAGTATGCGTGGGTGACATTCGTCCCAATGTGCTTTGTTGCCGTCACCACGCTGACCGCAGGGGTGCTCGGCATCAAGACCATCTTTTGGCCGCTGACGCTGCAGCCCGGCAAAGTCTTCCAGGGCTATCTGGACACGACCCTGATGAGCATCTTTATCCTGGGAGTTGTGCTGGTACTGATTGAGACCGGTCGCCGCTGCTGGAAGACGCTGCACGGCGCGCCGATTCCTGAGGAGGCCTTCGGCGAACCCGAGAAGGACTTAGTAATGCGGGGTTGCTGCTAATCCGACGTTCGACAGGCCCCTGTGCTGTTCAGGCCGCCAGGTTGAACTCGCAGACTCTCAGGTTTCCTGCTCCACGCAATAACGAATCGCAGGCTTCACAGGCCCAAATCGCCGCCCAGATCTCTTCCTGCGTGCGGCACTTGTAATCGCGATAAGGCCGGTGCCGACCAGCACCAGGGTGGTCGGCTCAGGGACCCTCCCATCGCTGGGCGTCTCAGCTGGAGGTAACGAAGCAAGCTCCGCCACGGGTCCGCTTCCCTCGGGGAATTTGGTTCGCAGTCGATCTTCACCCACCACCGCTTCAGTAAACTCTCTCGTTCCAGAAAACTCGTTAACCGCCCAAGCCACAGGTACGTCTGCGAAAAACTCACCTGATACTACTGCGCCCCGGCGCTCATCACTGGCTGGACTGATCGCTGCGCTCGCACTCGCCCGGGTTGCTATGCTCGCCAGCCAGAGCACTCCGATAAGCACCGATCGAGGTGTAAGCGAGTGCAGCAAGCGTCCGATCCCCCCACAGGAAAGGTAACTCATAGGACTGTTACTATACACTTCACGATCAAACTATCAAGCCATCTTTGATGTATATTCTGTAAAATTTATTCGATGCAGCAGGTCGAGTCTCCGCATGATCCCGAAATCTTATGACAACTCTAGCAAGTATATGTAAACATTACAACTACAGTTATGCCAATTCCGATTATCCGGCTCCGAGCATATAACTACTCAGTTATCTTTATGGTTGACCGCCGATTAAGGTTCCTAGGATTGTCTGCAACTTAGGTAACAATTACTCTCTGATTCCGACTTAGTGATGAGTAAGGCATCGGGTCCGTGGCGCACCTACCGCTCCAGTTCCGCCGGACACCCCGTCAACCGCTCAATCCGCTTGGCAATTGGAGGATGCGTCGAGAACAGGCTGGAGAAGTTCACTCCCAGCAGCGGCGCCACGATGAAGAGGTGGGCCGTTGAGGGCGTCGCCTGCATCGGGATGCGCTTCGAATACGCGTCGAGCTTCTTCAGTGCGCTCGCCAGCGCATAAGGATTGCCTGTGTACTTCGCGCCGCTGGCATCGGCTTCGTACTCGCGCGAGCGCGAGACGGCAAGCTGAATCAGGGTCGCCGCAATCGGAGCCAGGATCAGCATCAGCAGCGCCACGAATCCGCCGCCACGGTCGCGATCGTCGCGTCCGCCTCCGCCGCCAAACAGCGAGGCCCAGTAGCCCATGCGGGCGATCAGCGTGATCGCGCCCGCCAGCGTTGCCGCCACCGAGCTGATCAGGATATCGCGGTTCCGAACGTGCCCAAGTTCGTGCGCCAGTACGCCCTCCATCTCTTCGTCCGTCAGCAGGTTCAGGATGCCCTCCGTCATCGCCACCGAGGCGTGCTGCGGATTGCGTCCAGTAGCGAACGCATTGGGCGAATCGGTTGGAATGACGTAGATCTTCGGCATCGGGATGCCGATCTTCTGCGTGAGCCGCTCGACGATCTCGTAGGCGCGCGGCAACTGTTCGCGCGTCACCGGCTGTGCCCGGTATGCCGCCAGCGCGATCTTGTCGCTGAAGAAGTAAGAAGTGAAGTTCATGACCACTGCGATAACCAGCGCGATGATCATGCCGCGCTGCCCGCCGAACAGCTGTCCCACGAACAGCAGGAACAGCGTCATCGCCGTCAGCAGCAGTGCTGTCTTAAATGTGTTTCCCATGGGTGTAGCCGACTATGTAGATGTAACCGGACCAAAGCGGGTTGCGTCGAAACGCAACCCGGAACCCGGCCACCTTTTTCCGGCCAGGTCCCTCTCTGCGCTATTTCTTGGTCACCACCAATTCGGTGCGCCGGTTCTTGGCGCGACCCTCCTCGGTGTCATTCGAGGCGATCGGTTTGTCCTGACCGTAGCCGGCGGTGGAAATCCGATTGGCGTCGATACCGCCGTTTACCAGCATGTCACGCACCGCGTTGGCGCGGTCCTGCGACAACTTCATGTTCGCCGCTGGATCGCCGGTGTTGTCGGTGTGTCCTACCAGTTGCACTTCGGCCGCCGGATACGCCTTGAGGATCACGATCAGATCATTCACGGTGGGCACCGACTCGGGCGTCAACTGCGTCGTTCCGGTGTTGAAGTTGAGGTTGTCGAAGACGAACGTCTTGGGCAGTTCAGCGCTGCTGCCATTGGCCAGGAATTGCGCCAGATTATAGTTCAGCGAGCCCACAGTCACTGAAATTACCGCGCCACCCGGAAGCGTAATCTTGCTCAAGCCCTCCTTCACCGAAGTTCCGCAGAATTTCCAGTAAGCCAGCAGCACCAGCGCGATCAGCACCAGCAGCAGCAACGGCAGCATGCGTTTGCCCATACCTGAGGTCTCGGCAGCAGCAGTTGACACGGCTGACGACACGGCCGTTCCCGCTCCGCCCAGCAGGCTCGAAATCCCCGGCAGGCTGGACAAGCCCGCCGGAATCGCTGACATAAAGCTGGACTTTTGGGACGTGAGGAGGCTCGCAAGTCCGGAAGCGTTCAATCCCTGGGTGGCTTGTGTCTTGCCCAACAGACTCATCACCAGCGGCGCGCCCAGCGCCAGCAGCGATGATGCCGACGACGAAGTTATGCCACCGTAGTTGGCGACCGCCGAGGACACCGCTGACGTCTTATCGCCCAGCAGGTTGCCCAGCAGTTGCTGGCCGGTTCCGACCAGGTTTTGTGTTTGCGTGCCGTCGGAAAGCAAGGCGCCAAGATTATTCAGTATGCTGCCATCAAATCCGCCGCTTTGCAGCAGACCCATGAGTTTGCTGGCACCACCTGGGGTGGATGCCATGTTCGACACCCCGCCCAACAGCAGAGGAAAGATGCCGGTGAGCGCTTTCTGCGTGCCGCCCGACGACTCGCCAAGAAACGAACTCGCTTTTCCGATGATGTCAGGCGTGATGTACGTGCTCAAGGTATCGAGCAGTGGTGCAGCCATGGGGTTCTCCTCTCTTTAGTCTTTACTAGCGCTTCTCAAACACGAACTCATTACAGCCCAGGGATCCTCCACAAGTGCGGAGTTTGGTGAGAAGGAAACCGCGCTCTCGGAAGAAGTCAAAGATCTGACCAGGAGTCGCAACCTCGAAGGGATAGCCTCCGACCCAATCGACCAGGTTGTGCCAAAACGACATTCCGCGCTCATTTTTCCTCTTGTCGTAGTCCCGAATCGTTTTGAAGGGCTCTCCCCGAAAAAAGTCTTTCACCATCGAGCGCCAGTTCAGGACCCAGAAGGAAGGCCACACGACCAGGAACTTGGTGCCATTCGGCAGCCGATTATAGAGTTTCTTCACCTTTATCCACCGGCGACTGGCAGTTCCCTGGTCGTTGTAGATGGCGATGAACAATTTGCCACCAGTTGCGACTGGAAGAGCGGCATTGGCGAGGGCTGTCCACATATCTCCCGTGTGGTGCAGAACACCCCATGAGTAGACGACATCGAACTGTCCCAACGAGCAGAGATACTCTCTGTCCAGCGCTGAGCCCGTTTCCACGATCCAGGAGGCATCGTCGGGAAAGTAGCGCTGCTTCAACTCGGCGGTGCACGCTACCGAGTGAGGATCATAGTCAACGGAGTGAACGCGGGCGCCCAATCTCCGCGCGGCAAGGCTGAACAAGCCGCTACCGGAGCCGATATCCAGGAAACTCCTTCCCGCCAGACTTTCCGCCTCCAGATTGATTTTGAGTGACTTGATAGCCTCCTCGATCTTGTCGTCGTTGAGCGTCAGCAAGAACCGTGCCCAGTTCTGGCCGAATTCGAAACGCTCTCCAGAAGCGACTTCTGTTGCGTGCTGACTCATTCCCATAAGCTCCTCGCTGGTTCACCAAGCACAAATTCTGAGTGAACTTGGATTATCGCATGACGGTTCCCAGCATACGGGTAGGCGCACTCAGGGAGTTTCGTCCGTATTTGCTGGTTACACGAGGCCTGTAGGCTCCCGTCGCAGCCGTATACCCGTGACATCGTTCAGCCCCCTCCCCTCGAAGTTTGTGCCTCTGAGACACCTTCAGTCCTTCACGACGCCAAGTATGTCAGCACAGCACCATCGTCGAGGGTCTCCACTTGACAGAAAGACCGGGATGCATTGACTTGCTTCGCAGGATGAAGTAGAAGGAAACTGGAAATGCGTGAAGAAATGAATCTCCGCCCGCGTTGCCAGGCAGCGCTCTGACGGCCCGTATCTGCTGTACGGATCGCGTGCGTCGCGTTTATCAGATTGTCAGTTGATAGTAATTACTTGAAACCAGCGATTGGGGATTTGTATTCTCATGTCAGCTCCGACTTCAATCAAACGTACATTACTCACTCCTCTCTATATCCCCGGGATTGCGAAAGGGATCGCCGCGCTAACCGGCGCGCACGCCTCGATCTTCATGCTTCATCGATTTTCATGCCCTGAGGAAGGCGTTCGTGGTTTCGATCCGGCGATGCTTCGTAAGATTTTGTCGCTGTTACGGAGAGACCATTACGAATTGCTCTCTCTCTACGATATGTTCCAGCGACTGCGCGAAGCTAGGCCTCTAAAACACGCAGTTGCATTCACAGTGGATGATGGATACTTTGATTTCGCGGCGGTTGCAGCACCGATATTCGTGGAGTATGACTGCCCAGTTACGGTGTTCGTTGTAAGCGGTTTTCTAGATGGAAAGCTATGGCTTTGGTGGGATCAAATCGAGTTCATCTTTCAGAACACTCGCAGAAGTGAATTGCTGGTTGATATTGGTGGACAGAAACTAAATTATCCATTGAACTCACCAGCGGCGCGCGTTGAGGCAGCGCGCGATGTCAGCGCTCGGTGTCAGGACACACCGACTGCCGGTTGGTTTCCCTTCGTCACTAACCTCGGTCGGGACGCCGACGTGGAGGTTCCCTCGGCTCCGCCCCGGCAGTTCGAGCCCTTATCCTGGGACGAAGCGCGGCAACTCGAGAAGAACGGCGTCGCTTTTGGCCCCCACACGGTGACACACCCGCGGCTATCTGGCTGTTCGGACGACCTCTCGCAGTTGGAGATTACGACATCCTGGCAACGGATGGTTGACGAACTCGAGCATCCTGTCCCGATTTTTTGTTATCCCTTTGGCCGCCGGTGTGACTTCGGAGAACGCGAAATCGCGCATGTGAGTCAGACTGGACTCTGGGGGGCAGTTACAGGCTATCATCCCACCACGATTCGATCGGGCCACTCTTGTACAATGGCTGAGCTTTGCAGGATTCCCAGATTTCCGATAGGAAACGGTCCTTTGCACATCCTGCAATGCACTTCCGGGCTCGAGAATGTTAAGGCTCGGCTTCGCAGGAACGCTGGATCATGATGTGTTAGATGGGATTTTCGATATCGTGTGTAGCTCGAAGGCAAACCTCTGGCGGTGACGGAGTCCCTGCTTGTCCGTGACCCATTGCTCGAATGGAAGCGAACCAGCGTAGTGAGTCTATTGTCGACAACACTGTTTGCACGCGAGTACAAGTACCATCATTAATGGCAAGTACCGACGACGTTTAAGAGGTTAGCGCGCATGGCGACCGATTCTACGGTAGAGTTCCGATTGGCTGGCCCTGACGACGTCGCAGCAGTTGGACCCTTGCTCCTCGATCTAGGTGGGGCCAGTTTTCCTGAACGGTTCACAGGGAAGACTATCTCCGACTTCTGTCGCTGGAAATATTTCGGCAACCCGAGTGGTAATGCTCTCGTGGGCGCTGCGGTTGCTTCTGGCCGTATAGTAAGTTTAGTTGTCGCTACTCCTAAGCGGGTTCAGGTTGGTTCGGATCTCCACCTTGCTTTCGAATTGGGTGACTTCATCACTGCGCCGGAGTATCGAAAGCAGGGGATGTTCTCGCAGCTGATCGAATTGGTATGTGCCGAAGCTCAGCAGAGAAGCGGATCTTTCGCATATGTTCGTCCCAACGAGATTTCCTTTCCAATTCTAGTTTCACGGCTATCCTTTGTGGAGATTCACAATATAGCCGAACGACGATATTTCCTTCCGAGTCTTGTTATTCATCGCAAATTAGGCATACCGTCGGACCTTACGCGAGCTTCGGGGGTCGATGGGATAATGCGCAAGCTCGTACTGCCTTCCTCGTCAGCCTCGATAACGGTCATGCCAGTCGACCGCTTTGGTCACGAAGTTGACGATCTTTGGGAAAGAATGCGGGGGAAGTATGAATTTTCGCTGGCAAGAACCAGCTCTTATCTGAACTGGCGGTATGTTGATTCGCCGACCAGGTATCTGTTGTGGGTTGCTCATCGAAGCGGCCAAGTCGCTGGTTATCTGGTGGGTTTTATAAGTGACTCTGAATTGAGGGGGCACATTGTTGACCTGTTCTGTGACCCGAAAGACGTTTCGACGGCTGCGGCTTTGGTGAGGACCAGCATGGAAGCCATGCTGGAATCAGGAGTGCACGCCATCTCAACTTGGGTTCTGCCAGCAAAAGACGAATCGGCCTGCGGGCGCGTATTAACTCACGCCTTTCCCAGGGTCGGTCGGCCGCTGCTGCATTTTGTCATGCGCTTTCTAGATGCGAGTCTCGACGGGTCCCGTTTACCGGCGAGCCGCTGGCGCTTGGCGTCAGGTGACTTCGACGGCATCTGAATGAAAGAAACCAATCCAATGCAGGAAACAAAGCGGCGGGCCTTAGAGCTATTCGAGTCAGTGGTAGATGAATACGCCAACCAGCGAGAGAGGATGCCGCTCTATCGCCTGCAACTTGAGTTCATGCTGTCCGCGCTGACCGGCGAGAGTGGACGAGTGCTGGATATTGGTTGCGCAGCCGGCAGTGAGATTCCCAGTCTCCGCAGCAAGAACTTTACTGTGATTGGCGTCGATTTCGCTCCCCACATGCTGGAAATGGCGCACAGGCGCTTTGCTGGCCAACCAGAGGTGATGCTGGGCCAAGCGGACGCTGAGCGCTTACCCTTTGCGTCAGAATCCGTAGACCATGTAGTCTGCCTCGGCGTCTTCGAATATCTCCCCGATTACACTGCAGCGCTATCCGAAATTCATCGTGTCTTAAAGAAGGGAGGCGTGGCGGTGATTGCGGTTCCTACCCTTATGAGCGCGTTTCTTATAGGTAAACGACTTGTGAGTGTTTCGGTGGGTCCAGTGTGGCGGGCTGCGAAGCGGGTTTTCGGACCGAAGGGTCTCACTCGTCAACCAACGCCACTCCACCATCGCAATCCTTGCGTGCCGTGGCGTTTCCGCAGGCTTCTGCGAGAAATGGGATTCAGGCCCGAACGAAATGAGTATTCCGCATTCACCATCTATCCGCTGGATCGTTTCCCCAACCTCAATGTTCGAGTCGCAGAAATGTTGCAACCGTTATGCTCTGTGCCGCTAGTGCGATCCGGTGCGTCGGTCTATATGGTGGCAGCACGCAAAACATAGCCGATGCAGCGAGAGAAGCCTGAATCGATCGCGCTTCGAATGTGGCTAGAACTGTGCAGGTCTTGCAGACGCTCAGCAACGAAAGATTGTGTCGCTTTGAAATCGCTGCAGGTCAATCGGGTCCCCCGAGTATCCGGCCGTGATCGCGGGTCGCCCACCTGGGTCGCAACTATGAGATCGGCGCCGACAGAATGATAGGATTTACCCAATATGTGCGGGATCGCTGGCTTCCTCCTTCAAAACGGTAAGGCGAACGTTGACGACGTTCGGGTGATGACCGACTTGATCCGCCATCGCGGGCCGGATGATGAAGGCATCTACACCGACGGCCCTTGCGGAATCGGTATGCGGCGCCTCAGCATCATCGACCTGAGCACGGGCCATCAGCCGATTTCCAATGAGGACGGCTCGGCATGGGTGGTATTCAATGGCGAGATTTACAACTACCAGGAACTCCGCGATGACCTGATCAGCCGGGGCCATCGCTTCACCACGAACAGTGATACCGAAACTCTCGTCCACCTCTACGAACAGGAAGGCACCGAGGGCTTGCACCGTCTTCGCGGAATGTTTGCTTATTGCATCTGGGACGCACCGAAGCGCACGATGCTACTCGTCCGCGACCGCTTCGGGAAAAAACCTCTCTACTACGCCAACACTTCATCCGGCTTCTATTTCGCGAGTGAACTTAAATGCTTGCGTGCCGCAGGGGTGCCCCTCGACCTTGACGACGACGCCCTGCGTCTTTATTTCCGGTTCGGCAACATCCCAGACCCCTACAGTGCTTTTCGAGCTATCCGCAAACTCATGCCGGGCTGTTGGATCGAGGCTTCGGCAGACGGGACCGTCCGGCAAGGAAGGTACTGGAGGCTGCCGCCATTCGCGGAGAAGAACCAAACCGGACTGTCTGAAGCACAGGCGCAGGAAAGAGTTCGTGAGTTGTTCGATGAAGCGGTTCGCATTCGCCTCATTTCCGATGTGCCTCTGGGGGCGTTCCTCAGCGGCGGCATCGATTCGAGCCTGGTGGTGGCATCGATGGCACTTCAATCGCCTGAGCCGGTCAAGACCTTTTCCATCGGAGTCGAGGAGAGCGCTTACAACGAGCTGCCTTACGCTCAGCTGGTAGCGGAGAAATACAAGACGGACCACCACGACATCATGGTGCGGCCGGATTCCCTCTCTCTCATCAACAAGCTGGTGCACCATTTTGACGAGCCGTT
>Ga0074046_10001838_pt1 | contig 18737 bp, 32 predicted proteins | sample BogForMeECP23OM3_FD_94441 | JGI IMG/M metagenome (GOLD analysis project Ga0074046, IMG submission 94441) | Bog forest soil microbial communities from Calvert Island, British Columbia, Canada - Bog Forest MetaG ECP23OM3 | ecosystem: Environmental > Terrestrial > Soil > Wetlands ... | reverse complement strand
CCGTTACAATTTATGAGTAAAATTAGCCAAGTTTCAGGGTATTATATAGGGCGGTAATAATTTCCTGGTGAGGATAAAGCCCAAAAAGGGCTTCCAGGTCTGATAGGCTTATGCCGCCCTCGGTTTTCACAAACTCCTTAACCAAGGCTATCACTTTGTCTTTGAGTTGTTCTCTTTTGGATTTCATTTGCAATTCGGTACTCACCCTACACCCCCTTTACGGGTTTGTCAAATATAACAACCCGAAAAAAATACCTGCTCTAAAGACCTATACCCCGATTATTTATAACTATTTTTTCTTTCCTTGTCCACTAAAAAGGGTCAGCTCATACTCTTGATGGGATTTCACCGCGGCGTCAGCTACATCCTCATAAGCCCAAATGCTTGAAAGGAATTTGAGAATCTTACCATGGGCCGTCCTGGGGATGGCCTTCGTTTCGTCCGGGGTGAATTGTTCCAGTTCAGGGCGCGGGAGCAGCTCGGTTTGCAGGACTGCCGCTTCTCCCAGGTTTGGCTGTTGGTACTTTACTTGGGAGCCGCTGCAACCGATATTGCAGATAAAGAGGAGCAAGATCAGCGTTGGGATCAGCGACTTCCTTACTGATGTCAGCCTGTTCATTGGGGACCCTCCTAACTGCTGTCTGTTTTTTGGCCATGAAGGCTTTCATTTGCTCTGCGTTTTTTTGCAGGTCCGCTTGGCCCAATTCAAGGCCAGCGATCTTATCCTGTTGCTGCTTGATTACCGTCTGCCAATGCTCATAATTGTAGATGTAATGCCCACAGACGCCCAGGATCACCAAAAGGATGATCCCGCCGCCGATGAGTTTCGCCATAGCTAAGTAACCCATTTGGCCTCCTGGTGGAGAGAAAGGCGCGGAACCCGTAGTGTTTCGCGCCACGATTGAATAAGCGCCGCGCATTTTAAAATTTATTGCACACAGGCGACGAACTCGTACTCCGAACTCCCCTCAAGTCCGGAGACCGTGACAGCGACATTCTGCTGTCCCACGGTCACGGAAACCTTGGCGTGGGGTTCCAGGCCCACCAGCGAAGCCAGCCTACCCAGGAAGGTGTCCTTGCTGGCGTAAACCAGCAACTCGGTGTAGGCATCGGGGGGTAGTGACTGCCCGTTGACCGCGGTGGTGGGGCAGTTGAAAACCAGATTCTCCTCCGTCCCATTGGGGTCCTTTGATACCAGGACCGGGGGCATGGGTTGTTCGGCGGCGCCGGTCGTGTCCTTTACCATTGTGCTGTAACCGCTCCTCATCTTTGGGCTCCTTTTAAAAAAATGGCAAAAGTTTATTGCGAATTTCATATTGCCGTTATCCAACAAAAACTTATCTCTGTCAACTTAAAGATTACCCCTCACTTTCCGGGTCCGGGTCGGGGCCAACTTGGTGAATAAGGCTGGTATCTGTCGCAATGCCATCCAGCACCGCCAGAGCCGAACTTTTCTGGCGGAAAGTCCCCAGCACCACGTCAGAACAGGTTCCCTTCCCGCCCCACAAGACCCAATACTCTTTCTTGCTACGGGTGGGGGGCTTTTTCTCAATGCCGAATAAATCCCCGTTAATCAGCGTCATGCGATCTTGGCTGCGAACCCACATAAGAACCTCCTTATAAATTATGCGCCCCACTCTCGCGGGGGCGCTTCACGCCTGGGACTGGCTTTTTATAACCGGCCTTGGACCCGCTTGACCCCGATGACGAGGGCAGCCAGCCGTTTACGATGCCAGGACACCGTAAGGAGGCGCGGAGGCCGGGAAAGACTCTTGGGGAGGCAACGTTACACTCACTGAGCCAAGGCCACCCCGCATCATTTCACTCCGAGCACGACATAGCCATCCGCACAGAAGCCGGGGTTATCGAAGATGTAGGTGATGGTGCGGGCCAGCTTCCGGCCAGTTAAGTATTCTTCCAGGATCAGAATATCTCCCAGCTTGAAGTCCCGGGTATTCTTGCGGACCTCGAAAGGCTTGATACCCGCCAGGCTGGCCTCGAAAAACTCAGGCCAGGTTTTTAGGTGATGGATTTGCGGCCCCTCAACTTTTGGCATGGCGCCCCCTTTTGGGCGGCTGATACTCGTTAACCGCCTTCTCGATGGCCTCGATGTTCTTCGCCGTGATGTCCTCCGGTTTGTTCACCTGGTGCTGCATGGGGATCTCCAAGCAGCCTTTTTTGAACACCATATCCCATATTGCCCTCACCCGGACGGGATCGGCGGCGATGTCTTGCTCTACTCCCCATGCTCCCCCTGAGGAAGCTTCCACTTTGGATTCCTCTTTGGGCTTATTCCAGGGCCGTGCCGCGTCCTGCTCCCAGGTGAGAAAGGAACTCCACACCAGCTCGAACTTGCCTTGGTCCACGGTCCAGGCCTTAAAAATATCCCCCGTGGAACCCTTGGTCTTGGCCGTGTCGTTGCAAAACTGCGTCACCCGTTTGGTGCGCTCCTCGTATTCCTCATGGGTAAGCTGTATCCCAAGCTGCGCGTCCATCAGCTTGTCGAAGGTGTCCAGCTTTTCTTTGGGGACTGCTTGGGGTTCGGTTTTCTTCTGACCCTCAACCACGCCCACGGTCCCTCCGGTATCCTTATCCAGGTCACCCAGGTCCATATCGGGCTTTGCCTCTCGCAGCAGGACCCCCACTGCTTCGCCGGCTTCCAGGCGACTGTCATCGCTTATCAGGTCACGGAGCGGCGGTTTGGCCGGCACGGTCTTAAGCCCCTGCTTGATGGCGGTTTTCAGGAACATCGCTTCTTCCCACTTGGTCCAGGGGGACTCGGCCGGATTGGATTTGTATCCCGCAGAGGCGTCGCGGAACTTCTCGACCTGCTTGCGGTCCATGGGCGGGCTGAATTTCTTGTCCCCGCTGGGCAGGGTGACCACCGCGTAAACCCCGATTAGCTCTCCCCGATCTTTTCCCAAATCCGGCGGCTGATGGAAGATTACGGGGTCCATGCCCAAATGATAACTGAATTTGTCCTCGGCGTAGATAGGGAAAACATCCACATACCGGATGCTCTCGGTCTCCACAGCCTTTTTGATTAAACCTTTGTAGCCCGGGATGGGCGTGACGATTTTCCTAAAAGAACCGTCGCGCTGCTTCACCTTGAACGGCACTAGCCAACAGCCGTCCTCTACCCCGGGCTCGAGGTCTTTTTGGGCGCACCACAGAATCGCCAGAAGCAGCGATTTCCGGTCACAGGCCAGCAGGTCCGAATTGCGCATGATGGCCAACAAGGTCATCTGCCGGAACCGCTCGGGCCCGCCCTTATAAGGGACGATGGCCTGAAGATAGGGCGTGATGCTGTCCAAGTCGGTCCTGAACGCCTTCACCAACGCTTGTTGCGGAGTTTCCTTTTGAAGGTCTTTCGTGGTCATGCGGCTTCCTCCTCCGGCGCGGCTGCCTGTAGTTTCATGAAGTCCAGGCCCCGCTGCCGTTCCTCGCTGGTCATTAGCCTGGACCCGACCTGCTTCCCGGTGTCCATGCGGACATTGGAAATGGTCCCGTCCGAGTAGTTCTTAATCAACTGGCACTCCACCGACTTGTATTCGCAGCCAGCGTTGATGATCCCAGCGTATTCATTGCGTTTGGCCACCGCGGCGTCAATCCTGCTTTTGAACTGCGATTTAACGGCCGCCAGCTGATCTTCGGCGGCACCGATTTCGGTGTTGGCCTGACCCATTAGGATGGCGAAATGTTTATAATCCTCATCGGACAGGACCACCTTCAGGGTTTCCTTGATGATGGTGATCTCGGTGGGGGCGAACTCCTGGGCGACCTCCCCCAAGGTGGCGGGAACCCCGGGTTCCAGTTGCTCCTGGAAGCTTGGGGTTTCGGGGTTTTCGAACACGGATATGGCATCCCTTTTTCCTCGTTCGGCTTTTTTCATCTTTTCCTCCTGTCCCAAAGGCGATTATCTACTGCTGAGATGCTGAAACCAGTACCAGATTTAGTTTATTCTTCAATTATGGCGGAACGCCAAAGCAAAGATCAGGCAACCAAAAGCAAAGACACCCCAGATCAACCCAAAGAAGACTAATTTGGTGGCAAATTCATCGGGAAACCCCCATTTGTCCGTAAGTCTTTGGAAAAAGGGTTTATTTGCATCGCCGGTCTGTCGTTTCATATATCCTCCTGGAAATGAAAAAATAAGGGTTTTCCCATCAAAAAATCATGGATTCCCCGATGGTGTTTTAACCATCAGTCTCCCATAGTGTGACAAGGGAGGATATTGCTGATGGTTTACAAGACCTTGGCATTTCTGATGGTTGGGTCGGTGCTGGCCTGCACTCCAGCCTTGGCTGAAGGCATTCTTCAGCCAGTAGCCCCGCCACACATGATCGTGGTGCAAGTTACCAAGGGGCGCGAGGCTTTGAAGCTGACGCATCGCGGGGGGCACGAAAAGGTCGGCCCTGACGGTGTTCAATGGCTGATCGCAGATAATTCGATTGGCGGCATGAAACCTGTTCAACCCTGGCTTTTCGTTGTTGATGATAGGATGAGAGCCCTGGTGCCCCCCGATAAACCAATCTTCCAACATGGCATGTGGGTCTTGGGCCTCGGTGAGAAAGTTATCGAACACAACGGGGACCAGACAAAGGAATACGACGGGACGAGCCAGGTTGAGGTAGCCCAGAAGCAAAAATGATTGTCTTCTCGAAGTTGGCATCTTATTCCCTTTTTCCACATTTATCACGGCTCGGCCCCGCGCCCTTTTTGGTTTTGCTTTTTTTGTTGATACTTTGTGGTAATGGAAATGGTAATGTAGAATCAGGGCCACCCCTTCAAAGAAGCATACAGCCAAGTAAACCACAGCCAGCCGAAACCGCAAACGAAAAATCCCACGAAAAGAAACCCGATAGCGAATCGCTTAAACCCTCTTTTATAAAAGACAAAACCAATTCTCTCAACCAAAAAACACAACCCAATGGAAACCAAAATCAGCATTGGTACAATTACTTGAAAGAACCTCTTTATATCGTTTCTATAATCCTTACGCTCTTTTTCAACGCCTTGCTCGTTCGATACACCTGGGGCCTGTGGACTGCCACTAAAAAACTGTCCGAAGTTTCGCAAGAACATTCTAAACATATGGAAACCTCGATTGACATTGCTCAACAAACCGCCACCGCCGCCCAAAAATCTGCTAAGACTGCAGTTAAAAGCGTAATAACACTTCAAGACATGGAACAGGCTAATATTTCTACCAAAATAGTAGTTGAAGAAAAAAGCACTGCCGAAAACGGGGACATAATGTTTAAAGCCGTGCTTTATTTGAGGAACAGTGGTCGCACCTCGGCCACCATAAGAAAGATATCTTTTAATGGAATTGAACCTACTAACATTGTCCCAACTGTTAATAATCTTTCCCCGGAGCATGATCCCTTGATACCCTTCATTGGCAAAGATGAAGAGTTTAGAGAAGATAGATATATATTTCGTATTAATGAATCCACATGGGGGGAGTTTTTCTTCCATGACCCCAAATTTAAGATTTATTGTGTCGGTTATGTTAAATACACCACCATTTTTAAGAAAGAGCACCGTCGGGGTTTCTGTTGGGAATTTTATGCCCCCCAAGAGATGTTTGTTTTGACACCCAATAGCGAATTGAATTACGACAAATAAACAAATCAAAACAGCGATAGAGCAAACGCCGGCTTGTCTTTTACGGTTTAACCCCGGCTTGGGTCTTTTGTCAAGTTCTGGATAATCGCCATTGGAATACCGCCAGGGCTGGAGGCATCGCCGGCAGGTCCAGGACCAGCAAAATTCTGAGGGGCTTTTTGATACTTCCCTGGGGTTAAGCGAACAAAGCCCCGCCAGCATTTCTTCGGGTTTAGGTGGAGCAAAGAACAGACAAGTCTCACACCTCAGCCATTCGGGTCTCATGTTTTAAGTCCTTATTAGGGTGGTGTATTCCTCAAAAACCCTCACCCCGGCGATCTCCCGCACCCCGTCCTTCACCGCCTGGCGGATCAGTTTCTCATCCGGCTGGCAATATTCCCGGGGGACTTGGCCCGCGTCGGTGATCTCAAAGGTCCAGTCGCGCCGGTGGGAGGCAGACCCTTCCTCTACCCGGGTGACTTTTGGCACTTCTGCCACCACCGGGGCCAGCACAGGAAGCAGCTCAAAGTGTTTCCCTTCCTCTGCCGACGCCTTGGCCTCCTCCTCCATCTTTTTCCGCAGTTTTTCCGCTTCGGCATCCTGCTCTGCTTGCTGGCGCCGGCGCTCCTGCTCCAACACCATCCGGTAAGCCCCGGATTTGCGGCCTAGGGCCTTTTCCTCTGCCTCCATGGGATCGGTAAGGCGTCCGAAGAAGTTGTTGACTGCCTTGAAATATTTATATGGCTCGTCCACAAAATGGTGGCGCCGTTTTTCAAGGTTTGATCGGAGCTTTTTCAGCCTGGTGGCGATGGTCAGGGCCAACTCGTTGGTCTCCTGGTCTTTGATGATGGCGATGGCCCTCCCTGCTTCCACCAGGATTTTCACCGCGGCTTCATACTGCATCAGGTGAACCAGGACCCCCTGCGTGTTAAGCTCTATCACGGCCGGCAGGGGCGCCTCCACAAAAGCCGGACTCGCCTCGATGACATCGGCATCCTGGAACACGAAGTCCGGGTCTTCAACCGGGGGTGCTGCGCCCGGGTGCTTCAAGACATCTTCAAAGTCGGTCATTCTTTTCCCTCCCACCACCCACAAGGAAGTTTTTTGTCAAACCATTTAATGACCGGAAAGTCAGGCATTATAAAACCTCCAGACCATCAGGGCGTTTAGGAAAACCGCGAAGTCCGCGCTCAGCGTCTTGTATTCCTCGAACCTGGCCCGCTTGCCATCCTTCTTCGGTTGCAGGGAAGCGACCCGCATAACATTATAGCCATTGACCAAAGCCAATTCTCTGTACGCCGCCAGCTGCAAACGCCAATCTTTGGATAGCGGCAACGGAGTTTTCCAGTCGGGGAGTGTCAACCAGTTGGAAGAATCCCCCTTTAACCGTACAATCTCGTCCGGTTTACCCCGAAAATGAAAAACCGGATGGACCAAGACCGTTTCTACCAGCACCACTTCTTCCACCACCGCGTCATGCCACCTGCAGAACGATTTGAAGTATCCAGCGCAATCCTCGGGGATCTCCATGATGAATAATTTCTGAGCGTAGAGGGCGGCCAGCTGGTGGAAGTCAATCCCTCTGTCGCGGGCCCGCTCCAGGGTCTCGACCGGGATGTTGGCGAAGGCCTGGCTGTTCACAAAACGTAACACCTGGGTTACGCTCGGGAGCTTAGACCTTGGCATAATCCGAATCAGCCTGGACTTGATAAACAGTTAACATGGGGTCGCCAATATGACCCTCGGTCTCCCCAAGGGCTCTGATGGCATTACCGCGGCTGCTAAAAGAGCCGATCTGCACATCTGAGCAGGTTTCTTTCCCGGCCCACAAGCCCCATTCCTTTTTCCCCTTGCCAGGATTTTCTTCAACCTGAAAAAGGGAACCGTCAATCAGCGTTTCTTTGTCCTGGCTTCTAACCCACATGGAACCTCCGCGGTTATGCCTTGGTCTCGCCCTCCACGCCGCGATGGAGACGCTCTAAGGTTCGCTTTTTGAGATAGAAAAGAGCCGCTTCGCAAGCAGTTAACGCTGCTTCGTTTTCATTACAGGGGAACGGCCCCGCCTGAAATGACCGCAGCCGGTCGATCAAGATGGCCAGCAGGACCTCCTGGGTGATGCCATTGACCCCAGCCTCTTTGATGGAGCCATTTTGGAAATTAATGGTAGTCGAAACGGTACCCACCCCCAGCCTGGAAAGAGGCCAGGTAATTCTGTAGCAATGATTCGCTCCGCCCGCCCCAGGCTCATCGGTGACTTCGATGGTCAACTGGTTTTGGGGCACGTCGCCCTCGACGATGTGGTCTTTAATCTCTCTCTTTTTGGGAACTCCTGGGCAATGCGTTATTTTACGGCTTCTCGCAAAGCCTTCGCCGGCGTGAACTTCACCACTTTCATGTCCGGAATTTTCACGGCGGCCCCGGTTTTGGGGTTCCGGCCCATCCGGGCGTTGCGGGTCCTCACGTGGAACACGCCAAAATCGCGCAAAATAACTTCGTCCCCCGCCGCCAGCCCATAGGCGATCCTGGAGAGAATAGATGTCAGCATTTTTTCGGTGAGGACCATGGTTTCAGTAATTTCGTGCGCCACCGCCTTGATCAGTTCTTTCCGGTTCATGGTCTTGGCTCCTTTTGGATTAACTCACAGTTCATGAAACCTTTTATACAATAAGGCTTTTACGAATGTCAAGCAATTTTGTTTGAATCTGCGATATATTTTTGCAAAAAATAAACTTGACATTCTCCTGAACCCTTGGTAATGATGTTTTCATGCCCAAAAAACCCAAACTAAACTTGTGGAAAAAAATTGAAGCCGCCATGCAGGTTAAGGAGATCCACGATATAACGACCCTCGCGAAAAAGACGGGATTCTCCAAACAGACCTTATACAATCTAAGGGCAGGCGGCAACACCACCCTCAAGACCCTGGGGAAGATCGCTGAAGTCCTGGACGTCAAATTAACCTACCTTCTCGGGTAAGGGGCGCCAGTGAGAAACCTCTGCATCTTCCGGGGACACCTGGGCCAAGACCCTGAACTGCGCCATACGTCGGGCAAGGGTATGGCCGTCTGCAAAATGAGCCTCGCTGTCACCGAGAAATACAAGGACCGGGAGACTATGTTCTGGATGCCGGTGGTGGCCTGGGGGACCCTGGCCGAACTTTGCGCCAGGTATCTCAAGAAGGGCTCCGATGTAGAATTCTCCGGCAAACTCCGCCAGAACGAATACCAGAAAGACGGCCGGACCATCAAGGCCTTCGAACTCACCGCTGCCACCATGGAGTTTTGCGGCGGCGGTGCCAAGAGCACGCCGCCGGCCTCCACCGAACCGGAAGCGGATTTTCCTTTTTAGGGAAAGCTATGTCCCATGCTCGCATAGACGAAACTTTTTGGACGGACCCCAAGGTGCGAAAATTATCCCCGCATGCGAAGCTGGTTTTCATATACCTATTTACGAACCCCCACCGCCATTATTCAGGTCTTTACTACCTCCCCGTCGCTTTAATCCCCATTGAAACGGGATTGAATGGACATTCGACAAAAACGGCCCTTGATGAGCTTAAAGGGTTGAAATTTATAAAATATGACGAGAATGATAGTGTTATTTTCATCCCCAAAATGTTCAGATACCAAGCCGGATGGGGTGAAGATTTAAGGCTGACCGACAAACATAAGGCTGGGATGGTCAACCACCTTAAAACCCTACACCGGAGCACTATGATTCCAGAGTTTCTTAAGGAATACAATAGTTTGAATTTAATTTACGAATCCCCATCGAATGATGATTCAATCCCCATGTCTATACAATCACAATCACAATCACAATCACAATCACAATCACAATCTTTTTTACTCCCCAAAAAGCCTGAGAAAAAATCAAAACCGGAAAGGACTTCCATCCCCGATGATTTTGCTATCTCCGATGCGATTCGGAAATGGGCCAAGGAAAATAGATTCGAGCGCCTGGAAGAACACCTGGAGGCGTTTAAGGATAATGCCAGGGCAAAAGGGTGGAGCTATATAGATTGGGATGCACACTTTAGAAACTTTATCCGTGGAGATTGGGGTAGGGTCCGGGCTTCACCCGCGCCTGGGAAAAAACTTGACGGGCCTAAATCTGACCCCCGTTGTCTGGTTTGCCGCGGTAGTGGATGGGACGACTACACCAAGAACGGACGTAAGATGAGGCGGCGATGCGCCTGTTTGAAAGGAGAACCCACATGATCCCCCACCTACCATCAGTTGATTCCAGCCTGCTCTCTAAAGTCGGCTACGACCCCGACAGCCATGAGCTCACCGTCATCTACAGATCCACCGGCAACAAGTATGTCTATTTCGGGGTGCCCCAGGAGACCTACAACCTGATGATGGCAGCCGAGTCCCTGGGGAGCTACTTCGTTCACAACATCAAAAACAAGAAATTTCCGTTTCGGATGGTGGATTGATGGCTGAAGAAAAATTGCACGAAGGTTGGGGCTGGCCAGCCAATTTCAGGAAGGCCCATTATTATGTTTATGCTAAGTCACCCCGTGGAGAATGGCTGGCCTTTGCAGTTGCCCTTTGCGGCCGAAGCATTTATGCTGGGCATCTTGAAACCGGTAACGATGGAAGCTCCGATAACTGTGCTGAATGCAAGAGACGCCTCGCAAAAAGGAGAGAGAGCGCATGAGAACCTTTAACCCGGCTGGCCGTCGCGCCATGCCAGAGTGGCGGATTGTCCTATGCCTGCTGTTAATCGTTTACCTTCAACCCATTCCGACCCATGGCCAGCCGATTCACCGACAGACTGCAATGCCGGGATGGATGCAACAGGAAGTGATGAAGTGGTGTCAGATTTACAACGTGGACCCCGCCCTGCCTGCCGCGGTGATGCGGATGGAATCGGGGCCGCACTATCAATGTGGCCCTCTCGGGCGCAAGGGAATCTATCTGGGGCCGGGAGGCGTCCGCTATGATTACTCCGGTCCCCTCAATATCTTCAACCCCTGTGAGAATATCCGGGTGGTGGTGATGTCCTTCCGGGGTTGCATCACCGAGGCGGCCATTGTCAGGCGGCTCAAGAAATACAATACGCGCTGGTGGGAGAAAAACTACCTCCAAGATGTTCTGGCCTGCTACCGGCAAAATAAACGGCGAATGATTTTTGTGAGGATTATGTGATGAGTTACCATCAAATTATCATAAACTCAGAAATCTATCATAGGTTTCTCATAAATGGCTAAATCGCCCGATAAAACGTCCCCGGGATACACCCCGCCCTCGAGTCCCGAAGCGGAGCAATCCGTTCTCGGCGCCATCCTGGTGCGGCCGGGGTGTCTGGACGACCTTATTGAGCAGCTCTCACCGGACGACTTTTACCGCGAAGCCCACGCCCGCATTTACATGGCCATGTTGGGGCTTTACAACCGAAATGAGCCCGTAGACCTGATTACAGTTACTCAGCGTCTGGATGAAGCTGGTTGGCTGGAAGGCGTTGGCGGCCGGGTCTTCCTGGCGGCTTTGAGTGAACAGGTGGGGTTCGCTACCAACGTTCTCTACTACGCCCAGGTGGTGCACGATAAGGCCCTCCTGCGGCGGTTACTGGATGCCGTCCAGCAGATAGCTGGCGCCTGTTTCGCGCCGGTGGAAGACGTGCGCGATTTCCTGAATGGCGTGGAGCAACAGATCTTCGAGATTATTCAGGCACGCCAGCAGAAGGGAGGGGCCCGCCTTCTCAGGGATCTCATGCAGCCAGTCCTCGAAAAGATTGAGGAACTGTATACCCGAAAAATCGAGCTTACCGGACTATCCACAGGCCACGCCGACTTGGACCGGATGACCGGGGGGTTCCAGGATGAGGACCTGATCATCCTGGCCGGCAGGCCTGGCCAAGGGAAAACCGGCCTGGGCCTGAACATCTGCAGCAATATGTCGCTGCAAGGGGTGCCAACGCTGTTCTATTCTCTGGAAATGAGCTATGACCAACTGGTGCGGCGATTACTGGCCAGCGAAGGGAAAATTGATACCCTGCGGTTACGGGACGGGAGGCTGAGACCAGATGAATGGTCGGCGCTTCAGAGTGCCGCCGGCCGCCTGATGGATGCCCCGGTTTTCATAGACGATGCTCCGACCATTACCTTCCCGGAGATCCACAGTCGAACCCGCCGGCTGGTTGCTCAGGCAGGGATCCGATTCGTGGTGATAGATTATTTGCAAAGGGTTAAGTCCCGGGGAAGGTCTAAGGCTGAAGAAGTGGGCGCCGTGGCCCAGGGTGCCAAGACCATGGCCAAGGAACTCAAGATCCCGGTGCTGCTGATGTCCCAACTGAACAGGGATTGTGAGAGCCGCGATGATAAGCGCCCTCTCCTGCAGGACCTTAAATCCTCGGGCGATGTCGAGCAGGAGGGGGACTTGGTGGCCTTCATCTACCGGGATGATTATTACGATGAGGACTCGGAACGGAAGGGGATCGCTGAGATAATCATCCGCAAACACCGGAACGGTCCTTGTGGGACGGTGGAGTTGGGATTCGATGCCGCCAGCGTCACCTTCCGGGACCTGAGCCGAGAGACAGAACCACCTACCCATTGGCAAGAGCAGGAAAATGAGTAGAACTTCTCAGTTAATTTTACGGAAGTATGTACTTTACGCAAGGCCGATCGGTGGTTAAATATTACTGTCCAGAGCTCCGGGGAGCGTTCATGTCCCGGCCCTGCGAAGCTAACCTGCTCAGGATTAAGGAGTGGGAAAAGAAAGCTACGGCCACAGAGCGGAAATTTGGATTGCCCTACACGCTGGCGAAGTGCAAGGAGTGTAAAGGGAAGAAACTGGAAGGGAACGGAAGCAAAGTTCATATTGTCCATGCAGAGATTCGGCAAGAGGAGGAAACCCACATGCCTACTTCAGTTGATCGCACGGCTGTTTTAGAGGCCATGGAGAGGCTCAGTTCTCAGGCGGTAATAACCAGGAAAATGGTTCTGAAAGAAATGGGGTTGCCGCCTTTTGAGATAGGCAAACTATCTATTATGTTAAGAAGAATGGAAAAAGAAGGATTAATTGTCCAGATTCCGGGCAAAGGTTCTACGTCGGCGGTGACAATCAAGATGGCGGCGCCGGAGCCGGTAGGTGGCATAAACCCATTCTCTGGAGAGGTAGAGGTGGCGACCCTGCCGGAACCGTCCTTGCCGGAACAGGACCACGAAAAAGGCCCCCCCCTTTCCGTGGTACCACCAGTCAAGCCGCCGGCCATATGTGAGATTCACGGATTCCCGAAAAAGGGTGGCGGTTGCCCGGAGTGCCAAAAGATAAGCGGTTTACAGGGCAAAGCGGCACAAATGAAAGCAAGGAACCTCGCACAAATAATCTTGGCGAAGTTCCCGGAATTCGATTCCTCTTGGACTCCCGACATTCAAAAAAGTTGGTTCGATGGGTTCAAGAAGCTGATCGAGATTCTGGAGCGTGAGCGTTCTTTTCCTGCTCCATCCACCGCAGGTATTTCACCACCAGATCAGGGATAGGGTTACGTCCGGTTTCCCAGGCGGAAACGGTCTTATCGCTTACACCCAAATCCTCAGCGCATTTCTTCTGGCTGGGGAACAGGCGCTTGCGCAGGCGGCGGAAATCATAGCAATTCATTTTTTGCCGTCACCCCATTGCTTCCCGTTGTGATGGCGTCATTCCCTCAGTTCCTTCATGGCTTCTTCCAGTTCCGCGTCACAGATCGAGATATAAATACTGGTTGTCGCCATTGATTTATGGCCCAAGGCGCGCTGCACCAGGGGCAGGTTCTTTTTTTTGGCGTATAGGTCCGTGGCGAAGGTATGGCGCAGAGAATGAGGATGGAGGCTTTTATCAATCCCGGCCTTCTCTCCCAGGCGCTTCACCATCTTCCGGAGCCAACGGCCGCATAGCGGCTTCTTGCCGTCCAAGCTGGTGAAGATCAGATTACTGGACGGTCGGGGGTTACTGGACGGCGAGAGGTAGGCCAGCCAATCCTGCAGGAGCATCAAATCGGCCGGCGCCACCCAAACGATCCGTTCCTTCCGTCCCTTGCCCACGACCTTGAGCCGGCCAGAATCGCGGTCTAAGTTCCTAATGGTTAACTCCCTGACCTCGCGGGCCCGGAGTCCACAGTTAAGCATCAGGCGAATAAGTGCCAGGTTCCGCAGCTTGCCCGGGGTGCTGGTGGGTTCCAGCACCCGGAGCAGCTTCGCCCGTTCCTGGGCGGTTAAGACCTCGGGAATTCGGCGAAAATTTCTCATCCTTTCACCCTCCTTTCCCTACAGGACAGCTCGGAGAAGGGGATTAAGATTTTACCTCCTGCCCTATTCTGTTTGAAGGTGATACGCTTTTTCACCGTCCAGCGCCATACGGTGAACCAGTGAACCCCAAGTTTGGCGGCAAACTCTTTAATGGTGAAGAATTCTTTCACGTCCATGGCATCACCACAGCCACCAAGCGATGAGGCAGCCGACTTCGAAGGGTATCAGCCATACCAGTATGCAAGCCCACCAAGGCCAGGGCACAGGTAGCCCCCAGCAGCGGATACAGGAGAACCCGTGACGGTTTAAAGCCCAGGCTTCCAGAGAACGGTCCAAGACTTCCCTGCAATGCTGGCAGGTTACGAGGCGCAGAGAGGTTTTCATAGCTCACCTCGGACCTTGGCAATGGCCTCACCGTCGCCCTCTTTGGCCTTACGAGAGATATATTCCCGCATGGTAGGACAAGCCGCAATCAAGCGGGCGTTGGCCGCATATTCCTCCTGGTTTTGAGTATAAGGCCAGCGGGCAAAAACTCTTGCCAACCGGCCATGTCCATCCTCTGCAATAATGCTGGCCGATCCATCGTACCATTTGATTTTCCACGGCCCAGGCGTAAATTTAGCTCTCATCTTCTTGCCTCCTCATCTTCGGGCGGGTCCGCCAGGTCGGTGATACCTTCCAGCAGGTTCACAATTCCATCCCGCTCCTCACAGACCGGCATACCCAGAAGCCAGTAAATTTGATCTTGAAGCAGGTCCACGTCCACAGTGACTACGCCATACTCGGTGCGGCCCACGTTTGTCAGGGCCGCTTCTCTTGCCATCGTTTTGCCCTCCTTTTTGGGTTGATCCTTCTTTTATGTAAAATTATTATTTAAATTAATTATTCTATGGCAATTAGCGCATAGAATAACACATTTAATTAACTCCTTTGAAACCTTTTCTTTGCTAGAGAGCATTAACTGAGTTATTTCCATTTCTTTGTTCTTGTTGGAATGATGAAACTCGAAACAAACAACTGGCCATTGCTCAGATAGTTGTATGCCACATCTTATACACCCTCCTCCTAATATATTAATATACTCAGTTTTTCTCATGCGCCAATTATCTATTCTACTTATGTTTCTGTTGCGTTTTCTTCGGGGCCTATGAGTATATTGTGGATTTAAAACCTTTAGTAAATATTCCTCCCTAGGGATAATCCCCTTTGATCTTCGATAATTAGTGTTTGTAATCCTATGACATTCTCTGCAATTAGACTGTAATTTATCTTTTGTATTAGGATTATATCCAAATTCATTAATATTTTTTATTGTCTTACATTTGGAACAGCGTTTATGGGGCATGGTTATTGTCCTCCTTTTTGATAACCATACCCCATTTAATCGCCCATGTCAATGATTAAACTTATGGGGCAGGGATCAAGCCTTACGGCTCCTCACGCTCCTCGGGACTCAGCCAAGGAAACCTGAGCCAAGCCTCAGATGCTTCTCTCGCTGCCTGGATTTCTTTATCCAGTTGGTTATAAATTTTCTCAAGTCTCTGAGCGAAATTTGTGATGTCGCTTTGCCTTTCAGCTACCAATCCACGAAGAATTTCCAAATCGGTTTTCTCCTTCAAATCGTTGATCGTCCATTGGAATCTCATAATTTCCGCTCCTTTCCTTGAAAATCGGCCTCGTGAGAAGCCCCAGGTTGGCCGATCTCCCCCGGGTGAAGGGTATCTTATAGGCTCATCGGCATGATAACCTCGATATAATCTGGGTTATCCGGCGCGGTCAGTTTCAGGGGTTTATCATTCCCGGTGATCTCAAAAACCACTTTCTCACCCTGCATCACGGCCAGGGGTTCTAAAAGATACCGGGCATTAAAGCCCATTTCAAAAATGGGTTTCCCGTGCTCTACCTGAAAAGACGCTAGGGTTTCTTCTCCCGCTCCGGTCTCGGGATTGTCAAAGAAAAGCGCGGCGCCCTTTTTGGAAAACCGGAAAACCACGCCCTTGAATCGGTCGGTTGACAGCTTGCCAACCGACTTGACGGCCTCGGCCAGCTCTTCCCGGTTGAAGGTAAAGCGATACACTGGCACACTCGGCAGGATTCGCTGGTAATCCGGGAATTTCTTGCCCTCTGTCACCAGCCGCATTGCCAGGAGCCGGTCGCCGTCCACGATTACCAGCCGCTCATTTTCGATGGACAACCGGATCTTATCGCAGCCTTTCAGGAACTGGATAAGCTGGTAGGCCCCGGCGCGGGGAATGGTGATGCCCTTAGACTTAATCAGGGATGCAGCCGGGGTTTTCCCCTCGGCCAAGGCGAGCCGGTGTCCGTCCGTGGCTGCCAGGCGCAGGGTGTCAGGTTTAATCGCCTCGATTAAGACGGCATTGAGGTATCGGTCTAAGGGGTCGCCGGAAACGGCGTGCAGCACCTTCCCCAGCATATTTGACAGGGGCCCGGCCTCCACTTCTACCCAGAATCCCGGTTTAGCAGGTATCGGGGGAAACTGAGCCGGGTCTATCCCGGCCAGCGTAAACCGGGAGCCGTTGCGAACTAGCTCAAGATTAAAGCCGGGAGTTTCGGTAAGCTGAATCTCCCCGATCTTCCCTTTGAGCAATTCGGCCAGTTTGTGAGCCGGGACAGTAACCGCCCCGGCGCTCTTAATCGTGGCGGGGCAGTAGGTTTTAATGCTCAATTCCAGGTCGGTTGCCCCGACTTCCAACCCGTTGCCGTTGGTTTTCAGGTAAACATTGGCCAAGATCGGCATAGTGGTTTTTTTATCCACCACGCCCAGGACAGCGGCAATCGCCTTGCTCAAGTCCTTTTGCTCCACCTGAACCGCCAACACACCGGATGAGACGTTTTTCTTTGCCATGGGGTTTCCCCTCCTTTTTTGGTTTAGTCCTTCCACCCCGGCCAGGAACGGGTCCCGGCAGGGGCGCAGGGGTTAAGCCACCTCTTTTTCGTTTTCAATGGCGCAGCCGTCCTCATCCAGTTCTTCGATGTCGTGGAGTTTGTAATACTCCCGCCAGGACTTCTTACAGGAGGCGCAGACCATTTCCCGCTTAACCTCATTTCCCCCAATGTTCTCAAACTCTCCCTCAAAATTGTCGCCATCATTAATCGCGGCAATTTCCTGGGAATGGCAAAAGGGGCAACCGCAGCCTTCATCTTCGATATAAGCCTTGATCTGTTCCGGTTTCATCGTCTCATCCTCCTATGGGCGGGGCCAGGTCATGCCTCACCGCCGATAACTGGCCGCTTATCATATTCCGCGGCGCACTCGTTACAGAGGTCGTATCCAGACCAGTCGGGGTTTTTGCTGTGAGTAGTGGCCTCTCGTTTGATTCCGGCCACGGCACAGGACTCGCACCAAGTAATTTCGCGGTGAAAGGTTTTGCCTTGCTTGTCTCTCAAGGTTTCCAAGGTTTTCATGGTTTCCCCTCCTTTTTGGTTTATTTTCTTTTGCCGATAGCCACAAGGGCGATAAAAATTAACCAAATAACCATAACCCAGGTTTTCATAGCTCCCCGAAAACTTCCCCGCATTTTTGACATTTCTTCATAAGCGCTTTCATAGTCTACGCCACCTCCACGGTAGTTAAATTAATGGTCCACAGATAGATTATATCTATTCAATAGATATGTCAAGTATATTTGATTAAAAATATCTCTTGACAAGTGCTTAAAATTAATGGGATTATAGCTGACAGGATATTTATTATCAGATGGTCGAAAAAACATTTTATTTCGTTGGGGTTGATCCGGGGCAAAGCGGCGGCCTCGGAGTCCTGGATTTACAAGGGCGATGCATCGGTTCCCATCGGTGGCGCAGGGTGAACCCTAAGAAACTCTTTGATATACTCTCGTTAATCAGGGATTCATTAATTAATATATATATTGAATCAATAAGCGTCTTTCCTCAGAAACAGGTTGGGTTTATCTTCCAGGGCCAGGGCCTCCTGGTCAATTCCGGTATTTGGCAGGGGTGGGCGCTGGTCCTTGATCTCCCTCTCGTAGTAGTCCATCCGGCGATCTGGCAAAAAGCGCATGGGCTGACAAAGTGGCAGTCGAACCTCAAAGCTGGCGGGTGGGGGCCTTCGCCTTTATCCAGGGCCCGCGAATATTGGCCTAGCGCTGGCCTTGATTTTCAAGCTGATGACGGCAGGGCAGTGGGCCTGCTCCTCGCGGATCTTTCTCGGCGCGATTATCTCGCAGGGATAGACAGGGGCGGGGCTCAGGCCCAGAAAGAAGAAAAGCGCAAGCTGGCAAAAAAACGCAAGCGCCAGATAACCAAACTCAAAGAGGGGGCAGGGTTATGGCCAAAAGAGGAATTAAGCTGATTCCTGACAAGCGCAGTGAAGCGGCAAAAGCTGCCGCCCTGCTGGGGGCCCATGAAGCTCCCCAGCCTCCATCTGCTACGATTGATTTTGAATCCGTGCTACCTCCTAAAAAACGCCCCCAGGGCCGCCCACGATCTCTTAAACCTCCCTCTCTCCGGAAAAAACGCAAACAATCGTATATTAATAATATATATATAGAACACCAGAATGTTGATATGCCCTCTTCTTTTGATATTATTGATATTAATGAAATAAACTCCGTCGAACTCAAAGGGCCCCTCGCTCCTCGCGAAATTAAATGCCTTGAATCTCTTTTTTCTCAAACTAAACCTTACCTCGACTATGCCCAAGCTGCTAAAAATGCCGGTTTTAAAGCGAAATATCGGCAATCTCTGGAAATAATTGCCAAACGGATAGTAGAGAAATATTGTGCGGCAAGCGCTGACCACAAGAAAATTTTTAGGCAGGTGGGTGCTTCGGAGGTTTATCTGGCGCAAACTCTTAAAACGATTATAGATAATACCAAGCTGGCTCCTTCGGCCAGGGTTAATGCGCTGG
>Ga0074046_10001837_pt1 | contig 18743 bp, 14 predicted proteins | sample BogForMeECP23OM3_FD_94441 | JGI IMG/M metagenome (GOLD analysis project Ga0074046, IMG submission 94441) | Bog forest soil microbial communities from Calvert Island, British Columbia, Canada - Bog Forest MetaG ECP23OM3 | ecosystem: Environmental > Terrestrial > Soil > Wetlands ... | reverse complement strand
GCCCTTCGGGCCCTTCGGGCCCTTCGGGCCCTTCAAGCCCTTCGGCCCCTTCGGGCCCTTCCGCCGGATCCGCCTCCGCCGCAACGGGGTCGTCTTCGTCTGCGGCCACGGGTGAGGCCGGGACAGCCTCGATCCGCAGGCCGAGACGTGCCCCGGCCGACAGGCCGTCCGTGGTGTCGGCGAGCCACTCCGCGAGATCGCCGACCCCGGTCGGCTCAGCTGCGGCGAACGCCGCCGACGTGGTCGTCCGCGGCGCGGCGGGCGAGCGTGCGACCGTGTCGGCGATCGCGTCCCACAGGTCGCGGATCAGCGAATCCGGAGAGCGGAGACGCATCGGGCGCGAGCCGGGAACCGCCAGGGCGTGCGCGGCGGGCGGGAACACCGTAGCGAGTTCACGCAGCCAGCTGAGGTCCGCCGGATCGAGCGGCCCGGCCCGCCAGACGTCCGTGTCATCGGCGCCAACGGTCGGCAAGAGACGGCCGCGGGCCACCAGGCCCACGCCCGCGGCAGCGGCCGCCGCCCAGACCCGGGCGCTGCGCCGCATCGGCCGCCCGGCCTGCTCGTCGGGACCGATGGCGAGCAGGGCCGGAAGAGCCTCGGCGAGCGGGATGAGATCGGCCGAGACCAGGCGCTTGCGTATGCCGTATCTGCCACCGGGGAAGACCAGCTCCAGCTTGGCCGATCCCGAGCCCTTGCCCCAGAGCGCGAACACGCCCCGGCGGGGAATCTCGCTCGGCACGAAGACCAGTTCGCCATCTAGCACGGCACCGTACGATACCGGTTCTCCTGCCAGCAGGCCGGAACTTCCGGCGTGTCCAGTTGATGAGGACTGACCGCGACGCGTTTCCGCGCGATGCCATGATGGTCATGGCGGTGCCTCGACCCAGGAGCCAGGACATGAACGCCTCGCTTACTGAGCACAAGCTAGGCGGGCTACGCTGGATCGTGCTGAACGGCCCGGACCGCGAGGCGTTCCGCGCGCTGGGCGAGCACGTTCGAGGCGAGATGGCCGCGCTGACCGATCGGCGAGAACGATCGACGAGGCCATCGACTACCTGCGGGCGCATCCAGCGGCGGGCGGTTTCGCCCACACGACCGGAGACCCGGCGGGCCGCGTCGTCAGCGTCGAGGCCGCCGCTGGCCGCCACGCTTTCGTGGATGCCGGATCCGGGCCGGGCCCGCTGCTGTGGCACACTGACCGTCCGTCTCGCATCTCGCCGTAATTTCCTTCAGCCCGAACGATCCTTGCTTCCGTCTCGGTCACCTGCGTGCCCGAGTGGAGGGAAGCGCGCCACATCAGAATGTCGGCGGCACGTGGTGCGATGATCTCATGACCAAGCGTCACCACCGGGGCCGTCAGGGCTCCGGGCCATATGCGACCGCGGATGATCTGAGCGCGGCGTTCGGTGTCGCCAAGGTAGCTATTCACCAAGCGTCAGCGGCGTGATGTGACGTGTGCCGGGCGTTGCCTGTTATCCGGCGGGTTCGAGTCGGGGTGGTTTCCAGGTGTGGCCGTTCGCAGCCGCAGCCATGGATCGAGGCCGTAAGTCCTGGGTGAGGAGGGCAGGGCAGGGCGCCCGCTGGTCAAGCCGGTGATCCTCGGCCATCGGACGCTTCATCGCGAAGCCACCGGTCGAACCATGCACGCGTGCGCCGGAGCAGGTCGAGCTGGTGATTGCGCTCCGCGAACCCGTGTCCCTCACGCGGGTAGATGACGAGTTCGTGCTCGGCCCCGTACCAGCTGAGCGCACGGTGGAAGTAGATCGCCTGGCTGACCGGCACGTTAGTGTCGTCCTCGCCGTTCACGATCAGCACCGGGGTGCGGATCTTCGACGCAAACGAGATCGGGCTGACTTGGTCGTGCGGGTGCGGGCCGGTGCCCTCCCAGCCGCAACTGCCGCTGAGCTCAGCTTCTAGGGTTCCCCCTTCGCCGGTCGCGACGAGCATCCCCCAGTCACTGATCCCGGCGGCCATCATGGCGGCCTTGAACCGGTCGGTCTGCCCGATCGCCCAGGCGGCCATGAACCCGCCATGGCTGGCACCGCCGATCCCGAGCCGGTCCGGGTCCGCGACCCCCTCGGCAATCAGCAGGTCGATCCCGCTGATGATGTCGCTCCATTCGCTGCCGCCGACCGAGCGCGCGACCGTCGCCGCGAAATCACGGCCATGACCCACCCCGCCCCGCGGGTTAGGCAAGAACACGGCGTATCCCGCGGTCGCGAGCCACTGTCCCGTAGGATGCGGGGCGAGCATGAACTGGTCGGCGTACCGGGCATCAGGGCCGCCGTGCACCAATGTGATGAGCGGGAACGGGCCGTCCGCGCGGTTGCGGCCGGGCGGCAAGACGAGCAGGCCGTCGAGGCCGAGGCCGTCCGATGCCCGATAGGACAGGCGTTCTTGGCTTCCCCATCTGATCGCGCGCAGGGCGGGCCGGGTGTCACTGAGCCGGATGAGCTGGCCTCCGGGCGGTCCGGCATGGACGTTCACCGGCTCATAGGAGGTGCTGGCCAGCGCCGCGATCACCTCGCCGGAACGACACGCGGTGAGCGAGTCGGCCAGGCCGTCCCGGGCGGACACGCACCCGAACCGCAGCAGGTCAGGGTCGAGCCGGTAGATCGCGGTGTCGAGCCCGTCCGCGAACAGGGCCAGCGGCGGGCCGTCCGCGACCTGCGCCAGCTCCGTCGGGCAGACAGCCATGCCCGCGGTCAGGTCACGATGCACAGCGGCAGCCGCGGAGACGGCGACATCGTAGACGGCGTCGCCGCCGAACGGCTCGGGCCGTGCGAGGTAGGCCAGGTGCCAGCAGCCGCCGGCCTGCCACCAGACCGGCGACCGCGCCTCGGTCCCGATCCGGCCCAGATCACGGGCCGTCCCTGTCTCCAGATCGACCACATGCAACTCGCTGGTGGTCACGCGCGGATCCTTCTCCGGACCCGCCCAGCTGATCGCCGCCAGCGCGCCCCCGTCCGGCCGCGCCGCCAGTTCCACGACGTGGCGGTTGCCGAGGCCGTCCACCGTACGCAGCTCGCCTGTGGCTAGGTCAAGCACCCGCAGCCTGCCGCAGCGCAGCTGCTGTCCCCAGACGAACGCGTCGTCGCGCTCGGCGCGCCTGCGCTTGTCCTCCTCAGTCGGCTCGTCCGTGGCCACCACGGCGACCAGCCGGGCATCCGCAAGCGGCCAGGCATCAGAGATCTCGCCGCGCCAGTCCGTCAGGACCTCGGCCTCCCCGCCACCGACCCGTACCCGGTACAGCTGACGGGAGCCGATGCGATCTGACAAGAAAAACACCGACGCCGAATCCGGCGCCCAGCGCGGATCAGAATCTGCCGCCATACCCGCGGTCAGCTTCCACGGCGGTGAGCTGCCGTCAGCAGCGGCCACCCAGAGCGCGCACATACAACGCTCTCCCCCGCGGCCGACCGGAGCGACGACATACGCAACCCAGCACCCATCTGGCGAGATCACCGGCTGCGACGGCACGGCCCCGTCCACCACCAGCTCCGCGGTTAGCTCCGGTGCGTCTTCACTCATGCAACGCGCCTTTCCGGCAAACATCTGCACATTCAGTAGCGCACATTCAGTAGCAGAGAGCCTGCCACAGCGGCCTTTAGCTGGTGGAGGCGTCCTCCTCGCAGGTTAGGCTGCGCCAGGCGCGCCCGCCCGGCACGGGCGCGCCGCGATGGCCGCGCTGCTGCAGGTCAATCTGGCTCACTGAGTGAGTGATCTTAATGCGCGGTCGCAGCGAGGCGCCGGGCCACGAGGGCGATCATGGCCCACAAGATCATGGCGCCGCGGGGTTACTACGCCGGGGCGCGTTGTTGATTGGCGGGCTGGAATGGTGATCATTGCCAGTTGTGTCCGCCGTTCCTGGCCTGCCCTCGGCTGAGGAGCTGTCCGCGCTGTCGGCCGCCGGGCTGGCGGTGCGGCTCGCGGGGGCGTACCGGCTGATCGCTGAGCTGACCGGGCAGGTTGAGCGTCTGACCGCGCTGAACGAGCGGCTTTCGGCGCGGGTTGATGAGCTTGAGCGGCGGGCGCGCCAGGACTCGTCCACGTCCTCGCGCCCGCCTTCCTCGGATGGCCCGCATAAGAAGGAGAAGAGGAGCACGGATCGGTCGCTGCGGGAGCGGGGGAAGCGGCGGCCGGGTAAGCAGCCGGGTGATCCCGGGGTGACGATGTGCCTGCTCGATGACCCGGATGAGAGCTATGACTGCCCGCCGGCGGCGTGCCGCCGCTGCGGCGCGGGCTGGCCGGGGAGCCGGTGACGGCGTCGCGGCGGCATCAGGTCACCGATATCGGGCCGCCCCCGGAGCCGAAGGTCACCCAGTACGTGGCGCAGGCGAAGGAGTGCCCGTGCTGCGGGACGGTGACCGAGGGCGAGCTCCCGGCGCATGTCCGGGCGCGAGCCCGCTACGGGCCGGAGGCCTGCGCGCAGGCCGCGAACCTGACCTGCGGCCATTACATCCCGGTTCACCGGGCCACGGTGCTGTTGTGCCAGCTCGCCGGGATCACGGCCTCCACCGGGTGGATGGCCGGGATCCGGGCCAGGGCCGCCGCGCTGATCGGGGACAGCGGGTTCATAGACCGGGTCCGCGAGCTGCTGCGGGCCGCCCCGGCGGTCCACGCCGATGAGACGCCGGCCCGCGCCGCCGGCGGGACCAGGTACGTGCACCTGGCCTGCACCACCTACCTCACGCATATGCACGCCGGCGACCGGTCAGCGGAGGCGATCGACGCCGGGCAGGTCCTCCCCGGCTACTCCGGCGTCATCGTGCGGGACGGATACGCCGGGTACGGGCACCTCACCGATGCCCTGCACGCCTGGTGCGGGGCCCGCCTGCTCCGCGACCTGAAGGGGCTTTACGGCTTCGAGCCGCAGAAGCAGGAATGGGCCTCCCGGATGGCCGCCCTGCTGATCGAGGCCCGCGACGCCGCCGCAGCCGCCCGCCTCGCCGGCCAGCCCGCCCTGGAACCGGCCGTCCTGGAAGACCTGCTCACCCGCTACCGGGCACTCACCACCGCCGGGCTCACGGCGAACCTCTACCGGCGCACCGCCACCGCGAAAGACGCCCGCCGCCTCGCCCGCAGGTTCCGCATCTTTGAGGACCTGATCCTCCGCTTCGCCACCCGCCCTGACCTCGACATCTTCACGAACGATCTGGCTTCATACTGCACCTCCAAGCAGGTCCGTGACCTGACGAAGATGTCCTGGGGCTCGGCGGAGTTCCTGCGCGAGGATGTGATCGAGGCAAGCCCCATGATCTGGTACATCCAGGTGGACGGCCTGATCGTGGACTCCCGCGAACTTCCGCTGCCGGTTCAGGCGCAGGCCTTCGATCTGGGCGTCATTCCGTACATCCCGGCGCTTGGCCGGGACGGCACCACTGCGTGGCTCAGCGAGAGCGGAAGTGCATAGCCCCTGACCGCTGAGCAGACCGCAAGCCTGCGGCTAAGGACCAAGCGGCACGCTGCGCTCCGCGGAAACACAGTGGAGGTCAGTGGTCAGTACGGGCGGTCAGGATGTGTCTGGTTGTATGCCGTGATCGCCTGGTCTCGTCGGGTAAGGGCGGCGCATTGCGGCGCCCTTACCCGACGGGTCTGGGATGCTGCCGTCGCTCGGAAATTCGTGCTCATGCCCTACTAGGCTTAACCTATGTCCCCGGCTACGCGAGATTCCATCAACCCTGGGCCGGACTTCGCGGCGTTGTTTCCCGTGCACGAGTGCGGCTGCGGGCGGGAGGATTGCGAGATCTGCCAGGGCTGGCAGCTCACCCCACGCACGGCCGAATTGCTGCATACGGCGCTCGAGATCATGGCCGACCAAGCCTTCGACGATATCGAGGAGCATGGCAGCGGACCTGTCGAGAGGGAAGACAGGGGGGAGTGGCTGTTCTTCGACAAGCTCCCCCGTATCACCTGGAACCAGGATGCCGGCTGGCGGCGGCAGGTGGCCCGGGCCTGCGACGATCTCGCGGACGATCTCGCTCGCGGTGACTGGCCGGTCCCGCGGACCAATGCGGAAGAGATCGTCTTGCACCTGGCCATCGAGGACAGCCCAGATTGGCTGGAGGACCGAGAGGGTGTCAAGGACGAAGAACACGACGTACTCCCTCGGTACGGTGATGATTACGACTGGGGCATGTGCTCTGAGGTCCTGTTCCAGGACCACGATGTCTTGATGCTCTACGACGAGAGCTTCGACGGCATCGAAGACCCTGATGGTGACGCGAATCAGTATCTCAGGATGGGTGATTTGCGGCCCGGCACGTGGTTCGAGTGCTTCGGCAACGTCGAGCCTCGCGACGCGCGCAGAGGATTCCGCCGATAACAGGCTAGGCGGTCACACGGACACGGTGGCGCGGATGCTCTCCCGGAGCGAGCTCATGGTGGCCAGCACGGCGCTCGGCCCGTAGCCGCAGTGTGCCATGCAGTTGTCGCAGCGCGGGTCCTTGCCCCGGCCGAACTTCTCCCAGTCCGTCGTCTCGAGCAGTTCGGCGTACTTCTTGGCGTAGCCGTCGGCCAGCAGGTAGCACGGACGCTGCCAGCCGAACAGCGAGTAGGAGGGCACGCCCCAAGGCGTGCACGCGAAGTCCCGCTTGCCCTCGAGGAAGTCCAGGAACAGCGGTGAGTGGTTTAGCCGCCACTTCTTCCTCCGTCCTGCGGCGAAGGCGGCGCTGAACAGTTCGCGGGTCTGCTCCACGCCGAGGAACCTGTCCTGGGCGGGGGCCTTCTCGTAGGCGTAGCCGGGTGAGATCTCCATCCCGTCGACCTTGAGCTCGTCGTTGAGGTAGTTCAGCACGTCGATCACGGTCTGCGGCGAGTCGGTGTTGAAGAACGTGCTGTTCGTGTAGACCTGGAAACCGGCCGCCTTGGCCTGCTTGATGGCGGCGACGGCCTGGTCGAACACGCCTTCCTTGCTGACCGACTCATCGTGCCGCTCGGCCAGCCCGTCGATGTGCACCATCCAGGCGAAGTTCTTCGACGGCGTGAACTTGTGCAGGTGCTTGGGCAGCAGCACGCGTTAGTGCACAGCACCACGAACTTGCGGCGCTTGACCAGTTCGTTGACCATCTCGTGGATCTGCGGGTGCATCAGCGGCTCGCCGCCTGCGAGCGACACCATCGGCGCCCCGCACTCCTCGACCGCGGCGACGGCCTGCTCCACCGGCATCCGCCGCTTGAGCTCGGCGGCCGGATGCTGGATCTTCCCGCACCCGACGCACTTGAGGTTGCACGCGAATAGCGGCTCGACCTCCACGATCATGGGGAACTTCGCCACCCCGCGCAGCTTCATCTTCAACGGATCGCGTGAAGGGCAGCGCACCTGCACAGTGCAGCCCAGCATGTTTACAGGTAACGGTACACAGCGAACGACTCATCGCCACGTGCTGATCCTGGACGGCGAGGGTGGGCAAGGGGCTTCCTGCCGCGAATCCCGCTACGGCGGGTGCCGCAAGCCACGGACGTGCTCTAGCGGATTAGGCTGCTCAGCCGGTTCCATTCGATCTTGATCCGGACCGGTACCTCCATGACGCTGACTTCGTCCTCCGGTGCGAGCGTCCGGAACAGGCGATAAGCGCCTACTGCGTGGTCAAGTACGTGGACGTCTATCGAGGCCACATGGTCATCGGCAACCCAAACGAGCCAATAGAAGGGGATGCCCGCCGTCGCGTACTCGCCCATCTTCTCGACCCTGTCAGTCTTATCACTGGCAGGCGATACAACTTCAATGACGATCTTTAGATACGAGGCCGGGAGCGGTCGGAGGTCTGGAGGCGCGCAATTATGGAGCGCGGCATCCGGGCGCCTGATCGTCGTGGCCGGGAGGTCCCAGAGGGTTATGTCGAAATCGCTATTTACGTCAAGACAGGATCCCGGATGCAGCGCCGTGTACTCCTCGGCCGACAATTCGAGCATGTTCGCTAGTCGGCGGACAGCCGTCTGATGGGCGCGACTTGGCGAGTCGCATCGGATCGCCTGCCCGTTGACGACTTCTACTTGGCGGCAGAACTCCTCGGGCAAGTTGCGCCAGATCTCTTCGGTGATCGGCTCAGGCTGGAGATTCCCGGGTGTCGCCCAGTCGTAGATCGCAGACATCGGATCTCCCCTACTTGAGTACCTACTCACCTGGACAGGCTCATCGTAGAACAGCCCTTCAGGTACGTGCCATTGCAGTCCGTGCCCCGGTGGGCGGGGTTCCGTGCGGGGCAACCTGCCAGTGGCCGGTGCGAGACTCCGGCGCGGGAAAGCTCATCCACTGGTCGGCCGGGCCGCTCGCGTTCCAGCGCGCGTACGGTCTCGGCGAGATCTTCCAGGCTGAAGACACCGGCCGGGTTATCGAACAGGCCTATCGGGGACGCGACGGCATCTATTCACAGTAACCGGCCGCCGGGCAGGCCGTACGATCTGGTGTCATGCCCGCTAACCGGATGAACCGGGAAGAGTTCTACGCCAAGGTGTCTCCGCTGGACGCCGAGCAGCTCCGCAAGGTTTTGTGGACCCTGTACTGGCGCGGCACCGCACAGGCGCGGGAGCGGATCGAGGACGCGCTGAGTCCTCCCGACTCACCGAAGAGCAAGGCCCAGGCCCTACCGGACCCGGATCAGGTGCTCGACGACGTAACGGAGTTCGTGTCGCTGGCGCGGGACGGCGCGTTCATGTACGGCGACCGGCGGGTGTCACGTACCGAGCGGTCCAAGTGGCGCCTGACCTTCCGCAGCCTGGCCACGCAGGCTCAGTCGGCTCTGCACGCCGCGGACACCGGGCCCGCCGAGCAGGCGATGGAGCAGCTGATCGGCCTGGCCTGCGAGATGCGCGGCGTGGATTACTTCCACTCCGAGGATCCGGTGGAGGCGGCCAGGTTCGTGGTGTCGCATGCGGTTTCCGCGCTCTGGCAGACGATGCTTGACCAGTACGGCTTCGCCGTCTTCGCCGAACGTGCCGCCCCGCAGCTGATCCGCTGGGAGTCCAAGTACGGTTGGACCCGTGGCGGCGGCAAGGTGGCCGAGAACGAGACGCTGCTCGCCGAGGTCCTGGAACCACTCCTCACTGCACCGGCCATGTGGCGCGGTTTCGCGGTCGCCTACCTGTCCGCGCTGGACGCCGTCGCCCGCGACGAGACTGCCGGTGAGGGCAAGGCCTCCAGGCGGTCGTGGGGATCGAGCAACGCCGATTACACCCGCAAGGAACGCGCCGGGACCCTGGCGGCCTGGCACGCCATGCTGGCCGGACATCTAGCGGGCACCGATGACGCAGGGCTGCTGGACCGGCTGGTCAGCCACCGCGCTCTAGCCGGCCCGGAGGTCACGTTCTTGCGTGCGCTGATCGCCCGCATGGCCGGCGACCTTGACTCGGCCCGCAAGCTGGTCGCGGACTGCCTGGAGGCCCTGCCGGGAAGCTACGCGTTCCATAGTCTGGCCGCGGAGATAGGCGCGGAGCTACCACCGCGCGCCCGCCAGATGGCGGACGAGCGATCCCGCGCGCAGTCCCTCACCAGCCCCGTTGTCCAGTCCGACTGAGCAGGCCGCCACCGTCACCGCATGCCCTAGCGGCGTCCGTCGACGGCCTGTTCGGAATCAGCGAAATCTTCTCCGGTGTGGTGCAGTGCGGGGTACCGGCGGTCCGTGAGACCATATATGGCTGTCAGGCACGCGGAGGAGGGTCAGCGTGGCGGATATCCGGCTAGAACAGCCAGCCGACCAGGACGCCGGGCTGCAGGGTGCCCTCGCGCTGTACGCGCCGCTGCTTGCCGGGCTTCGGCCGGCCGCTCCTGTCGACCGGCAGGTGTCGCTGCTGGTGGACGAGGCCGTGACGGTCTGGAACAGGCCGGGGTTCGACACGTTCCTTTCCGAGGCGTCGCTCCGATTCAGCCCGTTCGACTACCAGCTGCAGGCGGCACGCAGCGCGCTGCGGCGGATGCGGGGCCGGGCGATCCTCGCTGACGAGGTCGGGCTCGGCAAGACCATAGAGGCCGGCCTGATCCTCGCTGAGCTGCGGCTGCGTGGGCTGGCCGACCGTGCCCTGGTCATCGCGCCGGCCGGGCTGGTGACCCAGTGGCAGGAGGAGCTGGAGCGCAAGTTCGGGGTGCCGACCGTGCGGGTCGGCCGGGAGCGGGATGTCCCTGGCCATGAGCCGGCAGGCGGGAGCGCCGACCGGCCGGTCGCCGTCGCCTCGCTGGCGGCTGCACGTCGGGATCCGCTCAAGTCCGCGCTGACCCGTGACCAATGGGACCTGATCATCGTGGACGAGGCGCATCGGGTGCGCGCACCGCGAAGCGCCTCGGGGAAGATGATCCGCGAGCTCCGGTCTCGGCATCTACTGCTGCTGACCGCCACGCCGGTCGAGAACCGCCTGCAGGACTTGTACGAGATGGTGAGCCTGGTCGCGCCGGGGCTGCTGGGGACTGCGGCGCAGTTCCGTGCGGCGCATGGCGCCGGCTCGGCCGCACCGGACCATGAACCGAGGAACGTCGCGGCGCTGCGGAAACGGACCGCCGAGGTGATGATCAGGCACCGGCGCAGCGAGGTCAGCGTGCTGCTGCCGCAGCGCCTGGCGGAGACGCTCCGGGTGGAGCCCTCCGGGCCGGAACGCGACTGGTATTCCGACCTCACCGCGCGGGTGCGCGCCGAGGCCAGTACGGCCACGCCGTCCAGGCGGCTCGCGTTGCGCAGCGTGGCCAGGCTGGCCGGCTCAAGTGCCGCCGCCGCCGCGCCTACGCTGGCCAAGGTCGGCTGGGACGACCTGGCCACCCGTGCGGGGGCGCTTGCCGCCCCCGCTAAGGTCGCGGTGCTGCTCGACCAGCTGAGGCGGCACGCCGGGAGCGGGGAGAAGGTCCTTGTCTTCACCGCGTTCCGGCAGACCCTCGATCAGATGGCCGGGCACCTGGCCGCGGCCGGCATCCCGGCCGCGATCTATCACGGCAGCCTGCCGCGCGCGGAGAAGGAACGGGCGATAGCCACCTTCCGCGACGACGCCCCGGTCCTGCTCTCCACCGAGTCCGCGGGGGAGGGGCGCAACCTGCAGTTCTGCCACGTGATGGTGAACATGGACCTGCCGTGGAACCCGATGCAGATCGAGCAGCGGCTGGGCCGCCTGCACCGAGTCGGCCAGGATCACGACGTGCTGCTCACCAACCTGGTCGCCAGCGGCACCATTGAGGAGCAGGTGCTGCGCGTCCTGGAGGCGAAGATCAACCTGTTCGAGCTGGTCGTCGGGGAACTTGACATGATCCTCGGGCGGGTGGACGACGACCTCGACTTCGAGACCACGGTGTTCGATGCGTTCGTGGCTTCTGGTAACGACGCAGAGTTCGGCGAGCGGATGGCGGCCATCGGGGATGACCTGGCCAAGGCCAGGACCGATTACCTGGCCACCCGGGCCGCGATCGACAACCTCGTCGGCGATCAGGACGAGCAGGCCGGGGAGGGGGCATGACGCCCGTCGCCGATCCGGCGCTCGGGTTCTGGCTGCGGCATGTGGCGGCAGCCGGGGGGCTCTGGGAACCGGACGGGGACACCACCTACGTGGTCCTTCCGCCGCCGCTGCGGGACGCCTACCGGCTTCCGGAGGAACTGCGGGTTACCGCCGACCCCGACGTCGCGCGGGAAGACGGGGCCACATTGCTCACCGCCGGTCACCCTGTCCTCGCCGAGGCCGCCGAACGGGTGCTGGCCTCCGGTGACACCGGGCACCTGGTCCTGGCCAGGCCGGCTTCCGTGCCTCCCGGACGTGACGTACTGCTCGCCGCGGTGCGGGATGCCTTCCCCGTCGACCACGGCCGCATTGACCTGTCCGGCGAGCCCGCGGTCGTACTGCACCCAGTCATCCAGGTCGGCGCGCTGGTCACCTATGAGCTGTCGGCCGAGGACCGGTTCCAGGAGGAGGTGCAGCGCTGGGTCGACGTGCCGTCCAGGCGCGAGTTGCCCGCGGATCTGGTCGCCAGGCTGTGCCGTGCGGACGTGGATGAGGGGACCCAGCCTCGGCGGCCGGAGGGCCTGATGCCGGCCGTTGGCGCCGCGCACCGGCTCATCGACGCAGGCGCTATCGCGCGCCGTCAGGCGCTCGCCGCGGAGGTTAGCGGTGCCTGCCAGGCCGAACGCGGTCGTGCCGCCGCCTATTATGCGGACGCGATCGCCGGCATCGAGGCCCGGCTGGCGACCGCTCAGTCCGATCGCAGGGCGGCGCTTGAGCAGCGGCTGCGCACCACCCGTGAGGAGGAGGCCAGGCGGCTGGCCGAGATAGCGGAGAAGTACGAGGCGCGCCACACGATCAGGCCCTACCGGCTGCACATGATGCTGGTCCCGGCACTGCGCGTACCAGCGGACGTCCTGCGGGGGATGCGGCGATACCCGATGTCCTTCGACTGGCTGCTGCCAGCCGGGGCCTACGCGCCGGCGCGCTGCCCGTCCTGCGGTGGCGAGGCACCGCTGGTGGCCGGCAAGCTGAAGCTCGGCTGCGAGACGTGCCTTCCCCCGAAGCCGGCCGCGCCGGCGACCGCCGCTCCCGCTGCGGCCGCTCCCGCTGCGGCCGCTCCGGCTGCGGCCAGACCGTCCGCTGCCGAGCCCGGTCCGGCTGAGCCCGCGCGGCCTGTGTCCGGCACACCGCGCGGCGCCCGGCCCGCACCCGCGGCCAGGCCGGTCCCGCCGCAAGCCAAACGGCGGGTAGTCGTCCCGCCGAAGGTGCGTAAGGAGCAGCAGAAGGCCACTGCGACCTTGGCCGAACGGCTGTGGTGCGCGGTGGCGGCCGATGATCACCGGACGATCAGGCGGATCCTTCACCCTGGCTCGCCGGCCGCGGCGCTCGACCGCGTCCTCGGCCCTGCCGGGTTCTGCCGTGTCCTCGGGATGCCGCCAGAGGAGGAGCCGGAAAAGTTCCTCGCGGAGACAGACGGCGATGCCGTCACCGGGGCGCTACTCGGTACCGCCGGTACCGAGTGCCCCTATTACATCTACTGCCGGGACGGGCAGGCGGCCGAGGTGCTGCCCTTTCCCGTCGGCCACGACGGAGCTTTCTGGCCGTTCTACTGGTGGGGCCAGCAGCCGGGCGCCAGGTGGGCGACCGGGCCGGTTGTCCCGGCCAAGGGTCTGGATCCGGTCGAAGGCGCGCTCGTCAGCACCGGTTTGGCGTGGAACGGCCTGCCGGTCGCGGGCCGCGCCCTGGCCGCGTGGGGACGGATCGCCGATCACCATGAGCGGCTGCTTTCCGCGCATCCGGCGCTCCCACTGGCCGCGGCCGTGAACCGCCTCGTCGCCCACCGGGCCGGCGGGCGGGCGACCTTCGCCGTGGCAGCAGGCCGTTTCCGCGTGCCGGAGCAGGACGTGCGGCGGGCCGATCGTGCTGTCCGCCTGCCGCTATCCCTCGGCCCCGGCCAGCCCTGGTAGTACGGTACCTTGCCATCTCAATACAGGGGCACCAAGGCCATCACCGAGGCCATGCAGGCGTCCGGCGTCCGGCGCATCGTCGTAGTCAGCGCGGCGCCCATCGGCACCGTGCCCTCACCGTCGCGCCCGCATCCGCCCAGGCACGACCCGGGCGACGGGTTCTTCATGCGGCACCTGGCCAATCCCATCGTGAAGTCGGTGCTGCGCGAGCACTACGCCGACCTGGCCCGGATGGAAGAGGTCCTGCGCGACAGCGGGCTGGACTGGACGGTCCTGCGACCGCCGCGACTGACCGACAAGCCAGTGACGGGCGCGTACCGAACGGCCTACGACCAGAACATCCGCCGCGGCCTGTTCGCCTCGCGGGCCGACGTCGCCCAGTACATGCTCCGGGCGCTCGATAAGCCGGAGACATTCAGGCGAACGGTCGGCATCGCCAAACTAACGCCCGGACCCCGATGACCGCCTCGGGCCGGCCGGTCAGGAACCGGCCGGTCAGGAGTCGGCCGGTCAGGACTTGCGGGTTCTCGTCCTCGTGGTCTTCTTCGGCTCTTCGATCAGCTTGACGGTAAGGTCGGGGCCGCCCGCCTCGACGATCTGGACTCGGTGCGGCAGCATGGCCAGCAACGCGCGGAAGCTCCGGCAGCCGTAGTTGTGCTCGTCGAACGAGGCGTCCAGCGCCAGCATCTTGCTCTTCAGGCCGCCCGCGGTCATCGTCTCGCCGTTGGATTCCTCGAACGCCCGCACCAGCAGCTGCTCCGCGTCCCGGATATCGAAGGCCGCCGTCGGCCGCGCCGCGGGTTCGACCTCGGTCACCAGGGTGCCCCAGTACTTGTACTCCGAGCAGACCGCGACCAGTTTCCGGCTGGCGTTCGCCTCGGTCCCGACCCCCACCACCCACTTGCCGAACTCCCTGAGCCGCTGCACCAGCGGCGAGTAGTCGCCGTCCCCGCTGACCAGGATGAATACGCTGATCTCCGGATGCACGATCAGCGTCTCCATGGCGTCGACGGCCATTCGGATGTCCGCGGCGTTCTTGTTCTGGATGCCGACCCGCGCCACCTGGATCAGGTCGACGCCGTTCATCGCGAGGTCGTCCTGGTGACTGCCGAAGAGCGGATTGGCCCAGTCCGCGTAGGCGCGCCGCACCGAAGCGTTGCCGTAACCCCGGCACAGCCGGGTCAGCGCCTCGTACGGCGCCGGGTTCGCCTGATCCGGCAGCTCCTTGACCGCGCCGAGGACGAGGTTCTCGAAATCCACGAACACGGCGACCTGCGCGGACCCGTCCGGCTCCATCGTCCATCTCCTCAGCCGATCTAGCGATCTGTCGGCAAAGGCTAGTGCACGTGGAGCCGCCAGTCGCTCGGCACCCGCCCCTTGGGCCCGGGCACCGGTTGGTCAACCGGATGATGCTGCGGCGGCGCGAGCTCGGGACCTTCGTACATTTCCTTGGTCTCGTAGCTGTAGAACCAGTCCTCGCCGGGTTCGAAGCTGCGGATGAACGGGTGCCCGGTGGCCGTCGCGTGGGCGGTCGCGTGCTGCATCGGCGAGGTGTCGCAGCAGCCGATATGCCCGCACTGCGCGCACCGGCGCAGGTGCACCCACCAGCCGCCCGCGGCCTCGCACTCGACGCACCCGGGACCGCTTGGCGGCACCGAAGGATCGATGCCCGCAATCTCCGTCATTAGCTCTCCTCTGCATCATCTTGCGCGGTAATAGGCAGCCGCACCCGGAACCGCGTGTCACCCGGCGACGATTGCAGCGAAAGGTCCCCGTGGTGCTTGTTCACCACGATGCGCCAGGAGATATCGAGACCCAGGCCGGTCCCCTCGCCCACCGGCTTGGTCGTGAAGAACGGCTCGAATATCCGGTCCCGGATCTCCGGCGGCACCCCGGGCCCGGTGTCACAGAAGTCCACGAACACTTGGTCCCGGTCCATCCCGGTGCGCACCGTCAGGGTCCCGGAACCGTTCATCGCGGACACCGCGTTGTCGATCAGGTTCGTCCACACCTGGTTCAGCTCACCCGCGAAGGCCGGGATCGACGGCAGCGACTGGTCGTAATCTTTCACGATCTCTATTCCCGGCGGGATCTTCCCGGACAGCATCAGCAGCGTGCTGTCCAGCAGTTCGTGCACGTCGACGACCTGGTACGGCGCCCGGTCCAGCTGCGAGTACTGCTTGGCCGCGCCGACCAGGGTGGAGATCCGGGTGGTGGAATCCTCGATCTCGTTCATCAGCAGTTCGGTCTCGACGGTGTAGTTCAGCCAGCGCAGCGCGCCCTCCAGCATCTCCGGGTCCACGGTCATCGCGACGTGATCGAGCCAGGCGGCATCCAGCCCGGCCGCGACGAACGTCGGGGCTAGGTCCCAGCCGTCCCGCACACCGTGGTCGTCGAGCCAGTCCGTGATGGCGTCTTCCCGGTCGGACGCCTCGAGCGGTGCCAAGGCGAGCGCCTTCGGCACCCGTTCGGCCGCCTCTTCCTGCAGCCGGATCAGCGTCTGCAGCGTGGTCCGGTCCCATCGCCCGCCCGCGATCATGCCCAGCTTGTGCCGCATCCCGGCCACCCGCTCGCGCAGCGCAGACGTGGCTCGCACCGCGGCCGCGGCCGGGTTGTTCAGCTCGTGGGTCAGGCCCGCCGACAGCGAGCCGAGCGCCAGCAGTCGCTCCCGCTGCCCGATCGCCTGCTGCGTGTTCTTGGCGCCGAAGAACAACCCCTCGAGCAGGTGCACCGCCATCGGGAACCACTCGTGCATCAGCTCGGCGAAGACCGAAGCGTCCAGCACGAAGAACCGCGACGGTTCGGTCGCCCGCAGTGAGTTGTTGTAGACCTGCGGCACCCGGTCACCGAGGTAGGCGGTGAAGGCGCCCGAGTACACCCCGCGGGACGACGTCCGGCCGACCTCGATGTCGTCCGCGCCCACCCGGCGCGATAGCACCACGGTACCCTCGAGCAGCACGTAGAAGCAGGTCGCGGGGGCGCCCTCCGCGTAGACGGTGCCCGGCTCGATCAGCTCGACGTGACCTCGCTCGCACAGCCACTGCAGCTGGTCCTCGGTGAGCTTCTCGAACAGGAACAGCGTCCGCAGCTCATCGACGCTGCACATCAGCGAGTTCGCGGACTGGCAGGCCGCCGTCATCTCAGCGCTCATCGCTTCTCCAGATAACGGTGCACGAGCATGACGGCCAGCGCTCCTTCTCCGACGGCCGAAGCTACCCGCTTGGCCGACTCCGCCCGCGCGTCCCCGGCTACGAACACCCCGGGCACGCTGGTCTCCAGGTGATACGGCATCCGGTCAAGCTCCCATCCGCGCGGCCGCTCTCCGCCGACCGACAGGTCCGGGCCCGCGACCACGAACCCCGCGGAGTCCCGCACCACCACTCCATCCAGCCAGTCAGTCAGCGGTGCCGCGCCGATGAACAAGAACAACAACTGGGCGTCGACTGTTTCCGTCTCACCGGAAGCGGTGCTCCGCAGCGTCAGGCTCTCCAGGTGATCCTCGCCGGAGCCCGCGACGACCTCGGTGCAGGTGCGCACGGAGATGTTCGGAATGTCCGCGATCTGCCTGATCAGGTAGTACGACATCGACTTTTCCAGCGACGGCCCGCGGACCAGGATCGTCACCGACTTCGCGTGCCGCGCCAGGTACACCGCGGCCTGCCCGGCCGAGTTCGCCCCGCCGACGACGTACACATCCTGCCCCAGGCAGGCGGCGGCCTCGGTCAGAGCCGACCCGTAGTAGACCCCGCGCCCGGTCAGCTCGGAAAGCCCGGGCGCGTTCAGCTGCCGGTAGGACACCCCGGTGGCCAGGATGATCGTGTGCGCGTCGATGCTCGCGCCGTCCGCGAACCGAACCCCCCGCGCCGACCCCTTGATGTCCAGCTCGACCACGTCCCGGGTGGTCAGCACCTCGGCCCCGAACTTCGTCGCCTGACGCCGCGCCCGGTCCGTCAGCTGCGCGCCGGACACCCCGTCCGGGAAGCCCAGGTAGTTCTCGATCCGCGAGCTCTGCCCGGCCTGGCCGCCGGTGGCGGTGCGCTCGACCAGCACGGTGCGTAGCCCCTCGGACGCGCCGTACACGGCGGCGCCGAGGCCGGCCGGCCCGCCGCCGATCACGATGAGGTCGTAGAAGTCCTTGGCCGGCGTGGTGGCCAGCCCGACCCGGGCCGCCAGTTCGGCGTCGGTAGGCTCGATCAGCGGCTCGCCGTCCGGCGTGATCACCACCGGCAGCGCCAGCCCGTCCGCCTGGGCGGCCTCGAGCAGCCGCTGCCCCTCCGGCTCGTCGGAGTTGTACCACCGGTAAGGCACCTGGTTGCGGGCCAGGAACTCGCGCACCTCGGAGCAGCGCGCCGACCAGCGGTGCCCGACGACCTTGGTCTCCGGCACCGGCCGGTGGTCCGAGGCCATCCACGCGTCCAGCAGCGCGTCGACCACCGGGTAGAGCTTCTCCTCCGGCGGGTCCCACGGCTTGAGCAGGTAGTGGTCGAGATCGACCACGTTGATCGCGTCGATCGCGGCCCCGGTGTCGGCGTAGGCGGTGAGCAGTACGCGCCGCGCCCCCGGGTAGATGTCCATCGCCCGCTCGAGGAACTCGATCCCGTTCATCTCGGGCATCCGGTAGTCGGCCAGGATCACCGCCACTAGGTCGCCGCGCAGCTTCATCTGCCGCAGCGCCTCCAGCGCCGACGCGCCCGACTCGGCCCGCACGATCCGGTTCCGTTCCCCGTAGCGGCGCCGCAGGTCCCGCGCGACCGCCCGGGACACGCCGGGGTCGTCGTCAACGGTCAGGATCGCCGTGCGGATCGTCTCGCCCTGCTCGGTCATACGGCCCATAGTAGGTCGGTCCGGTTACGGTGCCGAGGAAGGTGCCCTGGGCGAAGATTTTTGGGCCGAACGGGCCTGGTTACTCGCCTCCCGCCAGGATTCTCGCCCATATCGGGGCCAGGCCGTCCCCGCACGGCTCGACTTGGTCCACAGCGTCATGCAGGGCCCGGCGCACGAACTCGGCGAACTCGTGTCCCTGCGCCGGAGGGATTTCCGGCCCCGGGCCGGTGCCGGCCATCATTCCTGCTCCAGGGCCGCGCGGAGGGCGGCCATGCCGCGGGACGTGTGGCTCTTGACGGCGCCGCGGCTGATGTCCATGGTGGCGGCGATCTCGGCCTCGGACAGGTCGGCGTAGTAGCGCAGCACGATCGCCTCGCGCTGCCGTTCGGGCAGGTTGCGCAGGGCGGCGACGACGGCGTCGCGTTCGAGCAGGACCAGGGCGCCGTGCTCGGCGCTGGGCATGTCCGGCGGGGCTTTCTGCAGGTTCTTGTCGACCACGGTGCGGTGCCGCAGGACCGAGCGGGACCGGTTCACCACCGCCTGC
>Ga0074046_10001836_pt1 | contig 18754 bp, 17 predicted proteins | sample BogForMeECP23OM3_FD_94441 | JGI IMG/M metagenome (GOLD analysis project Ga0074046, IMG submission 94441) | Bog forest soil microbial communities from Calvert Island, British Columbia, Canada - Bog Forest MetaG ECP23OM3 | ecosystem: Environmental > Terrestrial > Soil > Wetlands ... | reverse complement strand
CGCGTATGACGGCGATCCTGTCTACCGGGCCGTTGCCGATCGGGCTCCCGCGGCCACCGTGATCATTCCGCCCCGCGCTACCGCTGTGGTCAGCGAGGTCTCCGCCGCGGGCACACCGACACCTCTTAGCCTCGACGAGTTTTCTGGCGAGGCACAGATCGCCGCAGCGTCAAAGACGGACAGGGCAGGAACAGATGCGCCACACGGGGATATGCGGAGAGGTTCCTTCGAGGGGCCGCTTGTTCCCACATCTCCTTCGTTCTCTAATCCGCCGAGCGTGATCGTGAACGAGACGCGCCGAGCTATTCGCGACTCCCTCAGCAGAGAGCGGATCGCCCCGCGCTTCGCCGATTGGGTGGCCAAACAAGGCTGCGCAGAAATTGTTAGACGGCCTCAGGCACGGCCTTATGCATCGGCGGTAGGAACGGCCGCCAGGGCAATCGAAATCTAACCCGCGGAAAGGCGTTAATTCATGGATATCAAGGGAGCGACGGCGATCGTCACGGGCGGCGCGTCAGGGCTCGGCGGGGCGACCGCCGAGCGCCTCGCCGCCGCCGGCGCGAAAGTCGCGATCTTCGATCTCAATGCCGAGCTCGGCGAGGGACACGCCAAGGCGATCGGCGGCAAGTTCTTTAAGGTCGACGTGACCAGCGAGGAGGAAGTTGAGCGCGCGCTCGAAGAAGCCGAGGGCCTCGACGGCAAGGCCAGCATCCTCGTCAATTGCGCCGGCATCGGGCCGCCCGGAAAGGTCATCAGCCGCGACGGGGCGGCGATCCCGCTGAAGGACTTCGCGAGGATCGTGAACGTGAATCTTTTTGGGACCTTCAATATGCTGTCAAAATTCGCCGCGCGTCTGCACACCGTTCCGACGGAAAGCGAAGAGCGCGGGGTCATCATCAACACCGCAAGCGTCGCAGCCTTCGACGGCCAGATCGGCCAAGCGGCCTATTCCGCGTCCAAAAGCGGCATTGTCGGCATGACGCTGCCGATCGCGCGCGAACTCGCCCGCTACGGAATCCGGGTCATGACGATCGCCCCCGGCATTTTCCTGACGCCGCTCCTGATGACGCTGCCGAAAGAGGCGCAGGACTCGCTCGGCAAGCAGGTTCCCTTTCCGAGCCGCCTCGGGCAACCGTCCGAGTTCGCGCTCATGGTCGAGTCGATCATCGTCAATCCCATGCTGAACGGCGAGGTCATCCGCCTCGACGGGGCGATCCGGATGGCGCCGAAATGAGCGGCGTCGGCGAAGCAAGAACGAGGGAGATCGCCGAGCGTGTCGAGCGTTTCGTACGCGGTGTCGTGGTATCCTATGAGCGCGATCCGCGGCGCGACCACCATGATTGCCCGGCCGAAGAGCTCGTCGCCGAATTGCGTGAAAAAGCGCGCGCCGCGGGCGTTTTGACGCCGCATATCCTGCCCGACGGATCGCATCTCTCGCAACGCGAGACGGCGATCGTGCTCGCGAAGTCCGGACTTTCGCCTCTCGGGCCGCTTGCCTGCAACACGGCAGCGCCGGACGAGGGCAACATGTATCTCCTTGGCAAGATCGGCTCGCCGGAGATCAAGGAGCGCTTCCTGAAGCCGCTTGTCGAAGGACGAGCCCGCTCGGCCTTCTTCATGACGGAGCCCGCCGAGGAGGGCGGCGCCGGTTCCGACCCGTCGATGATGATCACGACCTGTCGCCTGGACGGCAATCATTGGGTCGTCAACGGCCGCAAGGCTTTCATCACCGGCGCCGATGGGGCGAAGGTCGGCATCGTCATGGCGAAGGCCGAGCAAGGCGCCTGCATGTTTCTCGTCGACCTGCCGGATCCCGCGATTCGCATCGTCCGGGTGCCCAATACAATCGACAGCTCAATGCCGGGCGGCCACCCGACGGTAACCATCGACGCTCTCCGCATCCCCGCCGGCCAGATGCTGGGGCAGGCCGGAGAGGGCTTCAAATACGCGCAGGTCCGCCTGTCTCCGGCGCGGCTGTCGCATTGCATGCGCTGGCTCGGCGCGTGCCGCCGCGCCAACGAGATCGCCACGGACTATGCAAACCGCAGGCAGGCTTTCGGCAAGGCGGTGATTGATCACGAGGGGGTCGGCTTCATGCTCGCCGACAATCTCATCGACCTCAAACAGGCCGAGCTGATGATAGACTGGTGCGCAAGCGTGCTCGACGCGGGCTCGCTCGGAACGCACGAAAGCTCGATGACCAAGGTCGCGGTCAGCGAAGCCCTCATGCGCATCGCCGACCGTTGCGTGCAGGCGATGGGCGGAACCGGGCTCACGCAAGACACGATCGTCGAGCAGGTGTTCCGCGAAGTGCGCGCCTTCCGGATCTATGATGGGCCGACGGAAGTGCACAAGTGGTCGATCGCCAAGAAGATCAAGCGCGACTGGAAGGCGGCTCATCCATGAGCGCGCTCGACGAAGCCGCCAATACCGGCGTGGCTGAGGTGTCCGAGTCTTATCGGCTCGAAGAGGCCGCGCTCGCGTCCTGGATGGAGGCCCATGTCGAAGGCTTTCGCGGTCCGCTCGCCGTCTCGAAGTTCAAGGGCGGCCAATCCAATCCGACCTATCGTCTTCAATCGCCAAGCGGCGCGTATGTGTTGAGGCGCAAGCCGCCCGGGCCCGTGCTTGCCGGCGCCCATGCGGTGGATCGGGAAGCGCGGGTCCAGAAAGCGCTTGCGAAAGTCGGATTTCCCGTCGCGCGGATCCATGGCTTCTGCGACGATCCGGCAATTCTCGGCAGTCCGTTCTATGTGATGGAGCTGGTCGAAGGCCGCATCTTCTGGGACGCCACGTTTCCGTCGGTCAACCGCGACGAGCGCCCGGCCTATTTCGAAGCGATGAATCGGACGATAGCCGCGCTGCACGGCGTCGACCCGGCAAGCGTCGGGTTGGCGGACTATGGCAAGCCCGGTAATTATTTTGCGCGCCAGATCAGCCGCTGGTCGCGACAGTATCTCGACGATCCGGAAGCCGGACGTGACGCGAATATGGACCGCCTGGTCGCCGAACTGCCCGGCCGCATCCCGGCCGGCGAAGAGACCGCGATCGTTCATGGCGACTTTCGCTGCGACAATATGATTTTCCACCCAACCGAGCCGCGCATTCTCGCCGTACTCGACTGGGAGCTCTCGACGCTCGGCCATCCGCTCGCCGACTTCGCCTATCACGCGATGATGTACCGCATGCCGCCGCATATCGTGGCGGGGCTCGCGGGCGCTGACCTCGTGGCGCTCAACATCCCAAGCGAGGCGGACTATGTCGCCGCCTACTGCAAGGCCGCCGGCCGCGACGCGATCCCGGACTGGCGCTTTTATGTCGCGTTCAACTTCTTTCGCCTCGCCGCAATCTTCCACGGCATAGCGGGGCGAGCCAAGCGTGGTTCGGCGTCCTCGGCTCACGCTGAGGAGCGGGGCGCCAGCTTCCTCGAGGTGGCGAAACTGGGCGTCGAGGCGATGGAGAGCGCAGGATGAGCGTCCCGATAAGCTTTCGCCTCGATAAGGGCGTCGCGACCCTGACGCTCGATCGGCCCGAGCAAGGCAATACGATCGACCTGCCCATGGCGCGCGCGCTCCTGGAGGCGGCGTTGCGCTGCGACGAGGATGCAGCAATCCGCTGCGTGGTGATCACGGGATCCGGCAAGCTCTTCTGCGGCGGAGGCGATGTCGGCAGCTTCGCCTTGGCAGGCGCCTCGATCTCGTCCTTCCTGAGCGAGCTCGCCGGCACGCTGCATATGGCGCTTTCGCGTTTCGCGCGCATGCCAAAGCCGCTCGTGACGCTGATCAACGGACCGGCCGCCGGCGCGGGTCTAAGCCTCGCGATCGCCGGCGATATCGCGCTCGCGGCGCGCTCGGCGCATTTCACCGCGGCCTACGGCGCGCTGGGGCTCAGTCCCGACGGCGGTATGAGCTGGCGCCTGCCGCGCCTGGTCGGGTTGCGCCGCGCGCAGGACATTATTCTCACCAACCGCCGCGTCCCGAGTGACGAGGCCGCGGCGATCGGGCTCGTCACCCGCGTGGTCGAGGATGATCGGCTCTATACGGTGGGCGCGGACGTCGCCGGCCAACTCGCCAACGCTTCTACAGCCGCGCTCGGCGCGGCGCGCAATCTACTTCTGGGGCCTTTCGAGTCCGAACTCGAAGCCCAACTCGAACGCGAGACGCGAAGCATCGCGGCCCTCGGCGGGTCGGACGAGACGCGAGCCCTCGTCGCCGCCTTTCTCGAGCGCCGCAGCGCCAAACCCGGAAAGGATCATTGAGATGGCCGAAGCCTATATTGTCGAAGCCGTGCGCACGGCGGGCGGCCGCCGCAACGGCAAACTTGCCGGCTGGCACCCCGCCGACATGGCGGCCGAGACGCTGAACGCGCTTGTCGATCGATCAGGCGTGGATCCTGCGGCGATCGAGGACGTGATCCTGGGCTGCGTGACGCAGGCAGGCGAACAGGCCTTCGCCTTCGGCCGCAACGCGGTGCTCGCCTCGAGACTGCCGGAGACTGTTCCAGCCGTGACCATCGACCGACAGTGCGGCAGCTCGCAACAGGCCGTCCAGTTCGCGGCCCAGGCGGTGATGTCGGGCACGCAGGACATCGTCATCGCCGCCGGCGCCGAGAGCATGACGCGCGCGCCGATGTTCTCCAACATTTCGTTGCACCAGAAGGCGGGGATCGGCGTCGGCCCGTTCAGCGACCGCATCAAGCAACGCTACGGCGTCGAATCCTTCAGCCAGTTTGAAGGCGCCGAGATGATCGCCAAGAAATACGGCTTCGCTCTCGAAAGCCACAAGCGCGCCGCCGCGGCCACCGAGGCCGGAGCTTTCGGGAACGAAATCGTGCCGCTCGCCGTCGAGGGCGGTCAGCATACAGTCGACGAGGGAATCCGGTTCGACGCGTCGCTCGAGTCGATCGGCTCGGTCAAGCTCCTGAAGGAAGGCGGCGTCGTCAGCGCAGCGAACGCCAGCCAGATCTGCGACGGCGCCTCTGCCGCGCTTATCGTCGGGGAGCAGGCATTGAAGGCGCATAGCCTGACGCCGATCGCCCGCATCGTCGGGTTGGTCGTGACGGCCGGCGATCCGGTCATCATGCTGGAGGAGCCGATCAACGCCACACGCCGCGCGCTCGCGAAGGCCGGGCTAAAGATTGACGACATCGACCTCTACGAGGTCAACGAAGCCTTCGCGCCCGTCCCTTTGGCCTGGCTCAAGGCGATCGGGGCCGACCCGGCCAAGCTCAACGTCAACGGCGGCGCCATCGCCCTCGGCCATCCGCTGGGCGCCTCAGGGACGAAGCTGATGGCGACGCTCGTCCATGCGCTGAAAGCCCGCGGCAAGCGCTACGGCTTGCAGACCATGTGCGAGGGCGGCGGCATCGCCAATGTCACCATCGTCGAGGCGCTGTAATGGCCTTTCGCGCCCGCTTCACCGAACTCTTCGCTTCGGCCTCATCCTCGCGAGAAACAATCAGGCCGATTCCTGTCCGCCCGGATTCCCGGCTGGTTTTTGTGGCCAATAGTCATCCTTCAGCTTGCGCTTGACGAGCTTTCCAGTCGGCGTGCGCGGCAAGGATTCGCGGAAGTCGATGCTGCGCGGCGTTTTCAAATGCGAGAGCCGTTCGCGGCACCATGCAATGAGTTCGCTCGCTTTTTGCGGCGTTGCCGGAACGCCGGGCTCGAGCTGAACGACGGCCTTCACTTCCTCGCCCATCTCCTCGTTCGGCACGCCGAAGACCGCGACGTCCGAGACATCCGGATGGCTGACGAGCAGGTCTTCCGTCTCCTGAGGATAGATGTTCACGCCGCCCGAGATGATCGTGTGGGCGGCTCTGTCCGTCAGAAAGAGGAAGCCCTCCTGATCGACATAACCGACGTCCCCGATCGTCGAACATCCGGGACGGAGGTAGGCCCGCTGGGTCTTCTGGGGATCGTTCCGGTAGGCGAAATTGATGCCGCTGTCGAAATAGACGTCGCCGATCTCGCCGGGCGGTAACTCCCTGCCGGCCGGGTCGACCACGACGATCCGCCCGATGAGCGACTTGCCGACCGTGCCCGGATGGCGCGCCCAGTCCTCGGACGTGGCCAGGGTGACGCCATTTGCTTCCGATCCGGCGTAGTATTCGATCAGAATCGGTCCCCACCAATTGATCATCCGCGCCTTGACGTCGCGCGGACACGGGGCTGCAGCATGAAACGCGACTTCGAGGGTGGAGAAATCATACTTCGCCCTCGTTTCCTCCGGGAGCTTCAGCATCCGCACAAACATCGTCGGCACGAATTGCGCGTGCGTGACCTTGAAGCGCTCGATCAGCGCCAGACATTCCTCCGCGTCGAACTTCTCCGTGACGATCGCCGATCCGCCGAGCATGACGGCCATCATCGAGGTCCGAAGCGGCGCCGCGTGGTAGAGCGGCGCTGGTGAGAGATAGATCGTGTTCCGATCCATTCCCGCCATGGTCTCGCAAAGAACCGTCATCAGCGCGGGAATCACGGTGTCGATGGGTTTCCTGTCGAAGACGCGCGCGACGCCTTTCGGCCGGCCGGTGGTGCCGGAAGAATAGAGGAGGTCGGCGCCCGCCGCCTCGTCTGGAATCGGCGTGGCGGGCATCGTAGCCTGGAGAGCTCGCAAGTCGAGCGCGGGATCGCTTACTCGGCCGCTGACGAAAAAGCGGACGCCGGGACAGGCGCTTCGCAAGTCCTCGAGAAGATGCGCGAGGGAGTCCGAAACGATCAGGAGCTTCGCCTCGCAATCCCTTACGATATAGGCGGTTTCGCCCGGCGTCAGGTGATGGCTGATAGCGGTGTAGAACAGACCGCTGCGCTGCGCCGCCCAGGTGAGCGCGATGAAATCCAACCGGTTCTCGAACAGAAGGGCAATGTTCTCGCCCATCTGTACGTCGAGCGAGCGAAACGCCTGGGCGCCCTGGTTCGACAACCGATCGAGCTCGGCAAAGGTCATCGTCTCGCCCGACCGAGCCATTCGATAGGCGACTTTGTCGGGCTGAGTGGCGGCAAAATAGGATGGGTGCTTCATGCTTCCTTCCCACAAAACTGTGTTATTTGCGGCCAACGATTGGTCTCGAGGCCGAGGCCCCTGACGATGATTTCCGTCATAATGCTAGACGCCCCGGCATAGATGCGGCTCGCGCACGCCAATGTGTACATGCGCGCGATCTCGGTCTCCTCCGTGAAACCCGCCCCGCCGTGCGAATTGCGCGCATTCATCGACGACGAAGCCTTCCGTCTCCGACGCGAGGAGCTTTGCTTCGGCCGCGAGTTCCGCGCTCAAACTTCCCATGAGCTGGTCGAGCGCGCAATGGTCGGGGGAAGCCTGAGTCATATCGAGACGGGTCCTCATCTCGGCCACCTTGAAGCACGAGTCCTCAAAAGTTTCAGGCACGGAGCCGGCGATAAGCTGTCGTAAGCGGGACTAGAGAAAAGGGTCGAAAGCGGTAGTTCATGGCTGAAACTTCCGGGCCCGCCTCGTGCTGGAGTTTCGCCACAGAGCGACTGTCTTCTCACGTGAAGAGACGGATTTTCCAAAACCGTTGAAGGCTACAAAAAGAACGAGCGCTCGCTCATTTTTTCGCTGCGCCCACTTTTGTCATTTCCTTTGTCTGGCATGCTAGTCACATGTCAGTCCCTCTCATCGAGAGGACCAGACCAAGACAATAGGGGAGGGGGCGTGCAAGCTGCGCGCCAAAGGCCGTGGTCGGCCACCGTGACGACCGACGCGCTGTGCTCCAGGATCCTGGAGCGGCATCGAAGCGTCGTTCGGGTCCGCAAGCCGGAACTCGCCGTCGCCAACCTGGCGCGAATCATCGAAGCGACCCTCAAGCTCTCCAATAGTCAGGGTTTCCATGCGACCAGCCTGCGCGACCTCGCCAAAGCGTCGGGCCTGAGCATGGGCGGCCTCTATTCCTACTTCGACAGCAAGGCGATGCTCCTCTCGATGATCCTGCGGGAGGTCGCCGCGACCGCGACGGATGTCCTGAGCGCGCCGCCGGAACAGCTTGTGGGAGAACCTCGCGCTCATCTTGCATGGGTGATCGACACCCACATTCGCCTCTCGGAGGCGATGCATCCCTGGTTCGTTTTTTCATTCATGGAGGCGAAGTCGTTTCCGCCGGCCGAACGCAAGATCGCCGTCGACGCCGAAGAGGCGACCGAACACGTTTTCGCCGACGTCATCGCTCGCGGCGTCGCGCGCGGCGACTTCGCTACGGAGGAGGTCCGACTCACCGCCTCGCTGATCAAACCGCTCCTGCAGGACTGGTACGTCAAGCGCGCCAAGTATCGCAGACGCGGTACGTCGATCGAGACCTACATCGCGGCGGTCACGCGCTTCGTTGAAGCCGCGCTGACCGCGAAGGCCACGCAACCCCTAGCCGCTGCGTCATGGGGGCGCGCAGGGATCGGGTGACGCGGCAGGACATCGGCTCCGAAGGCGGCTTATTCGTCGAACGGAATGGGGAGGAGACCATGAGCGCAATCAACCGTCGGCAGGCTTGCGCAGCGTTGTTGTCAGCGCCTTTTCTGAGCCTTGGACGCGCATCGGCCGAAGAGGCCGGGCCGGTCAAGATCGGCTCGCTGAGCGATCTCTCTTCGGCCTACGCCGACATTACCGGTCCCGCACTGGTCGAGGCGGTGCGGATGGCGATCGCCGATTTCGGACCGGCGCTCGGAAAGCCGGTCGAACTCGTCGTCACCGACTTCCAGCAGAAGCCGGACATCGCCGTCTCCATCGCGCGCGAATGGTGGGACCGGGACGGCGTGGAGGCCATCATCGACGTGCCGTCCAGCGCCGCCGCGTTGTCCATCATGCCGCTCTCCGCAGAAAAGCGCAAAATCATCCTCGCGACCTCGACCGGCAGTTCCGTGATCACGGGCAAGTCCTGTTCGCCCTACACCACCCAGTGGGCCTACGATTCCTACGCCATGGCCGCCACGTCCGCCCGCGCGGTGATGCGCGACGGAAGCAAGACCAGGTGCTTCATCGCGGCCGATTACGCATTTGGCGCAGGACTGGTCAACGACGCCTCCGCCATCATCAAGGAGCTCGGCGGCGACGTCGTCGGCGTTTTCCGCGCCCCGCTCAACACCGCCGACTTCTCCTCCTACCTTCTGCAGGCGCAGGCGACCGGCGCCGATTTCGTCGCTTTCGCCAACGGCGGGGCCGATGCGGTCAACGCGATCAAGCAGGCGAGCGAGTTCGGCCTCGGGCGGGACGGCAAGCAGAAGGTCGCGGCTCTCGTGCTGATGGACCCCGACGTCCACAGCATCGGCCTGCAAGTGGCTCAGGGCATTTACATTGCGACGGCTTTCTACTGGGACCGCGACGACCCGTCCCGCCAGTGGTCGAAGCGTTTCTTCGACAAGGTCGGCCGCATGCCGACCATGCTGCAGGCCGCCGCCTACAGCCAAGCCACTCATTACCTGAAAGCGGTGAAGGCCGCGGGGACGAAAGACGCGGACGCTGTGATGGAGCAGATGCGCGCGCTTCCGGTCGAGGACTTCTTCGCGCCGCATGGCGTGGTCCGGAGGGATGGCCGCATGGTTCATGACATGTACCTCGCCCGCGTGAAGTCGCCCGAACAATCCCATTCGGAATGGGACCAGTATGAAATCCTAGCCACTGTTCCGGCGGATCAAGCGTTTCGGCCGCTTGATGCAGGAGGTTGTCCCCTCGTGAGGTGATCCCGACCCGAACCTCACGAATACCGACGGCACGACCGTCAGGCGAATGGAGAAGGAACAGGGGATGAAACGCTTCCGGATAACGCAGCAGGAGATCGTGTTCGTCGTCTTCGCGCTGCTGTTCGCCGTATTCTCGATTTTCCTGCCCGGGTTCCTCTCGGGCGACAACATGCTGACGCTTTTGCAGAACGTCGCGGTGCTCGGCATCCTCGGCCTCGCCATGGCGATCGTGGTGCTCGGGCGCGGCATTGACATCTCGCTGATCGCCGCGCTCGCGGTGCCCCCAGGGCTCGTCTTGCAAATGGTTCAGAACGGGCACTCGCTCGGTCTGTCGATTGTGACCGCGCTCCTGTTTTCGGCCGCGTTCGGGCTGGTCAATGGCTGGCTTATCGCCTTCGCCGACGTGCCCGCGCTTTTCGCCACGCTCGCGACCGGTATTTTCGTCGCGGGACTGGGGCAAGCCTTCCTGTTCCAGCTCGACGTTGTCCAGTGGAGCCCCGGCATGGAGGGTTTCCAGCGCCTCGGGCAAGGTTCGATCTTCGGCGTGCCGACGCCGATCGTGATGTTCGCGATCGCATGCGCCGCGGTCGCCCTGTTCCTGCGCTGGACGCGTTGGGGCGCCTATGTCTACGCCATCGGCGACAATCCGAACGCCGCGCGCGTGAGCGGCATTCCCGCCCGGCCGATCATCGTCCTGCAGTATGTACTGGCCTCGCTGATCGGTTGTTTCGCCGGCCTCGTCATGGCGGCTTCGATCAACTCGATGCCGACCCGCATCTTCAATTCGACGCTCATCTACGACGTGATCCTCGTCGTCGTGCTCGGCGGCATCGGCCTGTCGGGCGGCCGCGGAGGCGTGCTGAACGTCATCATCGGCACCCTGCTGATCGGGACGATGCTGAACGGCATGACGATCATGGACATCCCCTACGCCGGGCAAAACCTGATCAAGGGCGTGGTCCTGCTGCTCGCCGTCATCACGGATTCGTTCCTGAATCCGCGCAACGAGGAGACGGCGCAGCAAGGCGACATCTAGCGAAAACGAAATCCCGCAAGGGACAAACTGGAGGAGGAAACAATGGCGTTGAATCGACTAGCGAAGGCGGCGCTGCTCGCGCTTGGACTGACGACGGCGGCAGGCGTCCCGGCGTTCGCCCAACAGGGGCTCGACGAGCCGTTCCAGAAGCCTTTCAAGGAGGCGCTCGACGGCAAGGTCGTCGCTTTTGTGCCGGTCGCGATGAACTTCGACCTGACAGAGGGTTGGTTCGCCGGCCTCAAGAAGGAGCTCGAGCCCTACGGCGTGAAGTTCGAACTGCGCGATCCGAACTGGAACACCAACGCGGGCGCCCAGGCGGTCACGTCCCTGATCTCCGAGAAGCCGGCGGTCAATGGTCATTCACAATCCTGACGTCCAGACCTACGCCAAGCTCCTGCAGCGGGCGGAGAACGAGGGCATCTTCGTCATCCAGATCAACATGGGCTCGGCCTATCGCAGCACGGGCTTTGTCGGCGCGAACTGGATCGAGATCGGAGAGAAGGACGCCGAGGGGGTCGTCAAGGCTTGCGAAGGCAAGTCGAACAAGATCGCCATCGTGCAGGGCGCGCTGTCGGCCGCCGCGAGCGCCTACACCCTGAAAGGCGTCGAGAACGTCCTGGCCAAGCATCCCGAGATCAAGGTCGTCTCAAGTCAGGCGGCCGACTGGGACGCGGCCAAGGCGAAGGCGATCGTCCAGACCGTCCTCAAGCAGAACCCGGATCTCTGCGGTATCGTCGGCTTCTGGGACGGCATGGACATCGGCACCGCGGCGGCGGTCAAGGAAGCCGGCCTGACCGGCAAGGTGTTCGTCGCCACCTCGGGCGGCGGGGAGCGCAAGGGCGCCTGCGAACAGGTGAAGGCCGGCGGCTTCGATCTCGACCTCAGCTACGACGTCCCGACGCAGGCGGCGCAGATGGGCTCCCTGATCAAGTACCTGATTTCGTCGGGCGCGAAGCCGGGCTCGGTCAAGGGCTCCTCCTATACGACGCTGATCCCCATCACCAAGGAGAACGCCGATTCCGCGATGGCGTGCTGGAACCTCGGCGACCTCAAGAAATAGCGAACCCAACAGCGGCGGACGCTTGGGAACAGCCCCGAGCGTCTCTCGCCTTCCGGCAAGACATCCCTCCAATCGCCCGGTCCCCGATGCAAGAAACCCTCACTCGTTGGCGATACCGGCTTTGGCCGGATCACCTGGTCGGCGAGATCCTGTCCAAGCGATGGACCGAAACGGCGATTCCGGTGATCGTTCTCCTGATCGTCGGCTTCGGGCTGAGCCGGATGATCGACAATTTCCTCTCGGCGTCGAGCCTGGCCGACACCGCGCGGGAGGCGGGCGAGATCGGATTCATCGGCCTCGGCGAAGCTCTGGTCGTCATCGTCGGCGGCATCGACCTCTCGGTCGGATCCATGTTCGCCCTGACCGACTTCTGCGCGCTCTATACGCTCGACGTTCTGAACTGGCCGGTCGTTGCCGTGATAGCGGCAACAATTGCCTGCGGAGCGCTGCTCGGCGCCATCAACGGTTTTCTCATCGGCTATCTGAGGCTGCGGGCGTTCATCACCACCCTCATCACGCTCATCATCTACCGCTCCGCTTTCGACCTCCTGATCCAGCGCTACTCGAACCAGATCGCTTCCGCCTTCCCTGATTTTCCCTCCTGGAATTTTCTCGGCGGCGGCGACGTGTTCGGCGTGCCGAGCATTGCCATCGTCTATCTGGCGGTCGCCATCTTCGGGCACATCTTCATGACCCGGCTGAGGCCCGGCTGGCACATCACCGCCATCGGCGGCTCGCGTCGCTCAGCCTACAATTCGGGCATTGCCGTCCGGCGCACGATCGCGCTCTGCTATGTCGCCTGCGGCGCGCTGACGGGGCTTGCCGCGCTCTTTTTTGCCGCGCGCCTCGGGACGGTCGGCGGCGACATCGGCGTCGGCCTTGAAGTGATCGTGCTGACGGCGACGGTTCTCGGCGGCATCACGCTCGGCGGCGGCAAGGGCTCGGTGACCAAGTCGGCCGTCGGCACCCTGATCGTGCTCCTAATCACCAACGGCCTCACCACGATGAACGCGCGCGGCGGCTTCAACCGTCTTCCGCTCGCCACCACCCTCCTTCTCGCCGCGATGATCGACATTCGCTGGCAGAAGAACCGCACGCGCATCATCAGCAAGGTCTATGTCAGCCCGACCTATCACGATCTGCCGCCGCCTCCGACGACGGAGATCGGCAAGGGCGGCCCGTTCGAGCAGAACGACCGGCTGCGCGACGTCGAACTGATCGGTCTCGGGCGGATCGAGGCCCCCGAGGACGTCATCCTCGATCGCCACGACAACCTCTACGCCGGCTCGCGCCACGGCGACGTCATCCGATTTTTCGCGCCCGACTATCAGCGCATGGAGATTTTCGCCCATATCGGCGGACAGCCGCTCGGCATGGCTTTCGACCGCAGCGATAACCTCTTTATCTGCATCGGCGGCATGGGCCTCTACCGCATCGACCCGAATGGCAAGGTCGAGAAGGCGACCGACGAGACCAACCGAAGCTGGTTGTCCGTCAACGACGACAGCCGCCTCAGGCTGGCCGACGACCTCGACATCACCGACAACGGCCTGATCTTCTTTTCCGAGGCGACGATCCGCTACGAGATGGACGAGTGGCCGGTCGACGGGCTCGAGGCGCGCGGCAACGGGCGGATCATCTGCTACGACACCAACACCGGGAAAACCAGACTGCCGTCCGCGGCCTCAAGTTCCCCAACGGCATCTGCGTCGCGAGCGACCGGCAGTCGATCCTGTTCGCCGAAACCTTCGGCTGCTCGATCAAGCGCTACTGGTTCGAGGGGCCGAAGAAGGGCCGCGTCGAAGTCGTGATGGATAACCTGCCGGGCTATCCCGACAACATCAACCTGGCTTCCGACGGAAATTACTGGCTCGCCCTCGTTGGCATGCGCAGCCCCTCCCTCGACCTCGCCTGGCGAATGCCGAGCTTCCGGAACCGCATGGCCAAGCGGCTGCCGGTCGACGAGTGGTTGTTCCCGAACATCAACACCGGCTGCGTCGTCAAGTTCAACGAGAAGGGCGAGATCCTGGACTCGTTCTGGGACCTTCACGGCCTCAATCATCCGATGATCACATCGATGCGCGAACACCGCGGCTACCTCTACCTCGGCGGGATCGCCAACAACCGGATCGGCCGCTACAAGCTCGAGGGCGCCGATCCGAACTTCGTCCAATACGAGACACGTTGGGGACGGCGGTGATCGGCGCTCTTCAAGGATTCGCGAACCGATTTCTTGGCCGAGGCGAGTCGGCGATTGCCGTGCCGACTTTCGACGGCGCGCTGAAGGCGAACCAGAAGCTGGAAGAGGCGGAAACCCTTTTCGAATGCGATGCGCCCGAAGATCTTGCGACCGACGGAACCGTGCTTCTTCTCGCCGACGGACCGCGGCTTCTCCGACTCGACGACGGCCAGGCGACGGAGGTGCGCCGCTTCGACCGGCCAATCTCCGCGCTCACAGTTCTGCCGGATCGCGGCCTGGCAGTTGCCCTCGCCGGCAAGGAGGTTCGCGTCTTTTCGGCGATTTCGGCGCCGAAGCCGTCCGTGGTGTTCGCGACCGGCCTGAACGCGGTCAACGCGCTCGCGCCCGGCGCCGACGGCGCGTCGCTGATTGCGACCGACGGATCCGCGACGCAGGGCGTCGAGCAGTGGGCCTGGGACCTGTTGGAGCGCGGGCGCAGCGGCCGGGTGCTCGCGCTCGACGTCGCGACCGGAGCGACCAAGACGCTGGCGAGCGGCCTTGGCTTCGCCTTCGGCGCGCGCATGGGCGGCGACGAGGTTCTGGTCAGCGAAAGCTGGCGCCATCGCGTGATCGCCGTCGGGAGGGATGGGTCGACCCGGATTGTGCTGCCCCATCTGCCGGTCTATCCCTCGCGCCTGTCGCCCGCCTCGGGCGGATACTGGCTGACCGCCTTCGTGGCCCGAAGCCTGCTGATCGAGTTCATTCTGCAAGAGCCGGCCTACCGGAAACGGATGATGGCGGAGATCGATCCGCAATATTGGATCGCGCCGCGCCTGCGCTCCGGCCTGTCGTTCAAGGAACCGCTGCAACGCGCGCACATCAAGACCATGGGCGTCGTCAAGCCTTGGGCGCCGCCGCGTTCTTACGGCCTCGTCATCCGCCTGGGCGCCGACGGCGTCCCGCTCTATTCGCTGCACAGCCGTGTCGACGGGACCAACCATGGCGTCGCCGCCGCCGTCGAACACCAGGGCGACCTTGTGATGATCGCAAAGGGCCCCGGGCGGATATTGAGGCTGCCCATCGCTCCGCTCGACCAGGAATTGCGCGCATGAGCGACGACATCGTTCTGTCCCTGACCCAGGCGACCAAGCTTTACGCCGGCGTCCCAGCGATCGAGGGCGTCGATTTCGACCTACGGCGCGGAGAGATCCACGCGCTTGTGGGCGAGAACGGCGCCGGCAAATCGACGCTGACCAAGGTGATGGCTGGCGTGGTGACGCTGACGTCGGGGACGATGACCGTCGACGGCGTCGTCGTCTCGCCACAGTCGCCGCTCGAGGCGCGCCACCTCGGCATCGGCATGGTGTTCCAGGAGAACAGCCTCGTGCCGACCATGACCGTGGCTCAGAACCTGTACCTCGGCCAGGAACGCTTCTACAACCGCCTGCGCGGCATCTATATTGCAGCGCAATCCTTCCTGCAGTCGCTGAACTTCGACGTCACGCCGACCGCAACCGTCGGCGCCCTCGGCGCAGCCAAGAAGCAGATGGTCGAGATCGCCCGCGCCGTGCTCCACAAGGCCAAGGTGATCATCTTCGACGAGCCGACCGCGACGCTCACGCCCGAGGAGAAGAAATACTTTTTCGACCTCGTGCGCGACCTCAAGAAGCGCGGCGTGTCGATCGTCTTCATATCGCACGCGCTCGAGGAGGCGCTGACCCTCGCCGACCGCATCACCGTGCTGCGGGACGGCAAGAAGGTCGTCACCGACGACGCATCCAAGTTCGATCGCGCGCGCATCGTCCAGGCGATGGTCGGGCGCGACCTCTCCAATACGCTTTACGGCGTGCGCAAGACGGCCGTGCGGAAAGCCGGCGCGCGCGTCCTTACGGTGCAGAACCTGAAGATGGCGCCGATGGTCAAGAACAATTCGCTGTCGGTGTTCGCCGGCCAGATCACGGGCGTCTTCGGCTTGGTCGGCGCGGGCCGCACGGAGACGTTCAAGATCGTCTCGGGTGTGCTGAAGCGCGACTTCTTCTACGGCGGCGAGATTTTTCTCCGCGACAAGTCGGTTCGCTTCCGCGTTCCGGCGTCCGCGGTGCGCGCCGGCGTCGCCTATGTGACAGAGGACCGCAAGGTCGAAGGCTTCTTCGAGACGGCGTCGATCGCGCGCAATATCTATCTCGGGCTTCTCGCCAAGTTCCCGGGCGGACGGACGCTTCTGTCGCGCCGCGAGGCCAACGCCATCGGCTCGGAATGGATCAAGGCGCTGAACGTGCGGACGATCGGGGACGAGGCGAAGGTCGTTGAGCTTTCCGGCGGCAACCAGCAGAAGGTGGTGATCGCCAAGTCGCTGGTTCAGGAGCCGGAACTCATCATCTTCGACGAGCCGACCCGGGGCGTCGACATCGGCGCGATCGTCGAGATCCACGAACTGATCAGCCGTCTCGCAGACGAGGGCAAGGCGGTGGTGGTCATTTCCTCCTACCTGCCCGAAATTCTGGCGCTTTCTGATCGAATCCTGGTGTCGCGCCAGGGGAAGGTGGTCGAGGAATTCTCGGCGCTCGAGGCGACCGAAGAAAAGATCATGTACGCTGCGATCCACTGAGGCCAAGCGACTGAATAAAGCCTGATTTTCACCGACGAGAGGAGCGCCATGGACAGCTGGTTCGACCGAGGCGACGTCCCCGAAACCCGCTACGAGCTTCATTACGGCGACCGGCTCGTACGCTGCTTCGCCGATCGCCCGAAAGGCGTTCATGCGATGCTGGAGAACGCCGTCGAGCGCCGCCCGCACGGGACCGCCCTGATCTGCGACGACGAGCGCCTCACCTATCTCGACCTCGAAGACCGCGTCAGCCGGGTCGCGGGCGGCCTCAGAGCGCTCGGGGTCGGCAAGGGCGACCGGGTCGCCCTGGTGCTTGGCAACAGCATCGAGTTCGTCGTCGTCCTGTTCGCCGTCGCGCGGCTCGGGGCGGTGTCCGTGCCGCTGAACACCAGACATCAGCTCGCCGAGAACCGCCACATCATCGAAGACTGCTCGGCCAAAGTCGTCGTGCACGAGCGTGACCTTGCCGACCGCATCCCCGCGCCCGGCACTCCGCCGAGCCTCAAGCACATGGTCTCAATTCGTCGCGACGATGGCGCCCCGCTCGCCGGGCTTATCGGCGCCCGGCCGGTGACGAGGCCCGAGGCGGTCGAAGAGGAAGAGACGGCGACGATCCTTTACACCTCGGGCACGACCGGGCGGCCGAAAGGCGCGATGCTGACCCATTTCAGCATCGCCCATTCCGTGCTCCACTATAACTTCGCGATGGGCCTGACCGAGGACGACCGCGGACTCCTCGCTGTCCCCATGAGCCACGTCACGGGCCTGATTGCGCTGGTCGATGCGATGATCCATTGCGCCGGAGCGCTGGTGATCATGCCGTCGTTCAAGGCGAGCGCGTTCATCGATCTAGCGGCGCGCCACCGCGTCACTTACTCGCTGATCGTGCCTGCGATGTTCAATCTCTGCTTGCTTGCGCCAAATTTCGGCGAGGCGGATCTCTCCGCCTGGCGAATCTCCGGCTATGGTGGGGCGATCATGCCCGAGGCCACCCTTGAGCGCATCGCCGAGAAGCTGCCGAAGCTGAAGCTGCTCAACTGCTACGGCTCGACCGAGACGACTTCGCCTGCGGCGATGATGCCTCCGGAACAGACGGTCGCCCGCAAGGACTCTGTCGGTCTCGCCGTCCCCTGCGGCCACATCCTGGTGATGGACGCCGGCGGCGTCGAGGCGCCCTATGGCGAACCTGGTGAAATCTATATCGGCGGCGCGATGGTCGTGCCGGGCTACTTCAACAATCCCGAGGCCACCGAAAGCGAATTCAAGGGCGGCTACTGGAAGTCGGGCGATCTGGGGATCATGGACGCACAAGGCTACCTTAGGGTCGTCGACCGGATCAAGGACGTGATCAACCGGGGCGGCTACAAGATCTTCGCCTCCGAGGTCGAGAACGTCCTCCTCGAACACCCCGCGATCGTCGAGGTCGCGGTGGTGGCGAAGCCGTGCCCGGTGCTCGGCGAGCGCGTTCATGCCTTCGTCGTTCTCCGTGATACGGTCCCGGATGACGAGCTACAGCGCCACTGCGCTGATCTCCTGACCGATTACAAGGTCCCTGAAGCCTTTCATCGCATTGACAGCACGCTCCCGCGCAACGCCAACGGCAAGGTGCTCAAGCGCGACCTAAGACGGATTTTGGTCGCCTGATGGTCCGCGAGCCGCCGATAGTTGGCGTACGGATCGGTGCCCGAGCGGCTCTTGAGAAGCATCTGCGTCTCGTAACAACGGAACACCTTACGCTCCGAGCTTCTCGCGGCGGATCCTCACACCCGCCTTCTCGCGATCCCAAGTGTCGGGGGTCAGACCTTGATGGCGAAGAACATATTTCTCGACCTTCTGCGTCGGGGTCCGCGGCAACGCCTTCGCGAGCCCAATCTTCTGAAGGCGCTCCGCCGCAGCCCATTCTTTCCGTGGGACGATGCCCTTCCGACCCGCGACTATGGTCTCGGTCTCGGAAATCGGTCAAGCGCGTTCCCGAGAACAATTCCGCAGCCCAGCCGCTTCCGCGCTCGTCCGGCCTGTCGAACAGAGGGAGCGCGTGATTGTAGGGGCGCCATTGACCGGCGGGTGTTCAACCTAGAAACGGCAGTTTGGTTTTGGCGTGAGGGCGAGAATCGCGCATTCTCAAGGGCATGAAGCGCGACTCTTCGTCTCCTTGGGCTCACCGGCCGGGTGAGCAATCTGTGGTTGTG
>Ga0074046_10001835_pt1 | contig 18754 bp, 18 predicted proteins | sample BogForMeECP23OM3_FD_94441 | JGI IMG/M metagenome (GOLD analysis project Ga0074046, IMG submission 94441) | Bog forest soil microbial communities from Calvert Island, British Columbia, Canada - Bog Forest MetaG ECP23OM3 | ecosystem: Environmental > Terrestrial > Soil > Wetlands ... | reverse complement strand
ATCCATCCGTCGCCATCGCGCCGCGCCCGCGTTTCCATCCCGCCCGGGTCCGAGCCGTGATCAGGCTCGGTCAGACCGAAGCAGCCGATCAATTTTCCCTTGGCCATTTCCGGCAAGTAGCGCTGCTTCTGTTCCTCGCTGCCGTTTGCATAAATCGCGTACATCGAAAGCGCGCTTTGCACGGACGCGAACGAGCGCAGCCCGGAGTCTCCCGCTTCGAGCTCCTGCATGATCAGGCCGTACGCGACGTTATTCATGCCCGCGCATCCATAACCCTTGAGATTAGCTCCAAACATTCCAAGCTCGGCCATTTGCGGCACGAGATGCATTGGGAAAGTTTCGCTCGCAAAATGGCGCTCGATCTGCGGCAAAATTTCGCGATCCACGAAACGTTTGGCCGTGTCGCGGGCCATCCGTTCTTCATCGGTCAGCAGTTCGTCGAGGTGAAAAAAATCGAGATCTCTTAATAAATCCGGCATGTTGCGCTCCTTGCGATTTTTGAAACGTGTTTTACTGTGAGATTGCGGACGCAGACCGCCGCCCACGTCCGGCCGGGTCGAGCGATCTTCTGGATGAGCGAAATCATGCCCCCGGTATCGTGCGTTTTTGATCCACGCGGGTTCGTTGCGCACGCTGATTCCGGGCCGAATTATCACGGCTACTACTTGCGTCTGATTTGAGTATCACGTAGCCTTATATCCCGAGTCGGCAATATGCACATAGAAACGCTAAAGGTCTTCTGCGACATAATCGAGAGCGGAAGCTTTTCTTATGCCGCATCGCAAAACTTCGTTACTCAGTCGGCGGTCAGCCAGCAGGTCCGGAGCCTGGAAGAGAAGTATGACTGTCGATTGATAGAACGGGGACGAGCCGGAGTCAAACCGACGCCGGCCGGACAGATTCTGTACACCTCCAGCAAGGAAATCGTGCGCCGTTTCCTGGAATTGGAAAACCGGTTGCGCGAGATCGGCTCGGTGGTCGCGGGCACGATTCGCGTCGGCACCGTTTACAGCGTTGGCTTGCACGAATTGCCGCCGTATCTGACCGAATTTCTCCGCAACTATCCGGCCGTCAATGTGCATCTCGAGTATCTGCGCTCGAACAAAATTTACGAAGATCTCGTCGAAGGCAAGGTCGATCTCGGCGTCGTCGCCTATCCTTCCAAGCGCAGCCAAATCGTCTCGGTGCCGTTTCGCCACGACGAGTTAGTGCTCGCCGTGCCGCCCGACAATCCGCTGGCCAAGCACTCGAAGGTAAGTATCGGACAGTTGCAGGGTCAGAAGTTTGTCGGCTACGAGCGCGATATCCCAACCCGAAAGGCCTCCGATCGAATCCTGCGCCAATACGGCGTCAAGCCGGCCTACGCGCTCGAATTCGACAACATCGAGACCATCAAGCGCGCCGTCGAGATTGGCCTTGGATGCGCAATCGTGCCGCGGATGACGGTCGAGAACGAGGTCGCGCGCGGCACTCTGCGGATGCTCGAGTTCCAGGAAGGGAGCTTTCTGCGTCCGCTGGCGATCATCTACAAGCGCGGCCGCGAGCTCTCGCCTGCGGTGCGCAAGTTTATCGAGGTGCTGACGACCAGCAACGTCGTGCCCCGCGCTCGCGGCGACAAGGCTGCCGACAAGACTGAGCGCCCGCCACGCGGCGAGCGCAACAACGATGCGAACAACTCGGATCGCGCCGAGAAAGCCGAGAAAACCGAGAAGGCCGAGAAGGCCGAGAAGACGGCGTAGCCGCAACGGAGCATTGATGACAAACGGCCGGGTCGTGACGACTCGGCCGTTTTTGTTTCCTCGGCTCAAACATCACGCGCGTGACGGGACTTTTTACTCATACTTCTGACCGGGCCCTTCGAGTACTCAGGATAAACTCCGCCCGCATCTTTTCTTAGCATCGGGTGCAGGGGTCACCCCTGCAAACGCACGGTGGGGTTCGCATTCAATTAAGTTCTTCCACCCGCCGATCGCTTCATAGCGGCGGTTTCTGGTATCCACCCAGCACCGTCTCTGCCGCCTTGGCGACCGCCAGCACGGTCTCTTCGCCGAATGCGCGCCCGACAATCTGGAGGCCGATCGGCAGCCCGTCGCGATCCTTTCCGCATGGCACGACCACGCCCGGCAATCCGGCGCAATTGCCCCACGCCACCGGCCAACCCGCAAGGTAGTGCTGATATTTCTTCCCTTCGATTTCGACCTCGGTTGCGCCGTGCTTGAACGCGCTCACGCAGAAGGTCGGGCCGAGAATGATCGGGTAACGCTCCATGAACTCGGCGAGCTGCACGCGCCACGCGTCGCGCTCCATCGAGATCTTGAAGAACTCGGCCGCCGACTTTCCCTCAGTCACGGCCAGGAGATTTCGCAGCCGCTCGCGTGACAGCTTCAGGCCTTCGCCAAACACCTCGGCGATAAGTTGATTGCCGTCCGCGCCGTTGAACGCCCACCACAGGCGCTCGCCCTCGTCGATTGGCGGCTTCACGCTTTCAACGACGATCCCCATCTTCTGCAGCTCGCGGCCGGCGCGCTCGATTGCGGCCCGCGTATCGGACGTGACCGGAACGTCGCACGCGTCGGTAAAGATCGCGCATCGAATCTTTTTCAGATCGACTTTTTCGGGATGCGCGTCTGCAGTGGGCACCGTGTAGGGCGCGCTCGGATGCGGCCCCTTCACGATGTTGTAGGCGAGCGTGAGATCGTCCACGTAGCGCGCCATCGGACCGATCGTCGCCATCTGCGCGAGCGGTGGCGGCGCCGCAACGCTCGGCGCCATATGCCCGCTGCCGGGAATCGTTCCCCAGGTCGGCTTGAGTCCGACGACACCGCAGAAATGGGCCGGCACGCGGATCGATCCGCGATAGTCGGAACCCATGCCCAGCGGCGACATTCCGGTTGCGAGCGCCGCCGCCTCGCCGCCGCTCGATCCGCCGGGTACGCGCTCGCGATTCCACGGATTGTTGGTCCGGCCGAAGACGGGATTGTCGCAGTCGTAGTCCATCGTCATCTCGGGCGTGTTGGTTTTCCCGATGATGATCGCGCCGGCCGCGCGCAGCCGTGCGACCGTGGGCGCATCCTGCTTGGCGACATGATGCTCGAACATTTTCATTCCCCAGGTCGAGCGCACGCCCTCGGTGATTATCGAATCCTTGATAGTGATTGGCAGGCCTTCGAGCGGACGAACTTCGCCCTTGCCGGCCAGACGCCGGTCGGAGTCCTCGGCTTCGCGCGTCGCGCGCTCCTCGACCAGCGTGACGACGGCGTTAAGGCCGTGGTTCACCGACTCGATCCGCTCGATGAAAGCGTCGACCATTTCCACCGAAGAAACGTCGCGCGCACGGATCATCGCGGCGAGCCGGTGAGCCGGGGCGAAAAAGAGATCGTCGGAGAATGGCATGAATAAAATACCTCGCCTCGCTCAGGAAATAGCATCGCGCCCGCGCTATTGCACGCACGACGCACAAGGTACGCGCGCTCAGCGGTCGCTACTTCAGGGCGGTGCGGAGGCGCTCGCGATCGAAGCCCGCGATCATTTCTCGGCCCGCGACGACGATCGGACGCTTGATTAGATTCGGCTCCTTCACCATCAGCGCGAACGCCTGCTCGACCGTGAGCGATTTACCCGCCAGGCCCATCGCCTTGAAGGCCGGACTGCGCGGGTTTAGAAAATCGCGCGGGTCGCGGCCCGCAAACAGTTCCTTCAGCTCAGCCCGACTTAGAGGAACTCGCGCGTAGTCGCGCTCGTCGAGCTCGGCGCCGAGATCCTTGCGCAAGAAACTTCGCGCGTCGCGGCAAGTCGTGCAAGTGGATTTCCAGACAAAACGGATCTTTTTCATGCGCGATTCGCCAATGTTCCGGCGCCTGCTGTTACTCGATGTTCGAGTTCGGCACCGATCCGCCCGCGGGACCGCTGCCGTGATCCAGCGGCTGCCCACCCGCCGCCGACGATGTGCTCGCGGACGAGCCCGCCTGCGGAAGCGGCGCTATCGGCGCGACGCTACCCGACGATGAACTTGCCGAGGGAGCTTCCGGCGGGGTTTCGGTCGGCCCGCTGAAGTTGAGCGGCTCCTGGCCGGCCAGCATTTGCGGCGTCACCACGTAGTCGCCGCCGAGCGCGCTGCGCCACACGGTGTTGGCAGCCTGCGAATTGCCGGCGGTCACCAGGTAAGTCCCGCCGCCAACGATGCCGCCGAGGATCGCGTAAACCAGCTTGGCGGGGATATAGAGAACATTGCAGAACAAAGCGCCGACGCCGTAACCCGCGCCTGGCCAATTGACGCTGTTTGCCTGCGGCTGCTGGACCTGCACTGGCGTCGCAGCGCCTGCCGGCTGCGTCTGTGCGGCGGCGTACTCTGCCAGCGGACCGGCCGGCATCGCGAGCATCACCGACAATCCCAGCGCGATCACCGCGAATCTGAAATTTCCTTTCCTCATGATTTCCTCCACCACCGCCTCGGGCGTAAATTGCTACTCGGTTTTGACCACTGCCTCGGCGGGCAGCAGCCCCATCAAATGACGAAACGCGCGCTCGAGATATTCGGCGTTTTTCGACTCGAGCGTCAACTTCACGCGGTAGCCGGGATCTCCGATCCGCGGATACGAGCCCAGCATCAACTCCGGAAAATTGCGCATGCAGTCGTTCAGGTGATCGGTGATCGTGCCCTCGCCGGCGCTCAGGTAAATCGCGCGCATGAAATATGGGTCGGCCGCAAAGCGGCTGCTCAGCGCCCGCAGCTTGGCCTCGAACAGTTGCGGAATGCCGGGCAGCACGTACACATTTTCGATCTGCACGGTCGGGAAACGGATGTCACCGGCTTCGTTGAGAACCGCGCCCTCGGGCACTTCGGCCATCTTGAGGCCTGCGTCGAGCGAGCGCTCGTGGAAATGTTTGCGGATGAGGCGCTCGAGCTCGGGATGGACCACGAGACGCCGGTTGAACGCGCGCGCGACGCCTTCCATCGTAAGATCGTCATGGGTTGGGCCGACGCCGCCCGAAGTGATCACGAAATCGAAGTTGCGCGAGCAGTACGAGACTTCGCCGGCGATCGGCGCAAGTTCGTCCGGGATGGTTGCGATACGCGCCAGCGCGACGCCGATCTGGTGCAGCTCGCGAGCCGCGAAATACGCGTTCGAATCCTGGACCTTGCCGGAAAGGATTTCGTTACCCACCACAACCAGCGCGCAACTGCGTTCTCGCATTCGACTGCAGGCTCCCTGCGCGATCCGCCTCGAACGGCATTATCGCAAGCGGCGGCTATCAGCGGCAATGGGGTAAACCGGCGATCCGCGATGTCTACGACGGGCCGGCGTCGTCGACGTCGGGCGCCGACGCCTCGATAAACTCCTTCAGCCGGCGCTTGAGCCGCGTTTCGATCTGGCGCACGCGCTCGCGGCTGATTCCGAAGCGCGTGCCGATCACCTGCAGCGTCTCGGGATCCTCCGACAGCAGCCGCGCCTTGAAAATCTCCAGCTCCTTGCCCGCGAGCGTCTTGGCGAACTGCTCGACCTTGTCGTGGGCGAACTCGCGCCACTCGCGGTCGGCGGTTTCGGTTTCCGGGTTGTGCGCGGCGTCGGGGATTACGTCGAGCAGCCGCGTATCATCGCTGGCGCCGACAGGTTGATCGAGCGACAGCTCGCTCTGGCCCATCCGCTCTTGCATCTCGCGCACGTCGCTTTCCCGCACGCCCATCCGATGCGCCAGCAGGAGCGGTTGCGGAGTGAATCCCTCGCGCTCCAGCCGTTCGGTCTCTTTGCGGAGATTGAAGAACAGCTTGCGCTGGGCTTGGGTTGTGCCGATCTTGACCAGCCGCCAGTTGTTGATCAGGTAACGGTAGATATACGCGCGCACCCACCACACCGCGTAAGACGGAAAGCGGATTCCATGTTCGGGGTCGAAATTCTTGACCGCTTCCATCAGGCCGACGTTGCCCTCCTGTATCAGGTCGAGCACGTTTTTGGTCGCACGCGCGAACTCGTACGCGAGTTTCACGACCAGGCGCAGATTGGCGGTGACCAGCCGGTAAGCGTCCTGCGGATCCTTGTCCTTGACGTAGCGCCGCGCGATCACGGCCTCCTCCTCGCGCGTCAGCAGCGGGAAGCGGCGAATCTCGGCCAGGTAGCGGCCCAGCGGATCGGCGGCTACGAGCGCGCCGGCGTCCTTGGCGGCGCCGGCTTCGACCTCGGCGGGCTCCTGATCGGACTCCACCGGCGCTTCGTCGTCGGTGCTTTCTATCGGACGAAACTCGGAGACTTCAATCGGCGCATCATCGGCAGCTTCGGCGCTGACGCCGGCCTTGGGGTCGAGATCCAATTCGGACTCTTCAGGTGCGATCGGCTCGGCAATCGCGCGCCCGCGACGAGCCACGCCGCCGGCCTTGCTATCGCGCTTCGCTTTCGTTGTGCGCTTGCGACGGATCGGTTTGCCGGGTTTGCGCGCCACAGGCTGGCTCCAGCTTCACCACACGCTGGCACGAGATGCGGACACTAATGCTCGAGCCGTCGGCGGCGCGGAGCTGTGTCGGTTCTTGTCGAATCGATCGTGCCCGGTCAGGCGTCGGGTTCTTCGATCGTGACCTTGCCGGCGGCGATTTCGCGCAACGCCGTGACTACTTCTTTGTTGTCCGATTCCACTAGTGGCCGCGCGCCCTTGAGCAGCTGTTTGGCGCGCCGGGCCGCGCCGAGCACGAGCTCGAAGCGGTTGGGAATATTTTCCAGGCAATCTTCAACGGTAATTCGTGCCATTTGGCTTCAATTCTCCGGTGCATCGCGCCTCTTGTCAACGCGCCCGCCATCGGTAGGCTGGAACGGCACGGAGGCTCCGCAAGTTTGATGGGCAGGTTTGGGGCGTTGCGCCATTTTATCCTGATGGCAGGACTCGCTCTGATCGTCGCGGCCGCACGGCCCGCCGCGGCCGGCGATCCGGCCACGATCCTCGCGGGCAACCATCCCGACGAAGCCGCCGAGGTTGTGGGCGAGGCCGCCGCATCAGCTTCGCGGCCGCTCGCGATGCGTCTCACGATGGCGATCCGCAATCGCGCTGAACTCACGCGCCTGCTTGCCGATCAGCAGAATCCGGCGTCACCGCAATACCATCGGTGGCTGACTCCGGATGAGTTCACCGGTCGTTTTGGACCCACGGACGCCGAGCTTGCGCGAGTCGCACGATGGCTTAAGAAAAAAGGTTTCACCGTCAAGTCTGCCGACGCCTCGACCCGAGAGATCTCTTTCATCGGCACGGTGGCGCAGGCGGAAAACGTCTTCGCCGTGAAGATTGGCGCGACGGCCGACGGCCGCCTGTATTCCAACACCGTCGATCCCGCCGTACCCGCCGACCTCGCACCGCTAATCGAATCGATCAACGGCCTCGACAATCTGCTGCACAGCAAGCCTGCGGTGCATCGCGTGCCCAAGCGCGATTCCAGCGCCCATTCGCCCGATGCAATCGTCAATGGTACAGGGCCGGCCTTCGGTCCTGCCGACATATATACCTTCTACGACGAAACGCCGCTGTTGAATGCTGGCATCGACGGCAGCGGCGCCGGATGCATCGCGGTCATCGAGGATTCGAACATCGACGAAGATGCCGCGAACGCATTCAACTCCCAGTTCGGTCTGCCCGCGCTGACGATAGGCGCTAACTTCAATATCGTGTTGGTGGATAAGAGCGATCCGGGCCAGACTGTGGACGAAGATGAGACGATGGTTGACGTGAACTATTCGCACACCGTCGCGCCCGGTTCGAGCATCCGCATCTATCTCGGCGATCAGAACACCTCGAAGTACTCAGCCATTCTTGACGCAATCCATGCGGCGGTGAGAGAAAAGAACAGTCCGTGCAGCGCGATCAGCATCAGCTTCGGATTCTGCGGCGGCTCGAATGGCTTCTACCAAGCCCAAAACGGTTTGTTTAAGCAGGCGGCTTCGCAAGGCCAGTCCGTGTTCGTCGCGACCGGCGACAACGGCGCAGCGGGGTTGCGATTTAGTGCAAAGCAGGGTGCGTGCGTAACCGCCACGACGCGCGGCGTCAGTGAACTGGCAGCGTCGCCACACGTGACCGCGATTGGCGGCACCGAGTTCACGCCTGACTACGACGTCGATGGCAACGACGTCGGCTTCGTTTCAGAAAGCGTGTGGAACGACGGCAGCCACGCGGCCGGCGGCGGCCAGAGCAAGGCCTTCAAGAAGCCCGCGTTTCAGAAGGGGCTCATTCCCGGGGATAAGAAGCGCGATGTTCCCGACATCGCGTTTGGCGCCAGTCCCAATTCGCCCGGTTTCTTCTTCGGCGGCCGCGACCCCGGCAGCAAAGCGCCTGCCGTCGAATGCTGCATCGGCGGCACCAGTATCGGCGCTCCGTCATGGGCGGGCATCAGCCAGCTGATCTCGCAGCAGGAGGGCGCTTGGGTCGGCAATCTCAATACGCGACTCTACCAACTGGGCGCGGAGGCCGACGCCGCAACGACCGGGATTCGCGACGTGACGTCGGGCGACAACAGTTTCAACGGAGTCACCGGATTTTCCGCGGTTCCCGGGTATGACAAAGCCAGCGGCTGGGGCACCGTCGATATGAACCTCTTCGTCCCGGCGTATCTGGGACTGTAGCGGGCGGTTCATAGCTCAAATCGGGGCGCGGCGCTTCAATGCGCCTGGGCTTGAGTTGCCGGCTTGGCGAACTTGAGCTGTATTTTCGACAACGATTCGCGTATCGCCGGGCGCTTCGCAGAAGTTGTCTTACGACGACCAGGCGATTGCCAAGGCGGTTGAATCTGGAACACTGATTGAGGTAAGGCGCGATGAAAAAGACAAAGCAGTATCGTAGCCCTCTGATGGCCTCGATTCACGAAACGGCCGAAGGCCTCCACGCCGACGGTGTGATGAGCAAACTGACAATGCACAAATTCGACGAGTTGTGTCTGACGCCCATACCCCGTCTGAAGCCCAAGCAAATCCGCAACCTGCGGCTAAGAGAGGGAGCGAGCCAGGCCGTCTTCGCCCGCTATCTGAATGTGACCACCGGTCTCATCAGCCAGTGGGAGCGGGGCCAAAGATACCCGCAAGGAACTTCTCTAAAGCTCCTCGCTTTGGTCGCCAGAAACGGGCTTGAGGCTGTTGCCTGACCAAAGCTCACGCGCAAGCCAGGAGCGCTCAAAGCGGTATCGGCGCTTTGCTCACTCCCGGCGTACTTGGGCCCGTAGCGGGCGTTTGACAGTGCAATTCAGGGCGCGGCGGTTCAATGTGCCGGGGCTTCGGTTGCCGGCTTGGTGAACTTGAGCGTCATCCGGTCGCTCTCACCGACCGCCAGATACTTGGCGCGATCCTTTTCACCCAGGCGCAAGGTTGGCGGCAGATACCACACCGGATGGTCCCGCAGGTCCTTGGGATTCGCATTGATTTCCGAGGCGCCCGCCAGTTTGAAGCCGGCCTGCTGCGCGAGTTGGATCATATAGTCCTGGCGCACATATCCGTTCTTGGCGTTGGGATCCTGCGGCTGCGACGGATCGGCGCGATGGTCGGTTATCGCCAGGATTCCTCCCGGTTTCAGCGCGCGGTAAAACGCCTTGAAGTAGTCTTGCGCGTTGCCGTGCGCAATCCAGTCGTGAACGTTGCGAAACGTCAAGACCATATCGGCTGAGCCTGCGGGCGCGATTTCGGTTTCGGCCGGCGGCTTGAGCGTGGTCACGATGACCTGGCCATAGACGGCGGGATCGGCCTTGAGCTTGTCCTGGAAGGTCTTGGCGCCCACTCCCCCTCCCATCGCTTCGTAGAGTTTGCCGTGGTCCTTGAGATAGGGCGCGAGGATCTCGGTATACCAACCGGCGCCGGGCGAGATCTCGACCACGGTCATCGCGGGCTGAATCCCGAAGAAGGTGAGCGTTTCCATCGGATGGCGATATTTGTCGCGGGCCTTATTTGCCTCGGAACGATCCGGTCCGGCGATCGCCGCCGCAAGCGCGGGCTGCGCGGCGGTGTCGTCGTGGGCCGCGCTCGCCGACGGCATCGGTGAGATCGCAACTATCGATAGAGTAAGCATGACGAACAACGAGAATCGGACTGGGTGCTTCACTTGCATGGGGGCCCTTCCTTGCACTTTGTCACTGGCGAAACGCTTGGCGCCCGAGTTTCCTGAAACGACAATTTTACGTCGCGCTCACACACCGGGCGAGCCGCCAGCACCCGTGCATCGACGCTGTTGCGCGGAGTGCGAGGACTTTATTTTTGCGGCGCGCACGCGCAAGCGCGCGACGCTCGGCGCGCGCTGAACGTCCGATTTAGGCTGGATGTGGACGTTCGGAGCGCTTTTTCCGGGTCTTTTTGCGCGACTCCCTGGTCTTGGCCTGCAGTCTCGATTTTTTCCGTTTGCGCCGCCGCTTGATTTCTTTTTGCCGTTCGCTTGCCATCTAACCTCTCTTCCTTGCTTACTTAGTCCAGCGGGACCGTCCGTTCCACCTTTGCGCCGGAGTTGAGATGGATTCCAGCCGAAGTTACGTAGGGCTTGCCCTTGCCGGACCGATTTTCCACATAAGCGTCGTAGTCGCCCGGGTCAAGTTTGAAGCGATGCTCACTTCCCGGATCGCTCTCGGCGACTCGGGTTTGCGTTCCCGCGCGCAAAATTACCACGCGGGTCGATTTGTCGAACGGAATCTTCGACATCACGGTCTGCACCACCAAGTCGGCCTTCGCAACTTCGTCGAGCGTTAGCAGCGCGTGACGGCCGGGCGCGAGCTGCAACGCGTGCCAGTCGTAGCCTTGCGGGGGCGCGTCGACGTGCACGTCCACCTCGGTCGGCGCGAACAGAACTTTGTCACCCGAAATGAAGCTGGCGACCTTCGCGTGCGGAATGTCGGTGGTGGTCACGGTCACGCCGAAACCGGGATCGACGCCGGTCTTATCCTTCGCGCTGACCTGCAGCACCGCGACATTTTCGATGAGCACGGTATGAGTGCGGCCGGCCTCGATCTGGACGCCGTCCTTGACGATCTGGCCGCCGACGATTGGCATCACCAGTTTGTATTCGCCCGGCGGGAGCGCGACCGACGAGCCGGGCGTGACCTGGCCGGCCTCTTTGCCGTTGGCCGCGATTAGGTGTGCGGGATTTCTCGCGCCCGCGCCCTCTTTGCCGAGTACATCGAGCTTCAGTGTGCCGGTCGATTCGCCGAGCGCAAGTGATGCGGTCCAGATCAATGCAAACGTGGCGGCCAGCAGGCGGATCGGTCTCATAGGCGGACTGGTATCTTATGGCGGCGATGCGGCGCGCGCTACCGCGTCTTCGCCGCTTCTGTGATATTTTCCGTCGAGAGAAATTTCGCTGCGCCGCCTTGAGGTAGAAGAATGGGTGATTCGGATCTGCGGGAATTCTTTGCGCCAATAATGGCGCATTACTTTTTCGCTGCCGTAGTTTGGGGTCTTCTAATATCTCCAATACTTGTGTGGTTCGCCCGTGTGCCATATCCGCGCTTGTTGGTGGCGATGCGGACCAAAGCGGCAAGTCAACCGAAAGGCAGCAATCTCCGACAGCTCGTAGCGCTGATGCCGTTGCTTTTAATGTTTGGCGGTCTGTTGGCCGGCTACTCATTCATATTCTTGTTAAAATGGTATTATGGGGTTCCATTGTTTCGCATGGACACGATGCATTCAGTATGCGTGATCGTGTATTGCATCGCCGTCATTGCAAGTTTTGCCGCCAGCGTTTGGTGGATCGGCGGTCTGCAGGCTTTCAGACCTCCCGGCTACGATCCTAAAAATCCAAATCCTGACCCCGACGAATGGCGCTGGAAAAGATGACCCAAGGATTCCGAATCGATCACGGATGCCGTGCGGCGCGCGCTACCGCGCCCGGCGGTCGGGATGATCCCGCCGGGATCCGGGCACAGCGGTAAGCGTTCTCGCGGCGCGGCCGTCCTTTCTCTTTCCACTTACTATCCGCTCGCGTTACGCTGGCTGAACGCCAATGAAACTCTCGACGCGACTGCTCGGCACGTCCTACCGCTTCCGCTCGGTCAAGGAACTGCTCGCGCGCGCCAACGAAGCGCGCTCGGGCGACGAACTTGCGGGAATCGCCGCGCGCTCCGAGCAGGAACGAATCGCAGCCAAGACAGTGCTTGCCAATCTCACGTTGAACGACCTGCGCGAGAACCCGGTCGTTGCCTACGATCGCGACGAAGTTACGCGCGTGATCGACGACGCGATTGACCGTGACGCATTCGCCGCGGTGCGCAACAAGACGGCCTGCGAGTTCCGCGAGTGGCTGCTCGATGACGCGACGACCGGCGACGCGATCCTCGCGACCGGCCGCGCAATCACCGCGGAGATTGCCGCCGCGGTCGCCAAGCTATGCAGCAATCTCGATCTGATCGCGATTGCGTTGAAAATTCGCGTCGTCACCCGGGCGCGCACCACGCTTGGCCTCGCGGGCCGGCTCTCGACGCGCCTCCAGCCCAACCATCCGCGCGACGATCTCGCCGGAATCGCCGCCGCCATCTACGAAGGCCTCGCCTACGCGACCGGCGACGCGCTCATCGGAATCAACCCGTGCATCGACGAGCCCGACAACCTCCGCCGATTGCTCGAACTCACCGCCGACATCATCGAGCGCACCGGAGTGCCGACGCAAAACTGCGTGCTCGGCCATATTACGACGCAGATGCGCGCGCTCGAGGCCGGCGCCCCAATGGACATCATGTTCCAGAGCCTGGCGGGGACGGAGAAGGGCAATGCCGGTTTCGGGATTACGGTCGCGATGCTCGACGAAGGCTACGCGATGATTCGCGAGACCGGCAGGATCCGCTCGGCGAACCTGATGTACTTCGAAACGGGGCAGGGCTCGGAGCTGTCTGCCGGCGCACACGAGGGCGCGGACCAGGTCACGCTCGAGGCGCGATGCTACGGGCTGGCGCGCCGCTATTCGCCGCTGCTGGTCAACACCGTGGTGGGATTCATCGGTCCCGAATATCTCTACGATGCGAAGCAAATCACGCGCGCCGGCCTGGAAGATCATCTGATGGGCAAGCTGCTCGGAGTCCCGCACGGGGCCGACGCATGCTACACCAATCACGCTCGCGCCGATCAGAACGATTGCGAAAATCTGGCGCTGCTGCTGGCATCGGCGGGATGCAACTACTTCATGGCGGTGCCGATGGGCGACGACGTGATGCTCTCTTATCAATCCACCAGCTATCACGATGCGGCGGCGCTCCGCGCAGTGCTCAAGCTGCGTCCCGCGCCCGAGTTCGAGGAATGGTGCGAGCGGCGAGGAATTCTCCGCGACGGCCGTCTCACGGCGCGCGCGGGCGACGCGAGGCTGCTGATGAATTCGTCGAGCAAGATAGACGGTGACGCAGATTTCGACGCGATGCGCAAATCGACGCCCGCGCGGCTTGGCGTTGGACGCGCGGGTCCGCGCTACACGACGGCCGCGATGCTCTCTGTGCGGGCAGATCACGCGCGCGCGGTCGATGCGGTCATGACGATTGTCGGGCCGCAATGGCCGCGGCGCAATGGCCTGCTCGAAGTTCACTCGCAGGCGCTCACGCGCGAAGATTATTTGCGCTATCCCGAGCGCGGCCGGCGTCTTGACGCCGTCGATGCTGCTCGCGTCGCGCGTCTCAAGCCGCGCGGGCGCGGCAAATCGGCGACGCCCAGCGTGCTGCTATGCATCGGCGACGGACTTTCATCGGCCGCGGTGGAGAAGAACGCGGCGCCACTGCTGCGCGCGCTGACCCGGCGGCTCTCGTCGCGATACCGGCTCCTGAAGCCGATGTTCATTCGAAATGCGCGGGTCAGAATCGAGGACCATCTCGGCGAAATAATCCGCCCCGACGTGGTCTGCATGATCGTTGGCGAGCGTCCCGGGCTGGCCACCGCCGAGAGCCTGAGCGCGTACGTGATTTATCGGCCCACGCTCAAATCGATCGAGCCCGATCGCACGGTGATATCGAACATTCATCGCGGCGGGATTCCGATCGCGGAGGCCGGGCGCAAAATCGCGGCGCTCGTCGACGACGCGATCCGATTGCGGGCGTCCGGCGCCGCGCTGGCGCAGAAAATTGCGCCGGCAACGTGAGTGCCGATACTCTCATCTTTCGCTTTCCTAATACTGGGTGCAGGGGTCACCCCTGCCGCGACTGGCGCGTGCTCATCCGAAAAACTACGCTGGAAAACACAAAGCTATGTCCGATCGTGAGTCAGTGCTTGCCGCCAACCGCGCCTTTTACGACGCCTTCGAAAGTCTCGACGCCGAAAAGATGGAAGCGGTTTGGCTGCGCAACCCGCGAATCATTTGTATCCATCCCGGATGGCGCAAACTTTCGGGATGGGGTCCGATCATGTCGAGCTGGGAGCGTATCCTCGACAACGTATTCGAGATGAAGTTCGAGCTCGGCGAGATTGAAGTGACGATCAGCGGCGACCTGGCGATCGTCGTGGTCGAGGAAAACCTGACCCAGCGCGGCTACGACGGCACCGAACGCTCGAACGTGCTCGCCACCAACGTGTTCGAGCGCGTGGGCAACGGATGGTTCATGGTGATGCATCATGGGTCGCCGGTGCTCGCGCCGCCCGACGACGAGCCGCCGCTCCAGTAATTCGGAAGTTACCGGCACGGTGCGAGGAGAAAATTCGACGATGCTGAAACGCGTTGACAGAATTCAGATTGCGGTCGCCGACAGCAATGCGGCCGAGCGGGTGGTCGCAGAAGTTTTCGGCGCGGAGCTGATTGGCCGTGACAAGGCGGCGCCGCTGGGCGCCAGGCGAATCACGATGCAAGCCGGGGCGAGCTTCGTCGAAATTCTCGAACCCGATGGGGCGGGAGCGGTCCAGGATTTCGTCTCGAAGTGGGAGACCGGACTGTTCGGCGCGGGATTTTCGGTGGACGACCCCGACGCCGCCGCGCATCATCTCGCGAAATGCGGCGTGAGCTTCGAGCAATCCGCGGGACAACTCTATCTCGACGCCGCCGCGACGTTTGGGATGCGCACCGTCATCTCGCAGCATCGCGAACGCGCACCCGTCGGCGCGATAAAATGGGCCTACGAAGTCACCAACGTCGTCGGCGATTGGCAGGCCGCGTCTGCCCGCTATGCGCGCATCTTCGGCCTCGACGCGGCGAAGTTCAACCCGATCGAGAGCAAGGATTTCGGCTACACGGGCGTGCTTACGCTGTTCGATCCTCCCGCGCGTCTTGACCGCGTCGAGATATCGCAGATCACCGACGCCAACCTTGCGATGGGCCGTTTTCACAAACGGCGCGGCGACTCGCTGTACATGTTTTTCGTCGAGACCGACGACGTCGGCGCGCTCGAAAAGCGCCTGCAGGCGCGCGGCGCGCGTTTCGCGGCGCATCGCCGCGACCAGGCGGGGCTGGCGGAATTGTTCATCCATCCTTCGGCATTTCTCGGCGTGCTGGTCGGGGTCAGCCGCACCGATCATGCGTGGTTGTGGTCCGGGGATCCCGAGCGTGCGCGGCGCGCCGCGATAGCGGGTGCTTCGCGATAGCAGTCGTCGGCTGCTGTTCCTAGCTGATGCCGGACGCCGAAGCGTCCGTCGAGATTCTTCGCTACAGCAGCTTTCGCTCAGAATGACACGAGCGGTAGCCCGCTTTTTTGTGTCATCCTGAGCGCAGCGAAGGATCTCGCGCGCGCAAGCGCGCGCCCATGATCGCGGGCTACTTTGCCTCGTGCATCGCGCGCACCAGAATCGCCGCCAGCTCCGGCCGCGTGAATTCCGGCGGCGGCGCATCGCCCGCCCGCAGCATCTCGCGAACTTTCGTTCCCGACAGTATCAAGCGGTCTTGGTCGGTATGCGGGCAGGTCTTGAACGACGCCATCGAGTTGCATCGCTTGCAGTAGAACGTGTTCTCGAACATCAGCGGCGTTATTCCCATTTCGGACGGCGCGAAGCGCTCGAAGATTTTCTGCGCGTCGTAGCTGCCGTAGTAATTGCCGACGCCGGCGTGATCGCGGCCGACGATAAAATGCGTGCATCCGTAGTTGCGCCGCGCGATCGCGTGCAGGATCGCCTCGCGCGGGCCGCCATAGCGCATGTGCGCAGGGAACACGCCGATCATCGCGCGATTGCTCGGATAGTACAGGTCGAGCAGAACCTTGTAAGTCTCCATCCTGACCGCGGCGGGCACGTCGTCGCCCTTGGTTTCTCCCACCAGCGGATGGATCATTAGTCCGTCGCAGATTTCGAGCGCCGCTTTCTGGATATACTCGTGCGCGCGATGAGTCGGGTTGCGGGTCTGGAAGGCGACGATTTTTTTCCATCCCCGCTCGCGAAACGCCGCGCGCGTCTGTCGGGGCTCGCGCGGAAATTCCAGGAAGGTGCGCCCCGGTATTTCCTCGATCAGCGTGAGCTTGCCTGCCAGGCAGTACGGCGGCATCGAGGTGACGTTCTTCGCCCCCGGATGCGCGTCCTCGGCGGTGCCGAACACGTTTTGCGCTTCGCTTTTGCGATCGACTTGGTAAATTTCCGCAAGCTTCAGAATCGCCAGCCGCCGGCCGTCTTCGGTCGCGAGCGCGATATCCTGTCCGGCTTTCAGTGATTTCGCGGTCGTTTCATCGACGCCGAGCGTGATTGGAATCGACCACGGCACTCCCGACGCAAGCCGCATCTCGTCGCGCGAGCGAATGTAGTCCGCCTCGCCCATGAAGCCGGTCAGGGGAGAGAACGCGCCCGACGCGAGCATCTCGAGATCGGCCAGGTCGCGCGCGTTGAGCGTAACGGCCGCGAGTTTCGCGCCGTGCGCCGCCAGCGCAGCGCGCTCGGAGACCGGCGCTTTCAGATCGACCAGCTCGCCGCCGCCATGAGCCGCGATTGCGTCGTCGCGCACGCTCATCGCCGTGCTCCATTGCCGATGTAGTTCAGTTCCTCGAGCCGCGCGAGCAACTTGGCCAGGCTCTGCGCGACGGTTTCGGTGCCGCTATCGACGACGAGTTCGGGCTTCAGCGGCTCTTCGTAGGGGTCCGAGACGCCAGTGAAAGATTTGATCTCGCCGGCCAGCGCCTTTTTGTAAAGCCCTTTCACGTCGCGCTCGACGAGTTTGTCGATCGTGCAGCGGACATAGACTTCGAAGAAGCGCTCATGATTGCGCCGCACCTCGTCGCGAATCTCGCGGTAGGGCGAAATCGCCGCTGAAATCGCGATCACCCCGTTGCGCGCCAGCAGATGGCACACATACCCGATGCGCCGGATGTTGATGTCGCGATCTTCTTTGGAAAAGCCAAGTCCCTTGGAAAGATTGGTGCGGACTTCGTCACCGTCGAGGATTTCTACGCGATGCGCCCGCTTGCGCAATTCTTCGGCAGCCAGATTCGCAAGCGTGGATTTCCCCGCCCCGGACAGGCCTGTAAACCACAAGGTAAAACCTTGATTCATCGGCAAAAACTGATGCTCCCTTAAGAATTAGATTACTTGGTGAACCTTGAAAATTACTTAATCTTATCGAAAGAAACAAGGCTGCCGGTGGTCCTGGAGTTGGGCGCCGATTGCCCTGTTCAGGCGCGCGCAGCCGGCAGGTTCAGGTGAATCGCGAGCGCCGCCGGCGAGCCGAAGATTTCTGCGGCGCCTGCCGCGAGCAACCGATCGCGCGCGACATCGGTGGCCGCGATTCCATAAAACCGCACGCCACAACTTTGCGCGGCCAGCAGGTCGGCTTCGCTGTCGCCGACAAACGCAGCCTGCGATCGATCGACGGAAAACAATTCGAGTGCGCGAATCAGCATGTCGGGCGCCGGCTTGAGTCCGAGCATCGTGTCGCGTCCGACGATTGCGTCGACGGAGGCGCCGCGGTTCCGGTCGAACCAGCGCTCGACCGTTCTCGACGAGTTGGAGGTCACGATCGCGACGGCGGCGCCCGTTTTTTTCAGCGCCGCGAGCGCTTCGATCGCTCCTTCCAGTGGTTGCGCGCGATCGACTCCTGCCAGCTCGATTTTCTCGATTATCTCCGAAGCGCGGCGCAGTCCTTCCGTGACCCGGGGTTGGCCGGTCTGCGCGAGCATGAGCGTGCGGTAGGCGTCGTAGAGCGGCAGATTGCCGCGCGGGATTCGTGCGAACAGTTGGTCAGGCGCGCCGATGGAGCGCAGGTAGGGTTCGAGCATGAGCCGGCCGCCGGCCCAATCGACCTCGGGCTCGAGCCGCGCGATCGTGTTGTCGAAATCGAACATCCAGAGCTTGTGCATCACGGATGAAGGCGAACCCTGGTTTGATAACCGTCGAACTCGATGGTCGCCCGCGATGGATTTTCCGCGTATCCAGCGATCAGCTTGAACGCCTCCGCCGTCGCGAGCATCGCGATAAAATCCGCAGCTTCCGAGCGGTTGCCCACTCCCGGACGCATCGACGCATCGACGGCTGGCGGGCTGGGCGAGCCAGCGGGGATGACGGCGATTATTCCCGGCGTGTCCAGGCGCGCGACCACCCACGCTCGCACGTCGCGATCGCTCACGAATTCATCTGCAACTTTGAGCGCCGCGTCACTCCCAACGATCAAGAGCGCCAAATCGACGCGGTCTTTCGACTCATCCGCGACGGTGACAGATGCGTCGGCGTTCAGTTCGCATGCCGCAGCGATCTTTTCAGTGAATCCGTCTTGGTCCCCGGGTAGTCGAACGCCGATCGCTCCGACTCCAGCGCCAACCAGGTAGGCGAGCGGCGCTTCGATATCGCGCGCATCGCCCGCCAGCAGCATCCGTGCGGCAAGCAAACGTTCCTGGCCGCGGCCGCCGACGCGCGGCACGATTATCTGGCGGCTGTAGCGTTCGATT
>Ga0074046_10001834_pt1 | contig 18755 bp, 18 predicted proteins | sample BogForMeECP23OM3_FD_94441 | JGI IMG/M metagenome (GOLD analysis project Ga0074046, IMG submission 94441) | Bog forest soil microbial communities from Calvert Island, British Columbia, Canada - Bog Forest MetaG ECP23OM3 | ecosystem: Environmental > Terrestrial > Soil > Wetlands ... | reverse complement strand
GGTGTGCAGCAAAACGAGGCCGCGCTTGCGGCCTCGTTCGCCTGATGGGAGCCGTATGAGGTGAGAGTCTCACGTACGGTTCTGAGAGGGGCTCGGGGTGCAACTCCCCGGGCCTACTCGCCACACGTGAAGCGCCTCAACAAACGCGGACTAGTCGCGTCGAAGGGCGCCGGCCACGGCGTCCTCTGGCGGATCGCCGATCAGGCGGCGTGACGAAGCTCCTGCCTCCGGCGATGCCGCTGCCAATATCCCGCCCAGGTACGTGATGGCCGGCGACGGCGTTCTTGTGGGCGTGGGCCGCGAGCGGCGTCCTGATCGAGCTGGCCGCGATCCTGCTGCCGCGCGCGTTCGGTTGGAGCGACCTCATCGACGTGGGTCTCGCCCGGACCCTGTTCTCCATCACCCTGCACGCGATCGTCTATTTCTGGCTCATGCCGGCCTACATCGCCTTCTACACGCTGGTGCCGCATGCGGCCGGCGGGCGGCTCTACAGCGACACGATGGGCCGGCTGACCTTCATCATGTTCCTGGTCTTCTCGGTGCCGGTAGGCATGCACCACCTGTTCGCCGATCCGGAGCATGGGTCGGGATTCAAGTTCCTGCAGAGTTTTCTGACCTTTCTGGTCGCGCTGCCGACTCTGCTCACCGTGTTCTCGATTTGCGCAAGCCTGGAGATTGCTGGGCGCCTGCGCGGCGGGCGCGGTCTGTTCGGCCGGATTGCGGCGCTGCCATGGGGTGAGCCGATGGTACTCGCGGTCGGCCTGTCGCTGGTGATGCTCGGCTTCGGCGGGTTCGGCGGGCTCATCAACATGAGCTACGCGATGAACGCGATGATCCACAACACCTCCTGGGTCACCGCGCATTTCCACCTGATCTTTGGCGGCGCCGTGGTGATCATGTTGTCAATCGGCGTTGAAGTTTGACCCCGGATTGGAGTGCGCCCCTGGCGGTGGACACTTTCACGCGGCGGTTTTGACCGTCTGCTGGGCGTGTTGATCCTCGAACTGCACAGGGCTGAGATAGCCGAGCGCCGAGTGCAGTCGTCTGACGTTGTAGACTTGGTCGATGAACCTGGGAAGGTCGGCGGTGACGTCTTCGAACGTCTCGTACGCGGCCAGGTAAACTGCCTCGACCTTCAACGTCTTCATGAAGCTCTCCGCCTTGGCATTGTCGTAGGGATTGCCGCGCCGGCTCATCGAGCCTGCCAAGCCGTGGGCGGCCAGCAGCGCACGGTAGATCTCCGACGCATACTGCGAGCCTCGGTCGGAGTGGTGGATGCAGCCTTCGACGGGTGCTCGGCACCGGATGGCAGCCTTCAGCCCCGCGACGGCGATCCGGGCGTCCATTGACCGGCTGATCGCGTAGCCGACGACCTTTCGCGACCATGCATCGAGGATGGCGGCGAGATAGACGAAGCCGGCGGGAATCGACACGTAGGTCAGGTCGGCAACCCACAGCTGGTTTGGGCGATCGGGAACGACATCCTTGGCCAAGTCTGGAAAGATCGGCCCAGTGTGGTCGCTGTCGGTCGTGACGACGTAGCGCCGCCGCCGTTTGGGCTGCAGGCCGTGCTCCCGCATCAGGCGCCGGAGCTTCTTGTTGTTCACCACCACGCCCTGGTGGCGCAGCGCCGCGCCGACACGCCGGTAGCCGTAGCACTCGAACTCGTCACAGATCGTTCTGATCCGCGTGAGAGCCTCGCTCAGAGCCAAGGGAGCGGGCGATGCGTCATAGAAGGTGGAACGTGCCAAGCCCATCAGCTGGCATCCCCTGCTGACGGAGACGCCACAGGGCCGGTGATGATGGAGGTGGTCGCGCTTCTCGGCCGTGGTGCATGCTTCAAAGCCCCCTTTAGCAGCTCGATCTCCAACGCCTGACGGCCCACCATGCGTTCGAGGGCGGCGATCTTGGCCTCGTATTCCTGCAGCAGCGGCAGTTGCCGAGCCGCGCCCCGCCCGCGTCCGGTCGCCCTGACGCTGACGTGAGAGAAGTCGGCCGCCTGCACGTCGTCGTCCAGGGCGCCGCCCTCGAATTTGCCAACCCAGATCCGGATCAGCTTCCGCGAGATGTCGTGCCGCTTCGACAACCCATGCAGCGTCTCGCCCGCGATGAACTCCTCTGCGACCTGCCGTTTGAACGCGGCGCTGTGGGAGCGGTGCTTCGTCATGGCTTCCATCCTCCGGAAGCCCAGCAGGGATGGTCAATCCCAGTCGCTCAGAATGTCCACCCGGAGAGGCGCACTCCACTCAGGGGGTCAAAATTCCACGCCTAATCACACCCGGCCGAATTTCCTCGCAGCAAAACACGCATCGGCGGCCGCCAACTGGTGCCGATGCGGTCGGCTGGTCCGAAGAACCGATCGTATCCACCGGGCCCCTCCTGCTGACCTACGACCGAGGAACACGCGTGCCCCAGGTCGTCGAGCGAGACCGACGCGTGCAGTAGAGCATCGCGCTGTCTATCGGGACCGTAGCGCGCTCCCGTCCTGGGCAGCGGATCGAGAGAGTGCGCGACCCTTTCGGGTAGCTGTGGCCGACGCGGTGTCGGGGGAGGCGGAGCACTCTTCAAGGATGCGAGCGGCTGCCTGAAGGTCTGCCGTCTCGAATCCCTCGGAAAATCGGTCATAGATTGGCTCCAGCAGACCGCAGGCTTCGCGACTTCGACCCGTGGCGTGGTAGAGCCGGGCAACACTCATGGCGCTACGCAGCTCCCAGGAGAGAGCTCCTTGCAGATGCGCCAGGCGCAACGCGTGGCAGAAGTGGTCTTCTGCACCAGCGGCGTCCGCCCTTCCCGTCGCCAGCAGAATTTCGCCTTTAATTCGCTGCGTTTCAGGCATCAGCCAGAACTCGTGGTTTCTCTCGACACGTTGCAGCGCTTCGTCCGCTGCGGCAACGCTGCCACTGGCATCCCCGGCTGCCGCCAGGCCTTCCGCAAGACCGCCGAGGTACAAGACATAGAGAACTTCGGATTGAGCCCGCCGCAAGCCGTCCAGACACATCCGCAGCTGCCGTATTCCGGCCTCCGTTTGTCCTCGCTTGAGGGACAGTAGGCCTTCGAACCCCAGACCGTGCGCAAGGAAAGCATTCAAAGCATACCTCTCGGCATGCGTCTTGAGTTGCGCGATCGACCTTTCCGCCGTCTCGAAATCTCCGAGCAAGTGCGAAATCCCGCATCCGCACCAAAGCAGTGCGAGACATATCGAGAATGGATGGCCGCTAACCTGCGTGTCGGCAACGAGATCCCGCGCTGCGCGCGCTGCTTGGTCGACCCGGCCTTGCACCCACCAAATGTTCACCGCAACGACCCGGGCGGTCGCCGAATCCTCGAGTTCCCACCGCGCGAAATGGGTCCGCCGGAAAGCGGGTATCGCTCGCCGCTGCGGCCGCTCGGCATGGATCAGGGCCGGAGAGTAGTCGCCAAGCAAGAAGAGCGACGCGGCAATTATCCAGTCCGCCGTAGACAGCGCGACCGGATCATCGGACGCGGCGCCGATCGCCTCTGCTCGGCGGCCGAGCGCGAGGGCGCCCGGAAAGTCCCCGACTCGAATCAGGAAGTTCGCCAAAGCCGTGATCGCTCGTAGCCGATAGTCGATGTCGCCGATGCTCTCGGCCAGCTCAAGGGCCCTCGTCAGTGCCACGCGCGCTTGGTCACTCATGCCGCGGGTGAACATCAGCGTCAGGCCGAGCTCGGTTTGCAGCACCAATTCTTGGCGTGTTCCCCGCTCGGTGGCATCAAGCGATTCGAGGGCCTTCTCCGCCCAGCTTCGGCATTCGGCCAGCAGTGACATATCGAGCCAGACCGGCGCCGAACCCGCCGCGAGCGCCACCGCGATCGAGTGGTCGCCCACCGGCGAGAATGCCCATGTGAGTGCCGCGCGGATGTTGTCGATCTCGGGCCGGTACGCGGCGGCGAACTTGCCTTGTCCCGGATCGTCGAGGGAGGCTTGCAGCAAGTCCCGATAGTACTGCGCATGCCGGCGGCCGATGACGGCCGCTTCTCCGCTCTCCGCGAGTTTTGACAGCGCATAGGCCCCCATGGTCTCGAGTAGCTGGAAGCGCACATCTCCGCCACTCAGGTCCGTCGCGGCCAGCGATTTCGCCACCAGGTCTGCCACGATTTCGGGAACGTCTTCCGATCCGTCGCCGGTGCTCGCAGTGACCGCGCTTGCCGCCTGCAGAGTGAAGCCGCCGGCGAAGACGGCCAGCCTGCGGAAGATCGTCTGCTCCTCGTAACTGAGAAGCCGGTAGCTCCAGTCGAGCGCGCCGCGCAGCGTTCGATGGCGGTCCGTTTCCGTCCGGCTGCCCCGCGAGAGCAGTCGGAATCGATCGTCGAGGCCAGCGGCCAGGCCGCCAACACCGAAGTCCTCGACGCGGGCGGCGGCGAGCTCGATCGCGAGTGCAATCCCGTCCAGCCGGCTGCAGATCTCGCCGACAGCCGGCGCGGCGAGGTCGGTCAGCTCAAAGCCGGCAAAGCAGGCTGCGGCACGCTCGACAAAAAGCTGCACTGCCGGATACGCGAGTGCCTCATCCGCCGTGATCGCGGTGCCGGTCGGCGGAGAGTCCAGCCCGGCAAGCCGGTACACGCGCTCGCCGCGGACGCGCAGCCGCTCGCGGCTCGTGGCGAGCACATACACGTCGGGCGCATCCCGCAAGAGCTGAGAGGTGATAGTCGCGGCGGCGTCGATGACGTGCTCGCAATTATCGATCAGCAACAACATACGCCGGTCGCGGGCGAATGACAGCAGCCGTTCGGTAGGGTCCGCGGAGCCGACCTCGATGCCGAGCTCCGTTGCGACCGCGGATGCGACCAGGGACGCCTCGCGGACCCGAGCAAGATCGATGAACCAAACGCCGTCGGCGTACGCCGACCCCGCGCTCTCCGCGACCGCAAGCGCCAGCGTCGTCTTGCCGATGCCGGCCGTTCCCACGACAGTGACAAGGCGTGACTGCGTCAGCTGAGACGCGACTGCCGCCAATGCAACGTCCCGGCCGATGACTCGTGTAGGCAAAGACGGCAGGCTACGCTCGTCCTGCACGGCCGGGGTTCGTGGCGCCGGCGGCGACGCCTGGTTGCTGACCCAGGTGACGGATCCGACGAAGCAGTAGCCGCGTCCGGCGACCGTCGAGACATATCGCCGCCCATCCTGGCCGTCGCCGAGCGCCTTGCGCAGTTCGAGCACGTGCACCCGGATCGTGCCTTCACCGACGATCTGGACACCGGGCCAGACCGTTGCGGCCAGCTCTGGCTTGGTGACTGTCTCCCCCGCGCGCCTTATCAGCGCGACGAGCAAATCCAGGGCCCTGCTGCCGAGCCGAACCGGCCGTTCGCCCTGCAGCAGCAGCCGCTGCGCCGGCAGAAGTCGGAACGGCCCGAACAAGACGGCGTCTTCGCGATCGGCCGTGATGGACATGTGCGTCCCGCTCTGTCTGCAGCCGTAACGGGCCACGTCAATACAGACCAGCTGCCGACCCTTCCGCTTCGTCAACGTGAGTGCGCACGCTGACGTAGCGCGTTCGCCTGACCTCTCGCCAGTGCACAATAGAAGAACGCGGATGTTGCCGGCGCATAAGCTTGCCTACACCATTGTATAGGATGCGTGATGCGATATAGGCGAGAGCGTGAAAGGTCAGTGCACCGCCGGGCGGTCAGCTCCGGCCGTCCCTGATCGCTTTCTCTGCCTCCATAGCGCGAATGAGGCCAGTGAACACATTGTCTGCCTCCGGCGTTTGGATTCCGGGTCGATCGTCTCCACGATGTCAGCCGTGCTCGAAAACGTAATTTCCGGGCGCCTTTGCTCCCGGCGGATGGCTTTCACTTCCCAGCGATGCCGGTGCAGGCCGCTTCTCTCCGGATCGCTCGGCGAGCCAGTCACGCCAAGTCGGCCACCACGAACCCTCCTGCTGCGTGGCGGCCTTGAGCCAGGCTTCGGGGTCGGCGGCAGGTCGGAGTTGCGGAAGAATGCCGCACGCTTGGTGCCGGGCGGGTTGACGACGCTCTGGATATGGCCGCTCGAGCTGAGGATGAATTCACGCCGTCCGCCAAGGATTTGCGGCGGCGCGTAGCATGCGTGCCAGGGCGTGATGTGGTCCGTGACTCCTGCGACGATGAAGCTGTCGCACACGACCTTGCCCAGATCGATCGGCGTGCCGAGCACGGACTTCGCGCCGCCCCGCGGCAACGGGGTGCCGAGATAGAGGTCGAGATAGTCGCTGTGCAGCGCGGCCGACAGGTTCGTCGTGTCGTTGTTCCAGAAGAGGGTGTCGAAGGCGGGCGGATCGTTGCCGAGCAGGTAGTTGTTAACCCAGTAGCTCCACACGAGGTCGTTGGGCCGCAGCCAGGCGAAGACGCGCCCGAGCTCGCTGCCGGACAACACGCCGCGCCGGCGCGAGGCGAGGCGCGCGGCCTCCACCGTCTCCCGCGTGGCGAGCGACGTCATCGTCTCTCCACGCTCATGTCGAGCACGGTGACCATCAGCGTCACCGTGTTCACCCGGCGGTCGCCCGTCGCCGCGAGATAGCCCAGCAACAGCGACGCCGTGATGCCGCCCTAGCACGCGGCGTTGACGTTGAGGTCTTCGCTGCTGGTGATCTCGCGCACCGCGTCCGTCGCCTCCAGCAGCGCCGCGATGTAGGTATCCAGCTTCCGGTCGCGCTGCTGCGGCGACGGGTTGCACCAGCTGACCACGAAGACCTAGTGTCGGCAAGATCGACAAAAAGGTGCTCAGCCAGCGCTACGCGACCTGACCGACTTGCCGCTACAGCTTCCGCGGGAGCGCGGCCGGGGGCCTATCGTCGTGGCACAGACGCTTCATTGATCGGACGAGACGGTGGACTTCTGGCGCCTCGACCTGAACCTGCTGCTTGTGTTCGATGCCGTGATGCGCGAGCGAAGCGTGCTGCGCGCCAGTCGCCAGTTGCACCTGACACAGTCAGCGGTCAGCCACGCGCTGAACCGTCTGCGCCATTCGCTTGGCGACGAGCTGTTCGTGCGCGATGCTGGCGGGGTGCGCCCCACCCCCAGGGCGCTCGAGATCGCCGGCCCGATCGCCGAAGCGCTCGACACCATCCGCCGCAGCCTTTCGCCGCCGGCGTTCGACCCGGCCCGGGCGCGCTGCGCGCTGACCATCGCGGCCAGCGACTACGTCGCCGTCGTCGTTCTGCCGACGTTCATCGCGACGCTCCGGCGGGAGGCGCCCGGAATCGACGTGCAGATCTTCCCGATCGGCCGGATCGACCTGGCCGCACAGCTCGACAGCGGGCGTCTCGACCTCGCGGTGAGCTGGTTCGATCACGTGCCCGCGCGACTGTTCCGCACGCCGATCGTCGAGGAAGACGAGGTCCTGGTGGTTGCGAAGGGACACGAGCTTGCCACCGGAGAGATGACGATGCAGCGGCTGCTGCAAGTGCCGCATCTCGTCGTCGAGTTCACCGGGCTTGGCGAGGGCGGCGACACCGGCGTCCTCGACGAGCGTGGCCTGAAGCGACGGACGCGGATCGAGCGGGGCCTGACCGAGCACACCTTGCGCGCCGGCGCGGCGGAGCGGAACGAACCCGGGCTGCGGCTCGGCCTGACGGCGCCGAATTACCTGATGGTACCGGAGCTGGTGGCGTCGTCCGATATGGTTGCGACGTTGCCGCGACGCTTCGCGCAGCAGGCGGCCAGGCGTTATGATCTCGTCCTGCTTGAACCGCCATACCGCTACCCGCCGGTCGTTGTCGAAGCGGTCTGGCACGAATTGAACCGCGACAGTGCAACCCATCGCTGGACGCGCGAGCTCCTGCGACGCGTGACGAGCGACCGCATCGCATCTTCGAACGCGGCGGGCGCGACATCCTGAGACAGGGGTGCGAGGAAATTACCCCTGCATGGGAGCAGATGTCGGAGAGGATCGCAGCAACGCCGTTGGAGACCTGACTGTTGAGAATCGAAACTGATCATGTCGGCGGCCAAACCATCCGCTACGCGGTGACGATCGGTTGGGCCGATATCTGCGTCCAACCGCCGCTGCTTGTGTTCAACGGTATCGGCGCGTCGCTGGAGCTGATGACTCCAGTCATCGAGGCGCTCGGCCGGCACGGCATCAGCGTGGTGGCGTTCGATGTCCCCGGAACCGGCGGCTCTCCGACGCCGACCCTACCCTATCGGCTGCCGCGCGTGGCACGGATGGCGCGTGATCTATTGCACCATCTGCAGATCGGCACCGTCGACGCGCTCGGCGTGAGCTGGGGTGGCGCGCTGGCTCAGGAGTTCGTGCATCAGTATCCACATATCGTCCGCCGCCTTGTGCTAGCAGCCACGTCTCCCGGGGTCGTCATGGTGCCGGGCCAGCCGTCGGCGCTGCTGCGCCTTGTCAGCCCCAGGCGGTACTTCGATCCCGCCTACATGACTCGGGTCGGCGGCCATCTGTACGGCGGGGTCTACCGCTCCGATCCCGACGCATTGCACGAGCACGGCCGCTACCTCGCGCCGCCGGCCAAGCTCGGCTATCTGTTCCAGCTGCTGGCGACATCAGGCTGGTCCAGCCTCCCGTGGCTGCGCTCGATCCGTCAGCCAACACTGGTGCTGATGGGACGCGACGATCCGATCGTGCCGCCGGTCAACGGGCGGATCCTCGCGTCGATGATTCCGCATGCACGGCTTCACGTCCTGCCATGCGGGCACCTGTTCCTGCTGCCGCGCACGTCGGAGTCGGTGGGACTGATCGCCGAGTTTCTCGAGCCGAAGATGGCACACGCGTCCACCGGCACGACGCGTGAGTGACTGAGCCGGTCATGTGCGCGAGTTCCGCTTCGAGTATGGCAGCATCGTCGTCCCGAGCAGGTGCGCGCAGGCCGGCTTGCCGCCGCAGCAAGCGCTGCGATCCAAGGGAACATCAAAGATCACAGATCGGCCATACAGCTCTCCGCAAACACCGAGCATGGGGAGACTCGTCGCAGCGCTGCGACCATCATCGGCGGCCGGGGTCATATCGCCCCAGCGGACGCGCGAAAATGGCTTATTCAGCGTAGAAGACAGCAGCCCCAGAAGCAACGAGCCTGACAACAACACGCCGCGCGTTGCTATACCCCGGCGCAGTCGAGCGCGCGATCTCATCTGCGTGTCTCCCCGTCGGTGAGCGCGTCACCCTGGCGAGCAGAGCTGGGCGACAAACGAGGACCGATGAGGGGTTTGCCCTCCGTCTCGGCAGTGGTCATACGAGGAGAGCGCAGTGATGTCGCAACCGACCCGGCAAGAGCGTCGGCCTCGCGGCTCATTGCCGCGACAACCGCAACGTCGTTTGCCGCCGAAACTCGCTCGACGAACGTCGCCCGCCGCTTGTCGATCACAACATCGTCGCGGACCGCGCGCAGGGTCCACTCAGCCGTCAGGACGCAGGTGCCGTCGGGGCCGACCCCGAACGCCTCGACGTCCACCCGCACCTGACGCCACGGTGCATCCTCGGGCCGGGATGCCGTGACGGTAACGTCGGGCAGACGTTCCGCCAGCGACAGCGCGAGTGCGTGCGTCATCCCGACCGACAGTCTTTCCCCCCAGCGACCCGTACGGCTGGCGACGAGGCTGCCGTCCGCCTTGCGGGTGACGATGTCGGTCGTGTCGAGATAATCCGGAAGCAACACAGATCTGACCTCGACGACCGGTTGGCCGAGCAAAGACGACTGCACCGGCGGCGGAGGCGGACTGCTGCCAAGGACATAGGACGTGCGCGCCGGCTCCGACGTCCCGCAGCCGGCGAGAGTCGCGGCAAGCAGCAGCGGGATCGCCACTCGCCCGTTGTGCAGCGCCGATGTCATGGTCCGGCGCGCCCGCGGAGCAGGACGCTCGGGTTCCGGTCCACCGCCTGCGCGAAGCTTCTCATCGCGCTGATCGCGTCCGCCAGATCGCGGAGCGCGGCATCGAGATCTTCCCGCTCCCGCGACCTCGGCGCCACCAGGCTGTCGGCGGCGACGAACAGGGAGTTAGCCGAATGCAGCGCCCGGTCTGCAGACTCCAGGACGCGCGCCAGTTCCGCTCCGCGGAGTGCCAGCTGTTCGCGCCCGTCACGGGCGAGATGGGTGCCCTCGAGCAGCATCGTCGACGCGTCCTGCTGAACACGAACGATCGATGCGCGCCCCGCATCGAGGGTTTCCGTGGCACTGTCGAGGCCACGGTTCACCCTGGACACCATCGGACCGAGGTCGGCATCGAGATGCGTGGCGACAGTCTCGATCGCTGCCATCGTGCGCTCGGCCTGTTCCAGGGTTTCGGTGATCGGCGCGTGCGTGATCTGACGACGGAAGGCCTCGAAGTCGGATGCCATCGCCGGGATCTCGGGGGTGCTTCCCGTGTTCCCGGTCACGAAGTGCGACGGCGCGTCCGGATTGAGGTCGAGCTCGACCTCCATCTGTCCGGTGACGAAACTCTGCGAGATCAGCTTCGCGTGCAGCCCGGCATCGATTAGGCGCCGCAGCATCGGTTGCGAGCTTGATGCCGCCACCTGATCGTCCAGGCGGACGCGATCCGGTTCCAGTTTCAGATCAACCGGAATCCGCGCCGCCATGTGGCCGACATCGATCACGAGAGCGACGCCGGTGACCGAGCCAACTTGCACGCCGCGAAACGTGACAGGCGCGCCGGGCGAGAGGCCGCCAACCGAGCCTTCGAAGAACACGACGGCGCGGGTCGTCCGGCTGAACAGCTCGCCGCCGCCGAAAAACAGCACGGCTGCGACCGCAAGCGCGATGCCGCCGAGGACAAAGCCGCCGACCAGCGCCGGCGCCGAATCCCTCAGGCGCATGCCGGCGACACCGTGCGTGCGTCGAACGGATCACGACGCATGAAGTCCCGCACCTGCGGCAAATCGCAGGTGTCGCGTAGCGCGCGCGGAGCCCCGTGGGCTATCGCTGTCTTCGTCTCCGGGTCGAGAAAGATCCCGTCGTCGCAAATGGCGAACAGGCTCGCCAGTTCGTGGCTGACGATGACGACCGTGGCGCCGAGTCCGTCCCGCAACTCGAGGATGAGTTCATCGAGCCGGCTGGACGCAACCGGATCAAGTCCGGCCGATGGTTCATCGAAGAACAGGATGTCAGGGTCGAGCGCAAGCGCGCGCGCCAAGCCGGCGCGCTTGCGCATGCCTCCGCTCAACTCCGACGGCATGCGTGTTTCGGCGCCGGCCAGTCCCACGAGCGACAGCTTCAGACGCACCAGATCGCCGATCGCGGCCGCACCTAGCTTCGTAAACACCTGCAGCGGCAGCGCCACGTTCTCGGCAAGCGTCATCGAGCTCCACAGCGCGCCGCTCTGGAAAAGGATGCCGACGCGGCGGCCGATCTCCCGTCTGCGCTCGGCTGAGGCGGCCCACAGGTCTTCGCCGTCGACGGCCACCGACCCATGCAGCGGCGGCAGCAGCCCGATCATCGCCCGCAGTAAGGTGCTCTTTCCGCAGCCGCTCGGTCCCATGAGCGCGAACACCGAGCCGCGCCGGACGGAAAAGGCGAGATCGCGCTGCACGATTCGCGAACCGAAGCCGATGGTCACGCCAGAGCAGCGAAGCCGTTCGGTTCGATCGGGGACTGTGCTCACCGCTCAGAGTCCCATCACGTTGGTGCAGGCGGCGAAGACCGCGTCTAGCGCGATAATGCCGATGATGCCTTGAACGACGGCATGCGTCGCTGCCCGGCCGACATCGAACGCGCTCCGGCCCGCAGCGAGGCCCGTCCGGCACCCCGCGAACGCCACGAACGTGCCGAAGCAGATGCTCTTCGTCAGTCCGATGGCGAACTCGGTCCAGGGGATCGCCGGCCGCAGGTGCACGAAAAAGGTCACCGGCGACATGTGCAGGACAGCGATGCAGACGACCAGTCCGCCGAGCAGTCCCATGAAGCAGCCGTAGGCGTAGAGAAGCGGCGTCATGGTCAAGGCCGCGATGATGCGCGGCACGACGAGAAATTGGTCGACCGAGATACCGAGCGTCTGCAACGCGTCGACTTCCTCGTTGCCCTGCATCGTCGCGATTTGCGCGGCGTAGGCCCCGCCGGTGCGACCGGCCATCACGATCGCCGTCATGATCGGCGCCATCTCCCGCACGACGGCGACGCCTACCAGATCGATGACATACGTCGCGGCGCCGAACCGCTGGAGCTGCACCGCGCCGACGAAGCCGAGGATGGCGCCGACCAGACCGTTGACGATCGCGATGATGGGCAACGCGTCCGCGCCGCATGCCTTGACGAGTTCCAGCACGTCCACGGCGCGCGCCTGCAGGCGGCCGGTCGCCGCGGCAGGCACGCTCAACAGGCTTTCGCCGATCAGGCCGGCAAAGGTGCCGAGTTGCACCCACAGGGCAGTGACTCCTGTGCCCACGCGCCAAAGAACCGACCGACGCGGCTGCGGTCCGCCGTCCTTCGACGAGGCCCGACCCGCGCGCGCAAGCGACAGCAGCCGGTCCAACGGATCCGGGAGAGCGGAAAGATCGAGCTCGATAGCGGCGTCGAGCGCACAGATGAAGGCGACCAGGGCGCTATCCCACCCGCCCACGCGCGACGTATCGAGCCGCACCGGCCCGACAGCCCGCGACGCTGCCTCGATCCGGCGGAGCTCGTCTTGCGACCGCATGCCGGTCTCGCGTGCCAACCAGTCACCGCCCAGGCGCAAAACGGCTGTCTCTCTGTCGCGCTCGAGAAGCCAGGTTGGCACGCCAGCCAGTGTCACGGCCGAAGACTCTGGCTCGTGCCTTGGTTGGGGCGATCAGTCGCGGAACGCAATGTAGATCCCGTTTGCGGCGGCGTTCAGTCGCAGCCCCTGCGTGGTCGAACGGAAGTGGATGATCACCCCGTGCTCGTTTTCGAGCGCAGCGACCGACCCACCGCCGGCGACCGTCGCGCCGGCACCCGCTGCAACGTAGTTCCCGGCGAAGTCCGCGGAGTTGCGGAGATTGTAGACGTCGCCCACGCCTTCGATGTGCGACGCGCCGATGTCGGCCACGCTCAGCCCGTTGACCGTGAAGGTGTAGGACTTGTCGTCGTACTGCAGCACCCCGTTGCCCCAGGTGTACCCGGCGCCGGCGGCGAGGCTTCCGCCGGAGAGGGTCAGCGTGGCGTCCGGTGCCGTCGACTGTGCCAATACCGGTGCGGCCACGAACAGCAACGCCGTGGCAGCGAGAAAATGCATCCGTGCGTTTGTCATGACTGTCTTGCTCCGTGTCGATGCGTTCGCGGTGAGGGATGGAGATCCGTTCCTGCCGCCTGCGATCCGTCTACCGGAGCCGTGGACGCCGAGCTTGCCGCGCGTTGCGATGCCTAGGGTGCGCTTGATGCAGCCGCAGCTACTGAACAAATCGTTCAGCCAGCCGATGTTGCTGTTACGTCGATCTTCAGTGGACGGCGTCGAGTGCATTACGTGGCCATGTGAAGAACAGGCCCACGTCGCCGATGTTGCCTTCGGGGTAGCTGATGATCCGTGCCTCGAAGTGGAACCCGCCCGGCTTCAGCGACTCCTTCCAGAATTCATATAGCGCGTACGCCCCGGCCGGAAGCGTCGCGAGCCAGGCGGGATCGTCGCTGGCGCGGTCCTTTCCGTTGGGCTTGTTCAGCGGCGGGACATCGGCATTCGCGATGGCGCGGCCGGCGTCGGAGCAGATCCGGCTGGGAAACGACACCACCATCAGCTCGCTCTCGCCGCGCCCGAAGGCGTTCTTGACCTTGGTGATGAAATGCTCACGCAGCTCATCGGTCATCTGAAAGGCGTCCAGGCGCTTCCTGAGCTCGACGTCCTCTTCCTGCTCGCACTCCTTCAGCTTTTCGGCCGCTTCCCGCTCGCGCTCGTGGGCAGCATCGCGTTCGGCAAAGAGCGAGGACAGCGACAGTGAGTATCGCGTTTGGCCTGGCATCGTATTCTCCTGTTCTCCTGCTGCGATTGGGCGCTTCAGTAGCGGTAGACGCCGCGTCCAGATTTGCGGCCGAGGTAGCCGGCGTCGACCATCTCCCTCAGAAGAGGACACGGCCGGTATTTCGAGTCGGCGAAGTCCTGGTGGAGCACGTCCATGACCGACAGCAGGACGTCGAGGCCAATCAGATCGGCAAGGGCCAACGGACCGATCGGGTGATTGCACCCGAGCTTCATGCCCTGATCGATGTCGTCGGCACACGCATCGCCTTCGGCCAGCAGGAAGAACGCCTCGTTGATCATCGGCAACAGGATACGATTCACCACGAAACCGGGCCGGTTCGTGGCGTTGATCGGCGATTTGCCGAGTTTTTCGGCGAGCTGGATGACCCGGTCGTGCGTATCGTCCGTGGTCTGCAGCCCGCGGACCACTTCGACCAGCTTCATCACCGGGACAGGATTGAAGAAATGCAATCCGACGAACCGGCCTGGATGGGAAACCGTCGCCGCAAGCCGCGTCACAGAGATCGACGAAGTGTTCGTCGCGATGATGGTATCGGGGCGGACGACCGCATCGATCCGCTTGAGGATTTCCGTCTTTAATCCCTCGCGTTCCGTCGCCGCCTCGATCACGGCATCAGCTGCCGACAGTGCGGCGTAATCGGTGGCGGTCTGCACGGACGCGAGTGCGGCGTCTCTGGCCGGCTGATCGAGCTTGCCGGCGTCGATAAGCCGCTGGATGCTCTTGCCGAACCTCTGCATTGCCTGGCGGAGGATATCCTCGTTGACGTCGAGTAGGATCGCTTTCAAACCGCACAGGGCTGCCGTCTGAGCTATTCCGGTTCCCATCGTGCCTGCGCCCACGATGCCAAATGTCTTGATCGCCATCCGCCCATGCTCCCTTGCCCGCTGTCGGTTGCGCCTGATTGCGCCGCTACGTGGCGTCGCAATATCGTCGTCCCGCACCGGTTGGGATTGCGGGAGATGCCCACAACTTTGCGAAGGTTGACGCGACCGCAGGACACTGAGCGGCCCTGAAGTCGACGCCCAGAATCGATCGGCCGGATGGAAGCCGGGCGGCAGACATATGATCCAGGGTCGCGACTTCCGGCCGATCGGCAGCGAGGTCGCCGTTTAGTCCGTGCCGCTGCCGTGTGGCATGGACAACCTCGCCGTCAGTACCGATCGCGCGTCAACGCCAGCAGCACGCGCTGCCACGGCGAACGATGGCCGGACTGCTCGGCTTGGCCGACGACGGTCGCTGCCGCCGCATCGCTCTGAACGACGACCGTGCAGGTCATGCCTGAGCTGATCTGCACGCCGGCCGGTATCGCGTCGATATGGATACGGACCGGGATGCGTTGCGCGAGCCGCACCCATTCGAAGGTGGGTGTCACATTGGCCAGCAATTCCGGCCCGTCCGCGTTGTCTCGGTCGGTGATGCCGCGGCTGATGCCCTCGACGTGCCCAGCGATGGGCGGTCCGCCGCTCATCATGTAGACCTGAACGGGCTCGCCCGGGCGGACGCTGCGGATCTTCGTCTCCTCGAAGTAGCCCTCGACGCGGTAGGAATCGCTGTCAATCAGGGCCATCACCTTGCTGCCGACGGCCGCATAATGGCCGACATCGAGGTTCAGGTTGGTCACGTAGCCGTTCACCGGTGCGTGGATGACCGTGCGATCCAGATTCAGGCGGGCCGTCGCGAGATCCGCCATCGCCTGCTCATACGCAGCGATCGCGGCGCTGGCAGCGAACGAAGCGTTTTCCTGCTCCTCGACCGACGTTGACAGCGTCGTGAGCTTCGCCCGGCGCTGCGCCATGCGGAGTCGCATCTCCATATCGGCGCGACGCGCGTTCACTGTCGCCTCCGCCGTCGCCAGCGCAAGCTGGTAGCGCTCCTGATCGAGGACGAGCAGCACATCGCCCTTGTGCACTGTCTGATTGTCCCTGACCCTGATGTCGTGGACGAATCCCGCGACGTCGGGGGCGATCGACACGACATCGGCGTGAACGCGCGCGTCCCGTGTCCATGGCGAGAACATGTAGTAATCCCAGAGCGTCCGGGCGCCGAAGGCACCGACTGCGACGACGGCAAGGGTAAGGGCTACGCGAAAGGCTGTTTTCACCAGAGGAGTCCTCCGGACCCGGTCGACAGCACGAGGCCGGAAAATAGCGACGCCCAAAGCGCGACCCGAACGAGCGCGGGGTGCCACACCGCACGGTAGAACCCGATCGCCGACGCCACGCGATCGGTTGCAAGAAACAGCACGATCGATGCCGCAACGTAGGCCGCGAGCGAAGGCACCAAGGCGCCTCCCAGGCTGATCTCAACCAACGTGAACCGCCTCCCGCTGCTGCCGGGCATAGGGGTGATCCATCTCCGCCTTGCGCAGCGCTAGCTCGTTCTGGTGCCTGACGAGATCGCGGGTCGCGGTGAGGACCGCGGGAACCTGCACAGGGTTGCGCCGCAACTCCGACAGGCATCGCGCGATATCGGCGGCCACTTCCGACTTCAGCCGGGCCGTCCCGGCGAGCAGATGCACACGCGCCGACTCGCTAAGCAGGACAAGCTCGCGACTGGCGCCGAGGACCGTCAGCCCCGCCTGCAGGCAGACATCGCATTGCTCGCCAGTCGCGACGAAATCACCGCAGAATCGCACGAGCGCTCCACCCATGACGCTCTCGAACTCGGCGAGCGCAACCGGCTGCGCTGCGACCAGCGGCGCCAGCGCTCGCTCGGCAGCGCGAACGAAGCGGCGACGCACGGCAGCTGGCGTTTCCGGAAACACCACGGACCACAGAACGAGGGCGAGCACACAGGCGAATACCGCGGCAATCGCCGTGTTCAGGAGCCCTACCGGGTCATAGACCATTCGGTTCTGGAATCCGCCGACGGACGCGAACAGCAGGCCCGCCATGTAGCCGATGACCATCGTTTTCTCGCGGGCCATCAGCAGGGCGCAGGCGAACAGCGCCGGCGCGACGACGATGGCGAAGGCGGGGAAGCCGGATGCCAGCGGCAGAGCGACGTCGATCAGAAGGAAGGCTGGAACCGTTGCAAAGCTGAAGATCAGCGCCGCCGCGATCGCCAGCGGGACCTGATGGCTCATCGTCGCGAGACGGGCTGTCGCTATGGTCGCAAGGACCGTGGCGGAGCTGCCGTGCGGCCAGTCCGCCAGAATCCAGAACGAACTCGAGATGACGACGGCAAGGATGGAGCGGAGCGCCACGCATACTGCTGAGCGCAGATCATTCGGCGAGGTGAGTTCGAAGCACGACGATACGCTATGACGACCGGCGTTCAACGCGCTGTTTGCCTCGGCAAACGAACAGACCGCGTCGAGAAACCTGGACAATCTGTCGAGCGTGGCAAACGTGCGGGCATGTTCCCGAACCGATCGAGACGCGGCGGGTCGGAACGCGGATCGCAGTCGAATGCTTTTCGTCGCCAGACGTTCGCGTAGCAAGGGTCCGTCGATCCCACCGGCGCGCCACGCCATGACGTGGCCGAAATCGGCGGCACCCCGCCGAAGATCGGCGTCGATGTGTCCCGACTTCCGCAGTTCGTGCACGCCGCTCCCCAGGCACTGCGCGCTCGCAGCGACATCGACGAGAGCGCCGCACAGGCAGGCGATGGCATAGCGCGCGCGCCTGATCTCCCGGTCGGTGAAAATGGCGAAACGGCGAGACGCGTCGATCGCCGCCGCCTGCTTGAGCAGGCCGATCCGACCGGCCATGGTCCCATCCGACCGCAACACAGCGAGGGCATAGTCGGTCGGGCCTGTCCGGGCAGAGGCAATCGCCTGCCTCAGTGTCGCAGCGAAGGAATCCGGCAGAAACAGGCGCGAAATCGTCGCCGTCACCGTGATGCCCAGGCTGACTTCCGTCACACGGGCCACCGCGATGTAGAAGGCATTGGATGGATCGAGAGCACCGGGAATCCCGACGATGGCGACCGTATAGCCGGACAGGACGAATGCGTAGTTGGCCCAGCCCTGGGCGTATTGAGAGCCGAACGCACATAGACCGATCCAGAAAGCGAGCGCACCGAGGAAGATAATCCGCTCCTGAGCGGCTGCGGCGACAAAGACGAGCGCCATGACGGCGCCGACGACGGTTCCGACGATCCGATAGAAGCTCTTGGCGAAAACCAGGCCGTCCTGGCGAGGCTGCGAAACGATGAACACGGTCAGCAGCGTCCATTGCGGCTGATCGAGGTTGAAGGTGAACGCAATCAGCAACGCCAGCAGTCCGGAAGCCGTGGTCTTGGCGGCAAAAATGAGACCGGGATAGCGCCGCTGTGGCGCGCTTGCGCTGTCGTGGGTCGCCACCCTATCGACCCCGGGCGCGGAGGGTGGCGGCCGGTCCGTGGGGGCGAGCCGGCCGCCGGTCAGCCCGGTTGGGCAAGACCGGGCATCCGTTCTCTTCTCCTCTGCTGTGGCGCATGAACACACGCTACGAAAGCGAACTGCGTCGGCGCTCGTGCGTGATTGCTGCCGCTGTAGCGAGCCTCCGATGCCCTGCCCGGACATGGTCGGCACGTTCGATATTCACAGGCCGCGGCGGCACCGGCGGGTAACAGGTGGCCGGCGCGTCCGCGCCTTAACGACTTTTGACGACCCTTAATTACCGCCCGTTTCGTCGGCTGCTGTAACGGTTTGCCTGCCTGCGGTGGCCGTCCTGTCACAAGCGCGTCGGCAGCGACGACCTACCACAACACGCAACGCCGAGAGGTCGAACGTCCATGCACCTGTCGCACACCGCCATCCCTACCGGCTACTAGGGGATTCGCACTTCTCATTGCAGCATCGTCCCGGATTGACCGAGTTGGCGACCGCGATGGATTGCGTCGAACTGTTCCATGCCACGTCGCATGGTGATGGGACCAGGGGGTT
>Ga0074046_10001832_pt1 | contig 18766 bp, 12 predicted proteins | sample BogForMeECP23OM3_FD_94441 | JGI IMG/M metagenome (GOLD analysis project Ga0074046, IMG submission 94441) | Bog forest soil microbial communities from Calvert Island, British Columbia, Canada - Bog Forest MetaG ECP23OM3 | ecosystem: Environmental > Terrestrial > Soil > Wetlands ... | reverse complement strand
CCGCCGGCTGCCCGCCCTCGACCTCGATACTGAACGTCGATCCCGGACCGGTGCACTGCCGATCGAAGACCCGCCCCACGCGGTCGTCCGGCGGCAGATCGGCGAGCGTGTGGACCGCTTCGACTTTGGGATGCGTCCGCAGGAACGCGGCGACCGTTCGGGCAGAACGCGCGGCCTGGTTGACCCGCAACGACAACGTCTCGAGCGAGCGGCCGAGCATCCAGCACGAATGCGGGTCGAGCTGCGTTCCCATCGCGCTCCTCAGCGTGCGCAACGGAGCGATCGCGCGCGCCGATCCGATCGCCGCACCGGCGATCAGGTCGCTGTGTCCGCCGACATATTTCGTCAGTGAATACAGCGACACGTCGATGCCATGCGCGAGCGGCTTCTGATGGATCGGCCCGAGCAGCGTGTTGTCGCACAGCGTGATCGGCCGCAGGCCGCGCGATTGTTCCAGCCGGTGCGCGAGCGCGGCCACGGCCGACAGGTCGACCAGCGTGTTGAGCGGGTTGGACGGCGTCTCGACCAGGATGGCGGACACGCGGCCCCGCGCGCAGGCACACTCCGCCGCCGCTTCCATGGCATACGGATCCAACCCGTCGACGAAGCCTTCGGCCGCGATGCCGAACGGCGCGAGCGTCTTGTGCAGCAGGGTCTCGGTTCCGCCGTACAGCGGCTGGCTGTGCAGGATGCAGTCGCCGGGCCGCACATGCGCGAGCAACGCCGTGGTGATCGCCGACATGCCGGAGGAGAAGACCAGCGCGCGCTCCGCCCCCTCGTGAACGGCGAGCCGGTCCTCGACGATTTCACTGTTCGGATGGTTGAACCGCGAATAGACGAGGCCGGGCGAGATGTCGGCAGGCACCGGCCTGCGTCCGGCCATGTAGTCGAAGAAGTCGCGCCCGTCTTCGGCGCTGCGGAACACGAAGGTCGATGTCAGGAAGACCGGCGGCTTGACCGACCCTTCGGAGAGGGCCGGGTCGTAGCCGTAGCCCAGCATCAGCGTTTCCGGATGCAGGCGGTGGTTCCCGAGCATGTCGGAATGCGTGCTTTTGATGCTCATCGTGTTGCTCCCGATCCGCCGGCGCGCCCTATAGACCGTGGCGCCCGCCGCCGTTGCCGCGATAGTAATACCGATCAGGCGCCGGACCATCGATCGTCGTGCGGTCGCGTGCGCCGCCGCGGAACACAGGCTGCGAGCCGGCCGGTCCTCGTGCAGGTTCCGGAGAGCGACGGAGACCCCAGGATGCCAAGCCCCGCGGACCGGTCGTGGGTGGTCCACGCGATCCAGACCATCGGGTCCGACTTCAACCGCTCGTCCGACACGCATCTGCTCCGCGTGCCGCTTCCCGGCATGCGCGGCGTCGCGCTATACTTGAAGGACGAGTCGACCCACCCGTCGGGCAGCCTCAAGCACCGGCTTGCCCGCTCGCTGTTCCTCTACAGCGTCTGCAACGGCTGGGTCGGCCCGCAGACCTCCATCGTCGAGGCGTCGAGCGGCTCGACCGCGGTTTCGGAGGCGTATTTCGCCAGACTGCTCGGGCTGCGCTTCGTCGCCGTCATGCCGCGCACCACGTCGGCCGAGAAGATCGCGCAGATCGCATTCCACGGCGGCGAGACGCATTTCGTCGACAGCCCCGCGGAAATGTATGCAGAGAGCGCCCGCCTCGCGCGTGAGCTGGACGGCCATTACATGGACCAGTTCACCTACGCCGAGCGCGCGACCGACTGGCGGGGCAACAACAACATCGCGGAGTCGATCTTCAGCCAGATGCAGCGCGAGGAGCATCCGGTGCCGGCCTGGATCGTCGTCGGCGCCGGCACCGGGGGCACCTCGGCCACGCTCGGCCGCTACATCCGCTACCGGCAGCTGGCGGCACGGCTATGCCTCGCCGACCCGGAGGCATCGGTGTTCCACCGCCATCTCGCCGACGCGCGTGTCTGCACCTACGACGGGCCGCCGTCGCTGATCGAAGGCCTCGGACGCCCGCGGTGCGAGCCTTCGTTCATCCCGACGCTGATCGATCGCGCGGTCGCCGTGCCGGATGCGGCGAGCATAGCGGCCGCTCGCGTGCTGTCGCGCCGCATCGGCCGGTCGTGCGGCGGCTCGACCGGCACCAACCTGTGGGCAGCGGCGCAGATCATCGCCGAGATGGGCGCGAGGGGTGAGCGAGGATCGGTGGCGACGCTACTATGCGATTCGGGCGAGCGCTACCGGAGCACGCACCTGGACGATGCGTGGCTGCGGCAGCAGGGCATCGACACGGGACCGGCGGAGGCGACGATGGAGCGGTTCTTCGATACCGGCACGTTCATCGCGCCACCGGAGAGCACGTAGGGGAAGCCGAGCTGCAACCACAGCTGGATGGCCGATGTTTTGACGGACGAGACCAGATCGCTGAGTATCCGGTCACGGACGGCGACGGAGGGAAGCATGAGCGAAGGCTACCAAGCGATCACCGTCCGGCCGGTCACACCGCGCATCGGCGCCGAGGTTTCAGACGTCGACATCACGCATTCGCTGAGCAACCGTCAGGTCGACGAGCTGCATCGTGCGCTGGCCGACCACCAGGTGCTGTTCTTCCGCAATCAGCGGTTCACGCTCGACAGCCAGAAAGCGTTCGGCCGGCTGTTCGGCGAGCTGCACATCCATCCGAACAATCCCGGCCCACCGGGACATCCCGAGATCATGCCCGTCCACGCCGATGCCAAGTCCAAGCGCATCGCCGGCGAGGAGTGGCACAGCGACGTGTCGTGCGATCCGGAGCCGCCGATGGGCAGCATCCTGCATCTGCACACAGTGCCGCCGTGCGGCGGCGACACGCTGTTCGCCAGCATGTACGCGGCCTACGACACCCTGTCCGACCGCATGAAATCGTTCCTCGAAGGGATGACCGCGCTGCATTCGGGCGAACGCTACTATCGCCGCGCCAACGCGCTTCTCGGGGTGGACGACACCGGCCGCCGGTTTCCCAGTGCAACCCACCCCGTGATCAGGACGCATCCAGTCACACGCCGCCGGGCGCTGTTCGTCAATCGCGGCTTCACCTACCGCATCAACGAGCTGCCCGAGGAGGAAAGCGACGCGGTGCTGAACTTCCTGTACCAGCACGCCGAGCGACCCGAGTTCCAGGTGCGCTTCCGCTGGCAGGTCGACAGCGTCGCCTTCTGGGACAATCGGTGCGCGCAGCACCTGGCCCTGTGGGACTACTTCCCGCAGGTGCGCTCCGGCAATCGGGTCACGATCAAGGGCGACCGGCCGTTCTGATCAGCGCTTGTCTTGCTGACGCCTATTGGGGCGGAGAGGCGGCTTCTGCCGCATCAGGCAACCGCCCGATCTGTTCGGCGTAGTGGCATGCGACGAGGCTGCCATCCACGTCGCGTAGATCCGGCCGCTCCGCTTCGCAGCGCTCGGTGGCGAACGGGCAGCGCGTGCGGAAGGCGCAGCCGGCGGGCGGGTCCAGCGGCGACGGAAGCTCGCCCCTGATCACCGCGGTGGTATTGCGGTGGCTGGGATCGACGGAGGGCGTCGCGGCCAGCAGCACGCGGGTGTACGGGTGGCGGGGCGCCGAAAACAGCTCGTCTTTCGACGCCATCTCCACCGGGCGGCCGCAGTACATCACCATCACGTCGTGCGCGATGTGACGCACCACCGAAAGATCGTGGCTGATGAACAGGTAGGCGAGATCGAACTCCTCCTGCAGGTCCATCATCAGGTTCAGCACCTGCGCCTGGATCGACACGTCCAGCGCCGAGACCGGCTCGTCCGCGACCACCACGCGCGGGTTCAGCATTAGCGCGCGGGCGATCGCGACGCGCTGCCGCTGGCCGCCGGAGAACATGTGCGGGTAGCGGCCGTACTGCTCGGGCCGCAGCCCGACCTTCGCCATCATGGCGCGCGCGGCGTCCTGCCGTTGCCGCCGGTTGCCGAGGCGGTTGATTGCCAGAGGCTCCTCCAGGATCGCGCCCACGGTCTTGCGTGGATTGAGCGAGCCATAGGGGTTCTGGAACACCATCTGCACCGTCAGGCGCAGGTGCCGGCGCTCGGCGCCCGTGGCGCCGGCCGTGGGTTTGCCGTCGATCAGCAGCTCGCCCTCGCTGGGCGGCTCGAGCAACGTCGCGATGCGCGCGAGTGTCGATTTGCCGCAACCGGACTCGCCCACCACCGCGAGCGTGCGTCCGGGGTAGAGTTCGAACGAGGCGCCGTCGAGCGCCTTGACCACGCCATGCTTGGCGAACATGCCGCCGCGCACGTCGTAGTAACGGCGCACGCCCCGCGCTTCCATCAGCACGGTCATGCCACGCTCGCCATGCGCAGCGGATGGTCGTTCGTCGGAACGCCCTGCTCGTCGAGCGGGTAATGGCACCGCGTGCGGGCGCCGGGCGGGCCGGCGAAGGCCGGCGGTTCGCGGACGCAACGCTCGGTCGCGAACCGGCAGCGCGGATTGAACAGGCAGCCCGTCGGGCGGTCGTCGATCCCGGGTACGACGCCGGGGATGGTCGGCAGACGGCGTCGGCCGATCGCGCGCTCCGGCAGCGCGTCGAGCAGTGCCGCCGTGTAGGGATCGCGCGGAGCGGCGAACAGCGCATCGGTCTCGCGTTCCTCGCGCACCTGTCCGGCGTACATGACCTGCACGCGCTGCGCCGTTTCGGCGACGACGCCCATGTCGTGGGTGATCAGCACCAGCCCCATGCCGCGGCTACGCTGCAGCCCGACCAGCAGTTCAAGGATCTGCTTCTGGATGGTGACGTCGAGCGCGGTCGTCGGCTCGTCCGCAATCAGCAGGCGCGGGTTGCAGGCGATCGACATCGCGATCATCACGCGCTGGTTCATCCCGCCGGAGAGTTGATGCGGGAAGGCGCGCAGCCGGGTCGCGGGGGCGGGGATGCCGACCTGGTCCAGCAACTCCACCGTGCGGTCGCGCACCTGACGCTCCGGCACCGCATGATGCGTCCTCAGCATCTCGCCGATCTGCCAGCCGACCGAATAGCACGGGTTCAGCGAACTCATCGGCTCCTGGAAGATCATCGCGATGTCGCGGCCAACCAGGCGGCGGCGCTCGCGCGGGGAGATGCCCAGAAGATCGGTGGCGCCGAAGCGCATCCGGTCGGCGGTGACACGGCCCGGGTGAGCGATCAGGCCCATGACCGCGAGCATCGAGACGCTCTTGCCCGATCCGGACTCGCCGACGACACAGAGAATCTCGCCTTCCTCAACGTCCACGTCGACGCCGTCCACCGCGCGCAGCGGACCACGCCCGGTCGCAAACGTGACGGCGAGGTTGCGGATTTCGAGCAGCGGCATCAGCGTTTCAACTTCGGATCGAGCGCGTCGCGCAGTCCGTCGCCGGCCAGGTTGAACGCGAGCACCGTCATCAGGATGGCCAGCCCCGGCCATGCGAGCAGCCACCACGCACGCTGGTAGAACTGCATCGCGCTGGAGAGCATGGTGCCCCATTCCGGCGTCGGCGGCTGCGCACCGAGGCCGAGAAAGCCGAGTGCCGCCGCGTCCAGGATCGCGGATGCGAAACCGAGGCTCGCCTGCACGATCAGCGGCGCCATGCAGTTCGGCAGAACGGTATCGAACATCAGCCGCAGGCGGCCGGCGCCCGCGCAGCGTGTGGCGGTGACGTAGTCGCGCGCGAGTTCCGACAGCGCGGCCGCGCGCGAAAGGCGCGTGTAGCCGGGCAGTGAGACGATGGCGACCGCGATCATCGCGTTGAACAGGCCGGGTCCCAGGATGGCGACGATGACGATCGCCAGCAGCAGGCTCGGGAAGACCAGCAGGATGTCCATCAGCCGCATGATCGCGGTATCGACCACGCCGCCGCTGAACGCCGCGGTGAGGCCGAGCACGGTGCCGAGCGAGAGCGCCAACGCCACCACCGCAAGCCCGATCAGCAGCGACAGCCGCGCCCCGTAGATCAGGCGCGAGAGGATATCGCGGCCGACGTCGTCGGTGCCGAGCAGGAACTCCGTGCTGCCGCCGGCCTGGAAGAACGGCGGTGCGAGGAAGTGCTGGCGGAACTGCTCGATGGGCGAATGCGGGGCGACGAAATCGGCGAAGACCGCGAGCAGGACCAGCACCGCCATCACGACGAGGCCCACCACCGCGCCGCGATTCTCGGCGAAGGCGCGCCAGACCAGCCTGGCGGCGCCGGGCTCGATGTCCGGCGCGACGGTCGCCATGACGAGGGCGTCGTCGGACGGCATCAGCGGCGGATCCGCGGGTTGAGCACGCCGTAGGTCAGGTCGACGCCGAGATTGACCAGCATGACCACCGAAGCCACCAGCAGCACGCCGCCCTGCAACACCGCGTAGTCGCGCTGGTAGACGCTGTTGACCAGCCAGTGGCCGACGCCGGGCCAGGAGAAGATGGTCTCGGTCAGGATCGCGCCCGAGAGCAGCGCGCCGACCTGAAGGCCGATCACGGTGACGATCGGGATCAGCGCGTTGCGCAACGCATGCACCACGACGACGCGCGGCCCGCTCAGTCCCTTGGCGCGGGCTGTACGGACGTAGTCCTCGCCCAGCACTTCCAGCATCGACGAGCGGGTCATGCGCGCGACGACCGCGAGCGGGACGGTGCCGAGGACCATGGTGGGCAGGATCAGGTGGCTGACCGCCGACCAGAACGCGCCCTGATCATCCGAGAACAGGCTGTCGATCAGCATGAATCCCGTGACCTGGGGCACGTAGTAGGCGTCGCCGATCTGCCCGGAGACGGGCGTCCAGCCGAGGGCGACGGAGAAGATCAGGATCATCATCAGGCCGAGCCAGAAGATCGGCATCGACGCCCCGGTGACGGACAGGCTCATCAGCCCGTAGTCGAACACCGATCCGCGCCGCACCGCCGCCAGCACGCCGAGCGGCATGCCGATCACGGTCGCGAACAGGATGGCGCAGGTCGCCAGTTCGATCGTGGCGGGAAACAGCTGCACGAACTCCGACCACACCGAGGCGTGCGTGACCATCGAGGTGCCGAGATGTCCTTCGACGAGCCCGACGTCGTAGCTGACGAACTGCTGCCAGAGCGGCCGGTCGAAGCCGTACTGGTGCATCAACTCGGCGTGGCGGGCCGGCGAGATCCCGTGCTCGCCGGCCAGCACTTCGATCGGGTCGCCCGGCACTGCGTGGATCAGCATGAAGCTGATGAACGTCACGCCGATGAAGGTCGGGACGATCAGGCCGATCCGCCGCAGGACGAAGCGCAGCAAGCGTCGCCTACTTCAGGTCGACGAAGTTGAAGTCGTGCCGGCCCATTGGGCTCATGACGAACCCCTCGACGTTCTTGCGCAGCGGCATGAAGGTGATCGAGTGGGCAATCAGGAAGAACGGGCCCTGTTCGTGCATGATGACCTGGGCCTGCTGGTACAGCGTCACCCGCTCGTCGTGGTTGCTGGTCGCCGCCGCCTTCTCGATCACCTCGTCGAACCGGTGATCGCACCACTTCGACGCGCTGCCGCCGCCGGGACGCGACGCGTCGCAACTCGCCAGCGGGACGAAGAAGTTGTCGGGATCGCCGTTGTCGCCGGTCCAGCCGAGCAGCGCCATGTCATGCTCGCCGTTCTGGGTGCGCTTGATATATTCGCCCCATTCGTAGCTGACGATCTTCGCCTTGATGCCGATCTTGGCGAGGTCGGACTGCATCAGCTCCGCCATCCGCTTCGCATCGGGGTTGTAGGGGCGCTGGACCGGCATCGCCCACAGCGTCGTCTCGAAGCCCTCCGGGAAGCCGGCGTCGGCGAGCAGCTTCTTCGCCTTGTCCGGATCGTGCGGGTATTGCTGGATGTTGCCGTCCCACGACCACATCGTCGGCGGGATCAGGTTCGTCGCCTCCGTCCCCGCGCCCTGGTAGATCGCCTGCAGGATGGCGCCGCGATCGATCGCCATGTTGATCGCCAGCCGCACACGCTGGTCGGTGAATGGCTTCTTCTGGTTGTTGAACGCGAGATAGCCGATGTTCATCCCGGGCTGCTGCATCAGCTGCAGGTTGGGATCGGACTTGATGGACGTTAGGTCCGACAGCAGCGGGAAGGCCATCGCCTGGCATTCGTCGGCGCGCAGCTTCGCGAGCCGCACCGCAGGATCGGTGCTGATCGAGAAGACGAGGCCGGTCAGCTTCGGCTTCTCCCCCCAGTAGCCGGCGAAGGGCCGGTAGCGGATGATCGCGTCCTTCTGGTACTGCAGCAGCTCGAACGGGCCGGTGCCGATCGGGTGCTGGTCGATCGACTCCGGCTTGCCGGCCTTCAGCATCGCGTCGGCGTATTCCTTCGACTGGATGGACGCGAAATCCATCGCCATGTCGGCCAGGAACGGCGCCTCGGGCTTATTGAGCGTGAAGCGGACGGTGTAGTCGTCCGGCTTGTCGATCGACGCGAGCAGCTTGTCGAAGCCCATGTCGCCGAAATACGGATAGTGTCCACCCGAGACCTTGTGGAACGGGTCGTCCGCCTTCCATTGGCGGTCGAAGGTGAACAGCACGTCGTCGGCGTTGAAGTCCCGCGCGGGCTTGAAGTCGGCGTTGGACTGCCACTTCACGCCATGCCGCAGGTGGAACGTGTACGTCTTGCCGTCGGGCGAGACGTCCCAGCTTTCGGCGAGGTCGGGCTCGACCTCGGTCGTCCCCGGCTTGAACTCCACGAGCTTGTCATAGATCGGGTGGTTGGCGTCGAAGGTGGTCCCCGTGGTGTTCAGCATCGGGTTGAAGCTCTCCGGCGAACCTTCCGAGCAGTAGACGAGCGTCTTCGCCCGCGCCGCGCCCATGCCGCCGATCATCGCCAACGCCACCGCCGCGACGATTGTCCTGCTGACCATCGTTCACCTCCCATTCGGGCCGCCGGCCGACGCCGGTCCGAGGCCGAATGAACTCCGTTTCCGCTGTCCGGGGAAGATCGATTGTACGTTCGGCGTCGGTCGCGCAGAGCTTGACCCGGCCGATCTTCGGGCGACTATGCTGCGCCTTATGCCGGACGCAGCGTCGCTCAACGAAACATTGCGGTCCATTCGCCAATCGACACGGCGGCTCGACTTTCTGTCGGCCTACGATCAGGCCTGCCACGCACTCGAGACTTGGCCCGACGAGCTGCAGCTCGAGTACGAGGCGATCTTCGCCTTGGCGAATCTGGGGGCCATTGCCGGCGCGACCCAGCGGTTGAACCGGCTGGAACAGGACCGCATCGACAAGGCCGAGCCTGACCTCGCGCTCGATCTGAAGACACTGCGGGCGAGACTGCTGAAGGATAAGGCGTTGCGCCAGCAGGGCGCCGAGCGCCGGCGCACCGCGCTCGAGGCGGCTGCCGCGTACGCGGCAGCCGACGCGTCTGGCGGCAGCTACTACCCCGCAATCAATGCAGCGTCCCTGTCGGCGCTCTCGGGCGACTTGACCGCGGCGAAAGACCATGCCGAGCGGGCGTTGGCACGCGCCCGGTCGCAACCGCCCGACGTCTGGACGATGTTCACCGAGGCGGAAGCCCTGCTGATACTCGGCGATGTCGATGCGGCCGGGGACGCCTATGCCCGGGGCGCGACGGCGGCCGGCGAGAACATGCGCGCGATCGGCACGGCACGGCGGCAGTTGCAATGGCTGATCCCGGCGCTCGGCCTGACGCCTGCGACGGTCCGCGGGCCTGCTCCGCCGATGATCCTGTACTGGGCGGCAGACCCCTCGGCGTCTGCGGATGCCGCTGGCGCGCTGATCGCGGCACTGGATGGCCGTCACGTGCAACGGCAGCAGGCGTTGGCCATCGGTCCCGTTCTGTCGGCCGCCGACGTCGCCATCGCCCATCGCCTGCAACTCGACGGCGTGCAGGTGGAATTGGTGCTGCCATGTGCGCTTCCCGCTTGCCGCGACGCGCTGACCCCCGGCGTCGACCCGGCGCTGTTCGACGCGACGGTCGCCGCGGCATCGACCGCCGCCTACGTGACGGCGGAAGGGCGGCCCGACGAGGCGGCTCTGGCCCTGCTCGCGCACCAGCAAGCGCGCGGTACGGCACTGTTGCGCGGCGCGGGTCTGGCCGCTCCGGTCTGGCGTGCCGCGGCTGGGGCAGGCGGGCAAATCGAGATGTCGCTCGACGACGGACATGAGGAGGCGATGCTTCGGGCGAGTCAGCGGTCGGCTGATGTGAAGCCGGGGGACCGGGTCTGGCGCGCGCTGCTGTTCGGAGACGTCAACGGGTTCAGCCGCCTCGACGAGGCCGGTCAGCTGTTGTTCATCGAGCACGTGATCGGCGGCTTCGCCGACGCGCTCGCGGCTCGTGCCCCGTCGATCGATTATGTCGAGACCGCCGGCGACGGAATCTACGTCGTACTCGGGTCCGTGCGCGAGGCGGCCGCATGCAGCCTCGGCATGCATGGCGTGCTGTCGCCCGCGCGTCTGCAATCCGTGGGACTGCCGGGCCATCTGAAGCTCCGCATATCGGCCCATGCCGGACCGGTTCGGCGGATGTTCGATCGGGTGATCGGACGGCACCGCTACTGCGGCACCGAGGTCATCCGCACCGCGCGCATCGAGCCGGTCACACCGCCCGGCGAGACGTATGTCACGGAGCAGTTCGCGGCGGCGCTCGCCTGCGCCGACGGCGCGGACTGGCGATGCGATTACGTCGGCATCCAGCCGATGGCCAAGGGCTTCGGATCGTGCCGGATGTACTCGTTGCAGCCGGCAGCGCCAGTACCCGCCCTCTGACCGCTTCCCGGCCACCTGGGCAGGTGACGCGGGACGGCAGCACGCACCATCTGGCCGAGCCTGAAACCGACGGACGCCCATGCCACGCGACCCGATTCCATCCGCCCTTGATGCGGACGACACGCTCGACCCGTATTCAGCCCGCGTCATCGGGGCCTACGAGCGCGTCGCACCCGCGGTTCTGCACGTCATGGCGGAGTTGCCCGGCCGCGCGCGGCACGGCCAGGGCTCCGGCATCGTCTTCACGCCCGACGGATACGCGCTGACCAACAGCCACGTCGTCTCCGGCGCGACCGGCGTGCGCGCGTCGCTGACCGACGGACGGGAGTTCGCGGCCTCGCTCGTCGGCGACGATCCGGACACCGACATCGCCGTCCTGCGCCTATCCGGCACCGGGCTTCCGCATGCCGACCTTGGGCGGTCGGCATCCTTGCACGTCGGCGAGCTGGTGGTCGCGATCGGCAACCCGCTCGGCTTTCAGTGCACGCTGACCGCGGGCATCGTCAGCGCGCTCGGCCGCACGCTGCGCGCCCGCTCCGGGCGCCTGATCGAGAGCGTGATCCAGACAGACGCACCGCTCAATCCCGGCAACTCCGGCGGCCCGCTGGTGTCCGGCGCGGGCCTCGTCGTCGGCATCAACACGGCGATGATCCGGCCGGCGCAGGGCATCTGCTTCGCGATCGGGATCGACACCGCGTCGGACGTGGCACTGCGGCTGATGCGCGACGGGCGGGTCAAGCGCGCGCGGCTCGGCGTCACCACGCAGACCGTGCCGATCGAAACCCGCCTCCGCCGCGCGCTCGATTGGCCGTTCCGCACCGGCGTGCTGGCCACGGAGGTCACCGACGGCGGACCCGCTGCGCGCGCCGGCGTGCGGCCGGGCGATCTCATCCTGAGCTTCGCCGGCGAGCAGATCTCGGGCGTCGACGATCTGCACCGGCGGCTGAGCGGCGAGCGCGCCGGAATCGAGACTTCCATCGACGTGCTGCGCCAGGGCGAACGCCGCAGCATGACCGTCATTCCCGAAGACGCGGGGTAGAGCGGGGTCACTGTCGGCGCAGCCGTTCGCGGTGCCGTCCTTGCGCGCGCCTGGCGGCGGAATCGTCGGCCGCCCGGCGCCGATGTTGATGATGGTCGCGCCGCCGGGCGGCCCGCGCGGAATGCGCGTGGGCGCGTGCGCGTCCGGCGGTGGTTCGACGGTGTCGGGCCGACGGCAGTCCGCCGCTTCTGTCCCGGGCGAGACGGCGGACGGCGCTTCGCGTGTCGGCCCTGCGGCGTCGCGGGCCATTTGGCGGTCGCGCAGGCGGGCGCTGTGGCGCTGGGCCATGCGGCGCAGCTTGCTTGCGTGGGCGCGCACGAGCCTGGCCTCGGCCGCGCGCCGCTCGGCGATGAACCAGGGTGTGGGTTCGGCGGCGCGGCGTTCGCGCCAGCGCGCCCAGCCGAGGCTGGCCCAGACCCCCGGCGGCGGGGGCGGGCGGGGCGTCCGCAAGGCGCGGAGGCGGCGGCAGCCGCATGGACACGGCGATGTCGGGCGTGGGATCGGGCTCGGCGGGCACGCGGGTGGCGCGTGCATACGGCGTGGCGTTGAGGAGGCTGCGGTAGAGCCGCTTGAGGAAGGGCGGCAGGAAGTCGAACATCAGCCCCTCCTTTCAGTTTTGGGGGTCGCACAAAAGCCGGCCAGGATAATAGGCCTGAATGTGAGCCGGTGTCTAGGTTTAGTTTCTAGACTGCCGGCACGCGGCGGCCGCGATGGTCTGGCCGGCGCTGGCAAGGAAGAAAATCGTAGTTAGCGGGGACAACCCAGGCCATGACGATAGTGGAACGACCTGGTCCCAGGCGAGTCCCCGTCAGGCTGAAGCCGTTCTCGAGCGTTTTCAGCCTGGGTATGTTCGCGCTACTTTTCAACGTCATGGTCCGCCTGCGCGGACCATGACGAGACCAACGTGAGTGCGATCGCACTCAGTTTGAAATTGCTCTAATCCGCGGCGAGCAACGCGCGCACCTGACGCGACGCGACCACCAGCATTGACAGGTCCGGCCTGGGCGCCGCGCGCACCTGGGTCAGCGTCTCCTGCAGACGTGCCCAGGAACCAGCGCGTCCCGCCAGCCATGTGTCGAGCTCGACCCCGGCTTGGGTGACGCGACCAGCGACCGCGCATTGCAGGTCGAGCAACTCCTCGACCTGCGTCTCCAGCGCTTGCCGCTGCCATTGCGTGGCTGCGGGCACAGACGCCGCCCGCCCGCGCAGCATGTCCAGGCCCAACGTCTCGCCCGCCGCCAGGAAGGCACGCGCGGCCGCAGCGTCATTCCCCACGCGGGCGATATCGACGGCAGCGGCCAGCGTATCCAGCCGTGCGACCCGCTCTGCCAACGCATCCGGCACGCCGTCGGCGCGCCACGCCTCGGCGCGCGCGGCGAGTCCATGCGCGGCGTCCGCCGGCAGCAGGTCGCCTCGGTCCAGCCCGGCGGACAGCGCCGCGACGCCGGCCCGCAAGCGGGCGACACCGGGCGCACCGGGCTGCAGCAAGCGGCGCGCCGCACGCTCGGCCAGCGTCCGCACCGCAAGCAGCAGACGGATGATCACCGGAGCGCGGGCGGCGTCGTCCGCCGCCTCCGCCGCATCCCAGATCGAGTTCAGATCGAGCACGTCGCGCACGGTGAGGAAGGCACGCGCCACATCTGCCGAGGGCCGGCCGCTCGCCGCAGCGAGATCGACCACGAAACCCGGGCCCATCCGGTTGACGACCTCGTTGGCGATCGACGTCGCCACGATCTCGCGCCGGAGCCGGTGGGCTGCGAGGTCGCGCGGCGAGACCGTGCGCATGCGCGGCGGGAAATAGGCGACGAGAAGCTGGTCCATCTCCGGCGCATCCGGCAGATCGGACGCGACCAACGCGGGGTCCAGTTCCATCTTCGCGGTGGCGAGCAATACCGCAAGCTCAGGCCGCGTCAGTCCGCGGCGCGCGGCCGCGCGCTCGGCCAGCGCCTCCTCGTCCGGCAGGAATTCGATGCGACGGTCGAGCCGGCCGGCCCGCTCCAGCGCGCGCATCAGGCGCACGTGCCGGTCGAGCAGCGCCGGCGCATCCGCCTCGTCCAGGGACAAAGCGAGCGGCTGCAGCACGTTGTCGCGCAGGACCAGCTCGGCGACCTCGTCGGTCATGGCGCCAAGGAAAGCGGCGCGCTCGTCGGCCGGCAGCACGCCGGAGTCGACGAACGCATTCACCGCGATCTTGATGTTCACCTCGTGGTCCGAGGCGCTGACACCCGCCGAGTTGTCGATCGCGTCAGTGTTCAGCCGGCCACCGGCGAGCGCGTATTCGACGCGCCCGCGCTGGGTCAACGCGAGATTGGCGCCCTCGCCCACCACCTTCGCCCGCAGCATCGCCGCGTCGACGCGTAGCGCGTCGTTGGCACGGTCGCCGGCGTCCGCATTGGTCTCGCTGGCGGCCTTCACGTACGTGCCGATGCCGCCGAACCACAGAAGATCGGCCGGGGCGCGCAACAGCGCCTGGATGAGCTGAGCCGGCGGCAGATGTTCCGCCTGGATGTCGAGCGCGGCCCGCGCTTCGGGCGAGATCGGGATCGACTTCGCTGCGCGCTCCCACACGCCGCCGCCGGCGGAGATCACCGCCCGGTCGTAGTCCGCCCAGGTCGAGCGTGGCAGCGCGAACATCCGCTGGCGCTCGGCGAAGCTGGCGGCGGTATCGGGGTTCGGATCGATAAAGATGTGCTGGTGGTTGAACGCCGCGAGCAGCCGTGTCTGCCGCGAGAGCAGCATGCCGTTGCCGAACACGTCGCCCGACATGTCGCCGACGCCGACACACGTGAACGGCTGGGTCTGGATGTCGCGGCCCATCTCGCGGAAATGCCGCTTCACCGCCTCCCACGCGCCGCGCGCCGTGATGCCCATGACCTTGTGGTCGTAGCCGACCGAGCCGCCGCTGGCGAAGGCGTCGCCGAGCCAGAATCCGTATTCCGCCGCAATGCCATTGGCGATGTCGGAGAAGGTCGCGGTGCCCTTGTCGGCCGCGACGACCAGGTACGGGTCGTCGCCGTCGCGTCGCACCACGTCGGGCGGCGGCACGACCGCGTCGCCGCGCACCGTGTCAGTGACGTCGAGCAGACCCGAGATCAGCGTGCGGTAGCACGCCACGACTTCCTGCATCAGCGCGTCGCGCGCCGCCGGCGGTCGCTTCACCACGAACCCGCCCTTGGAGCCCACCGGCACGATCACCGCATTCTTGACCATCTGCGCCTTCATCAGGCCGAGGATCTCGGTGCGGAAATCCTCCTTCCGATCGGACCAGCGGATGCCGCCGCGCGCCACCGGGCCGCCGCGCAGGTGGCAGCCTTCGGCGCGCGGCGAATAGACGTAGATTTCCGCCCAGGGCTTCGGCTTCGGGATCAGGTCGAGCTCGCGGCTGGCGAACTTGATCGCCAGGCTGGAACGCCCGCCGCGATAGTGATTGGTGCGCAGCGCCGACCAGATCAGATCGAGGAACGAGCGCAGGATGCGATCCTCGTCGAGCACGGAAACCGCATCCAAGGCTGCCAGGATGTCCGCGCGCAGACGGTCGCGTGCGGCCTCGCGGTCGCCTGCGAAGGCGGGATCGAAGCTGACGGCGAACAATTCGACCAGCTTGCGCGCGATGACCGGATGTGCGGCGGCCGTGTCCTCCATGTAAGCCTGGCTGAAGCCGCTGCCCGCCTGCCGCAGCACTTTGCAGCAGGCGCGCAGAATCGTCGTCTCGCGCGCGGTCAGCCCGGCGCGCAGCACAAGGCGATTGAATCCGTCGCTCTCCAGCGTGCCGGCCCAGGCGGCACCGAAGGCCTCGGCAAACCGCGGCGCGGCATCGTTTAGCGTCAGCTCCGGCCCGTCCCAGGCCAGGTCGAAGACTTGCAGCCACAACGGCTGCGCGGCGTCGCGCGGGCGCAACTCGTGCGGCGACTCGCCAAGCACGCGCAAGCCAAAGTCTTCCAGCACCGGGAGAATGTCGGACAACGGCAGCGGCGCTGCTTCGCGTATCGTACGCAGATGCAATGTGCCGGCCTCCGCGCCCGCGGTCAGACGGGTCACCAGGCCTTCTCCGGCAAGGCACCGCTCGGCGGCGGCGATATCCAGGATCGCGTCGCCCGGGGAGCCGGTCTCGACGTAGCCCGCAGGGAACGCCCCGACGTAGCGTGTCAGCAGGGCGGCGCCGTCAGCGGCGGTCAGCGCTTCCTCAAGCCGGTCGCGCCAGGTACGCGACGCCTGCGTGAGTTCCTGCTCCAGCGCCGCGCGATCAGGCTGCCTGACCTGACCGGGACGCGTGGCGATCAGGAAACGCAGGCGCGCAAGCGCGCTGTCGTCCAACCGGACTTCGTCGGCATCCAGCCGGCCGTCGAAGGCACGTTCCAGGATGGCCGCCATGCGGCGCTGCACGTCCGCGCCGTAGCGTTCGCGCGGCACGAACACCAGGCAGGTGATCCCGCGCTCGAACGGGTCTTGCAACGTGAACAGCGCCACGCGCTGACGCTGCTGCAGATAAAGAACTCCGAGCGCGAGCTCGAACAGCGTCCGTTCGTCGGACTGGAACAGGTCGTCGCGCGGCAGCGCATCGAGGATGTGCTGCAGCGCGCGCGCGTCGTGGCTGCCCGGCGGAAATCCGGCCCATTCGACGCACCGCTTCACCTTGTGGCGCAGGATGGGAATCGTACGCGGGCTGTTGGTGTAGCTCTCGGACGTGAACAGGCCCGCCATCAGCCGTATGCCGCTCGGGCGGCCGTCGGTGTCGAAGGTCTTGATGCCGATCGTGTCCATCAGCGCCGGCCGATGAACCGGCGAGCGCCGGCTGGACTTCGCGATCGTCGTCAGGCGCGGCGAGTGGAGGAAGGCCTGGATCTCCGGCGACGACCGGACGATCTGGCGCAGTCCGTCGAGCACGCGGTAATTGTCGTCGCGCAACAGGCCGCGCCCGCTGCCGGCGACGACGTCGATCTCGTCACCGGCGAAGCAGTAATCGCGCAGCCCGATGAAGACGAAGTTGTCGTCGGCGAGCCAATGCAGGAACGCCGACGCCTCGGAGGCTTCCGCCATCGGCACCGGTGCGGCGCCGCTGGTGATGCCGGACGCGAGACGCAACGCGGCGCCGCGCATCTCAGGCCAGTCCAGCACCACGGCGCGGACATTCGACAGCACCTCCGCGAGCCGGGTGCGGACCTCATCGGCGCGATCGGACGGAAGCCGATCGACCTCGATGTGCATCATCGATTCCTTGAACGCCAGCGGATGGTCGCCGAGCGAGACCAGCCGGCCGGCTTCGCGATGCACCGCCATGATCGGATGGATCAGGAGCCGGACCGTCAGGCCAAGCCCGTTCAGCGCGGCGATCGTGCTGTCGACCAGGAACGGCATGTCGTCGTTGACGACGCGCACCACAGGCGGCGTGCGCCCGACGTCCACAGCGATTGTCGGGCGGCCGGGCACGCGATCGGTCGCGAACTCCCACAACGCCATCGCCGCGTCAGCGAGCGCCTCCGCCGAGCGCGTTTCCAGCTCGCTGTCGGGAACATGGCTCCAGAACAGCGTCACGAACTGGCGCGCCATGGCGCTGTCCCGGCCGGACGCGACCGCCCGCGCGGCGGCGATCTCCACGGCGACGGCCAGTGCTGCGCGGCCAGTCGGCGACGCGGCGGCCGACGGCCCGCTCAGGTCGTCCGGCATTCCTCCCCCCTCCATGTTTTCCGGCAGTCTAGAGCCGGAGCGCGGTATGTGCGAGCGCCGATGCGCCAGGGGTGTCGGACTTCGAGCCGCCGGAAGCCTCAGGCAAGCGAGGCGAGACCGACCTCGAGCGTCACCTCGGCCCGGATCCCGAGCATCGCCAGCGCTCGTTCCGGTGCACCACGTGACTGGCGAATGTCGCCCGGTCGAGCGCTTCCATGCTGTATCCGCAGGGCAGCCCCTCGGAGCCGGCCGAGCATCGATGCCAGCTCTCGTATCGACGTCGCGCGCCCGGTACACACGTTCAGCACCGAACCCGCCGCAGTCCCATCGCTGCGCAGGAGGTCCATCGCCGCCCGCAGGTGAGCGACCGCATCGGACACGTGGACGAAATCGCGCGTCTGGCCACCATCGCCGTGCAACACGATCGGCTGCCCCTCGGCAAGATTGCGCGCGAAGATCGAGATCACCCCGCTATAGGGCGAGTACGGATCCTGGCGCGGTCCGTACACGTTGAAGAACCGCAAACCCAGTGTCGGGACGCCGTGTATCCGACTGGCGATACGGGCATGCAGTTCACTGCCCAGCTTATCGACGCCATAGGCGGACAGCGGATTGGGCGCCAGATCCTCGTGCGCCACCGCACCGCCCGTATCGCCGTAGACCGCCGCGGACGAGGCATACACCACCGGCACCCTGTCTGCCGCCCGCGCGGTCGCGAGCACGCTGACCGTGGCGGACTGGTTGATCCGGTGTGTCGAAACCCACTCCTCGTTGCAGCGCTGGACCGACGCCACCGCCGCCAGGTGATAGACCTCACCGATACCCTCCATCGCTGCGGCCAATGCGGCGGGATCGGTGACAGCGCCCAGCACGAAGTCGGCGCGCGGGTCGACACTGTCTCGCCGGCCGGTCGACAGGTCGTCCAGCACGCGCACGCAAAGGCCCTGCGCAAGCAGGCTTTCCACCAGATGCGCACCGATGAACCCGGCTCCTCCGGTAACTAGGGCCCAGGGGCGGATAGGTTCTCTCCTCGATGCATTCACGAGACCGCTAAGGATCATCGAGCACTGAAGCGCCCGCGCACTGCATGGAAGTCAGCGCACCAGCAAGGCGAGCTCATCGCGTGCCAGCGCTAGGCGGCTGAAGCTGATCGGTCCCGCCACCGGGGTTCCTGGCGCGATTTCCTCTGAAAACGAAAGGAAGAATCGTGCCCTTGTAAAACAACGAATCAACAGACTTTTGGCCAGTTTTCGCCCTCATGCCTCCCCTCATTTCGGTTGAGAGATGCACAGAGAAAAAGAATCGGGAGACCGGTTCTGGTTTTCTGAAAAGACTCGAGATTGCGAGCTTAGCGTTCGAATGACGTTGATCGACTG
>Ga0074046_10001831_pt1 | contig 18778 bp, 16 predicted proteins | sample BogForMeECP23OM3_FD_94441 | JGI IMG/M metagenome (GOLD analysis project Ga0074046, IMG submission 94441) | Bog forest soil microbial communities from Calvert Island, British Columbia, Canada - Bog Forest MetaG ECP23OM3 | ecosystem: Environmental > Terrestrial > Soil > Wetlands ... | reverse complement strand
GACCGAGCGCCTCGGGCCGACGATCGCCCCGGCCGGCTCGTACAACAACGAGTTCGGCCATCCGCTGACCGTGCTGCGCGCGGACGCCTCGACCAGGTACCTGGTGCTCGAGCTGTCCGCCCGCGGCCTCGGGCACATCGCGCACCTGTGCCGCATCGCGCCGCCCCGCTACGGCGTGGTGCTGAACGTGGGGCACGCGCACGCGGGGGAGTTCGGCGGCCTGGACCAGGTGGCGCGGGCCAAGGGCGAGCTGGCCGAGGCGCTCCCCGCGGACGGGACGGCCATCTTGAACGCCGACGACCCCCGCGTCCTGGCCATGGCCGCCCGCACCCAGGCCCGGGTCGTGACCTTCGGCGTCGCGGCTGGTGACACCCCAATAGAGGCGCCGGAGATACGGGCGGCGGACGTGCGGCTCGACGACCTCGGGCGGCCCAGCTTCACGCTGCTGACACCCGAAGGTCTCGCGCCGGTCACCCTGCGGTTGCATGGCGCGCATAACGTGCCGAACGCGCTAGCCGCGGCGGCCCTCGCGCGTGAACTGGGCCTCAGCCTGGATGCCATCGCTGACGGGCTTTGCGCCGCGGTCGCGCGCAGCCGGTGGCGGATGGAGGTCCACCAGCGGGCGGATGGGGTGACGGTCATTAACGATGCCTACAACGCGAACCCCGAGTCCGTTCGGGCCGCGATCGACGCTCTCGCGCACCTGGCCCAGGGCAGCCGCGGGTTCGCCGTCCTCGGCCACATGGCCGAGCTCGGCGGCTCCTCGCGGGCCAGCCACGAGGACATCGGGGAGTACGCCGTTTCCGGCCCCTCGGGTTCCGGCCTGGCCGGGCTTATCGCGGTGGGCGAGGAGGCCGCGCCGCTGCTGGCGGGCGCGCGGCGGGTATCGTCCTGGCCCGGCGAGGCGCTCGCGGTGCCGGACGGCGCGGCCGCGCTCGACGTGCTTGCGAACCGACTGGAGCCCGGAGACGTCGTACTGGTAAAGGCGTCCCGCGCGGCCCGCCTGGAAGGCGTCGCGGCCGAACTGCTCAGTATCAATCAACCCAGTGTCAATCAACCCAGGGAGGCGGACCGGTGAAGACCGTCCTGTTGTCCGCCGCCGTTTCGATGTTCATCGCGCTGTTCGGCACGCCGCTGGCCATCAAGGGGTTCAGCCGGCGTGGCTACGGCCAGGAAATCAGGTCGGACGGGCCGGCCGGGCACCTGTCCAAGCGGGGCACCCCGACCATGGGCGGCACGGTGATCATCATCGCGTCGCTGGGCGGGTACCTCGTCGGCCACGTGGTCACCGGCAACGCTATGTCCGCGTCCGGCCTGCTGGTGCTGTTCCTGATGACCGGGCTCGGCCTGGTCGGGTTCGCGGACGACTTCATCAAGCTGTACATGCAGCGCAGCCTGGGCCTGCGCAGCGGGGCCAAGCTGGCCGGGCAGGCTATCGTCGGCGGGGTGTTCGCGCTGCTCGCGATCAGGTTCCCGGACGGGTACGACCTCACCCCGGCGTCCACCCACCTGTCCTTCCTGGCGGACTTCGGCGTCTCCATCGGGCCGGTGCTCTTCGTGGTCTGGGTCATCATCATGGTGGCCGGGACCTCCAACGGCGTGAACCTCACCGACGGTCTTGACGGCCTGGCCACCGGCACGGCGATCCTGGTGCTTGCCGCTTACATGATCATCGGCATCTGGCAGCTGCGGAACGACTGCACGAGTATCCTCGCCCCCGCCTGCTACGACGTGCGCGACCCGCAGGACATCGCGGTGGTGGCCGCCACGGTGATGGGCGCCTGCACCGGGTTCCTGTGGTGGAACGCGCCGCCCGCCAAGATCTTCATGGGTGACACCGGGTCGCTGGCCCTCGGCGGCGCGCTCGCCGGGCTGGCCATCACCACCAGGACCGAGCTGCTGCTCCTTCTGCTCGGCGGCCTGTTCGTGATCATCACGCTGTCGGTGGTGATCCAGGTCGGCTCGTTCAAGCTGACTGGTAAACGGGTGTTCCGGATGGCCCCGCTGCAGCATCACTTCGAGCTGGCCGGCTGGGCCGAAACCACCATCGTGGTCCGCTTCTGGATCATCGCCGGCATCTGCGTGGCCCTGGGCCTGGGCATCTTCTACGTCGGCTAACGGGCCGTGTGCATCGCGCACCGCAAACCGGCCACGCCGTAAAGACCAGGGCGCTCGCGTTAAGGATGCGATTCAGCGAAGTTTCCGTCTTATTTCGGCTAACTTGCGGCGTCATCTCCCGGTAAGACTGACCTACCGGTAAGTTACTTTCCGTCCAGAGGTCGTTCAGGTGGCACCGGGGAGCGTGGGGTTCATGGTGCGGTCGAAGAAACTAGCCGGGTTGGCGCTTGCCGCGGGCCTGGCCATCGGCGGGCTCACCGCGGGCACGGCGGCCGCCTCCGCGCCGTCCTGCGGCGGTTCCGGCCAGGTGACCACGCTCAACGGGACGTTCTCCGACGGGGCGACGTACCGGATCCAGTGCCCGGCAGGCGCCTGGAACGGGACGCTGTACCTCTACAGCCACGGATACGTGGTGCCCGGTGCGGCCAACCCGGTCCAGGACGTCGGCGACCCGGTCACCGGCGCCTGGATGCTCGCCCACGGCTACGCGCTGGCGGGCTCGTCCTACTCCACCACCGGGTGGGCCATCGCGCAGGCGCTGCCCGACCAGATCAGCACGCTGAACGCCTTCGACAGCACCTACGGCCGGCCCACGACGACGGTCGCCTGGGGCCACTCGCTGGGCGGCATCATCACCGCCGGGCTGATCCAGGACTACCCGAACCGGTTCGACGCCGCGCTGCCCATGTGCGGGGTGCTGTCCGGCGGCGTCGCCACCTGGAACACCGCGCTCGACGGGGCGTTCGCGTTCCAGAAGCTGATCGACCCCTCGGTCCAGGTCGTCAACATCACCAACCCCACGGCTAACCTGCAAGCCGCCGAGACCGCGGTGGCCCAGGCGCAGCAGACCCCGCAGGGCCGGGCCCGGCTGGCCCTGGTCGCGGCGCTGGACGACACCCCCGGCTGGTTCACGCCGCTGTCGTCCGAACCCGCCGCCACCGACTACGCCGACCAGGAGCTCAACCAGTACTACTGGGCCAGCCAGGTGACCTTCCCGTTCGTCTTCGCCTTCCGCGCCGACCTGCAGGCCAAAGCGGGCGGTAACCCGTCCTGGAACACCGGCGTGAATTACTTCAGCGACCTGGCCAAGTCGGCCGACGTCAACGAGGTCAAGGGGCTCTACCAGGCCGCCGGGCTCAGCCTGGGCCACGACGTGCAGACGCTGAACAGCTCACCGCGGATCAGCGCCAACCCGAACGCGGTGGCCTGGCTGGCCAGGAACATCTCCTTCGACGGCCAGATCCAGGTCCCGGTGCTCACCATGCACACCACCGGTGACGGCCTGGTCGTGCCGGAGAACGAGCAGGCGTACCGCAGCGTCGTCGACCGCAACGGCCACGGCAACCTGCTCCGCCAGGTCTTCGTGGACCGCGCCGGGCACTGCGCGTTCACCCCGGCCGAGACCATCACCGCGGTCCAGACGCTGGAGAACCGGATCTCCACCGGGCAGTGGAGCGTGCCGAGCCCGGCCGGGATGAACAGCCAGGCGGCGGCGCTCGGCCCCGGCTACAACATCTTCTCTTCCGGGAGCAAGGTGGTCCCGACCCCGCCGGCCTTCATCAGCCACACCCCGGCCAGGTACCTGCGGCCGTTCGACCTGTTCGGCCGGACCAGCAGCCAGCCGCCGTTCCCGGTTGCCGTCGGCCGCGCCGGCTAGGAAAGGTCAAAAGACTTTTCTGACCGAACGTCCGCCTGTCCCGCCCCGGTTCTGCTGGCTCGCCAGTAGGCCTCGGCCGCCCCCATCGGGGTGCACGGAGGACCCTGGACGAACGGCCAGATCTCCTCGGCGATGCAGCGCCAGTCCGCGGTCGCGGTCAGCTCGCCGAGGAGCGCGAACAGGCCGAGGTTGATCCGCTGCAGGATCACGTAGGACCTGGGTATCTGGACGTAGGCGGCGAGCGGGCTGCGGAAGTCGAAGAAGCGCCGGGTCACCGCCGAGGCGTAGGCTCCGGTCATGGTCCGCGGGCCCCGCTCGCGGACCGTGTCGTAGAACACCGCCATGTGCTCCACGAGCATGTCGGTGGGCAGCGGCGCATCGGGCATCAGGAAGCCGGCGTCCTCCATGGCCCGGCGGAACCCCTCAGGGTCATTTTCCACGCACAGGTGCTTGACCATCTCGACCAACGGCCGCAGTTCGTCGGCGGTGAAGTACTTGACCAGGCCGAAATCCAGGAAGGTGACCCGGCCACCGCCGTGGAAGAGGTAGTTGCCCGGGTGCGGATCCCCGTTGAAGGCATGCGCCTCGTACAGGCTGCGGAACACGAAGCGGTAGATCGTCTCCGCGGCCAGGTCGCGCTCGGCCTGTGACCAGCTGGTGAGTTCGGCGAACCGCGCGCCGTCGGCCAGGTCGCTGGTCACCACGCGGCGGGTCGAAAGCTCGGGGACGATCTGCGGCACACCAATGGTCGGGTGACCCTGGTAGTAACGGGCGAACATCTGCTGGTTGCGGGCTTCCCGGCGGTAGTCGAGCTCCTCGGTGACGCGCTCCCTCAGCTCGGCCAGCAGCGCGTCGACGTCCTGGCTCGGCGCGGTGATCTTGAGCATCCGGCGCAGCAGCGCGACGTTCCCCAGGTCGGCCTCGATCGTCTCGGCGATGCCCGGGTACTGGACCTTCACCGCGACCGCGCGGCCGTCGAGCGTGATCGCGCGGTGCACCTGCCCGATCGAGGCGGCGGCGATGGGTTCCGGGTCCCAGGTGGCGAAGGCCCGCTCCGGCGGCTGGCCCAGCTCTTCGGTGATGACCTGCGCGGCCAGTTCCGGGCTCATCGGCGGCACGCTGTCCTGCAGCCGGCTCAGCGTCCGGCGGGCGGCGGGGGACAGGCCGTCGTCGACGTAGCTGGCCATCTGGCCGAGCTTCATCAGCACGCCCTTCATCGTCCCCAGGGTGGCGGCGACGTCCTCGGCGGTCTGCAGCGCCAGGTCGTTCCGCAGCGCTTCCCGGTGCTCGCCCGCGCTGGCGAAGAGCCGGGGCGCGTTGCTCGCGTACCGCGCGCCCCCGCGCGCCGCCAGTCGCAGCGCCGTCAGCCCCCGCTCGAGCCGCAAACTGCTGCCCCCGAGCCTGGCCGCCCGGTGCCGGACCACCGCCAGGCCCGCAATTGACGCGCCGCCCAGCGCCGCGATGGCGGCAACCTTCCTGGTCGGTGACCTCAGCCGTGCGTTCCGCTCGGACTTCACGCCTTTCCCGCCGAACGCATCCGCACCGCGAGCCGCTGCCGGGTCTCGAGCACACCGGGTTCGGCCAGGAAGACCGCGTCGAACACGCCGAGGGTCTGGCGGATCTCGGTCCGGCGGGCGGGCGTGATCGCCGGTGGCGCGGGGTAGCCGTACAGGTCCCTGACCCAGTCGGGCAGGGCAGTAACTGCGGCGTCTCTGATGTCCAACCACAGCTCCGCGATCTCCTCGCCCAGGCCAGCCGGATCGAGCATGTAGCCCATCGACTCCGCCGCCGCGGGAGTGCAACGCAGCTCGGGGCGTACCCCGGTGATGTACTCCTCGAGGGCGGCCACGCTGGCTGGGATGACCTCACGCGGAACCCCGAGCAACTCGGCCGAGACGGTCATCTCGCTGACAAATCTGTCGGCGTCCGCATCCTGCGGCGGCGTGCCGACCAGTCGGCCGGCGGCGAGCACCGAGTCCACTAGGGCTGCGTGCACCCACAGCAGTAGCGCGGGATCCCCGGCGGCGTAGGGACGGCCGGTCACGGCATCCACGCCGCGGACGTGCTCGTGAATCACCCGCACTCGCTGAGCGGCCCGGCTCGCGGTGGCCCGGTCGCCGTAGGTGACGGTGGCCGTGTACGCGGAAGTGGCCGCCAACCTGCCGACCGGGTCCCGCCGCCAGTCGCTGTGCTGGTCGACTCCTGCCATCGCCAGCGGGTGCAGGGCCTGCATCAGCACCGAGCGCAGCCCCGCCACGGGTGCCGACAGGTCGGCGGCTAGGCGCCAGGTCACGCTGGCGGGCCCGAAGAGCCCGTCGTCCTTAGCGTGGTCAGGTACGGCGGACACATAGGCGGCGGCGTAGCGCTCCACCAGGCCTGTCGCGGAAGCATATGGCTCGGCGCTCATCGTGCGGTCCTGGGGCTTGTGGGCGTGCGCAGGCCCGCGAACAGGTCGTCCTCGGGTAGCGGTGCGCCGGTGGTGTCTCCGACCCGGATGAAGTGCTCGCGGCCGAAGGTGAGTTCCGCGATGTCCGGTGGGATCTTGCTGAACCACGACTCTGAGATCTGGCTGCCGTGCGCGAACAAGGCATCGCGCTTGCGGCCGAGCACCGGCCGGATGTCGACGGTGGTGGTGATGCGCTGCTCGGACGCGAGCGCCTGCCGCTGCCTTTCGGAGTCCACGTCGTCGAAGTCAGGCACCTCGGCGCCGAGTTCGCGTAGCGCCTCCCATATTTTCCGCCAGTCGCTGCCGCGCATCGCGCTGAGGTAGAGCTTGGCCACGCTGCCGCCGTCGGCCACGGCGGCCTGCGCCGAAAGGCTCGCGTGCACGTGATCGGGATGCTGGTACGGCCCCTGATCGTCGTAGGTGATCAGCACCTGCGGCCGGTACCGGTCGATCAGGCCGGAGATCCGCGCCGCCACGTCCGCCTGCGGCACGTTGCAGAACGCGTTCGGCCGGTCCTTATAGTCCCAGTCCGGCATGCCGGAGTCGTGATAGCCGAGCAGTTCCAGGTCGGTCACGCCCAGGATCGCGCAGGATTCGCGCAGCTCAGCCAGGCGGTGGCGGGCTACCGCCGCCTCGTCGTGCCCGTTCTGCCCGGGTTTGACCCCGCCGGGCGCGTCCCCGAACTCGCCGTTGGTGCACGTCACGACCACGGTCCGGATGCCTTGGGCGGAGTAGGCCGCCAGCACCCCGCCCGTGCTCGACGCCTCATCGTCGGGATGCGCGTGCACGGCCATCATCGTCAGCGTTTCTGCCATGATCCCACTCTATTGGCAGCAAAACGCACCTAATCGCGAGCCGATGGCGGCGAGCACGGTCAGCATGAACGTGGTCAGCGCGCCGAAACCGTGGACCACCGGGATGAGGGTGAGCAGCCGGGGCCGGGGCCGGGGCTGGCGCCGGACCGGGAACGGGTCGGCGAGCATGCTGGCGATCATCTCATCGGTGACTTTGAAGGCGTCTGTGTCTTGCCTGGGGGGCACTCCGCCACCTGGGGACACCCCAGACCCCGCGGGCCCGGAACCCCCCGCTTCTCCTTCCGGGGGGACCCATCCCCCCGGACCCCCAACGACCGGGGGCACGATGACCGGGTACGGAGTCCACAGGGTGACCGTACAGACGCCCAGGGCGATGGCCGCGGTGATCACCAGGACGCCGAGCCAGGCCAGCGGATCCCATTTCGTCTTGACGAAACTGGCCCAGGCCACCAGCCCGACCAGGGCCGCGCTGGCATGGCCGAACACCACCGCCGGCGGCACGCCGACCCCGGTGGCTCGCTGCCGGCGCAGGCCGCCGCGAGCCACCCAGGTGCGCAGCATGTAGACGCCGATGCTAGCGGTGAGCACCCAGGCGACCAGGGCCGCGATCGCGATCATTTGATCGGAGCGTACCGGGCGGGATTTAGCGGCGGTAGCCCCAGTTAGGCCGGGTTTACCGGCGCGTCGGCGAGGGCTTCGGGATGCATCCGGTGGTAGTGCTGGGTCAGCACCGCGCTGGCCTGGCCGGGCCGGTAGGCCAGAGTGCGTCCGCATACCTCGCAGCGCGTTACGGGAAGCCGGGAAACCGTCACCGGAAAGCGGGAAGATTCTGACTTAGTCATTGGATCACATCATAACGGAAGCGCACCGGCCGAAATCTGGGCGACACGCGCCGGATGTCCGGGTCTTGCCGCGGGCCGCCCAACAGACTTGGATCATGATTGAGGATCTCGCGGAGGTGGACCTGCCGGTCCAGGATGAGCTGCGGCTGCCCGGCCTCGGCGTGCGGGACCGGATCGGCATGTGGCGCGCGCTGCTCGACCGACCGCTTACGTCCTACTACCTCGTGCTGGGCATCACCACGCTGCTGCTCGGCCTCGGTCTGGTCATGGTGCAGTCCACGGCATCGGTGGCGGACCTGACCGCCGGGCTCTCGCCGTACTCCGACTTTTCCAAGCAGCTCCTGGGTGCCGCCGTCGGCCTGCCGCTGATGTGGGTGGCGGCGCGCTCCTCGCCCCGGCTGTTCCGGGCCTTCGCCTACCCGCTGCTCGCGGTCTCGGTGGTCGGGCTCTGCCTCACGCTGATCCACGGCGTCGGCGTCTCGCAGAACGGCGCGTCGCGGTGGATCAGCCTCGGCGGGCAGCAGGTCCAGCCGTCCGAGATCGCCAAGCTCGCCCTGGCGGTGTGGGGCGCCGACCTGCTGGCCCGCAAGGAGAAGCTCGGCCAGCTGGCCGACTGGCGGCACATGCTCGTGCCGCTCATGCCCGGCGCGGGCGTGCTCTGCCTGCTCGTGATGTCCGGCGACGACCTGGGCACCACGTTCATCCTGCTGGTCATCTTCCTCGCGCTGCTGTGGGTCATCGGCACCCCGGGGCGGGTGTTCAGCGGCGTCCTGATCCTGATGACCCTGGCCATGCTCCTCATGATCGTCTCGGCGAAGTACCGCTTCCAGCGCATGGTTGGCTACCTGGAGCCGCAGGGCAGCGCCACCGGCGCCAACATGCAGAGCATCCAGGGCAAGTACGCGGTCGGCTCGGGCGGCATCTTCGGCGTGGGCCTGGGCGCCAGCGGGGGGAAGTGGGGCTGGGTGCCGGAATCGACCACGGACTTCATCTTCGCCATCATCGGCGAGGAACTCGGGCTGGTCGGCACGCTGTGCGTGACCGTCCTGTACGGCGGGCTGGCCTTCGCCGGGCTCCGGATCGCCCGGCGCGTGCCCGACATGTTCTGCCGTCTGGGCGCCACCGCCATAACGGCGTGGATCGTGGTGCAGGCGGCGATCAACATCGGGGCGGTGATCGGCATCCTGCCGATCACCGGGGTGCCGCTGCCGCTCGTCTCCGCCGGCCTGTCGTCCTTGCTGGTGACCCTGGTCGGGCTGGGCATGCTGATGTCGTTTGCCCGGCTGGAGCCCGGTGCTCGCGAGGCTTTGGCCGCTCGTGGCCCCGGCTGGCCGCTGCGCGTTCTAAGCTGGCTCGGTCTATCAAAGCGCCGAAGATAAAGCGCCGAAGATGTAGCACCGAAGTCCAGGGACGTGGCATGAGGGTACTGCTTGCTGGTGGCGGGTCCGCCGGTCACATCGAACCAGCGCTGGCGCTGGCCGACGCCCTGCGTCGGATTGACTCCAGCGCGGAGGTGACCTGCCTGGGCACCGAACGCGGCCTGGAGACCAGGCTGATCCCGCTGCGCGGGTACCCGCTAGAGCTCATCCCGGCCGTGCCGATGCCCAGGTCGGTGACGCCCAAGCTGCTCACGGTGCCGGGCCGGCTGGCCAGCGCGGTCAACGCGGCCGCCGCCGCGATCGACCGGACCGGGGCCCAGGTGCTCGTCGGGTTCGGCGGGTACGTCGCCACCCCGGCCTATCTCGCGGCCAGGCGGCGCAAGATCCCGATCGTGGTGCACGAGGCGAACCCCAAGCCGGGGCTGGCCAACCGGCTTGGCGCCAGGTTCACCACGCACGTCTTCACTGGTCATCCGGATACCCAGCTCAGGAACGGCAAGTACATCGGCATCCCGATCAGGCGCGAGATCGCCGAGCTTGACCGGCTAGGGCTCGGCGACAAGGCCCGCACCCATTTCGGCCTGCGCCCCGACCTGCCCGTGCTGCTAGTGACCGGCGGCTCGCAGGGGGCGCGGTCGCTGAACGCCGCGGTGTTCGGGGCCGCCGAGTGGCTCCGCGACGCCGGTGTCCAGGTGCTGCACATCATCGGCCCGCGGAACGGCCAGGACGCCCCCGCTGTGTCCCCCGCCGTGCCCTACGTGGCCACCACCTACATCGACCGGATGGATCTGGCGTACGCGGCGGCGGACTTCGCGCTGTGCCGGGCCGGCGCGATGACCTGTGCCGAGCTCACCGCCGTCGGCCTGCCAGCCGCCTACGTGCCGCTCCCCATCGGCAACGGCGAGCAGCGGCTGAACGCGGTGCCCATCGTGCAGCGCGGCGGCGGCATGCTGATAGCCGACGCCGAACTGACCCCGGAGTGGATCCGAGACACCCTGCTGCCCGTGCTGGTCAACATCGACCACGTGGCGGACATGTCAGAGGCGGCCGCGTCGCTCGGGCGCGGCGACGCGGACCGCTGGCTGGCCGAGGCGGTCATCGAGATCGTGGACGGGAAGGGTACCGGTGGCAGTCCAGATGCTCAAGAGCCTAATGCTCAGTAGGCTGATAATGGCGACTGAGCCGGTACCCGCCGCCCGGCTCGGCCGGGTGCACTTCACCGGCATCGGCGGGGCGGGCATGTCCGGCATCGCGCGGATCATGCTGGCCAGGGGCATCTCGGTGTCCGGCAGTGACGCCAGGGGCTCGGCGCTGCTCGACGAACTGCGGGCGCTCGGCGCTAGCGTGTACATCGGGCACGCGTCTGGCCACCTCGGCAGCCTCGGCCCCGGTGACACGCTGGTGGTATCGAGTGCCATCCGCGCGGACAACCCGGAACTGACCGAGGCGACCAGGCGCGGGATGCGGGTACTGCACCGGGCAGCGGCGCTGGCCTCGGTCATGGCCGGCCGGCAGGTGATCGCGGTCGCCGGGACGCACGGCAAGACCACCACCACCTCCATGCTCACCACGGTGCTCCGCGAGTGCGGCGCCGATCCCGGGTACGTCATCGGCGGGATCCTCACCGAGACCGGCCTCGGCGCGGAAGACGGGGCCGGCCTGGACTTCGTCGCCGAGGCGGACGAGAGCGACGGGTCGTTCCTGCTTCTGTCGCCCGACGTCGCGATCATCACTAACGTCGAGGCCGACCACCTAGACAATTACGCCAGCCTGGCGGACATCCAGGCAGCGTTCACCACGTTCGGCCGGCGGGTCACCGGCATGGTGCTGACCTGCGCGGACGACCCGGGCGCGGAGGCCGTCGCGGCACGCCTGGATCCCGCGCGCATCCGCCGGTACGGCGAGTCAACCCGCGCCGACTACCGGCTCGCCGACGTCGCGTCCCGGGGGATGGCGATCAGCTTCACGGTGGCGGCTGACCATGGCCCGTTCGGTGAAATCTTTGCTCAGATGACGGTGGACGTGCCGGGTCACCACAACGCGCTGAACGCCACCGCCGCCTTCGCCGCCGCTGTCGAACTCGGCTTCGCGCCGTCCCGGGTGGCGGCGGCCATCGCCGGCTACCGCGGCGCACGGCGCCGGATGGAGCTCAAGGGGGAGGCCCGCGGAGTGCGGGTGCTTGACAGCTACGCGCACCATCCGACCGAACTCGCCGCCGACCTGCGGGCGGCCAGGGACATCGCGGACAGCACCGGCAAGGGCCGGGTCATCGCGATCTTCCAGCCGCACCTGTTCAGCCGGACGAGGATCTTCGCGGGCGAGTTCGGCGCCGCGCTCAGGCTGGCCGACGAGGCCATCGTGCTCGACGTGTACGCCGCCAGGGAGGACCCGGAACCCGGTGTCACCGGCCAGCTCATCGTGGACGCCGTCCCCGGCGGGCACGCCCGGTTCGTGCCCGACCCGGCCCGGGTCGCCGCGGTGATCGACGCGATCGCCGAGCCGGGCGACCTGGTGCTGACCATGGGGGCCGGGGATATCACCGCGCTCGGGCCGCGACTGGTCGAGACCCTCCAGGGACCGCGGGAGTGACCGGCCCCAGCGGCATCATCCGGGACGGCGCAGACCCGCGAGCCTCCCATCATGAAGCCGCTGGTGACAGTGCGACTTCTGATGTTAATGTGGTACGCAGACGCATGTGGCGCGCGGCCTTCCTTGCCCTCGCGACCGCGGGCGTCATCGGGGCCGCGGTCTGGCTCTTGTTCGGCTCGCGGCTGCTCGTGGTCCGTTCGGTGATCATCACGGGGACGCACCTGGTGCCGAGATCCGAGGTCCTCGCGGCGGCCGGTGTCGAGCCGGGCACGCCGCTGATCCGGGTGAACACCGCCCGGGTCGCGGCACGGATCGACGCGATCAGTCAGGTGCGCAGCGCGCTGGTCCGCAGGTCCTGGCCGGACCGCCTGGTCATCGTGGTGCGGGAGCGGACGGCGGCGCTGGCACTGACGGCGCCCGGCGGGGGGTACGACCTGGTGGACCCGGACGGCGTGGTCGTGCAGTGGACCGCCAGCCGGCCCGCGGACCTGCCGCTGTATCCGACCGCGGCCCCCGTCGCCGCACTGCGCGGCGATCCGGATCTGGCCGCGTCCGCCGCCGTTCTCGGCGAACTGCCGGCCTGGCTGCGGCATTCGGTGGCCGCGGTCACCGCGCCCGACCCGGATCAGGTGACGTTGCGGCTGGCCGGAGGGGTAACGGTACTCTGGGGCGGTACCGACCGGGCCGGGGCCAAGGCAACCGAACTAACCGTTCTCATGCGGACTCACATGCGTTACTACGACGTGAGCGCACAGGGATCTGTACTGACTAAGTGATGGGCCGGTGCCCAAGACCCGCCGATCCGCGACACGCTGACCGGTTCTCGCGTGGTTAGTTGACCCAGGTGCCATCCGACCCTACTGTCCGTATCAATCGTGCGGGCGGTAAAAACTTTAAATCTTAACCTGAAGGTGAAACCTGATGGTGCCGGAACACGCCCTGCCGGTGAATTCCGTATCATCGAGACAAGGCGGAGGTTTCCCGAGCCCAGGGCCGTGATCGGCGGGAATTTACTCTCGCCGGGATGGCAGCCAACGAAATGGCAGCCAACGAAATGGCAGCGTAACGAGCGGAAAGGTACCCTCCTCGTGGCAGCACCGCAGAACTATCTGGCGGTTATCAAGGTCGTCGGAATCGGCGGTGGCGGCGTCAACGCCGTCAATCGCATGATCGAAGAGGGACTCAGAGGCGTCGAGTTCATCGCTATTAATACCGACGCGCAGGCGCTCCTTATGAGCGACGCCGATGTCAAGCTCGACGTCGGCCGCGAGCTCACCAGGGGACTGGGCGCCGGGGCCAATCCCGACGTCGGTAACAAGGCCGCCGAAGATCACCGCGAGGAGATCGAGGAGGTGCTCAAGGGCGCCGACATGGTCTTCGTCACGGCCGGCGAGGGCGGTGGCACCGGCACCGGCGGCGCGCCGGTGGTCGCGAACGTGGCACGGTCGCTCGGCGCGCTCACCATCGGCGTGGTGACCAGGCCGTTCGGTTTCGAGGGCAAGCGCCGGGTTGTGCAGGCCGAGCTCGGCATCGAGAAGCTGCGCAGCGAGGTCGACACGCTGATCGTCATCCCCAACGACCGGCTGCTGTCCATCTCGGACCGGCACGTCAGCGTCCTGGACGCGTTCAAGGCCGCGGACCAGGTACTGCTCTCCGGCGTTCAGGGGATCACCGACCTGATCACCACGCCCGGGCTGATCAATCTGGACTTCGCCGACGTGAAGTCGGTGATGTCCGGCGCCGGCTCGGCGCTGATGGGCACCGGCTCCTCACGCGGCGACGACCGCGCGGTCGCGGCGGCCGAGATGGCCATCTCGAGCCCGCTGCTCGAGGCGAGCATCGACGGCGCGCACGGTGTGCTGCTGTCCATCCAGGGCGGTTCGGACCTCGGCCTGTTCGAGATCAACGAGGCCGCTCAGCTCGTCTCCAACTCCGCCGCGGTCGACGCGAACATCATCTTCGGCGCGGTCATCGACGACGCCCTCGGCGACGAGGTCCGGGTGACGGTCATCGCGGCCGGCCTGGACGAGAACACGAACCGCCGGAGTGCGGGCGGTGTCGGCGCGGCCGATTCCGGCGGCTCCTCCTTCGACGGCACCGGCGCGGGCAGTTTCACCCGCACCGACCCGAAGACCGACCCGGCTCCGGCCCCGGCGTCCGCGCCCCGGTCTGAGCCTGCCGCCACGGAGCCGGGCTCGGCCGAGGCCGCCTCGGCCGTCGCGCCCGACACCGGGCTCCCGTCGGTCTCCTGGGCCGCCCCGGCCTCTATTCTCACCGCGCCGGTATCAGACGACGGCCTCGCAGCGCCAGCCGGCCTTCCCGCCGAGGCCGGTCCGCCCCCGGCACCCGCCTGGGCTGCCGCGCCCGCTCCGGCTGCGGCGCCCGCTCACGCTGCGGCGCCCGCTCACGCTGCGGCGCCCGCTCCGGCCCCCCCTCCGGCCACGGTCAGTCCGGCGGCCCGCGATATGCCGAGGCAGGAACCGAGTCGGCCAGACAGGGTCGCTGTGACCCCGGACGCCACTGACTCCTCTTCCTACCGCCCGGCCCATGCCGAAGGGGCCGGGAAGACCTTCGACGTCGCCGCCACGCGCCGCCGCCCCGTCGTCTTCGAGGAAGACGACGACCTGGATATTCCTGACTTCCTCAAGTGACCGACCCTGGTCGGCGGGACGAACTCGCCCTGCGGCTGGCCGAAGTCCGGCGCCGCATCGCTAAGGCCAGCGAGGCGGCCGGGAGGGACGTCAGCGAGCTGACGCTGATCGCGGTGACCAAGACCAGGCCCGCGTCCGACGTGCGGCTGCTGAGCGAGCTCGGCCTTTCCGACATGGGGGAGAACCGCGATGCCGAGGCCGCGCCGAAGGCCGCCGAGTGCGCCGACCTAGACCTCACCTGGCACTTCATCGGGCAGCTGCAGACCAACAAGTGCGCCAGCGTGGTGCGCTACGCCAGCGTCGTCCACTCGGTGGACCGGCTGCGGCTGATCCGCGCGCTGGGCCGGGCCGCGCGCGGAGCCGGGCGGGTGATCGAGTGCCTGGTCGAGGTCAGCCTAGATGGCGATCCGGCCCGCGGCGGGGCGGTGGCGGACCAGGTTCCGGCCCTGGCCGAGGCGCTGGCCGCCGAGGAGGGGCTGGTCCTCGGCGGCGTGATGGCCATCGCCCCGCTCACCATGGAGCCCGCCGACGCGTTCGCGCGGCTGCTGGTCAGCGCGGCGGCCGTGCGTGCGGTCAGGCCCGACGCCACGGTGATCTCGGCCGGCATGAGCGGCGATCTCGAGGCCGCCGTCGAGGCCGGCGCGACACACCTGCGAATCGGTACGGCGTTGCTCGGCGATCGCGGGCCCGGTGTCAGGTAATGTCCCACGCGTGAGGCCGAAACGGCTGGCGAAAACGGGTAGAGGCTGGGAGGACTGAAGGATGGCCAGTGCTATGCGGAAAATGGCGGTCTACCTCGGCCTCGTGGAGGACGACCACCGCTACCAGGACAAGTACGACTCCTACGGTGAGTACGAGGAGTACGACGATCAGGCGGACGTGGCCGAGCCGGCCGACGAGGCCGACGCGCACGGCGGGGTGACGCGGGACGGGGTGAAGCGGGACGGGGTGAAGCGGGACGCAGAGGTGGGCGGGGGCTACGTCGGCTACCAGGCCGCCGACTGGCGCACCGAGCACGTGTCCCAGACGACCGATCTCGCACGTATCACGACACTGCATCCTCGCACTTACAATGAAGCGCGTACGATTGGTGAACACTTCCGCGAAGGCACTCCGGTGATCATGAACCTGACCGAGATGGTCGACAGCGACGCGAAACGTCTCGTCGACTTCGCGGCGGGCCTGATCTTCGGCCTGCGCGGGAGCATTGAGCGTGTGACGAACAAGGTCTTCCTGCTGTCCCCCGCGAACGTCGAGGTGACCGCGGAGGACAAGGCTCGTATAGCAGAGCGCGGCTTCTTCAACCAGAGCTAGCCAGCAAGTAGTGGTGACGTGACGCTGATCAGTAACCAGGCCGGGACGATCGGCACCAAGGGCAGGGTGGATTTGTGGAGTACCTGAGGGTAGTCCTCTATTACATGCTGACGATCTACCTTGTGGTCCTGATCGGCAGGATGATCTTCAGCTGGGTGCAGGTTTTCGCCCGCGACTGGCGTCCGTCAGGCATACTGCTGCTGATCGCCGAGGGTATCTTCACGATTACAGATCCGCCCCTCAGATTCCTGCGCCGCTTCATCCCGACCCTCCGGCTCGGCATGGTGGCCCTGGACCTCAGCTTCATGGTTCTGTTCATCGTGATTCTGATCCTGCTTGAAGTGGTCGTGCCGCGCCTCTGATTCCGGTACCGTCGTGTGGAACACGGTCCAAGTGCGCCGAGGAGACGAGATGCCGCTGACGCCCGCGGATGTGCGGAACAAGCAGTTCAGTACGACCAGGCTCCGGCCAGGCTACGACGAGGAAGAGGTTGACGCCTTCCTCGACGAGGTCGAGACCGAGCTCGACCGGCTGATCCAGGAGAACGAAGAGCTCCGGGCCAAGCTGGCGGAAGTCCTGCGCGGTGGTAAGTCGGCGGTACCCGCGTTGAGCTCCCCGCTGTCGGACCCGAAGCCAGACATGATGGCGCCCGAGCGCATGGAGCCGGAGCGCAGGCAGCCCGAGCCGGTCATGATGGGCGGGATGCCGCACATCGAGGACAACATGGACACGGCCGCGCGCGTGCTCTCGCTCGCGCAGCAGACTGCCGACCAGGCCATCGCCGACGCCCGCCGGGAGGCCGACGAGACCCTGGGCCGCGCCCGCCGCGAGGCGGACGAGGTGCTCACCAAGGCCAGGCGCCAGGCGGAGCAGATCACCGGCGACGCGCGGGCCCGGGCGGAAAGCCTGGAGCGCGACGCGCAAGAGCGGCACCGTCAGGCCATGGGCTCGCTGGTCCAGACCCGCGAAGAGCTCGAGCGCCGGGTCGATGACCTGCGTGCGTTCGAGCGCGAGTACCGCAGCAGGCTGAAGGCCTACCTGGAAGGCCAGTTGCGGGACCTGGAGGCGGGTGTCGCCGACAGCGGAACCTTCCCCGCGATGGGGTCGGGGACGCAGCCGTCAATGCCGCCCACGCTCGCGCCAAGCGGCGCGCGTAGCGGCGGTCCCGGCACGGGCCAGTACGGCGTCTCCGAGGTTGGGCAGCACTCCGGTGGCTTCCGCACGAGCGACGGAGGGCCCTCGCGCGAGCGCCGGTAGACCATAGGGGACCTGAGCGGGGATCACTGGGAGAGCGCACGTGATTCGCTTCAGTGCGTTTCTCGTTGTCGTAGCGGTCGGACTGCTAGTCGCAGGTGTGGTCACGAGCAAGCTGCTGCTCGTCTACATCGCGATTGGCGTGAGTGGCGTGGCCCTGCTGGCGCTGGGCGTAGGTGCCGCCGTCAACTGGAGTGAGCTAACCGGCAAACCCAAGACGGCTGACCAGCAGGCCCCGCCCCCGCAGGCCGTTCCCGCCCTGGCCGCCTCGCAGCCCAAGCCGCCCGCCACGGCGGCCGCCGGGCCCGGCTGGCCCACCGCCGCCGTTGCTCCGTCCGGCCCGTCCCAGGCCGGTTACCTGCCTACCGAGCAGCCGCTGAAGGCCCAGCCCCCCTGGGCCACCCCCTCCCCGTTCCAGCCCGCTTCCGCCCCGGCCGCCGCCAAGTCGCCCCAGGCTCAGCCTGCCACAGCTCACCCCTCAGCCCAGCCCGCCGCGGCGCAGCGCCCCCCGGCCGCGTTCACGGCGCGCCCCAGGCACCCGAACCCCCGCTGACCGCGGAGCGCAAGCCACTGCCGCCCACCCCGCCGTCCGCACCCGACCGGCCGCGAGCAAGCGACCAGGCGCCAGCCAACGACCAGACGCCGGATCGGGACCGGACATCCGTCGAAGACCAGCCGCCAGTCAAAGACCAGACGCCGGATCGGGACCAGTCACCCGCCACGGGCCGGTCCGCCGCGGATGAGGCATCCCCTCAGGACCAGCCGCCCGCCGACCGCCATGACGACGCCGAACCCGCCGCCGGCGCCGCCGTGCTGGCCGCCGCAGAACCCCCCGCGAGCCCGCAGGCCGCTCAGCCCGAGCCAGCTAACCAGGCCGAGCCAGCTAACCAGGCCGAGCAACCCGAACAGGCCAACCCCCCCACCGAACCCGAACCCGAACCCGCCGGTCCCGACCCCAACCTAGAGGTAACCGTGGTCCCCGGCGTCCCCAGGTATCACAACGCCCACTGCATCCTCATCCGCTTCATGGGCGAGGGCGACCTGGACAAGATGACCCTCGGCGCCGCCAGGGAAGTCGGCTGCACCCCGTGCCGCGCCTGCCTCCCGGACCAGTCGGAGAAGCCTGCCGAGTAAACCGGACTCCCGAGTAACGGCGCGCTTAGACGGAAGTTGCTGTAACTCTCTGTAGGTATTGTCGTTGAACTGCCGTTTCGGCGAGAGCTGGCTACAGCGTCAGTCAGAAAACCCGGCGTGTCGCTACCTTCCAGCTCATCGGCGTCCCGATCCCGCTGACCTTGAAGTAGCCAGAACGTCACCCGGCGATCCGGCACAACAGGTCACACCCGGAATCGCCGAGCTGGCCGTGACTTCGGGCTAAAGATCTTGGAAATTCCGGGCTACGCGGGAACTTTAGGGGTCTATGTAGACATTCCGAAGTAACGTGAGTTTCCGGCGCGTCGCCCTCGGCGGATGTGATGCACGGTGCCACGCACCCCGACCGGACATTCCCGCATCAACCGGGCGCTTCCGGGGGCGGCCCAGACCCTGACTGCTTATCGTGGGCATGTACCCCCGTGATCACGCGGGTACATGCCCACGATCTTCCGGCTGGCCGCTGGCCGCGGACGCGCCCGCCGCGGAAAGCGGTGCGGCACCACCGCCCAGACCGGACATCACGGGCGGAGTAACACATCGGCGTTCACGACACGCCGG
>Ga0074046_10001830_pt1 | contig 18795 bp, 12 predicted proteins | sample BogForMeECP23OM3_FD_94441 | JGI IMG/M metagenome (GOLD analysis project Ga0074046, IMG submission 94441) | Bog forest soil microbial communities from Calvert Island, British Columbia, Canada - Bog Forest MetaG ECP23OM3 | ecosystem: Environmental > Terrestrial > Soil > Wetlands ... | reverse complement strand
GAGGCAGAATCACAAGGTGAGGACTTGCATCTGTTTGCGCCCGGCGGAAAAGAACCGCTACACACGTGGCATTTTAAGAGGCAGGCAGGTGGGGATCAACTTTGCTTGAGCGATTATGTATTGTCGCCGCAGAATGGCAAGCGCGACCACGTGGGTGTATTTGTAGTTACCGCGGGCGAGGGCGTGCGGGAGCGCGCGGAGAAGGCCAAGCAGGACGGCTATTATTTCCAGTCACACGGATTGCAAGCGCTCGCAATTGAAACAGCGGAAGGGTGCGCGGAATGGCTGCATCGTCGGATGCGCGAGGATTGGGGATTCCCTGATCCAACCGAGATGACCATGGCACAGCGATTTACCTCGCGGTATCGCGGGAAGCGCTACAGCTTTGGATATCCGGCGTGCCCGGATTTGGAAGATCAGGCAAGTATCTGGAAATTGTTGCGGCCCGAAGAGATCGGCGTGCAGTTGACGGATGGATTCATGATGGATCCAGAGGCGAGCGTGAGTGCGGTGGTGTTCCAGCATCCGGATTGCACGTACTTTAGCGTGGGTGAGAGTTCAGAGAATGCGTGAAATATTGGCGCGAGCCTGTCAACGGCCTCCGCTGGCCGAGAAGGCTTCCCTCACCACGCCAGGTTCGCCCTTTTCACGGGCACGGTACTGGTCATAAATCCAGCTGTAGGTCCGTTCGAGGCCCAGGCGCAGCGAAGTGTCCGGCTCCCAATTCAGATATTTTCTAATGAGCGTATTGTCGCTGTTGCGGCCGTTCACTCCCTTGGGGGCATCGAGGTTATAGTTGCGCTTTAGTTTCACTCCAGCGATATCTTCGACGATATCCACCAACTGATTGATGCTTACGGCTTGCTGAGAGCCTAGGTTAATGGGCTCGAGAATTTCGGAGTTGTTAATCAGTTGCACGCCTTTGACGCAGTCATCGATGTACATGAAACTGCGGGTTTGCCTTCCCGAGCCCCAGATTTCAATTTCATGCGTGCCATTGATTTTGGCCTCGATTACTTTGCGGCAGATTGCGGCGGGCGCTTTTTCGCGTCCACCGAACCAGGTTCCCCAAGGGCCATACACATTGTGGAAACGCGCCACTCGGGTGCGGAGGCCGAAATCTTCGCGGAAATGCCTGCACATGCGCTCGGAGAAAAGTTTCTCCCAACCGTAGCCGTCCTCGGCTTCGGCGGGGTAGGCATCTGATTCTTTGAGGGAAGGCGCTTCAAATGTAGCCTGTTTCTGGGCGTTGTATACACAGGCGGAGGAAGAATAGAAAAATTTCTGACAATGATTGGCGACCGCCGATTGCAGGAGATGGGTGTTTATCAAGACGGAGAGCATGCAAAGGGCTTTGTTGCTCTCGATAAAGCCCATGCCGCCCATGTTGGCGGCCAGATTGTAAATTTCGTCGACCCGCTCGGCGGCGATGTCACAATTTTCTTTCCGGTTGAGATCGAACGATAAATTTTCAACATCATCAAATCGTTGGTACCACTCATCGAGAGGCTTTACGTCCACCGCTCGAATGTGCGAATAACCGTTTTTTCGGAACTCGGCGACCAAATGGCCGCCAATGAATCCACCAGCTCCTGCTACCAGCGCTCGAGTATCGGTTGGCAATGCATTCGTCCTTTCCCCTTCGAATATAATAACGCCATATTGACAATTTGGTTAAAAACCTTGCGCCAGAAGCAGTGCGTCAGGGCATCGCGGTCAGGGGATTCCCTCGGGAACTTTGCCAGTATTATGAGGGAAGATGTTAAGAAGAGAAAGAGCCTGGTCGTTCGATTGCGGGTGACACGGGCGGCGGGCCGCGCGCGTCTAAGAGGTTGTAGTTCGAGAGATTGAGAGGTGGAACGTGAAGTCCAGAAGCTGGCTGATCGCTTTACTCTTTGTGACCGGAGCGAGTGGGTATTTGAACACGAAAGCGCAAGAGCCGGCCACGCCAACTGAGAGCGCGCCGCAACAAAGACAAGGCGGGGCCCGGGGACAGGGAGAAGGCGGGCCGCGACCGTTATTCGGGAAGATTACTTCTCTTACGAATGGGACTCTGGTCCTCAGCAGACCGGATGGCCAGGTAGTAACCGTGAAACTGACAGAGCAAACGGAATTTCGAAAAGATGGAAATAAGACAACAGCGGCCGATTTTAAGGTGGGAGATATGGTAATGGTGCGTGGCGAAGAAAATGCGGACAAATCCGTAACCGCCAGAATGATCGGAACACGCACAAGCGGACCTGGCGGCGGGCCTGGCGGCAGACCGATGGGTACTTTGGGAAAAGACTATGTAGCAGGAGAGATAAAAGGAATTGACGCGGCGAAGCTGACGATTCTTAGACCGGACAACGTGACACAAACGATTGAATTGAACGAAGAGACTTCGCTACGCAAAGGGAGAGAAAGCATTACGATGGCGGATGTGCATCTGGGCGATCACGTGATGGTGCGCGGAGCGATGCAGAATGAGGCCTTCGTGCCAAAGAATGTAATGGTGATGAACGAAGAGCAGTGGAAACACATCGAAGAGATGGGCGCACAAAACGGAATGCCGAAACCAGCAGGCGCGGCGACGGAAGCAGCTCCAGCTAAACCTTAGGAGTAAACGAATTGAAAGTTGTGCTGCGCGCAGCGTTGGTGTTGGCGTGCATGGCGCTGATATGCGCGGTTGTGTTTGTGTGCCTCGCCAGAGGCCAGGAAGCACCTACCCCGCCTGCAACGACATTTCAAATCACCGGGACCGTCAAGAACGGGAAGACGGTCCTGCCGGGCGTGACGGTAACGGCGTCAAATTCATTGACCGGGAAAAAAGTTAGCGTGGTGACGGCGGTGGACGGATCGTTCACCTTGAGAAATCTGCCGCGGGGACGGTATGTGGTCAGGGTGGAGTTCATGGGGTTCGCTCCACAAACCCAAGAGATCGTGCTCAATCCGCAAAATCCCACAGGAAAAGTGGAAGCGGAATTGATTCTGGCTTCACGGCAGGTGGAACCAACCGAACAGGCCAGTGTGGCCACAGCCCGGAATCGTGGATTTCAAAATCTCGCGGTCGACAACTCTCTTTCTGGTTTGGGCAGCGGAGGATTCGGGACTGCAGGTGGCGGCGGAGTCGTCAGCGCAAGCGAGCTGTCCAGTTTGCCGATGAATGGTGCTGGAACAGATCTCGCCACCGAATCAGTCGCCGTGGCAGGAACGCTTGGTCGAGCCCAGGATTTTGGAAATGGAAATGAAGACGAATTGCAGCAGAGAATGCAGCAATTCGGAGAGCGGTTGCAGCGAGCCGGCGGCGGATTTGGCGCTGGAGCGGGAGGGCCAGGCGGCGGATTTGGCGGCGGCGGAGCGGGACCAATTGCGTTCGGTCGTCTGGGGCGCGGATTCGACGTGAATAAACCGCATGGTTTTTTGTACCTGCAGGATGACAACGCGGGACTGGATGCGCAGCCTTATTCACTGAGCGGCCGAGAAGCGCAAAAGGCGAGCTATAACACACTGCACTTTGGGGCATTCGTCGGTGGACCGCTGAAGATTCCCAAGATTTTTGATTTCAGCAAGACTACGTTTTATTCCGTCGGCTGGAACGGAACGAGAGGGGGTACCCCCTACGATGCTTTCAGTACGGTGCCAACGGTGGCTGAAAGAGCGGGGAACTTTTCGGGACTGACCGACAAGAATGGAACCCCTATCCTTATCTATAATCCCCTGACAGGGCAACCGTTCCCAGGGAATATGATTGAACCATCCCAGTTCAGTCCCGCGGCAGTATCCTTGCTGAACTACATTCCTCTGCCAAATCTACCTGGAAGTACCCAAAATTTTCACTACATTACATCAGCAGCGAGCACGAGCGATGCGATCAGTTTGCGGCTGATTCACAATTTTTCGGGAAGCGGACCTGGATTCGGAGGACCCGGAGGCGGGGGCGGCGGCGGCCGTGGTGGGCGGGGGCCGCGGAACAGTATCAATTTGGGGCTCAACTGGTCGCGCTCAACAAGCGTCTTGGAAGGACCCTTCCCTTCGCTCGCCGGGAACACCAATACCCAGGGGTTCAATGCGAGCGTGCGATGGATTTACGGCAAGGGGAAAATTACCAATAATGCGGGCCTCACCTACAACCATAACCGAGTTGCGACGACGAATTTGTACTCGACCGTAACGGATGTAGCAGGGAATGCGGGGATCACTGGAATTTCAACGAATCCATTCGATTGGGGATTGCCGGGAACGAGTTTCAATTCGTTTACCGGGTTTAGCGATCCAACCCCCACCCGGGAACTGGATCAAACGTACACGATATCGGATGGAGTGGTGTGGAACCGCGGGAAACATAATTGGCGCTTTGGGGGAGATTACCGGCGAATCTCGCAGAATTTTCAATCGGCCAGAAATGCCGAAGGAGGTTTCGTGTTCACCGGCTTTGCGACTTCGGAGTATCTGCCAGGGAGCACGCAAGCAGTAACGGGAACGGGAAGCGATTTTGCCGATTTTCTAATCGGGCTGCCGCAACAGACCAGTCTGCAGTCCGGAACAAGTTCGTATCAGTTCCTTGCGAATGCCTACGATTTGTACGTGCAGAATGATTGGCGAATCCTTGCAAATCTATCCCTGAATATGGGATTGCGATATGAGTACTCCGGCCCCTTTGTGGAATCGGAAAATCACATTGCCAACCTGGACGTCTCACCGGGATATACCAACGCAGTCGTGGTGCTCCCCGGACAGACCGGACCATATTCGGGAACGTTCCCGAGGTCCTTAGTGCGAGCGGACCGCGATGATTTCGCACCGAGAATCGGCATCGCCTGGAAACCGCTGGCGCAGACGGTTGTACGCGCAGGGTATGGAATTAATTACAACCTGGCACAGTACGGAGTATTCATCCGCAATTTTGCGTTTCAGCCGCCGTTTGCAGAGACTTCGACAAACATCAGTTCGGTCTTGAATCCCTTAACAATCGAAAACGGCTTTCCAGGCAGTCCGCCCGGGACAGTAACCAACAACTACGCACTAAACCCGAACTATCGCCTGCCTTACGTTCAAATCTGGAATCTAGATATTCAGCGCCAGCTGCCGTTGGGCATACAGCTAAATGTGGGGTACAACGGGGCAAAAGGAACGTTCGTAGATACGCAACGGGCGCTGGTGGCAGGTGGACAGCCCTTTATCTACGAATCATCAGAAGGAAATTCGATTTTGAACGCGGCGTCAGTGCGAATTCGGAAACGGATGGCCAAGGGCCTGGGAATCAGCCTAGTCTACATCTTCTCTAAATCATTGGATGACGCGTCTTCGATTGGCGGAGGAAGCGTAGTTGTAGCCCAGAATCCCTACGATATCGCGGCGGATCGGGGACTATCGAGCTTTGACCAGACGCAAAAATTTACGGGGACGTGGATGTACGATTTGCCGTTTGGAGACGGGAAACGTTTTCTGACCAGCGGGCCGCTATCTCATGTACTGGATGGGTGGCAATGGAGCGGCGATTTCACGATTGCATCGGGTTTTTACTATACGCCTCAAGTGCTGGGAGCCACGGTGGATATTGATCGAGGAGTGAGCGGCTCCTTGCGCGCCAATATTCTGCCTGGAGCGCGAATTTCTGTGAGCAATCCGACAACAGCGGAATGGTTCAATACGGCGGCGTTTTGCGCGCCAGGACCAACTTGCGTAAACCCGGCAGGATCCATGTACGGAGACGCGGGCCGAAACATTATCGAGGGTCCGTCACAATTTACATTTGACATGGCCATGAGCAAGACGATCACCATCAAGGAATCTCGCGCACTGGAGTTGCGACTGCAGGCAACAAACATTTTCAATACGCCGTACTTTTCAAGCATCAATACGGTTGTGAACGCGAGCACGTTCGGCCAGGTTACCGGAGTGGCGAACATGAGACGGATCACGATGGTAATGAGGTTCCGGTTTTAGAAGCAAATATGAAGCGACAGCGCAAAATCGGCAGGATTGTGGGAGAAGCGCTGCTGGTGTCGTTTCTGACATTGCGCCTGCTGGCGCAGGACAAAAGCGCCCCAGGACAACAGCCGACACGATTCCGAGTAACGACGGAACTGGTTCTGGTGAATGTGGTGGTGCGCGACAAGAAAGGAAATCCGATCGCGAATCTGAAGAAGGAAGATTTCACGGTATATGAAGACGGAAAGAAACAAGATGTGTCCAGCTTTGATTTTGAAGATGTGAATGCCTGGATGACGGCGGGCGCGGCCGGTCCAACGGTTACGGGCGCGGCGGGAGAGACTGGGTCACTTTTGGGACCAAAGAAGCCGATAACTCTCGAAGCCAAAGACCGGCGATTGATGCTGCTCTTTTTTGATTTTTCGGCAATGGAACCGGACGACATCGATCGTGCAGTGGAATCGGCCAAAAAGTTCGTGCAAACAAAGATGCAGCCGGCCGACATGGTGGCGATGGTTTCGCTGGCGACCTCACTGAACCTGGATCTGGATTTCACGGACGATCGGGCAAAGATTTTGACGAAGCTTGCGGCGTATAACTCCAGTGAAGGACAAGGATTTGAAAACGGACTGACGGGCAGTGCGGAAGGTGCGGCGGAAACCGGTGGTTCCTACACCCCCGACGACACCGACTACAATACGTTTAGCGCAGACCGAAAGTTGCTGGCGTTGGAATCCGTGATGCAAGCTGTCGGAACCATTCCACAGAAAAAGAATTTGATTTACTTCAGCAATGGGATCACGCAATCCGGGGTGGACAATCAGTCGGCATTGCGAACCGCCACAGCCGCAGCCGTAAAGGCGAATGTGTCGATTTACCCGGTGGATGTGCGGGGATTGCAAGCTTTTCCGCCGGGCGGTGAAGCACAACTGGCAAGTATCCATGGACAGTCGGGGTATACCGGGGCGTCGGTGTTGAATGATTTGAACGGCAACGCCGCGTCACAGGAGACGCTATACACGATCGCGGCGGATACGGGTGGCAAAGCGTTCCTGGATACCAACGATCTTGGTGGGGTGTTTTCGCAAGTACAAAAGGATAGTTCGGTGTACTACGTGTTGGGATTCACGAGTACGAACCACGCGCAGGATGGACATTTCCGAAAATTGAAAGTGACGGTGAACCGCCCGGACGTGAAGGTGGAAGCGCGTGCGGGTTATTATGCGGACCGCGATTACGAGCACATGAAGAAAGAAGATCGCGAAGAGCAATTGCAGGACGAACTGGCCTCGGAACTGCCACGCACGGACGTGGCGGTGTATGCCGGAACAGCGTATTTCCGGCAAGATGATTCGCACTACTATCTTTCCGTTTCGCTGGTAGTGCCGGGTTCGCAGATTCCGTTTGTGACCGAAAAAGACAAGGACAGCGCGACAATCGACATTATTGGAGAAGTTCTCGAAGGCGGAAAAGCCCCCGTCGGGAGGTTGCGCGATACGGTTAAACTGGCGGTAACGAGCGGGCAGCAAGTCCGAAGGAAAAATGTGCAATACAACACGGGATTCGTGCTAGCACCTGGGAATTATCATCTGAAATTTATCGTGCGGGAAAATCGCAGTGGAAAAATGGGATCGTTCGAGACCGATGTGCGGATTCCGGATTTACGGAAAGTTCCGTTGCGGATGAGTAGTGTGGTTTTGAGCAACCAAAGAGTACCAACGACGCAGAAGAAAAAAACCTTTCAACCGCTGGTCAGTGAACAGACGGAACTGGTCCCGAGCGTGACGCACGTTTTCACCCAGGACCAGCAGCTGTATCTGCAGTATGAGGTCTATGACGCAGCGAAAAGCAAGGGTAGCGAAGGGGGTACGGGCGGAAGCAACGGAGAGAACAAAACGTCGAAGGGCGCGATCCGAGTGCTGACCAGCATCGAGTTTATGCAAGGCGACGTGAAGGTGTATGAGACAAAACCGATCGTAGCGCAAGAGACAACCGCAGCCGACCGCCACGCGGTGATATTTCAGATGCAGGTACCGTTGCAATCCTTACAGCCGGGATTTTATATTTGCCAGATCAATGTGATCGACGATGTCGGGGGGACCTACTCTTTCCCGCGGTGGCCCATTCTGATTCGCGCGACGAGCACGGAGTCTACTGCCAAGCCAACCGGAAATGATTGATTGTCGGTTGGGCCGTCAGATTGAAAAATAAGTCACCCTCTTGCTTGAGCAAAGCGTTTCTGCCAATCCTTCGCTCCAAGTGAGACTAGTCTCTGCCGGCAACGCGAGCCAGTTCCTGAACTTTGTCCTGCCCAATCCTTAAACCTGCGGCGGCGATATTTTCCTCAAGATGCTCGATGCTAGAAGTTCCAGGAATTGGCAATAGGACAGGAGATTTTGCAAGCAACCATGCTAGAGCAACTTGCGATGGCGTAACTCTCCATTGGCTGGCCAAGCGAGCCAGTGGGCTTTCCTTCCCGGAAAGTTTGCCGGCTCCCAGCGGAAACCAGGGAATGAAAGCAAGTTTCTGCTGTTGGCAATAGTGTAGAACGTCTTCCGAACTGCGGTCGGTCATGCTGTAGCGATTCTGCACGCTAACGACCTGGATGATAGTTTGCGCGTGCTGAATCTGCTTCACGCTGACTTCCGACAACCCGATGTGTTTAATCTTGCCTTCGGACTGGAGGTCCTTGAGCGTCCCCAATTGGTCTTCGGCGGGGACCTTCGGATCGATTCGGTGCAACTGATACAGGTCAATTCGATCCAGGCGCAAGCGGCGCAAACTTCCTTCACAGGCAGATCTCAGGTGATCTGGCTTGCCATTTTCTATCCATTTGTTGGGACCGGTGCGGTCAAATCCCCCTTTCGTAGCAACGACCAGCCCAGCCGGATAGGGGTAGAGCGCTTCGGCAATTAATTCTTCACTGACATTCGGGCCATAAGAGTCGGCGGTGTCGATCAGGTTGATTCCGAGCTCCACTGCACGGCGCAGCACCTTAATCGCAGTATTGCGATTTTTGGGTTCTCCCCAAACTCCGTCTCCCGTAATTCGCATTGCGCCGAATCCCAAACGCGTAACGCGGAGGTCACCCCCGATCAGGAATTCGCATGCATTTGATGCCAAATTCTTTGTGTGTTGATTTGCTGGGATCTTGTCGTGCATCTAGTTTCCTCTTTCTCGGTTTTCCGTTGGATGTGCGGGGCTCTGTCTGTCGATACTTTTTTCTTTCCGAAAACGTCCGAGGAAAAGTCAATTTGCACGGGTGGGTGCAATTGCCCAGCAGATGGGTGCGGAATTTGACGGCCGCGACACCGGCAGGTTTGATTACAGCTTCTAAGCTGCATAACACCTTTGTTTTCAGTACGGAAAGAATCCTTTTCCTATAGGGATAGCACGTGTTTGGAACGAGACGTGCCCCGTAGACGGTGTACTGGCTCGCCTAGCTGCACCCCGCAGGCACGCCACCAGGAGCACTTCCATGAACAAGTTAAACTCTGACGCCCTCTCCTACCACTACGGAAGCCGGCCAGGAAAGATCGAGATTTCGCTGACAAAACCGTGCAGAACACAAAGGGATTTGAGCCTGGCTTATACGCCGGGAGTTGCAGTCCCCTGTCTAGAAATTCAGCGGACGCCGCACGACGTCTTTAAATATACGGCGCGAGGAAATTTGGTGGCAGTGGTAACGAATGGAACGGCCGTGCTGGGACTCGGAAATATCGGAGCATTAGCCGGAAAACCGGTGATGGAGGGAAAAGCAGTTTTATTTAAGAGGTTCGCGGATGTCGATGTGTTCGACCTCGAAGTAGGTTCACTCAATCCGGACGATGTCATCAAAGTGTGTCAATTGCTCGAGCCGACATTTGGGGGAATTAATTTGGAAGATATCAAGGCCCCTGAATGTTTTTATATCGAAGAAACGCTGAAGCGGACGATGAACATTCCGGTGTTTCATGACGATCAACACGGAACGGCGATTATTTCCGGCGCGGCACTGCTGAACGCGCTCGAACTTGTGGGCAAGCCGATTGATCAGGTACGGGTGGTATTCAATGGGAGCGGTGCGGCAGGAATTGCGTGCGCGGAACATTACGTCCGTCTTGGCGTGAAACGAGAGAATATCGTAATGGCAGACACGAAGGGCGTGATTTACGAAGGGCGAACGGAAGGAATGAATCCGTACAAGGCTCGTTTCGCACAGAAGACCGAGTTGCGCACGCTAGCGCAGGCGGTTAGAGGGGCAGACGTTTTTGCCGGGCTATCCGTGAAAGGTGCGTTTACGCCGGAGATGTTGCTGACAATGGCACCCCGGCCGATCGTCTTTGCAATGGCCAACCCTGATCCGGAGATCAGCTATGAAGAAGCGAAAGCCGCGAGGAAGGATGTGATTATCGCAACCGGTCGATCGGATTTTCCGAACCAGGTGAATAACGTTTTGGGATTTCCGTTTATTTTTCGCGGTGCGCTGGACGTGCGAGCAACTGCAATCAATGAAGAGATGAAACTGGCGGCGACCCGATCGCTAGCAGCACTCGCGAAAGAAGACGTGCCCGATTCCGTGTGCCAGGCATATGGAGTGGAGCGACTGCGATTTGGGCCGGAGTACATCATTCCAAAACCGTTTGATCCCAGGGTGCTGGTATGGGAAGCAGCCGCGGTAGCGCGAGCTGCGATGGAATCAGGGGTGGCGAGAGAACCGGTTGATCTTGGCGAATATCGCGAGCGGCTGGAGAGGCTGCTCGGCAAGGCGCATGAAATAATGCGAATGGTCATTCAGAAAGCAAAGATTCAGCCGCGCAAGGTGGTCTTTCCGGACGGCGAACACGAAAAAATACTCCGGGCTGCGCATATTCTGGTCGAAGAACAGATCGCAACGCCCATGCTGATTGGAGACGCCTCGACGATTCGGATGCGGGCGGCCGATCTGGGAGTGAACCTGGACAAGATCATCGTGGTCGATCCGGCGGTTTGGCCGAAACGCGAGGAATATATCGATGTCCTGTATCAACTGCGGCAGAGACGGGGGGTGACTTCCTCCGAGGCACGCGTGCTGCTCAAGAATCAGAATATTTTTGGATCGATCATGGTACAGCTGGGGGATGCAGACGCGCTGGTTGGAGGCGTGACCCAGCATTTCCCCGATACGATTCGACCGGCCTTACAAGTAATTAAGCCGCGGCCGGGATTGCACCGGGTCTCCGGATTGTACGTGCTGGTCACGCGACGCGGAGATATGTATTTCCTCGCAGATTGCACAGTGAATATTGAACCGTCGGCTGAAGATCTGGCGGAAATCGCTCTCTGTGCAGCGGAAACGGCTCGGCGATTTAATGTTGAGCCACGTGTGGCCATGCTCTCGTTTTCAAATTTTGGAAGCACGGCACATCCCTTGGCAACGAAGGTGAGACGGGCCGTGGAGTTGGTGCAAAAAAAGGATCCAACGCTGATGATTGATGGTGAAATGATGTCGGACACGGCCGTAGTGCCGGAAATTATCGAAGAAACGTATCCCTTTTCAAGATTACGCGGCGGAGCCAATGTACTGATTTTCCCGGATCTGACGTCGGCGAATACATGTTACAAATTGCTGGCGCGGATCGGGGGAGCGGAGACGATCGGACCGATCTTGATGGGAATGTCGAAGCCAGTGCACGTGCTGCAGCGCGGCGCTGAAGTGGAAGAAATCGTGAATATGGCTGCGATTGCCGTGGTAGATGCACAGGAGACGGAACAAAGAATGGCGATCGAAGACGGTAGGAAGAACCGAACAGCGGAGGCAGAGCCGGAAACTCAAGAACTGCCCAGCGGAATTGCGGGATAGTTGCGGGCACGGCCGCGGATCTGGTTTTCTAGAAGCCCCAAATTTCAAGCGGCGGCAAGAATCCTTTTCACTGCGGCCGGCAAGGATTCTACAGTTGAATTGGCAACTGTCCCTGCGGACGGGTGCAAGTCTCCGGTAATCAGGATAGTTTTGCAGCCGGCACTCTGCCCCGCAACGATATCTGAATCCGCGTCACCAATAATCCAGGAACTGGCGAGATCGAGGTCGTGCTCTTTGGCAGCGGTAAGGAGCATTCCCGGAGCGGGCTTGCGGCAGGCGCAGGACTCGTCGCTCCCGTGTGGACAATAGTAGATTGCATCCAGATGCGCACCAGCATCTGCGAGTTCCCTCTGCAAATTGCGATGAATTTCTTCTAAGCCTGCAATGGTGATCAAGCCCTTTGCGACGCACTGTTGATTGGTCACGACAATAACCTGGAAACCTGCACGGTTTAATTGCGTAATCGCTTCAGGCACGCCCGACAGGATTTCAAACTCCCCCCAGTTCAGAATGTAACCACCATCTCCGGCTCTTTTATTGATGACGCCGTCACGATCCAGGAAGGCGGCTTTTTTCATGGAATAATTCCTGCTCCACAATTTCGGAAAGAATATGGCCGAGCAGATTGTGGCATTCCTGAATGCGCGGCGTGTGTTTGGAGGGGACACAGATGCAAAGGTCGGCGATAGCGCGCAGTTTTCCGCCCGATTCACCGGTTAGCGCGACCGTGAGAAGGCCAAGTTTTTTGGCACTGTTTAGCCCGACGGTAACATTTGGGGAGTTGCCACTGGTCGAAATTCCGATGACCACATCACCTGGCCGGGAGAGAGCCTCAACCTGGCGGGCAAAAATTTGATCGAAGCCAAAATCGTTGGCGATGGCGGTGACGCAGGAAGTATCCGTGGTAAGGGCGAGCGCGGCAAGACCTGGGCGATCAAAACCATATCGACCGACGAGTTCAGCGGCGATGTGTTGGGCGTCAGCTGCGCTGCCGCCATTTCCAAACAGGATTACTTTATTTTTGTTTTTAAGAGCCCTAACCAAAAGTTGTGCAACCGAGGAAATGGCAGAGATCAACTCTGAATTGCAGAGTAAGGCTTGTTTCACCGCGATTGAAGATTCAATATTTCCACGGATTTGCGTCTCAAATTGAGTGACGGCCGAAGTCTTCAATGGCACCCTCTGGACGAATCGATTGCAGCTTTTAAGTATACAGCGTGCTATCTGAATTTGTCGCCGGACAGGCCAGGAGCAAAGGCCACGAAACAGCCAACATCGCATTTTATTGCGCAGTATTTGCAGAAATTGTTACTGAGGCCTCAATTCGTGTCGGGCCTGCCCCAGGTACTATCGTAGGCACGATCGATCATCAGAAAGAAAAGACACTCACTCTTGTGAGTGCAGGTGAACTGATGCTTTTCTTTGCTCGGTAGGAAAGCAAATCCGCCGGGGCTTAGAGTCGTCGCCGCCAGGCTGGTCAATTCGATCTTCAGTTCTCCTTTGATCACCATCAATTGCTCCTGCGCCGAATGAAAGTGCCAACGAACCACACAGCCGCGATTTGCTTTAAGCAGAACTGTAGAAGGACCAATCGAAGGGTTCCCGACCTCAACTGCGGTTGCAAGACATACGGGGTCATTGGTTGACTTAAAATTCGCATTCGCTACCGGGTGAAGAATGGCAGGGGGGCGCGGTTCATCGGAGAATACCGTCATGGCCGCCGCTACGAGCAGCAACACAAGAGAGATGCAAATGAAGACGGAGTTCCTGACATTGCCCCGAGTGATGATTGGCAGATTCATAGCGACTCCCCCAGGAGACCTTTTCACGATCGGCTTCGAGTGGGAGGATATAACCTTGGCGAGGCCAGTGTACAAGGTAAAAATTGGTTTGAGACTCCGTCTGCTGCCGCTAGCGCGCGGACGGAAGACGAATCCTTTGATAAGGCAAACGTCGTTGAGAACCGAGAGATAGCTTGGTTCTTGGAGCAAAATGAAACGAAGAGAATTTCTAGGGATGCTGGGCGCGCCGGTTTATGCTGACCTGCTGCGGCGTCTGGATTGGCAAGGGGCGGCGGAGAGTCCTAAGGCCGATGTGACGATTAAGATTTCACCGGTGGAGATTGCAGTTGCCAAAAACAAAATCATCAAAACGACTGGATACAACGGGTCGGCACCCGGCCCGATATTGCGATTCCGCGAAGGGCAGTCGGTAATCGTGGACGTAGTGAACGAGACAAAAACTGCGGAGCTGGTTCATTGGCATGGATTGTTCGTCCCTGCTGAGGTAGACGGTTCCGCAGAAGAAGGAACGCCGCCAGTGCCGCCGGGAGAACTGCGGCGATATTCATTCGTTGCCCGGCCATCGGGAACCCGTTGGTATCACAGCCATATTTCTGCGGGCCGAGACCTGAAGCGAGCCACGTATACGGGGCAGTTCGGATTTCTGTATATCGAACCGAACAAAGATCCGGGTGAATATGACCAAGAGGTTTTCCTCGCACTACACGGATGGGATCCCTATCTGAGTAGCGAAGGCGAAGGCAACCTGGAAATCATCTATCGTTTGTATTCGGTGAACAGCCATGCGTTACAGTCCGGTGAACCCGTCCGTGTGAAAGAAGGACAACAGGTGCTATTTCGAATTTTGAACGCGAGCGCCACAGAACAACACCGGATTGCGATGCCGGGTCACACATTCAAGGTGGTAAGTTTGGATGGAAATGCCGTGGCTATGCCCTGCGAGGTGGATGCGATTGTGATGGGTCCCGCTGAGCGAGTGGATGCTGTGGTCAGAATGAATCGACCCGGCGTCTGGATTCTAGGAGAGTCGGATGACGCTAAGAGGAACGCTGGGCTTGGTGTCGTGGTGGAATATGCCAATCGCGGCGAAGCGCCGCAGTGGAGCGCTGGATCGCAAGCTCCTTGGGACTACACCATCTTTGGGCAAGCAGTAGAGACCGGTGTTCCGGGAGGTGGGATGATACCACTGGTTTTCCGGAAAAAATTTGCAGGCAATCACTGGGTGGACAATTGGACTATCAACGGCAAATCCTATCCGAAAACTGATCCTATTCGGGTGCGGGCAAACTCTCGATATCGTTTGCGTTTTGATAATCAAAGCGATGAGGCGCACCCGGTACACCTGCACCGGCATACTTTCGAACTGACCAGATTCGCGGGTAAAACAACTTCAGGAGTGCGGAAGGACGTTGTCGTGGTTCCCGCAATGAATCAGGTCGAAGTGGATTTTACTGCAGACAATCCTGGACCGACCTTATTCCATTGTCACCAACAGTTGCATATGGACTACGGTTTCATGGCGATGGTGCAGTACGAAAGCTGAGAAGCCCACATGGCAAGACTGTGTATCGCTCCACGAATTAAATCAAGAACATCAGAGTTGCCTCGGATCGCTGAACAAACAGTCCGCGTCGATCCGCACACTAAATAGCTATCGCTGTGATTGACGGTCGAGACGAGGAGCAGAAGCAACGGAACGATTTTCGCTGACAAGCTTCTGTTTCGGGAGAATGGGGCTCTGCATATTATCTAAATAAGTTACAACGCCGCGGTATAGGCCTTCTGCAACGCGTTGACGTTGCGCACTTTCTAGCAGCAGGCTTTCATCGTTTGCATTGCTGACAAAGGAGATTTCTGAAAGCACTGCCGGCATGTTAGCACCAGTGAGAACGATGAATGGAGCTTGTTTCACGCCACGATTGGTCTCCTGTCGGCTCACCAACTGAAGACGTTGCGAGAGCGCACTTTGAAGATCCGCGGCAAGTTGTTTTGATTCAACCCGCTTTTCGCTGCGGGTAATTTTCTTAAGCAAGTCCGGCAAATTGTGAAGAGAAGATTCAGCAAACGCGTTTTCACGAGTCGCAAGATCCCTCGATTCCTTTGAAGTGGCCAAACTCACATAATAAGTTTCCACCCCACGCGTTTGGCGGCTGTCGCTCGAATTCGCGTGTATCGAGATAAAGAGATCGGCGTTGGCATCATTGGCGATGGCCGTCCGTTCTTCGAGCGGAACGTGGCGGTCGTCCTTGCGCGTATAAATGACCTCGGCGCTTGGGATGCTCCCTTCAATCAATTTACCAAGGCGGAGAGCTACATCGAGACAAAGATCCTTTTCAAGTAGTCCCTTTGGGCCGGTTGTGCCTGTGTCGTATCCACCGTGGCCCGGATCAATCGCGATGCGATTGATTTTTAGGCCCAATTCACGAGCCAGAGAAAGCTGCCCATTGCGCAGGGCAAATGCGTCTGTCGGCGTATCAACGAGCGGCAAGGAAGCATTCGAGTTCGTAGCGGTATTTGCTGCGGTCATCGTTTGCGAATGAACGTCGATGACCAGACGATAGGGGTCAGAAAGAAGCCTAGCGCTAAAGTCTTTTGCGCCATCGGCATCGAGAACCAGGCGGACTACGTCGTCCGTATTTTGGGCGGCGCGCACCCATTTCAGCAGTCCGACCTCCGCAGGGATGGTTTTGGATCCGACGGACGAACTTAAATGCGCATTGTGCAGATCAAAATAGATGCGATCGGGGGAACCAATTCGCGCCGATTCATATTTCACTGCATTATCGAGCATGACGACAACCTGGGCATCGTTGCCGTTGCTCGCAACGTTGATTGCGGAAACGTTCGGTAGGCCGCCATTTGTTTTGGGCTCGGCGGCCTGATTGTTTTCGAGGGAAACGGGAGTGAGGCTGTCGTGCTTACCGATCTCTGTCGCTTCGCTCTGAACGATGGATCTTTTTGCAGTCACTGCTTCGCGTATCTTTTGGGCGATTTGCTTTACCGCCTTGGTTGGCAACACGAATCCGGCTGACAGTAAAACAAGGATCACGGCCCCTGACCAAATTCCCCATCGGGGTATGCGCTTAGGCGATGTCTGTCCGTAGGTGAGCTTTGGCGCCGGCACATAGTTTGCGGGCGAAGGCGAAGCGGCGGGGGCTTCGATCTCCGATGATGGTGGGTCTGGTGAAGTTGCGACCGAGGGTGAAGCCGACGGCGGCGATGGCATGGCAATCAATTTGGGGCGAGGCAGATTTACCGTTTGCAACTTACTGGCAGCCTTTTCGACGATCTCGGAAGACAACGTCTCGGCCCCGGCTGCATAGCCTTCCATCAAAGTATGGAAACAGAGCTTGTTGATGTTTCGGGGAATGCCCTGGCTGCGTTCGGCGATACGTACCAACGCATCGGGCTGAAATATGGGATTGCCGGAATGCCCCGCTACCTTTAGACGGTGACGAATGTAGCCAGCCGTTTCCGCCGGCGTCAGAGTCTCCAGAAACTTCATCACGGTGATCCGTTGCAGGAGTTGGGCAAGCTGCTTTTGTTCCAGTTTGTCGCTGAGTTGCGGCTGGCCAGCCAAAACAATTTGCATCAGCTTGGAATGGGGCGTTTCGAAGTTCGATAGCAGCCGGATCGTTTCGAGAACGGACTCATCGAGGTTCTGGGCTTCATCGATGATCAGAACGAAGCGCCGGCCGGCAAGCATCTCCGCAAATAGGATTTCATTGAGCTTGTTATGCATGGCCACAATGCCCATGCCGGTGGGATCAACCCCTAATTCGCTCATGAGATATTCAAAAAATTCGCGAGAGTTGCACTGCGTCTGGAAGAGGAAGACCGACCGGGCATTTTCGCGTAGACCCTCGAGCACCTGGTAGAGAAGCGTTGTTTTGCCCATGCCTGGTTCAGCGATGAGCGCGAGAAATCCGCGGTCGCCCAGAATGGCTTCGGTAAGCGAGTCGAGCGCCTCACAGTGTGTGCGGCTAGGATACAAATACGCCGGGTCAGGCGTGACTCCAAATGGCTGTTCCCGCAACCCATAGAAATCGAGAAACATGGCTGACCTCCATTACCAGGCGGCGTAGTCAGAAAGCCTCAGCGGGTATTCAGCATGAGATGGCCGGTTGCCCCAAAGCAAAATGATGCGTCCAGAATAAGCTCAGTTGGTGGGGGGAACAACAGCGAGCATCTCTTACGCAGTTTCCGGTCTGACTTGTCGGCCAGTGACTAATGTACTTGTGACAGAGCCAGCATGCAACGTTTGAAGTAGGGTGCCCCGGGGGGCTGGCTAAGGCAGGTATCTGGAATTGCGATTCGATTGTTTGGGTTGCTGTTTGGCCTCTCGTTTGGCAGCCTTTTTGTCAAACTTGCGCTGAGCTTTGGCATTTTTCTTCATGGCTTTCTGCTGCTTCTTGGCTGCCTTCGCCCACGCTTTTTGTTGTTGCTTGGCTATTTGGGCGGATTTGCCCGGCGGATCGGGGATGCTATATTGCTGCGCCCTGACCCCTGAGGAGAAGGCCAAACCGAGGCCGAGAAGCAATGTGAGAGAAGCAAGGCGCTTCATCCGACTCCCTTTCCAGTGTTAACTATATCATTCCGACGTGACCAGCAGGAGGCCGCAAGCCCCACATTTTAGGGCGGGGTAAGGCCGATCCTCTTCGTGCGTTGGAAATGGTGTTCTGCAATCGCGCGACACTTGTTGTATTCTTCGATCATGGAAGCACTTAGAAGAATTAGCGAAACTCGCCAAGAAAGACGGTGAATCGGTCAGCTTCTTAATTCAACAAGCAATTCGAGAGTATCTCGAAAAAAGGGTGGCAAAGTGAACGTCGCTAGCGGAAGTCGCTGCCAGCAGAATCCGCAATTCCGCCTTGCTGCAATCCCTGAGGTGCCTACGGCGCATCGTCCGCGGAAGAGGCAACCGAGGTCAGCAGAGCACGGGATATTCTCAAAAGAGGAAAGCTCAACCTCCATGCAAATAGAGAAGGGATTCACGGACAACTGGCTGCAGCCCACGGGCGAACAGGAAAAGCTGATGCGCCAGTATGCAGGCTCGAAGCGTTTCGTCTGGAATCGAGCCTTGTCTATCGAGCAAGCCCGTTATCGCCGAGGGGAGAAACAAGTTGGCCAGTTCGCGATGATGCACCAACTCACCCTGTGGCGCAACAATCCCGACCCCCACAGCAACTTCCTCAAGGGCGCGCCGGTGCATGCCTTGCAGTGCGTTTTGTACGAACTGTACGACAGTTATAAGCGATT
>Ga0074046_10001829_pt1 | contig 18799 bp, 18 predicted proteins | sample BogForMeECP23OM3_FD_94441 | JGI IMG/M metagenome (GOLD analysis project Ga0074046, IMG submission 94441) | Bog forest soil microbial communities from Calvert Island, British Columbia, Canada - Bog Forest MetaG ECP23OM3 | ecosystem: Environmental > Terrestrial > Soil > Wetlands ... | reverse complement strand
TAAGCTATTTCAATGCCCTCGACACAGCCGCCACCGATTAATTCATCAACGGCCTGTCCATTGGAAGCCGCCACGACATGAAGGTTTTTAATCCTGCGGCGAATGATTTCGTGGACTGCAGCCATTGGGCATTGGGTAGCGGAAAATCCGCCAAATGAAATCAAGGCCCCATCATGAACATATCGCTCGACGGCCTCTGATAAACCCAATACTTTGCCTTTAAGGTCCATACATTACCCCCTTTCAGTCTACCCTGGCGAATACGCTTTTGATGTTTTCAAGCATCATTTTGCATCTTCATAAGTGTAGAAACCCTTGCCAACTTTTTTGCCCAGGCGGCCTTCGCTAATCATCCGGTCGATGAGTTCCGGGTGTTTGTAGCGGGGATCATTCAGGATTGCGGCCAGAGTCTGCATCTTTGCCCGATGGACGTCGAGGCCGATAAGATCGATCAGCTCCAGGGGCCCCATCGGATGATTGGCCCCAAGCTTCATGGCTTTGTCGACGTCTTCGGGCGCCGCCACCCCGGATGCCACCAGCCAAGTCGCTTCGTTGAGCAGTTGCCCCAGGACCCGGCTGACAATCCCCGCTGGAGCTTCGTTCTTACAGACCACCGGGTCCTTGCCGAGCTGTTTTGCCAACGCTGTGGCTGCCGCCAAGGTCTCCGAAGAGGTTTTCGCGCCCGGCATGATCTCCACCAGCTTCATTATTACAGGTGGATTGAAAAAATGCATCTGGACCACCTTGTCGGGGCGTCTGGTGGCCTCAGCCATCGCACTGATCGAAAGCGAAGTTGTGTTTGTGGCGAGGATGACATCGGGCCGGGCGAGCTTGTCCAGCTCCGCAAAAACTTTCCTCTTTATTTCGATGTCCTCCAGGACGCTCTCAATTACGAAATCGCATTCCCGGGCAGGGCTTAGATCACCCGCAGTCGAGATGCGTGAAAGAACGGAGTTTTTTTGATCCTCAGTCAGCTTTGCCTGCTCCACCCTTTTCTGCAGCCCCTTCGCTATGCGGGCTTTGGCCCCGGTGGAAAGATCCAGGCTGATATCGCTGATCGCTGTTTCGAAACCCTGCTGGGCACAGAGCTGCGCGATTCCTGCTCCCATGTTTCCAGCGCCGACGACGAGAATTTTCTTGACAGCCATATTTAACTCTCCTGAATCACGGGTTAGTTCAGTCGTTCGACAACCGCAGCCACCCCATTGCCTCCGCCAATGCACATGCTTACGGTCCCCAAGGCCGCATCGCGCTGCTTCATCGCATAGAGCAGCGTAGTGAGCAGCTTGGCGCCCGTAGCGGCAACAGGATGCCCCAGGGCGATAGCTCCTCCATGGACATTGACCTTGAGGCGGTCGAGGCCCAGGTCCCGCTCGCAGGCAATATACTGGGCGGCGAACGCCTCGTTTAGTTCGATGAGGTCGATATCGCCGAGCGTAAGGCCTGCTTTTTTGAGCGCCGCCGGGATGGCTTTGACGGGCGATATGCCGAAGCGCGCGGGATCGACTCCCACAAACGAATAGCCGCGCAGCAGTGCCATGGGTTTCAGCCCCATTGCCTCGGCCTTCGCTCTGTCCATAAGCACGACGGCGGATGCTGCATCGCACAGGGCGCATGCGTTGCCTGCGGTGATGCTCCCGCCCTTTTTGAAAACCGGCGGCAATTTGCTCAAACTCTCAGTAGTGACGCCTTTGCGGTAAATCTCTTCGTCGGCGACCAGGATAAGTCCGCCCTTTTTCCCCCTGACCTCAATCGGGACGACTTCTTCGAGGAATTTTCCTGCCGCAACGGCGGCCTCGGCCCTGTTTTGGGATTCGGCGGCAAAGGCATCCTGCTCTTGTCTCGAAATGCCTCTTTCCTCGGCAAGCCATTCGGTGATTTCACCCATGAGACCGCCGCCGAGCGGACATCTAAACCCATCCTTGTGCATCAGATCGGTTAATTGGCCGTTGCCCATGCGGTAGCCCCAGCGGGCCTGAAGCAGTCCGTATGGGACCTGGCTTGAGCTTTCAGTCCCGCCCACCAGAACGGTATCGACGTCGCCCGCCTTGATTGCCTGCGCCCCGAAAATCAAAGCTTGAATGCTCGAACCGCAGCGGACGTTGACCGTAACCGCAGGGGCCTCCACCGGAACACCGCCCATGACCGAACTGAGCCTTGCCGCATTAGGTCCTACCCCCGCCTGCCAGGCGTTGCCGAAGACGGTTTGATCTATAACCTCAGGTGTGATTCCGGAACGTTTTATAGATTCCCTGACCACAGCAGCTCCGAGCTCCGGGGCGCTCAGGTTTTGGAACGATCCTCCGAATTGTCCGCCAATAGTCCGGGCTGCTCCCAGTATGACCACCTCTCTCATATTCTGCTCCCAATATTTCCACAGGTTGATTTTCAGCATGGATTGAACGAACCTGCCCAAGATTTGGTCCCGGCCTATTCAAGCCGGGGGCAAAACCCCAGGGGTAGGCTCCCGGCTTTAAACCGGAGGTTTCAATCCAATGTGGACGCGTGCCGCCGGCTTATCTGTTGGCCTTTTTCAACCCCAGTGCATCCGACGCGAGGATCATCTTCATGATATTTGTGGCCCCCTCGAGGATCTTGTATACCTTTCCGTCACGAAGGATTCGCGCTATGGGGTATTCATTGGAATACCCATATGCGCTCAAGACCTCCAGGCCAAGGTCTGGTACTTCATCGGCAGCCCTGGCGGCATAAAACTTGGCCAGAACAGTTTCTCTCATGTTGTTGACCAGGCCGCGGTCTTTCTGAACGGCGCATCTCCAGGTCAGCGCTCGGGCGGCCTCCGTTTCGGCGACCATCCTGGCAATAACTTCCTGCACCATCTGGAATTCCGCTATCGGGCGGCCGAACTGCCTCCTTTCATTAGCGTATTTGACTGCCTCATCCAGAGCTGCCTGACAGGTTCCAACAGCCCCCGCTGCGGCGGAAAGCCGCGTGCTGATCAGTTCCTGCATGAGGTAGACAAAGCCTTTTCCTTCCTCACCAAGGCGGTTGCCCGCCGGGACCTTGACCTCCTCCATAATTATTTCACCGGTCGGGCAGGCCCACAGGCCGAGTTTTTCCTTGATCGAAACAGTGGATACTCCCGGCGAATGCATATCTAGGACAAAGGCGCTCATCCCCTTATGCTTTGCGGGCTTGTCCGTCATCGCAAATATTACCGACATGTCGGCGACAGGCGCCCAGGTGATCCACATCTTTCGGCCGCTCAGGATGTAGCTGTTTCCATCTCTCACCGCAATGGTGGCCATGGCTGCGGTGTCGGAACCCGTATCCGGTTCGGTCATCGCAAAGCAGCCCAGCATCCTGGCTGACATGAGTTCCGGAATGTATTTCTTCTTGAGTTCCTCACTGCCCCATTTGAGGATGGACATGGCCGTCCCCATGGTCTGCATATTGAAAGCGACTCTCAGGGACCCCGACACTCTGCCGATCTCTTCAGTAACTATGGCGTGGGCCAGGTAACCCATGCCGTTCCCCCCGTATTCCTCAGGGACCGGGCAGCCGAAAAGATTCAGTTCCGCCATCTTCTCCACTAGATCCCGCTGGAAACGATGGTCTTTCTCGTCCTGATCGACAAAGGGCGCTATTTCCTTGTCTGCGAACTTACGAACCATGTCTCGAAGAATAATATGGTCCTGGGTCAACTCGACATCATACTGGTCGCTCATAAAATTGGCTCCTTTGAAAAGGTTCTGCGGTGAGTTTGGGGACAAACAAGGGGGAAAACTTCCATAGCGGTCAAAATCCTTAGCATACTTTCCGATAGCGGACAAGGCCTTTGCGGTAAGCGTTCACCACGGTCTCCACAGCCCGCCCGCCCGCGAGGTACGAAGATGGAATGGGGTCGCACACTTTTGACAGGGGCGCTACTTCGTGCCTGCAGGCTCTTCCCGGCTGATTCCAAACGTCCATGCTGATAGAACGTCTATGAGTTCGCGCAGACGCGGCGAAAAGACTGAGATGGAGACGCGGGGACAAAAAGGCCGACAGGGGGATGCGGAGACACGGTGACGCGGGGACAACACCCTCTTTCCCTCTTCGCGTCTTGCCACGTCCGTGCGGGCCGCAGTGTCCCTTATGGCTGGCCTGAGAGCAGCCTTTCAATTTCCATCGACAGGGAGGTAAATACACATGGAGAAAAGATGGGGAATTTTGGGGTTTGCGGTTGTGTGTGCGTTTTGCATTCTTTTCAGCGTCGGCCCGGCTTTCGCGGTCACCGGGCCGGAAAAACTAAAGGACACACCCCTCTTCCAGAAAGATAAACTGCGTTTTCAGGTGAGCATCCAGACCGAAAAGGCGCCCCGCAGCAGCCTACCGCAAATCATAGACCCCACCCCGGATTTGCGCCCCACCTAAAATCACACATTATAGCGTCCAATTACGCGCCTTAGAAAGTTGCGGGGCGATTGAACCGGCCGGGCTCAAATGGAGTAGGAAGGGGAGGCGACAACATATAACCTCATGATGATGAGTTCCCAATAGTGAAAAGCGGATGTGAGCGGACTCCGTAACCGTTCACCGCACTTCGGACATAATTTTGTGCACCAAGAAGAACACCCTTCCTGGAAGGGTGTTCTTCTTGCTGAACGCTTAGATGGATTCCTGCCTGCTCTCCCATTTATGTCATCTTACTTTTTGGTCTCCTTTTTGCCCTTCTTTTCGGCCCTTTTTTCCTTTAAGCTCTTAGCTGGTTTTTTCTTCCCATCTTTCTTGGTATCCATGTTTTTACTCATGATGTTCCCCTCTGTTTTTCCAGCAGGAGCAGCAAGCCTCGATTTCCCTGCCGGGACGAAAAATGCTTTTTCCGGTCAAAAAAATTTTGAGTCAAAAATCCCAATCGCAAACTGCCGGCAGCATCCGGTATTCTCGCATAAGTTTATACTTCTGTCGCTCCGGTTACAAGCGGGATTGACGGCTGGATAGTGGAGTTTGATTTGGGGGAGGGCTGCAAGGGATTTTGAGATCGTAAGTAAGCGTCCACCCCAGTCCATCATGTCCCCGCGGGACACCCTAAAACATGAAAAGTTGCTTCAGCTATGCTATTGTACCTGATAGTTGAAGCACCCTTTTCGCAGCATAGACGCAGAGGACTCAAAGGATGTGCTTCGAAAAGGACTTCAAGGCATCCCGCTGACGGCCCAAAGCGCATGACAGACGAACCTAGCGGGATGCCCGGGAGAGCATTTCACCAAATGATCGCTTACTGTTGTTAACAAGTCTGTCATACGAGGAAGAAACCTCGCGAAGCGTAAAGATCGATGTTTCAACGGTGAGTTGCGCGGTTGACGGAGCGTGCAGGGGTTGTCATAATGGCTGATCATCTTCAGGCCCTTTTGCATTGTAGACGTTCACCACGAAGAACAGGGGTTATTCGTCACGTTTTCCGGTGAACCATTACCAAAGGAGAGGTGAAGCTTGAGGCGAAGATTTTGTGCGGGGATATACACGGCCGCTACGCTGTGGGCGGCATTTTTTCTGATCCTGTGTAGAGTGGCGCCGACCGAGGCTGCCTCGATCGGGATAGGTTGGGATCCAAGCAATGATCGGAAGGTCGTCGGCTACAGGATTCACTACGGCGACCAATCGAGGCATTATACAAAAACAGTTCAGGTGAAAGGAAGGCTTACTTCCAGTGCTGTCATAGACAACCTGGAAGAGGGAAAGGCGTATTTTTTTGCGGTGACTGCTTACGTCGAAAATGGTAAAGAGTCGGCATACAGCCCCGAAATAAGCAATATCAAACCTCCACCGAACAAAATACCTGTGTCAAGAAGGCTTCCCAAGACTCCCGATGGTAAGATACCGCCTTCCAGGCCACCCCTCCCGGCGCAGTGACGCGGGAACTGCAAGACGCGGAGAAGGGGAGACTGTTTTGTCCCCGCGTCCCGCCTGACTCCCACGTTCAGCAATTTCACCCTAATCGGGAAATTTCAGGACTACTTCTTCTTTGGCGCCGTCGCGGTCGAGCTTCATTTCAAGCTCTATGCTGCTGTCGCGAATGCCGATCACAACCGCCGATTTTCCTTTATTTCCTTCGATATGCGTAATTCCCTTCACCACATCGAAAACTTTCCGTCCGATCGGCGTCGGGGGGCTGGGCAGTTCGGTTTGCCGATATTTTGCAGTTACCGAAATCCCTCCCTCGGGGGTGCGGCGAATAGAGATTTTTTCCGCGTTTCTGTCAATTCCATGCAAAACGGCCAGGGCAATCCATTTCAGGGCGCCATCTTCGGAATCCTGCTCTTTGATCAGACCGGCCATTTCACTGAGCGGGTCGGAGTTGGCGAAGCAATCGCAGTGTTCCTGGACCTTCATGTGCAGCGTGCGTTTATCCAGCATTGTAAATCCCCTCCTTAATGAAAGCAGAAATAAGATAGATGAGGCGGACATCGGCGCGGGGCGGGGACACGGGAGTTGCAAGACGCGGAGAAAGGGAGATGGGGGGAAGGGCAGACGGTTTTATCCCCGTCTGACCTCTTCACCCCATCCGCCCCTCTCCGGCGAATCTCGACAGCCCGCCCGCGAGGCGCTGCCGCGTTCCGTCGTCCGACATTGGTAAAGGTAAGTATTTGCGGTCTTAAATCCACACTCAGGGGGTTTGAATTTTCCGGAAATCCGCCACTCGGGCAAAAAGGTCCCGCGTTCGGGTGAGCAGTGCAAGCCGGTTTCGTCGAACCGAGTCGTCCTTGTCCATAACGAGCACGGAATCGAAGAAGGAATCGATCATGGGTTTAAGCCGAGCCATGGATTCGAGTGCTCCGGCAAAATCCGACCGGGCAAGCCGGCTGCCCACTTGCGCTTCGGCCTTTGCCAGTTCGTCGAAGAGCAGCCCTTCGGCGGGGTTTTTGAAAAGGGAGGCGTCAACAGGCGCGGTCTCGGGTTCCTTGATGATGTTGGCCACCCGCTTAACGGCTGACGCCAGGGCGCCGAAGTCGGGTCTTGCGGTAAAGCGGGCAAGCGCTTTGGTCCTTTGGACAGCTTCGAGCAGATCGTCTATGCCCACTGAAAGCGCCGCCTCGATCACGTCGGGGCTTAACCCCTCGTCGAGGGTTGCAAGGTAATGGTGAAGGCGTCCTTCGAAAAAGGCCGTTATGTCCAGTTTTACATTTTCCGCCGGCCGGATGAGCTTAGTTGAAAGCAGTGCGAGCGCCCTGTCTATGATCCCGACAAGCGAAATTCGCAGAGGCGTTTCGAGCACGATTCGTATGATTCCAAGCGTCTGGCGCCTCAGGGCAAACGGGTCGGCCGTACCGGTGGGAAGCAGCCCGACCCCGAAGCAGGCTGCAATTGTGTCGATTTTGTCGGCGATGCTTACGAGCGAGCCTTCGATTCGCGAAGGGACCGGCCCGCCCGACCGATTTGGCATGTAGTGCTCGTAGATGGCCTCTGCAACTGCTTGCGGCTCGCCCTGGAGCCGCGCGTAAGTTCTTCCCATTATCCCCTGGAGTTCGGGAAATTCGCTCACCACCCCTGACACGAGATCGGCCTTGCACAGCAAAGCTGCGCGGCGAACTTGGGGCACACGATCCGGGGCAACCCGCTCTGCAAGCATCAGGGCCAGTTCGCTGAAGCGCTGCATTTTTTCGTAGCTGGTTCCGATCTTCGAATGGAAAACGACCCCTTTGAGCTGTTCGACCCGGTCGCCGAGCGGCACCTTCTGGTCTTCCCTGTAATAGAAGCGGGCATCTTCGAGCCGCGCCCTCACTACTCTTGCGTTGCCCGCTTCCACCAGTGCGAAATCCCTTGGAACTGTGTTGGAAATAGTCACAAAATATGGGAGCAGCGCGCCGGCGCCGTCCGTTACGGCAAAGTATCGCTGGTGCTTCTTTATGACGGTAATAAGCAGTTCGGGGGGAAGTTCGAGATACTTGTCCTCAAACCGCCCGACGAGCGGTTGAGGGAACTCGACCAGTTGTGTGACTTCGTCCAGAAGCTCATCGTCTGAGAGGACCTTGCCGCCGACCCCTGCGGCAGCCGTTCCGGCTCCCTGCCGAATGAGTTGACGCCGCTCGGCTATGTCGAGGATGACGTAGTTCTTCCTGAGATTTTCGCGGTGGCTCTCGAGGTCATTGACCTCGATCCACACGGGACTCATGAACCGGTGGCCCATGGACTTTTTCCCGGAGCGCACGCGGGCGTATTCGCACTGCAGGACCTCTTGTCCAAACAGGGCGACGATCCATTGGATCGGCCTGGCAAAAGTCACACTGTAGGATGACCAGTGCATGGACTTGGGAAATGGAATTTTGGCGATGAAGTCCGGGAGCATTTTCTCCAGGAGTTCTCGGGCCGCAAGACCGGCTTCCTCCCGAAAGACGCAAAGATACTTACCCTTGGGCGTCTGCTTTATTGTCAGGTCCCCGAGGCTTACGCCCTGACCTTTTGCAAAGCCTTCGGCAGCCTTCGTGGGCTTTCCCTGAGCATCGTATGCGGCGCTTTTGGGCGGCCCGACGACCTCGGTCGTAACGGGCTGCTGGGAATCGGCCACACCCGGCACATTCAACACCAGCCGGCGAGGCGTGCCGGTGACCGTGGGTTCACCGCGCGCTATGCGGTTTTCATCCAGAAACCGGGCCATCCGAAAAGACATCGATTCCAGTGCGGGCAGGATGTAGCCGGCCGGTATTTCTTCGGTTCCAATCTCTATGTAGAGGGTCTTCGCCATCTGTTCACCTTAAAAACGGATTTAGGGATTGAGGGATTTAGGAATTGAGGAATTTGTTTTAATCCCTGGATCCCTCAATTCGCAATTCATTAATTCGCTTTTAACGCCATTTATTCAAGAGCGGGAATCCCATTTTCTCGCGCTGGGCGTAATAGGCGTGCGCAACAAGCCGCGCCATGTTTCTGACCCTGGCGATATAGTTGGTCCTTTCGGTTACGCTGATCGCCCCGCGCGCATCGAGCAAATTGAACACGTGGGAGCATTTGAGCGTATAGTCATAGCTGGGCAGGACGAGTTCGCGCCCGTTCATGCGCAACGATTCAGCCTCGTACATGTCGAAGAGCTTGAGCAGCATGGCCACGTCCGCCTCTTCGAAATTATAATGGGACCATTCCACCTCACCCTTGTGGTGCACGTCGCCATAAGTGACATTGCCTGTCCAGATGAGGTCGTAGACGGAGTTGACACCCTGCAGGTACATCGCGATTCTTTCCAGGCCGTAGGTCAGCTCCAGGCTGACCGGACTGAGGGCAAGGCCGCCGACCTGCTGAAAGTAGGTGAACTGCGTTATTTCCATCCCATCGAGCCAGACCTCCCAGCCCAAGCCCGAGGCCCCCAGGGTGGGCGACTCCCAGTCATCCTCGACAAAGCGGATATCGTGATCCAGGGGGTCGACGCCAAAGCTCTTGAGGCTCTCCAGGTATACTCCCTGCGAATCGGCGGGAGAAGGCTTAAGAATCACCTGGTACTGATAGTAATGCTGGAGCCGGTTCGGGTTCTCCCCGTACCGGCCGTCGGTGGGCCGCCGGGACGGTTCGACGTAAGCCACATTGTAGGGCTCCGGCCCGAGAACCCTCAAAAAGGTGGCGGGATTGAACGTGCCCGCGCCGACTTCGAGGTCATAGGGCTGCTGGATCACGCATCCCCTGTCGGCCCAGAACTTGTCAAGGGCAGCAATAAGTTCCTGAAATGTCATTTTTACTCCTCTCCGCAAACACGGTGACGCCGGGACTGCAAGACGCAGGGACAAAAAGGCCGACACAGGGATACGGAGACACGGAGACGCGGGGACAAACCCTCTCCCCCTCTCCGCGTCAGTCCGCCGGGCTGTCGATCAGATCGATACGTCTCTTATGGCGGCCGCCTTCGAAAGGCTCCTTTATCCACTCGCGCACTATTTCAAGGGCCAGATCAACGCCGATAAAACGGGACCCAAGGCACAAAACGTTACTGTCGTTGTGACGCCGGCTCATGCGCGCCTCGAACGGCTCGCGTCCGTTCACGGCCCGCACTCCGGGGACCCTGTTGGCCGCTATGCACATCCCGGTCCCGCTGCCGCACACCAGGATGCCCCGGTCGGCCTGTCCACTCCTCACCGCGCGCGCGACTCGAAAGGCATAGACCGGGTAATCGACCGAATCGGGACTGTTCGTGCCAACGTCCACTACCGCTATGTCCGCCTCTCTCAGAGAGATAGCGAGAAGCTCCTTCAATTCAAAACCGGCGTGATCCGCTCCAATGCAGACTTTCATAAATAACTCCAGGGCCCATCGCTGTTTACAGTCTATACCGCGCCCAAACTCTATATGAAAAACAATGGCGCGAAAACCAAAAAATCACATTCCACAGACACGCAGAAAGGAGATGTCAGCGTATTCCTCCTTAAGAGATATACGATGCTTGCAGGACATCGATTTTTGGCGGTGCGGGCAAGGCTAAGGCGGCAATCCCTGAATTCAGGGGTTCATATTGTCGTCGGTTTCCTCCGGATCTTTTCGACGTTTCCTGGCCACGAACCAGACATAATATAAAAGCAGAAAAGGGAAGGTGGCGTAAGCCCCTTCAAAGTCGCCCCGATAAAGCGATACTGTGCCGTAAATAATGATACCGGCAACAATTGCGAGCTGAATTATGGTGAGGACCTTTTTCACCTATGCTCCACAAAAATAAAGCCCGCTTTTGGCGGGCTGTAAAAAAATCTGTTTGAGGCCTGGGTAAGACCTCTAAAAAGATTTTTGTGTTTGCAGCGCTAAAAGCCGAATGGGTTTCAATCTGGCATAATGCTGCAACCAGGCGCATAGATAAACTATGGCGCAGGGACAGTCAAGAACGATTTCTTGCGTCAGATCAATATATGTATGGGTCTCATAAATCAGGAGCCTGGTGCACGCGTTTTTTGTCCTGGGAAAGACCTGTCCTGAGCCTGTCGAAGGACGCGAAGCCTGAATTTGCACAGCAGAGGCGCAGAGCGCACGAGGGCCGACAGGGGGATTGGGAGACGCGGTGACGCGGTGAAAAGACTGACACGGAGACACGGGGACAAAACCGTCCCCCTTTCCCCCCGTCTCCCATTCTCCGCGTCGGTTTTTATCGGGCGAGGGGGCAGGCCTGGCAGGCCCTGACCGGGGTGAACAGAACCCGCTGGGTGTGCAATCGGTGAAAGGGTAAGACAGACACGCCGTTTCACCCTTTCACCTGCGCGATTTTTCAGCCCTTCTTTACGCGAACCGCTTGCAGTCCCTTGGGCCCCTGTTCGACCTCGAAGTTCACACTCTCGCCTTCCTGCAAACTCTTGAAGCCTTCGCCTTCTATGGCGCTATGGTGAACAAAATATTCTTTCCCGGAATCATCCGCGATAAATCCGTAGCCCTTCTGATCACTGAACCATTTTACCGTGCCATGCATTTTGAAAAACCCTCTTGCCACGCCGGCGGCGTGATTAAATATTTGTTTTGAGCGGAAGCCTTCAGCAAGCGCAACCTCGCAACTCTCCCGCAAACTTCAAAATAAACCTATTCCTTATAGATCGAAGTTAACCACGGCTGGACGCTTGAACCATCGATAATCAGTGGTTCAAATTTGCGTGTGGGATGCTTCAAGGTCGAAGGCGTACAAAATTCGGCGGCGGGGCCGCAGCCAGAGGCTGCCCCGGACTTGATCCGGTCCAAATACTCCACGCTCCGCGAGGTGTGGAGTCTAGCAGGGTGATGAAAAAGGGTTCTCTGGTGGGAGACGCGCCTGAAAATTGCCAATGATTTCGTCATTCCGGCGGAAGCCGGAACCCAGGCATTTTCCTGACTAATTGATTTTAAAGCAAAAGATACTGGACCCCGGATTAGACACTTCCGGGGCAGGCTTAGCCGGGGTGACGTCTATAGGGTTTTTCGCCCTGATGTGGGAGTTCCAATCCTTTTTCATCACCCTGCTGGGGGCCAATCCTAACACATTCTACGCCCCGACTTCTTCTTTGACCGAAACGGCAATTTTGTAGAGCACGGTCAGAACGAAGAAACCGGTTGCCCAGATCCCGAGCGCGATCATCATCTCCGGGATGCTCGGCACGTATTCGCGAACCTGGTTGAACGGGTTTGGAATGAAACCGGCCACGATCAGCCCGACGCCTTTTTCGATATACATGGAAAAGAAGACGCAGGCGGCTGCGGCAAGGAGCATTTTTTCGTTCTTGCGCACATCCGGGTGGAGAAGCAGGGCAACCCCGGCTACGGCCAGTATGGCGAAAAGCCACATAACCGGGACCAGCTTGTGGTGACCTTCAAGGCCGACGAACATGTATTTGAGCGCGTCCATATGGCCTGGAATATTGCTGTAAAACGCCGTAAAGAACTCTAGGCCGACGAAGAAAACGCTTATCAGCATGGCGTAAGTCATAATCGTTGCCAGCTTGTCTATGGCTTCCTTGCCCGGATCGAACCTGGAGTATTTTTTCACCAGGTAGGAAAGCATGATCAAAAGCGCAGGACCCGAGCAGAAAGCCGAGGCAAGAAAGCGGGCGGCCATGATTGCGGTCAGCCAGTACTCCCTTCCGGGCAGACCTGCGTAGAGGAAGGCCGTGACCGTGTGAATGCTCACTGCCCAGGGGATCGAAATGTAGATGAGCGGCTTTACCCAGTTGGGATAAAGAGTCCCCTTGCGTTCGGCCTCGAGGACGTTCCAGCCGATGAGCAGGTTCAGCAGCAGGTAGCCGTTCAAAACGATCATGTCCCAGAAAAGGACCGAATTGAGCGTCGGATAGAGCAAAACGTTCAAAATGCGCATCGGTTTGCCAAGATCGACAAAGATAAACAGAAGACACATGGTGACCGAAGCTATGGCCAGAAATTCGCCCAGAATGGTGATTTTCCCGAACGCTTTCACGTCGTGCAGGTAATAAGGAAGCACGACCATGACCGCTGAGGCGGCGACGCCGACCAGGAAAGTAAACTGGGCGATGTAGATTCCCCAGGAAACGTCCCTGCTCATTCCGGTGATCGTAAGACCCCGGTTCCACTGAGTGAGGTAAGCCGCAAAACCAAGGCCCATGAAGACGAGCAGGACCCCAAGCAGCTTTTTGTATCTTGTGCTTCCAGTAAGTGCTCTTTCAAGCATATCCCACCCCTTAAGATCTTTGGAGCAGGGAGCAAGGAGCAGGGAGTAAAACCTCCTTTTGCTTCCCGCTTCTCGCTTCCCGCTACCCTTAAATTATGTAGTAAACGCCGGGTTCGGTCCCCAGCTCGGGTCTGCGCCTTATTGAAAATTGCGAACCAAGGGCTTTTCGCACCTCGGAGTTCGGGTCCTCAAGATCGCCGAAGCAGAGGGCCTTGCACTTGCACGCCTCGACACACGCCGGCATTTTTCCGGCCGCGAGCCGCTCTTCGCAGAAGTTGCACTTCTCGACAACCCCCCGGTCCCTGGTCGGGAAAGCGGGGTTAAGTTCGGTCTTGATATAGGGGCGCGGGTCTCTGAAATTAAAGCTCCTGGCGCCGAAGGGGCAACCGGCCATGCAATACCGACAGCCGATGCAGCGGTGGAAATCCATCATCGTGATTCCATCGGCCCTCTTGAAGGTGGCCTGGGTCGGGCAGACCCGCGTGCAGGGGGCATGCTTGCAGTGATTGCACAAAACCATGAAGGGCTTTTCCCTTATCGCTTCGGGTTCCATGCCGCTTTCCTGCCCGGGGAAGACGTTCTCATATTTTTCTTCCCAGATCCACTTGATCTCTTCTTTTTGGGTCCCGATATCCGGAACATTATGGGTGGAGTGGCAGGCAAGCACGCAGTCCGTGCAGCCGGGAGGCCCTTTTTCCCAGCACTTCTTCATATCGATTGCCATCGCCCATCGCTTCGCGGTAAGCGCCTGCAGATTTGCCGTGAATTTGGGCGTTTCCGTTTTGCCAAACGCGTTGACTACCCGCAAAGATCCAAGCCCCAGCGCGCAAATGCCGCCGATTTTCAGAAAGTTCCTTCTGCCAGTTTCCATTACTTGTTCTCCTTCGGAGCAATGTGGCAATTCCAGCAGTAGGGGTCGGCGTCCTTTTGCAGCCCGGCGTAGTTATGGCACTGGTCGCAGAATTGAGACTTATTGGAGTGACACCTCATGCACTCGTTCTGAAGACTCATTTCATAGGTCTTGCCGTCGCTTGCCACATACATTCTCTTGCCGTTTCGGACGACCTCCGTCCTCCAGTCGTTCAAAAGCCTCATATGGCCTGTGATCATTTCATCCTTGGGCAAAACGCACTGCTTGTTGATCATCTGGCTTATGACCGGGGTATCCAGTTTGGGATCGGGCGGTGGAGCGGCCTTGCCATGATTGAACCACACCGGGAAGGTTGCCAGCACGATGAAAATGACCAGGCCGACAAGGATATATTTTCCATCATAGATCTTCATTCTCGCTATCCTCCTCCATTCCCGGCAGAGGCTCGCCGCGCAGGTCGGTGGTCCTCTCGGTTTCGCCTTCCATCACCAGGGCGTTGGCTACCAGCTCGTGGACTCCGTACACGGTAACGCCGGGCACCCAGTAATCCATAAGGGCGGTTAGCGCCGCGCGGTCGATGGCGCAAATGCACGAAAGCGCGTTTACGCCGAACTTGTCGTGTACGTAGCGCACCGCGTTGGCCCGGGGCAACCCGCCCCGCATTCTCATTTCCATGAACTCGTCGTTGTTTAAGCCAGACCCCGAGCCGCAGCAGTAAGTCTGTTCCCGGATGGTGTTGGGCGGCATCTCATGGAAATTATTGCACACGTTTTTGATCACGTAGCGCGGCTCTTCGAAAAAGCCCATGCCGCGCGCCGTGTTGCAGGAATCATGGTAAGTCATGACCAGGTTGTCGTTTCGGCTCGGGTCGAGCTTCAGCTTGCCGTTCTTGATCAGATCGGCGGTAAACTCGACGATGTGTATCATCCTGGTAGAGGCGGCGTTGTCGAACCTTGTGCCCGTAACGGGGGACACCGGCACCTCTAAAAAGTCCGCAGGGCCGTTCATCGTGTCCATGTACTGGTTTACAACGCGCCACATGTGGCCGCACTCGCCCCCGATGATGTATTTTACGCCGAGCCTTTTGGCCTCTGCGTACATCTTGGCGTTCAGGCGCTTCATCATCTCGTGGGAGGTGAAAAAGCCGAAGTTTCCACCTTCGGAGGCGTAAGTGCTCCACGTGTAATCGAGCCCGATCTCATGGAAGAGCATCAGGTAGCCCATCAGAGTATAGGTGCCGGGGTCTGCAAAAACGTCGCCCGAAGGAGTGATAAAGAGGACCTCGGCCCCCTTGCGGTTGAAAGTCGGCTCGCACCGGACCCCGTTTACAGCCTCGATTTCATCGACGAAAAACTCGAGCATGTCCTTGAAGGCGTGCGGCTGAATGCCGAGGTGGTTTCCGTTATTGTAGCAATTGGCCACGGGGCCGATGACCCAGTCGATGTTCAGGCCGATCAGGTTCAAAAGTTCACGGCCAATAATCGTAATTTCCGCCGTATCGATCCCGTAGGGACAGAAAAGCGAGCAACGGCGGCATTCCGTGCACTGGAAAAAGTACATGAACCATTCTTTTACCACGTCCTCGGTAAGTTCGCGGGCGCCGACCATTTTGCCCATCAGCCTGCCGGCAAGAGAGAAATCCTTGCGATAGACCGACCTCAGGAGTTCGGCCCTGAGCACGGGCATGTTCTTCGGGTCGCCCGAACCAAGATAGAAATGGCACTTATCGGCGCAGGCGCCGCAACGCACGCATATGTCCATGAAAATCTTAAGCGAGCGGAATCTGTCAAGGCGCTCCCGGATGCCTTCCAGGATGATCTGTTTCCAGTTGGAGGGCAGTTTCCAGTCTTCATCGAGCGGAGACCATTCCCTGGGGTTTGGAAGTCCGAGGACTTCCAGGTTTTTTGCTTTTCCCGGATAGCTGAAGTTTACAGGCCTGAAAACGGCCGGGGTGTCCATCCATCCCGTTTTGGGAAATGCATGCTCGAAAACGAGTTCGTTTGCTTTGGGGACCTTAGCCATTGCTCAAATAACTCCTTGGTAGGGTTATCGGTCCGGGGGGCACGGGTCCCGGACCCTCGACCTGCGAGTTCATCAATGTTCGGCCGTAACAGCGGCTTCGTCCAACTCTTTTTCCACGGGCAATCCGGCCTCGACCATCTTTTCCCTGAAATGGTCTTCATACTGCGCGTAAGTGTGGACTTTCACCGGGTAGTTCCAGGGATTTACGTGGCGTGTGATGCGGCTGTCGTTGGGAAGATTGCGCGTCGGGCTGAGAAAGATACCGCCGGCGTGCATCAGCTTGCTGAAAGGAAAGTAGGCAAACAGCACGCTTACCAGGAAAAGATGGATGAAGAAAACGACCCCGATCCCTTCCGGTACGACCGGCTTAAAGGAAATAAGTCCCATGGCGAGCTGCTTGACCTTGAGCAGGTCCACCCTGATAAAATAGCGGGTAAGAATGCCCGTCGTTCCGATTGCAAGGAGGAGAAAAAGCGGAAAGAAATCCTGCGGAAGCGATATGTAGCGCACCTGCGGGATGATCAGCCTTCTGATCAGCAGGTAGGTGACCGACGCCATAAAAATCAGATCGGTGATGTAGATGCCGGGAAGCCCGACCTGGAAAATCCCGTCAAGTCTTTCAATGTCATGGACGAAAAAGGGCACCGGTTCGGTGAAAAAGCGCAAATGCCTTATCAGAATGACCAGGAAGCAGTAGTGGAAGGCAAGCCCTGCGAACCAGAGCCATTTTTCCCACTGGTAGAAGACTTTGGGTCCTTTTTGCGTCTCGAATTTGGTATTCCTGAAAAGCGAGCGGAAAAGGAGCACTTCCAAGATCATCCTGCCCACGACCTGCGTTTTGGTGACAGGATTGTCGAGCTTGCTATGGGGTATCCAGGACAGGGACTTCTGCTGGCCGGCCGTCGTAGGAATACAGAAGGGAACGGGCGAGCGCGCCCACTTCAAGATCCTGAAAACGACGCCGCCCAGAAAAGCGAAGATAGCTATGTACGGCATGGTTACGCCGAAGAAGTAATTGAGTCCGGCCGCCCTGACCCCCAGAAAAGAAGCCAAAACGAGCGCAACGACTACAGCCAGGGAAAAGTTGATGCCCATTTACACAACCTCCTATAAAAACTCGGAAGCAGGGAGCAGCGACAAAGAAGCAAAAGACCCGGGAGGCAAGAACCATTCCTGCTCCCGCTACTCGCTTCCCACCTCGCTGAGCGTGGATTTCTTGATCTCGGCCCTCTTGAGAAGCCTGTGCGTCCTGTTCTTTACCTCGGTCATCCTTACTTCGAAAAGGTTTTCACGACAGCACATGTAGACGTCGAACGCACTCATGGCCAGAGCGTCCACTTTCCGGTCGAAATCGCGCAACTCCTCCCGGCTCACCGCGCCTGCGGCCAAATCCTTTTCGAGCACCTCTACGGCTATCGTTTTCAAACCGAAAATGAAGGCCAGAGAACTCGATGGGGAAAAATCCTGGATCGCCCTGATCCTGATCACCTTATCGAGCAGGGGCCCCATGGCCTCCGCGCTGTTTTGACCTAAAAACTCATCGACAATCTCGTCGATTGCAACCAGAAAGGCATGTCCAACCGGATTGGCGAATTGGTTGGTCTCCTTTTTGAGCAACCTGACCGTTTCAAGCGGATAAGTCCCAGCCAGCATATCGAACCATTGCCGGACGAGTCTTTTTTTGTTTTGCAGAAGACGTTGTTCAATGGCCATGTTTCACCTGAGGCCTCCCGCAGGCGGTGGACCGCCCGCCAGACTTAATCCCACTCAAACCTTCGGCGGCGGGCGGGACGGTGGCGTCTCCGCAGCCGGCCGTTTATGTCTGAGCCCGCCAACGGCGGGTTTGATTAGAGCACACCTCGTTTGGCAGAGCGAAGACCTAACCCGACTGCCCCGAAAGGTCAATGAACGCCCAAATTATTTTATCAGCATAGCCAATAGTGTATGCCGGAGGAGGAGCGGCGGGGAATATATTCCCGGAATTGAGCAGACCTGCACTGAACACCTTGAAAATTATTGAACACCGGCACCCTTAGCAGCAATTACACGAAGTGTTCCAATAACACGACTTAAAAGGGATTTCAACAGCTAATCGTTCTTTGTAGTGTGCATGTTTTCTTGCACAATGAGAGGGGGTTCGGCCGCTTTTCACCCGTCGCCAATAGCGAATCCGGTATGGAAATCTTCCACTCCCGTTTCCTTGCGATTGGTAAAGGTTGTGGGTCCTAGTCCCGCGCCACGATAGTGGCCATGCCCATGCCGCCCCCTACGCACAGCGTGGCCAGCCCCACTTCGAGATTGCGCCGCGCCATCTCATAAATCAGCGAAATCACAATGCGCAACCCGGTACAACCAACCGGATGGCCAAGGCCGCAACCACTGCCGTTGACGTTGGCGATGGAACGGTCCAGGCCGAGCCCCATTTCGCATGCGATATACTGCGCGGCGAAAGCTTCGTTGACCTCAATGAGCTGGATGTCCTTGAGGGTCATCCCGGCCTTCTCGAGCGCTTTCCGAGTGGACGGCACCGGCCCGTAACCCATGAGATGAGGTTCCACGCCGGCGGCCGCATGCGCCACGATCCGAGCCATGGGGGTGAGCCCCAGTTCCCGGGCCTTGCGCCGCGTCATGATGATTGCGGCGGCAGCGCCGTCATTAAGCCCGGACGAGTTGCCGGCGGTCACCGTACCATCGGGTCTGAACGCCGGCTTGAGTTTGGCCAGATCAGCCATGGTGATGCCGAAGCGGGGATGTTCATCCTGATCGAATACCACTGCCTGGCCCTTACTTAAACCCGGGAGATCGAAGGGCGCGATTTCATCCTTGAAACGCCC
>Ga0074046_10001828_pt1 | contig 18800 bp, 12 predicted proteins | sample BogForMeECP23OM3_FD_94441 | JGI IMG/M metagenome (GOLD analysis project Ga0074046, IMG submission 94441) | Bog forest soil microbial communities from Calvert Island, British Columbia, Canada - Bog Forest MetaG ECP23OM3 | ecosystem: Environmental > Terrestrial > Soil > Wetlands ... | reverse complement strand
GAGTTGAGCAGGACGGGTTTCAGGTAGTACCACGGCGCCATCGCGCCCAGCGAGCCGAAGAAGCGGCCGACATTTTCGCTGTCGAGCTGACGACTGAGGAAGGCGAAGCGTCCGCCGAAGTAACATGCGAGATACCAGCTCGAAGCGATCGCGGCGCCGAGGATGATCGCGCCGGGATCGAGCATCGTCAGAATTTGGCGTCCACGGCGCTCGGCGAACATGAAGATGACGATTGAAACGCCGGGAAGGATTGCGCCGACGGGGCCCTTGGCGAGCACGCCGAGGCCGATCGCAGCCGCCATCAGATAGAGCGCGGGCAGGCTGGATTCGAAGCGCGCGGCGGGGCCGGAAGAGGCCGCGTCGCGGGGCATCCACCACAGAAATGCGAACAGGGCGAGCGACTCGAAGAAGCACAGCGTCATGTCAACGCGCCCGTAGCGGCCCTGGCTGACGTACTGATACGAGGCGGCGAGGGCGAGTCCGGCGAGGACGGCGGCGTCGATGCCGAAAAATTCGAACGCGAACAGCATCGTGAGGACCGCGCCGGCAACCGCGTAAAGTGCGGATGGGAGGCGGAGGTTGGCGGCGGTCACTTTGCGGACTGCGGCGAGGCGATCGATTGCGACCGCGGTCCAATGAAACAGCGGAGGCTTGTACATCGGGGCGATGCCGTTCTCGACCGGGAACAGCAGATGGCCGTGCTCGACCATCTGCTGGACGAACACGCCTTCGACGGCCTCGTTGCCGGTGCATACGTCGCCGGCGCCGAGCCGATGAAGCGTCAGGACGGCGGTGAGGAGAGCGATCGCAGCGATCGCGGCGGCAGATTTCAGGTTCATGCGAAGGCCATCGGGCTCGACGCAGAGATATAATAGCTACTCAAGGTAAAATAGGTAATCACGGCATCGAATAGTCAGTCGAGCTCGGCGCGGAATATACTAAGGCTCTTGATACGCGAGGAATCGTAGCCGCGCCACTTGGCGGCGGAGACCTCGCGAGCATTCACGCGCTTGAATCCGAGGCGGGAGAAAAAGCCGGCGACGCGATCCTCATTGGTGCATGCGAAAACGTATTTGAGGCGGCGAGCCCTTGCTTCCTTGAGGATCTCGCGGACCAGCACGGCGGCGACGCCCTCGCCCTGGAAGCGCGTCAAGGTGTACATCGCGGTGATTTCGCCCGCGCGGTCGCGGCGGTACGGCTCGGTCAGCAGCGAGCAGATTCCAGCGAGGTGTTCGTCGCCGATTCGGTAGCCGAAGCATGAGGGCAATATTTTTGCGATCTGGTCGGGAGTGCGGGGCAGCAAGGAGCCTTCGGTCTGGCCGCGGACGATGAGTGCTTCAACTTCCTCGAAGTCGTCGATTGAAACGGGGCGGACGAAGCCGTACTGCATCTCGGTGAACAGCGTTCCGGCGCCGATGAAACTGAAGAGTTCCTCGTAAACGTCGCCCGGCGCGACCAGGTTGACGGAACCCACGCCATCTTCGAGGGCGTCGTGGGCGGCGCGGACGATGGCTCTGCGAGCGCGCGAGCGGAGGTTGCGCATAGTGAGGCGGATGCGACGTTCCTCGACGAACGAGAGCCGTTGGCCCGCCTTGTCGATCAAGCCGCCGCGCCGATCAAGCATCAGGAGCTTGAAGACGCGAAGCCGGCTGGCAAGCTCGCGCGCGAAGACGGTGAGATCGTCGGCGTCGTCCCGGCTCATCGAGGCGACGACGATCGATCCGGCGCGCAATCGCGCCCAGATCTCGGCGACGGCGGAATCCGGTGGATACGGGCGCGAGCGAAGTCCGTCGGATGGATTGAAGACCGGGGGCGGTTCTTTGGGGGCGAGGCGGCCGAGCCGGCGCATCAGCTTGGGAAGCGCGCTCGGCGAAACGATGACGACGCATCGGGTTTGATTGCGCCGCAATTCGCGCAGCGTCAGGACCAGGGAATCGAAGTCGGAAATCCGCTGTCCGGCGGGAGGAATCAGCGCGAAGAGCAGGCTCTTGCCGTAGAATTCCTCGAGATAGAAGGTCTTCTCGGTGAAGACCGGGGCGCCGCGGCGTGGTTTGCCGACGAAGTCGCCGAGACCGATAGCTCCGAAATCGTTCACGGGCACAGGGTTCGCGGGGCCGGCGTCGGGAGGTTCTTCAATTCGGCTACGCGGGCTGAGACTTGGCCGGCGATATCGCTCTGGACGCGACGTCGATGGGCGAGCGCACGGCCGGCGACGGACGCGTCGCGGCTATTTCGGCGAGCGAGGTGTCGGAGAAAACTTCGAGCAACACGCGCTGGCCCTTTTCCCAAACGCGATACATGCGGCAGGACGGCTGCAGAGCGCATGAACTGCTGCCGTCGGTGCACAGGTTGAGCTTGATGGGACCCTCGACGGCTTCGATAATATCGCGAAACGTGACGGTGCCGGCATCGCGGGCAAGCTGGTAGCCGCCGCCGGGACCGCGGCGCGCGCGGACCAGCCCGCGGCGCATCAGATCGCGAATCACTTTTTCCAGATAGTATTTCGGGATGTGCTCGCGACCGGCGATTTCGGTGCCGCGCGCGACGCCCGACGGATGATCGGCGAGATAGATCATGGCTCGCAGCGCGTACTCGATCTTGCGCGGTATCTGCATCAGGCTCATGCGTTTTTCACTTTTCCACTTTTCACTTTTTCACTTTTCACGTTTCACGACGCGAGCGCCGGCGTCGCGCGTATCGCGAGAAGCTTTTCGACATACTTGACCAGCATGTCGTTTTCGATGTTGACGGTGTCACCGGGCTGCTTGAAACCGAGCGTCGTGGATCGCAGCGTGTGGGGAATCAGTTCGACGGAAAAGTTGCAGTCCTCGACCGAAAAGATGGTCAGGCTGATCCCGTCGATGGCGACCGAGCCCTTCTCGACCAGGTAGCGCGCTTGCGCGGGCGCGACCTCGAAGCTGAAGAGTTTTGAGTCGCCCTCGGGCTTGATCGACACGACCCGGCCGATGCCGTCGACGTGGCCAGAAACCAGATGGCCGCCGAGCAGCTTGCCGAGCGTGAGGCATCGCTCGAGATTCACGCGGCGGGAGGGTTTCAGATCGCCAAGCCCGGTGCATCGCAAGGTCTCGGCCGAGATGTCCATCGCAAAGCGGCCGGGGCCTTTGGAAATCACGGTCAGGCACGCCCCGTTGACGGCGATCGAATCGCCGATGTTGATTTCGGAAATGGGGAGCGAGGTATGCACAGAAATTACCGCGCCGTGGCCGGTCAGCTGGAGGCTTTCGACGGTGCCGAGGTCTTCGATGATACCGGTGAACATGAGGTCTCCTGCGGAGCGCTGGTGCGGCGGGGAGAAAACTCCAGAAAAATCATATCTTTTTGATGGATAGCGGCGCAACAAGGGCGGACGGATGAAGGCGATATGATTGGTTTTCCTGACATGGGTGCAGTGGCTGGCCCCTGCTAAGCTGGAACGGAATGAAATCGAAGGCAAAGGAAAAGCTCAAGGCGCTGCTGTTCGACTTCGGCGGCACGCTCGCATTCCTGGATTTCGATTTGCTGGCGCGCGAATTCTCGCGCGAAGGGCGCAAGCTCGATGCACTGGCGCTCGAGCATGCCGAATACGCAGGGCGCGCGGCGATCGATCGACATCTGATGAGCGTGCCGGGCAAGCAAGCCGACGGTCGGGCGTATGAGCATTTTTTTCGTGGCTGGATGAAGGCGGCGGGAATTCCGGAAGAGGAATTTGGCGAATGCGCGGCGAAGTTTGGCGCGATACATCGCGAGGCCACGCTCTGGCGCGTGGTGCGGCCGGGGACGTTCGAGGCGTTGGAGGCGTTCAAATCGGCGGGATACAGGCTCGGGATCGTGTCGAATGCGGAGGGGCAGGTCGAAGCGGACGCGAAACGATTCGGGCTGGCACCGTACTTCGACGTGATAATCGACTCGCAGGTTGTCGGGGTAGCAAAGCCCGACCCGCGGATTTTTCAAATCGCGCTCGAGCGTCTGGGCGCCGCTCCCGACGAAGCGAGATTTGCGGGCGACATCTATTCGATCGACGTGGAGGGCGCGCGCGCGGCGGGAATCGAGGCGCGGCTGGTCGATCAGCATCGGCGCTACACGTGGGTCGATCACGAGAAGATTCGGCATATCGGGGAGCTGCATCGGATCGATTGAAGGGTTTCTGGTAAGAGGAAGATTCAGCGATGGGCGTGATAAGAGATCAATCGGAAAAGATTTTTACCGGCGCGATTACGACCCGCCAGTTCCATCCGATCCTCCCGACCGGCGAGTACGAGGAAATTGCCGACGGCGTGATGTTCTATCGATGGTTCGCGAACGTGACGGCGGCCAAGACGGCCGACGGGCTGGTGCTGGTGGATACGGGAGGCTACTTCAACCAGGACGCGACGGTGAAACTGATTCGGCAGTTCTCGCCGGAGCGGGTGAACACGGCGATCTACACGCACGGGCACGTCGATCACGCGTGCGGGATGCCGGCGATAGTCGCGGATGCGCAGAAGAACAAGCTGGCGCGGCCGCGCGTAGTGGGACATCGCGCAGTCGCGGCGCGGTTCGATCGCTACAAGCGCACTGCCGGCTATAACACGGTAGTCAATACACGGCAGTTCAACCGGCCCGCGCCGTGGCCGACTGAGTATGTATATCCGGATACTTACTTCGATAATCAGTTGAATGTAGTTGCGGGCGACGACAAGTTCGAATGCCATCATGCGCGCGGCGAAACCGACGATCATTGCTGGGTGTTCATCCCGCAGCGCAAGCTGCTGTGCACCGGAGATTTGATCATCTGGGCGGCGCCCAACGCGGGCAATCCGCAGAAGGCGCAGCGCTACGCGCGCGAATGGGCCGAGGCGCTGCGCGTGATGGCGAGACTGGGGGCGGAAGTGCTCGTGCCCGGCCACGGCTACCCGGTGTTCGGCGCGATTCGGGTGCGGCAGGTGCTCAACGACACCGCGAACTATCTGCAGAGCCTGTACGATCAGGCTATTGCAATGATGAATGCAGGCGCCACGCTGGACGAGATAATTCACAGCGTGAAGCCGCCGGCAAATCTCGCGGAGAAGCCGTGGCTGCAGGCCGTGTACGACGAGCCCGAGTTTATCGTGCGCAACATCTGGCGGCTGGAAGGCGGATGGTACGACGGCACGCCGTCGAATCTTAAACCCGCCAGCGACGGCGAGCGGGCGCGGGAGATCGCGGCGCTGGCGGGCGGCGTGGCGCCGCTGATCGCGCGCGCGAATGAAAGACTGGCGGCCGGCGAAATCGTGCTGGCCTGTCATCTGGCGGATTGGGCGGTGGCGGCGGCGCCGGACGACAAATCGGCGCATGAAGCGCGGATGAGAGTCTATGCGGCGCGAGCGGATCGCGAGGAATCGACGATGGCGCACGGTGTCTTCCGATCGGCGGTGGTCGAGTCAGCGGCGAAGGCGGGAGTCGCGCCGCCCGAGGACAAGCGCAGCGCGTGAGATCGCGCCGAGTTATCGAGGCGCGGGTGAGACTCGACGTTTCACCTTTCCACTTTCCACTTTTTCACTTTTCACTGGCCGCGGGGACAGTGTGAGTTTGCCGAGGACGGCGGGCGCCCGCGCACCGGTGACAGTGGGGATGTTGCCCTGGCGGCCGCGCAGCATCTGGTAGCCGAGAATGGCAAATGCGACGGCCTCGAGCGCGCTGCCGTCAACACCGACGTCGGCGGCGGTGATCACTTCGAGATTGGGAAGCTCGGCCGCGATCATGCGCATCAAGGTTGGGTTTTGCGCGCCGCCGCCAGTGACGATCAACTGATCAACGGGACCACGTGGAAGGATGAAGCGGCGGCATGCGGCGGCGATCGATCGCGCGGTGAGGGCGGTGACGGTCGCGACCAGATCGTAGTCAACGATTTTCATGCGGCGGGCGTCGGCGACGATCGAATCGAGGAGGTGAGTCCCGAATTCCTCGCGGCCGGTTGATTTTGGCGGTCGTCGGCGGAAATAAGGATTTCGCATCAGCTTCGCGAGCAGCGGCGCGTTGACGTGGCCGCACGCCGCGATGCGCCCGCCGCGATCCATCCGCAGGCGGCCGCCCGAGATTCGCGAAGCGAGCGCGTCCAGCATCATGTTACCCGGGCCGGTGTCGAACGCGATCAGGTTGGCGTCGCCGAGGCGCGCGCGAGGCGGAATGTAAGTTGCGTTGCCGATGCCGCCGATGTTCTGCACGACGCGGCCGCGCGCGGGGTCGGCGAACAGCCAGAGATGGGCGAGCGGGGCCAGGGGAGCGCCCTCGCCGCCGAGCGCGATGTCCATCGTGCGGAAGTCGGCGACGACGGGAACTCCGGTAGCCGCGGCGATGACGGCGGACTCGCCGAGTTGCATCGTGGAGGCGGCCTGTCCGCGGGCCGCGCGGCGTGGCGGCAGATGAAAAAAGGTATGGCCGTGCGATCCGATGAACGCAACGTCGGAAAGTGCGACGCGCGCGCGCCGGGCGATCTCGATGGCGGCACGTCCAAACTCGCGACCGAGCGCGAAGTTGAGCGTGGATATCGCAGCCGCGCCGATTTTTTCATCGGCGGAAGCCGCGAGCAATTCTTTGCGAAAGCGCGCATGGAACGGGAAAGTGTGAAACGCGATCAAGCGCGCGGGCGGACGGGAACGCTCGTCGAGCTTGACGACGGCGGCGCTCACGCCGTCGTGCGAAGTCCCGGACATCAAGCCGATCGCGAGAACTATCCGGCGGTCGAGTTTAATCGTGATTGCGCTCATCTTTATCCAGGTCCGATTCTTCTAATTCGGCGTCGCCGAGCGATTCCCGCGAATCGTCACGACGCCTTAAGCGAAGCATCTCGATTCCCGCAAGGAGCAGACGCAAGCCGGAGGGAAAACCGAGCGAGCCGGAGTCGTCGTGCGACTCAGGCGCGATAATCACCTTGCGCCCGCGATGCCATTGCACGAGCAGCATCTGGTGACCGAGCTGGCGGCCGGTGACGCGATCGATCGAGAAGTCGCCGAACATCGTGGTGGTTTGCAAGTTGGAGAATGCATCGCGGAGCATCGCGTCGTCGCGGCGGCCGGCGGCAGCGAGCGCGGCGGCGGTCAGGAGACCGGCGGCGTAAATCTGCGCGGCGGGATAATCGGGAGAATCGCCGGCGCCGGCGGTGACCATTCGGCGCGCAAACTCGGCGGGCGTCGGGCCAAGCGCGGGCGCGATCTCGAGGGAATCCTCCCACTGCGAAGGGCCGACGATGCCTTCTGCAAGTTCGCCCAAGTCCGATGCGAAGCGGCGCACACCCGCGGCGACGCATCCAAGCACCGGGATGTTGAGACGGGAAGCTGCGACCGCGCGCATCACGGCGACATCATGTTCATAGCTGCCGGCGCTGGCGAGCGCGTTGACGCGGTTGCGGATGAGTGCGGGGAAAAGCCGCGCGGGCGTCGAGGCGGGGTCGAACGCGCCGTTCCATTTCACGCGGAGGCGGACTCCGCGACGACGAGCGGCGCGTTCATCGGCGGCGCGCTCGAAGCCCGATGCAACCGCGCGAGCGAAGGGCGACTTCGCCGCGACGATCGCGACGCGCTTGCGCCAGAGTTTGAGTTGGGTCAGCAAGCGGACGAAGCCGCGCAAATAGTCACTGGCGGGACTGAGTACTCCGACGATCATCCGGTAGCCGCGGTCGTAGAGTTCGTCGCCGGCGCCGCCGTGGTTCACGAAGACGCGGTCGGATTGTTCGACGATGGCCGCGGCGACGCGGGTGAGGCGATTGGAGTACGGGCCGAAGATTACGTCGGCGCGGCGATCCGCGCAGAGCGAGCGATAAATGTCGGCGCATCGCACAGGATCGCTCGCGTCGTCGTGGCATTCGAGCGCAAAGTCACATCGCTCGCCGGCGACGCGGAGCGCGCTACTGGCGTTGGCGTCGGCGATGAACAAACGAATCGCGATTTCGGCCTGCCGGCCCATCGGGGAGTATTCGCCGGTGAGAGAGAGCGAGAGGCCGATGGTGATTTTCACGGGAGGGAAGTCAGGGTGCGACTTCGGCGATGCCGCCCTTGATAACGGCCTGGCCGTCGGGATTGAAAGTCTCGTAGGCGAAAACTTTGCGGCCGTCGTGCTCGCCGTCGGCCCAGATTTTGGTGGTGATAGTCTGGCCGGGCAGCACGGGACGGGAGAAGCGCGCGCGCAAGCGCTTGAGGCGCGTAGGGTCGCCGGCGCAGAGATTGTCGATCGCGACCTTCGACGTAAACGCCATGGTGCAAAGGCCATGCACGATGATGCCCGGCAGGCCCGCCAGCTTCGCGATGTTTTCATCGACATGGATCGGGTTGCGATCGCCGGAGGCCTCGGCGTAGCGGTAGGTCTGATCCTTGTCGATGGTTTGCGCGACCGAGAAGATCGGCTCGCCGCGCTCAGGCTCGACGGTGCGCGGTTCCGAGGACGCGGCATCGCGGTTTCGAGCGCCTCGAATAAAAGCGATGAAGAGTGTTTTCTGGACGGGTTGCCCTTTCTGGTTGGCGGCGTTCAGCTCGACGGTCATGGTCTCGCCGGTGGCCTTGGTTTCGATCGAAATAATTTTTGCGGCCGCGGTTACTACGTCGCCGGGGCGAATTGGATTTGGAAATTCCATGTCTTGCTCGCCGTGAACGAGGCGGAGCAGGTCGGCGTTCAGGTCGGGATCCATCACGGTTTTCATGACGGCATCCCAAATGACGGTGACGCCGAACATCGGGGGCGCGACGATGCCGCCGGGGCGGGTGGAGTCGAAGAACGCGGGGTTGTGGTCGTTGTACGCGCGCGCATAGTTCTGGATCGCATCGAGGGTGACGTTGGTGGTGAGGGTTGGGAATTGGCGGCCCACGCAGGCTTTGTTCAGCGGCATCGATTGGCTCCTATTGATGGCCGATCCGCAACATTTGACTGCAAATCGACGGGCTAAGCCTGATATTTAATGCAGAATTGTCGCTTCATTTCCATCGGCAGGGTTTCCGCCAGGTGGCGGAATGACGCGGATCGCCCCTATGGGGAGGGAATGACCACAACTCCGGTGGGGCTAGTGAGCCCCGTATTGGAACCGGAGAGGGTGCTTAGCAGGTTCCAGCTCTGGTCATATACCGTGACGCTGCCCGTGTAGTTAGCCACAAAGGTCAGTTGCTGCCCGCCCACGAGAGTATTCGCGATCCCCTGGGGCGTGCTCAGGCTGGCGGTGATGGTGACAGCCGGCACAGGGTCACCGGTAACCAGCAGTGACGACGGATAGACAGTTAAAGTGTTGGCCAACTGGTTGGTTACCAGGAGGCTCCCGGACGCATTGAACGCGAGTCCATACGGGTCGTTGAAACCCGTGTTGGTCCCCGTCAGAAGGAGGAAGGGCGTTGCGTTACCATTGGCGCTGGCCAAATACGCGGTGACGCTGCCGCTGGGGTTACCGCTACCGATAGGACCCTGAAGGTTCGTCACGTAGATGTTTCCGCCATAGACAATGACGCCGGCTGGGAAAGCTAACGTCGCGTTGTCAACGCAGGTGCCGGTCCCAAAACCGCTACAACAGGCATAAGGAACCAAGGAAGCTTGACACAAGCTGTTGAATTCGCCGGAGATGGTGGTGGCGGGGGGCGCGCTGAGCAGCCCGGTGCGGCTTCCCAGCGGCGGATAGACGGTGATGCTGCCGAAGCCTGTGGGTTGGCCCCCGATAAAGCAGCCTCCCCCGGCGAGGCAGCTCCCACCGTTCCCGTTTGCCACATAGATATACCCGCTTGAATCCAGCGTAATGCCGCTGGGGAAAGCGAGCCCCGTGTTGTCGGTGCAGCTACCATTCCCCGCACTGCTACAACAGGCATAAGGAGCGCCGGCCCCCGTACACGAGATGTTGAATTGGCCGGCAATGGTGGCGATGGGGGCCTCGTTGAGCAGACCGGTGCTGCTTCCCAGCGGCGGATAAATGGTGATGCTGCCGTAATTCCCAAGTCCACCATTCGTATTGGCCACATAGATGTTTTTCTTTGAATCCAGCGCCATGCCCTCGGGGCCAGCGAGCCCCGTGTTGTCGGGGCAGGTACCGTTCTGCAAACTGATACAACAGGGATAAGGAGCGCCAGCCCCCGTACACGCGAAGTTTTGGCCGGCGATGGTGGCGAGCGGCGCCACGTTGACGGTGCTGCTGCCGTAATTGTCGAGGAAAAAATCCAGACTGTAGGTTTGATGATCCGACACGCCGATTACGACCGGCGTCGGGGTCGCGGTCGGCGTTGGGGTCGGCGTCGGGGTTGCGGTCGGCGCCGGGGGCGGAGTGGCGGTCGCGGTCGGAGTGGGGGTCGCGGTCGGCGTCGGCATCACGACCCCTTTGCATGTGAGCTTCAGTTTTTGGGGGCTTCCCTTCGCGTTGTCAGTGAATTTCAGCCACCCGTTTTTGAAATCGCGTGCGATTTTGGGAAAACAAACGACGTTGACCGTACACGCGGTCGTTGGCGCCAAATTGCCGTCCGGCGCGATGGGGCAGGTGGGGGTCCCCCCGATGCTGAATAGAGGCTCGTCGCCCGCGAGAATATCTGTGAATGTCACGCTGGTTCTGGTTGAGTCGTTGGTTACGACCACCGGCCTGCTCGCGCTCGTGCCAACGCCTACTTCGCCGAAGTCAACGGAAGTTGGATTGATTGTCAGTTTTGGCGGGATAATAAATGCGGTCCCCTTGAGCTTCACCGTTTGCCCGCCATTCGCCCCATTATCCGAAATGGTGAGCGTTCCCGTCTCCTTGGTTCCACTGGGATCGCTCGCGCTGGTTGGGTTGAACGTCACCGATATTGTGCAATCTGCCTTCGGCGGGAGCGTACCGGGGCAGTTGTTAGTCTGCGCGAAAGGACCAGACGTGATGGCAATCGATGCGATGGTTAGCGCCGTTTTGGCGGGGTTCGAGACGGTGACCGGTATTGCGGCCGAAACCGTGCCTACTTCCACTCTCCCGAACGACGGCTCCTCCGCCGATGCGTGCGCGGGAGCGGCTGCGATCATGCCGAGCAGCAGAATCGAAACGACGCCGCGTTTTGCGGTGTCCATTGTTCACCTCGCGCCGCCGGGAACGATTCCCAAGGAGGTAAGATGACGAAGCCGGAATTTCTGGCTTGACCCCCAATTCAGGCTTGCGCCGAACCCACGTGGGTTGCAAACGCAAAGTTTGAGCCCGCATTTGAGTCCAGAGGCTTTCCAACGATGTGCCATGCACCCCGCCGTCGCGAGGGCGACCGAAAGGATGATCGCAGAGGATTCAAGGCGGAATTTCCATTTTCAACTGAAAGGGCGGGAACGAACCGTGGGCGCATCGTTGATGGTGCTTTCTAAATTCAGCGGGTTTTCGTTGATCAGCGACTAGCCTAGCTCGCGGCCGGCGATGAACACGGACTTCAACTCCAGCGCCCGGCTGAGCACGATTAAATCGGCGCGCGCGCCGACCTGAATGCGGCCGCGATCGCCTGCGCCGACGAGGTTGGCGGGATTGGTGGCAGCCATCACGGCCGCATCGCCGATGCTGACGCCGGCTCTTTCGACCATCACGCGGACCCCATCGAGCATCGAGATGATGCTGCCGGCGAGCGTGCCGTTATCGAGGCGCGCGGCGCCGTCGCGAATTTTTGTTGTTATCGATCCGCGCGCAGGCCCGGCGTTTTTTTCGGAGGGAGAGGCTTTTGCCAGCGCGACTTTGTCGGTGACAAGGATCATCCCGTCTTTGCCGCGAGCGCGGCTGGCGATACGCAGCATCGCGGGATGCACGTGGACACCGTCGGGGATGATCGCGGCGAGTGCGGGTGACGGCGCGAGCGCGGCGGCGACCACGCCGGGATCGCGATGGTTCAACGGGCGCATCGCGTTGAACAAATGCGTGAACATCCGGGCACCGGCGGCGATGGCGGCGTTGGCCTCCTCGAGAGTCGCGTTGGTATGACCGATGGAGACGACTACGGCGCGCGCGGTAAGGCGCCGAATCGCGTCGAACCCGCCGGGCAACTCGGGCGCCAGGGTGATCAATCGAAGCGCGCGCATCGCGAGCACTCGTTCGAAGGCGTCGGCGCGCGGTTCGAGGTTGAGCGCGGGATGCGCGCCGAGCCGGAGCGGCGAAATGAACGGACCTTCTAGATGCATCCCGAGAATCGCGGCCGCATCGGCGGAGGCGTCGCGGCGCGAATTTTCAATCGCACGGGAGATCGACTCGTGAACCTGTGCGATCCTTTCAATTGGCGCGGTGATGGCAGTCGGCATCCAGGCCGTGGCGCCTTCGCGCGCGAGGTGGCGGCTTAGAGTGGCGAGGGCGTCCGCCGGCGCGTTCATCACGTCGATACCGTGCGAGCCGTTCACCTGAAGATCGACGAAGCCGGGCAGGATGTAATCTTCGTCGCCGCCGTCAGATGCGGATTCGAGCGCATTGATCCGATCGGCGAACGTGATGCGCCCGCGGACGAGGGAGCCGTCGGGCCTGACGATCAAACCGGACAGTTTACCGTCAGGCAGATTCGGCGATGTGGTCGTGGCGGTCAATTCGCGCCGAAGCGCTCTGCGAGCAGACGCGAGAAGCGCGGCATATAGAGGAGGTCGAAGGTTTCTTCCTTGCCGGGAAACATCGCAACCGCGGCGCCCTTGAGCGCAAGGACGTGTTCCCATCCCTGTTCGAGCGTCATGTCATGGTCCTGAGCGATGGTGGCGAAGGTCAGCTCGACCAGGAAGCGCAGCCGGCGGATCATTTTATTCTCATGCTCGATTTTCGCTGCGCGGTCGTAGTCGTGGTCGGCCATGAGTGCGTTCTCCGTGTGAGAGTGTGGAAACCATGAGTATATCATCGAAGCCGGAAGCGATCATGGGGCGGTGCTGGCGGACTTGTCTCTATTGTCCGAGGATGCCAAATTCTAGCGGGCTGTTGAAAAAGTAATTTTCAACGCCCGCTCCCTCTCTCTGGTCTCCCCCAAAGGGGGAGATGTTGTAGGTGCGAAGAGAGCTTTTACGCAGGATGTTGAAGCACTTGAAGTCGGAAGCGACAATTGACCGGAATTTTTCAACATCCTGCTAACGCGCCGTGAATCCAGTCCGCCTCAAAAGCAGCTTCATATATCTCGCCAACGCGGTGAACGATCTGCGCGGGAATTGGTCGGTGCTGGCGGTGGTGCTGGCGCCGCTGGTGCTGGCGGCGGCGTTGTGTCTGCTGCCGGACGCCTTGAATCTGCAATTCCGCCTCGCTCAGACGTTTGAGCCGGGCGCGCAAAATATCAACTACGTTCAGGCGCAGGGCGTCGATGCCGCGGACAAGGCCCCACCGCTGCAAGAGCCGCAGCCGTTCTCGCCGTGGGTCACGACCGCGCTACATCTGATCTTCTTGCTGCTCTGGCTGCTGGTGACGCTGGTCACGTTGTGTTCGCTCAAGAGGATCCAGGCGGGACTCCGGAAGCCCGGGATTTTCGGCGAAGCGATCGAAGTTTACCGGCAATCGGTTCCGCTTGCGCCGGCGTTTCTCTGGGTAGTGATTCTGCAACTGCTCGCACCGGCGCTGGGTCTGTTCATGTACCAGGAGGCGTCGACCTACATCCCCGGTTCGATTGGCGTGTGGTCATACATCGCGCTGGTGCTGATGATCATGATCGGCGCGCTGATTTACGTGTGGCTGTACTTCGCGCGGTTCGCGCTGATCTTCGACGGAAAGCATAGCTGGCATGCGCTGCTGTTCAGCCGAGACCTGATGCGCAAGCGCTTCTTCAAGGTCACGACGCGAATCGTGGTGTTCCTCGCGGTCTGGTCGGGATTCAACTCGTGGGCTGCGGGAGCTTTCGTGGTGGTGAGCCTGCTGTTCGGGCCGGTCGGGGTGGTGACGGGTTTCCTCGGGACGACGATTTTTCTGGTCGATCTCGCGGAGATCGGCGTGCACTATGCGACCGCCGCTTTCCTGGTCGCGGCGGGGCTGCGCCTGTATCAAGATTTGCAGGAGTGACCCCTGCACCCACCGTCAACGCCGCGCTCCGTTGTCGCGCGCGGCCACTGCCAACGGCTTAATACTGCGCTGCCGTCGCCACGGCCAGGCGGGAGAGGGCGCGAATCGTGACGTGAATCGCGGGCAGACTCGGGGACGCAAGGGCCTTGAGTTCGTCGAAGAGCCGCGCGAGCTGCGCGAATCTGTTGGCGCGAAGCCGCTTCAACTGCTCGATCGATTCATCGACACTGATAGCGGGATCGCCGGCGACGGCGTCGAGCACCGCGCAGCACAGCGCGATGCGAGCGGCGCGAAGTTCAGCGGCTAGTTCGTTTGCGGCGCGGCGCTCCCAGCGGTCGTCAGCGCCAATCGATTGAAGGGCATCTTCGAGAATTGTGAAGTTGAGTTGCGCGCTCAGGCGGAAGTACGCTCGAGCCGCTTGTGCGGGTTCGATTTCGCGGGCGAAACTCAGGCTCAGCACGCTCAGAATGTGATCGGCGAAGGCCAGGCGCGCAAGCCCGTGCGCCAGTTCGCCGTCGAGGACGTCGATCCGAAGCTCGCGATAGAAGCGCTCGAAGCGGTCGCGCTCGCCGGCCGCGAGCATCGACTCGAACTGGCCAGACAGCATTTCGAATGCAGGCTTGAAGCGGGTCACCGCGGCGCCGATCGAAGTGGCAGGTTCCAGTTCGCTGAGCGCCCACCCCGCAGCGATCCGGCAGGCGCGTTCGAGCGCGAGGAATGCGCCCAGCTCGGATTGGGCCGCGGTCGTCGCGGCGCCGCGCTTGAGCATCGCGGCGCGCTCGTGAATCGAAAGCACGTCGGCCGCGATCACCCAAGCCCGGACGACATCCTCAGCCGCGACGCCGCGATCGCGCACCTGGCCGAAGACGAAAGTCGAGCCGACCAGATCGACGAGTTCATTGACGGCGCGAATCGCGATCAACTCGTGGCGAAGGCGATGAGCGCCGACGTCGGAGCTCAAGTGCTCGGCGAGCGAGGGCGGGAAGTATGGCAGCAGGAAACGTCCGACGAGGTACGAATCGTCAACCAGCACAGTGGTTTCAAGCCGCCGGATAAGATCGATCTTGGTGTAGGCCGCAGCCAGCGCAAGCTCGGGGCGGGTGAGTCCGGGGTAGCGTGAGTGGCGCTCGCGAATCGCCTCGCGGGCGGGCAGCACGGGCGCCATCCCGGTCAAGATGCCGCGATCCTCGATGGCCTGGAGATGGTCGCGAAACTCGGTCAGGTGCGTGCGGCTGCGAAGCTGCTCGAGGCTGAGCGACAGCACCTGATCGCGATTGTCAGCGATGACACGGTCGGCGACTTCGCCGGCGCATGCGGCAAGCGCGCGGTTGCGCGCATCGCGAGTGAGCTCGCCGCGGGCTACGGCAGGTTCGAGCAGAATTTTCAGATTGACTTCGTGATCGGACATATCGACGCCGGCCGAGTTGTCGATCGCGTCGGTGTTGATACGCCCGCCGGCGAGCGCGTACTCGATCCGCGCCTTTTGGGTGAAACCGAGGTTGCCGCCTTCGACGACTATTTTGGCGCGAAGTTCAGGCGCGGCGATTCGGCATGCGTCGTTGGCATGGTCGGCGACTTCGGCGTCGGTCTCGGTCGTGGCGCGAACGTAAGTCCCGATGCCGCCGTTGTAAAACAGATCGACGGGCGCGCGCAGAATGCGCTGGATCAACGACTCGCCGTCGAGCGCGTCGGAGTCGCATCCGAGCGCGGCGCGCACTTGCGGACTGAGCTCGATTCGTTTCTGGCCGCGGCGGAACACGCCGCCGCCGGGACTGATGAGCGCGGGATTGTAGTCCGACCAACTCGAGCGCGGCAGATCGTACAGGCGCTTGCGTTCGTCGAAGCTGGCGGCGGGGTCGGGGTCGGGATCGATAAAGATATGGCGATGGTCGAAGGCGGCGATGAGCTTCAAATTGCGCGAGCGCAGCAGGCCGTTGCCGAACACGTCGCCCGACATGTCGCCGATGCCGACCGTCGTGATCGGCGCGCCACGGTCGGGATCGCGGCCCATCTCGCGCAGATGCCGGCGGGCGGATTCCCACGCGCCGCGCGCCGTGATCGCCATCTGCTTGTGGTCGTAGCCGTGCTCGCCGCCAGAGGCGAAGGCGTCGCCGAGCCAGAAGCCGCGCTCGAGAGCGATCTGATTGGCGAGGTCGGAGAAACTCGCAGTGCCTTTATCGGCGGCCACGACGAGATATGGCCCGTCGTTGTCCAGCACCCTGACGCGAGCGGGATGCAGCGGGCCGTCGCCGGTGAGGTTGTCGGTGAGATCGAGCATCGCGTTGATCAGCGTCCGGTACGCCTCGACGGCGTCGCGGGGATCGGGCTGATGGCGGGGTCGCGGCTTGACGATGAAGCCACCCTTGGCGCCGAACGGGACGATGATCGCGTTCTTCACGGTCTGGGTCTTCATCAGATCGAGGATCTCGGTACGGTAATCGTCGGGCCGGTCACTGAAGCGAATTCCACCGCGCGCGATGCGCCCGTGGCGCAAATGGCATCCTTCCATGCGCGGACTGTTGACGTGAATTTCGTAGAGCGGCGCGGTGTCGGGCAGGCTGGTGATGCGGGCGCTTTCGAACTTGAGCGCGATGTAGGGGTCGGGCGACGGCGTCGCGCAGAAAAAATTGGTGCGCACGGTCGCCTCGACCAATGATAGCAGCGCGCGCGCAGTGCGATCGTCAACAATATTTTCGATCGCAGCGAGACGAGCGAGATACGCTTGCCGCAAGTCCGCGATTTTTTCCGGCGCGGCCGGACTGTCGAACGAGAGACGCGCGGTGAACAGTTCCAATAGCAGCCTGGCCAGGCCGGGATATAGCAACAGAACGCGCTGCAAGCCGAGACGAGCGGGCGACAGGCGCATCTGAAACGCGGCGACGAGGTACGCGCGCAGCAGAGCGACCTCGCGCCAGGCGAGGCCGGCCGTGAGAGTGAGCGCGTTCAGGGAATCGTCCGCGGCAAGGCCGATCCGCACGGCGGCGATCGCGTCGGCAACCAGCGCGGCGCCGGGAAATTTATCGAACGGCTGCGAGCCGGGTCCTTGCACAGAAAAAACTTGCAGGTACGCGCGCGTCACTTTGCCGTCGGTGCGGGGGCGAAGCTCGTGAGCGTCCTCGGCCAGCACCTCGATGGCGAAGTTCTGCAAAGTAGGCATCAGATCGGACAGCATCGGAGCGTCGCCAAGGCCCATAATCCGTATGTCGCCGGCGCCGCCAGCGTTGCCGCCGGCAGCGCTGCGTCCGGCCTCGACCATAAAATCACGGCCGCCGGCGATTAGCGTTTCGATGTCTTCGAGGTCGCCGACCGCGCGCGTCACGTCGATCGCAGCCTGATAGTCGGCGCTGAACGCATCGGCCCATCGCTCAGCGATCGCGCGTCCCCGCTTGGGTCCGAATTTTTTGATCAACCGCTCCTGCAAGCGATCGTCCCATCGTCTGGCGAGCTCGGCGATCGTGGTCTCGAGGCCGTGGATGACCGAAGGCTTAGGGGGATCGGCAACGAAACAGAAATGGAGGCGCGCCGTGTAACCCTCGCCGAGCGCCAGGTGGAAATAGACCAAAGTGCCGTGGAGCGCGGCTGCAAGAGCATCCTGGATGCGCCGGCTAAGCGCGGCGGAGCCGGCGTCGCGCGGCATCACCACCAGCGCGATCACGTTGCCGTGACGCACGTCGGGCGCAATGAAGAGCCGCACCGAGCCCTCGCTCTTGACGTCGAGGATGAGGCGCAACTGCGCACGCAGTTCGGCGACGGGCGCGCGAAAGAGTTCATCCTTGGGAAAGCTGTTGAAGGCGGAAACGATTTCCTTGTAATCGTGCGAGCCGGGGGCGGCGCCCTCGCACTCCAGCACTTCGCGCAGCTTCGCGCGCAGAACCGGAATGTGTTGCGCCTCCTCCACGTAGGCCTTGGAGGTGAACAGCCCGACGAAATTGTCGAACGCGACGACGCGGCCCGCTGCGTCGGTGCGGCGAATCGAGACGCTGTCCATCGGGCGGCGGCGATGTACGTGGGACTCGGCGCGAGTCTTGCCGATCACCAGCGGCGGTCCTTCGAAGAAGAGCTTGCGGCGCGCGGCTGAGAGTTCATCGAGCAATACCGAGCTGCGAAATCGCGACTCGTCGAGCTCGCGCATGACGCCGAGCTCGGTGCCGGGATCGAGCACGAATCTGGCGGCGGCGGCGTCGCCGCTCACGAGATAGCGGCGATAGCCGAGAAACACGAAGCTGCCGTGGACGAGCCAGCGCATGAGGTCGCGGACCTCGATCAGTTCGCGATTCGACGCGGTTTCCTCGCAGATCTGCAGGGCGCGGGCTGTCATCCGCTCAAAGTCGCCGGTCGCCGCGCGGACCTCGGTTAGAATCGAGATGACATCGCGCTCGATTTGACGCGCCTGTTCGGGTGAGGGCGTCAGCTCGAGTTCCGCGTGAACGAATGACTCGCCGCGCTCGGCGGAGAGGGACTGTTCGAACGATGCGATCCGCCCTTGTTTGTCGCGAGTGACTTTGAAGACCGGGTGGAGCATCGTGCGAACGGTGGCGCAAAGATGATGGAAATATTCGAGCAGGCTATCGACGATGAACGGGCAATCGATCGTCGCGGTCTCGACGATGGCGAGGGTGTCGTTGTCGTCGCCCGGGACAGATTCGACGCGCGCGATCACGGGATCGGAGCGGACGGAAAAGAATTCGAACGCCGACTGCACGAGAGCAAGGCGCCTGTTGGCCGGGACCTGCTCGCGATTGTCGGCTGACTCGCGACTATCGGTGGACTCGCGCGCGAAGAGGCGCTCGGCGAAAGTGGATACGAGGCGGGCGGAATCCGCGGGAAGATTCCGGTCGATTAGTTCGCGGAGTTCGGTCTCGATGGCCAAGGGCGTCACCCG